>Ga0316601_100000625_pt1 | contig 15830 bp, 14 predicted proteins | sample OWC_soil_day5_no_FD_207663 | JGI IMG/M metagenome (GOLD analysis project Ga0316601, IMG submission 207663) | Wetland soil microbial communities from Old Woman Creek delta, Ohio, United States - OWC_soil_day5_noCT | ecosystem: Environmental > Terrestrial > Soil > Wetlands | place: USA: Ohio... | reverse complement strand
TTAATACACCAAAAAATATTCAAGATGCAGCTATAAGAGCAATTCAAGAAGGAATGACTAGATATACAGCTGCTTCAGGTATTATTGAGTTAAAACAGGCAATAATTCAAAAACTAAATAAAGAAAATAATTTAACTTACATACCATCTCAAATTATAGTTTCAACTGGAGCAAAACAATCCTTAGCTAATGTTTTTCAAGCTATTTTAAATCCAGGAGACGAAGTTTTAATCGGAGTTCCATATTGGGTTAGTTATCCAGAATTAGTTAAATTAGCAGATGGAGAACCTGTTTATGTAGAAACAGAAGAAATTAATGCATTTAAACTAACAATTGAAAGCCTTAATAAAGCATTAACTTCTAAAACTAAAGCAATAGTATTAAATAGTCCGAATAATCCTACAGGAACAGTATATACAAAGGAAGAGCTTATAGAAATTGCTAATTTCGCAAAAGTAAACAACTTAATCATAATATCAGATGAAATTTATGAAAAATTATTATATGGAAATAATGGTCATATTAGTATTGCAAGTCTTTCAGAGGATGCATACAATAGAACTATTGTAATCAATGGTGTTTCCAAGGCTTATGCTATGACAGGATGGAGAATAGGGTATGCTGCTGCAAGCGTGGAAATGGTTGCGTTAATGTCTAATGTTCAAAGTCATACTACTTCTAACCCTAATTCAATTGCTCAATATGCATCTGTTGAAGCTTTAAATGGTCAGCAAGATGATGTAATCAAAATGACTGAACAATTTAAGTTAAGAAGAGACTACATGGTAGAAAGAATTAATAGTATTAATAATTTATCTTGCATCAAACCTGAAGGTGCTTTTTATGTTATGGTGAATATAAGCGATGTTTTAAATAAATCAATTGACGGAAAAGTTATAAAAGACTCACTTGCTTTTTCAGATATTTTACTTGAAAAAGAAAAAGTTGCTGTTATACCAGGCATAGCATTCGGAGTAGATAATTTTATTAGATTATCTTATGCTACTTCAATGGAAAATATAAAAAATGGACTTGATAGAATAGAACGGTTTGTTGAAAATATTTAAAATTGATTTACATACTTTTTAATGATATTATAGTAGTGTGAGTTAGTGATAAAGTATTTTATCTAAGCTCATGCTATTATTAAAGTATTGAGGTGAAGTAAATTGGTAACAAAAGAAGTTATGGTTAGTAATCCAAAAGGATTACATGCTAGACCAGCTACAATATTAGTAAGAAAAGCCGCTTCATTCAAATCAGATATAGGTATAGAGTATATGGGTAAAAAAGCTAATATTAAGAGTTTAATAGGTATTTTATCTCTAGGAGTTGGTCCTAATAACATTGTAAACGTTATAGCCAATGGTGTTGATGAGAAATTAGCATTAGAAGAAATAATAAATCTAATTAATTCTTTAGAAGAGTAATTATAACTTACATATTTTAAAAAGCTGCGAACTTATTGTTTGCAGCTTTTTAAAATATATAGAAATCAAGAAAATATTAACGACATTTCAGAAGGAAAGCCAACCACTGCTACTAAGTGGGCTTAGACATAATATAACAAAGAGAAGCTTTCAGTAGGGAGATAACAATTGAGAATTGTTATCTGCTCCAGAGGACTACAAAGGGGTAGATCTCCTTCTGAAGTCGTTAATATTACAGCACCGTAGGTGATGATAAAAGGAGAATATATATGCTGAATGATCTTATAGAATTCAATCATAATTCAGATGTAATTTTAGATAACAAACATTTTATATGGTATTTTCTTGAGATTAAATCTAGGAAAAGCGTGCATACTTCTAAAAGTTATGAACGGGATATAAAAGATTTTTTTTGTGTGAGTTCTATTTCGGATATTACTTTAGAAGATATTAAAAAGGTGTCTATATTGCATACACAAAATTATATAATAAAATTAATGGACAAAAATATGTCCTCTGCCACTATAAATAGAAAAATATCATCGCTCAGTGCTCTTTATAAGTGGTTATTAAAATATCAAGATAATTCTACAGGTATACATATAATTAAATATAATCCCTTCGGAAATCTAAAAGAAGAAAAACCGGTTATAAATAATAAGGAAACTGATTTTTTAACAAAGGATGAATGCAAGGTTTTATTAAATAGTATAGATACATCCAATATATTAGGATATAGAAATAAAACAATATTGGCCCTTGCTTTGACTACCGCTTTAAGAAAGTCGGAAATTATAAATATTAAAATAAAGCATATTACCTCCCATACAGGTTATGATGTAGTAAAAGTAAGGAGAAAAGGCGGTAAAGAGGATATAGTAAAACTTCAAGGAAGCGTTCTAGCTATGATTAATGAATATATTAATTTGACTATGAGAAACAAGGTATTGAATGGTGAGGAGTATTTGTTTATTGGTCACGGAGCTAATGGCAATAACAAAGAGAAATTAGATGCAAGTACTTTAAATTATATGATAAAAAGAGTATGCAAAAATGCAGGTATAGATAAAAATTTACGGGTTCATTCTACTAGACATACAGCCATTACACTAGCAATTCTAGCAGGGGCCACGGCAGAGAAAGTTAGAGATTTTGCTGCGCATAAAAATTTATCTACTACTAATAGATATATACACTCTGTAGATAAGCTTAAAAATAATGCTGGAGATCTAATTGATGTATTTTAACAATATTTTCAAGTTGTTAATATCGCAATACCTAAGGTGATGATTTAAATATTAAATTACTATAATAATCTAAAAAAATATTAATATCAGGATTCCCTTAAAAAAATGAAGCCTAACAAGTTTCAATTTTTTTAAGGGAATTTTTATAGCTTTTATTATTATAAAAATTTAAGTCATTGGAATAATTCTTAATATATAAGAATATAATTACAAATTTTGGGAATTATATTTACATAAGCATCCTATGATGATATTATTGTAATAAATTACCAATTAATTCGAAGCATAATTTCACGGCAAAATTATTACTTAACATTTTAGAGAGGTGCAAAATTTAGCGTAGGTAGGTAATTTTTGCATGGAAATTATTTGGATTATTTTAAATATAAGGAGATGTAATATGTGAAAAAAAATAAAATAAATCGGTTAACAGCAATATTAATTATTTTAGTAACAGGTATAATTATATTTTCATCCTCAACAATTAAACAAGGCAAAGCAAGTGTAAGCTCAAATGATTATGAGGCTGGTAAAAAAAATATTATGGTAGCTGTTAATTATAAGGGAAAGTGGGGATTTACAGATAAGGTTGGTCAATGGGTTATTAAGCCTAAGTTTAGTGCTGTAGGAAAATTTTCAGAAGGGCTTGCTTGTGCCGAATATGAAAAAAAATACGGATACATAGACATGAAGGGTGAATGGGTTATTGAACCAAATTTTGATAATGCATTTAATTTTTCAGAAGGCTTAGCATTAGTAAAGGTAAACAGTAAATATGGTTATATTGATAAAACCGGGGCTATGGTCATAGAACCCAAACTTAAGGAGGCCTCACTTGGTAATTTTACAGAGGGCGCTGCGGTAGTGTGCTTTGATGGGAAATGGGGGTGCATAGATAAGAATGGTAATTTTATAATTGAACCTAAGTTCGATGACATTGGCAATTACTCTAGAAATTTTGAAATTGTTAAATTTTCAGAGGGACTAATACCTGCTTGCTACAATAATAAATGGGGTTATTTAAATAAGAGTGGGAATTTTATAATAGAATCAAAATTTGATAATGCAGAGGATTTTATTGATGGGCTAGCTTTTGTACAAATTAATAATAAATGGGGTATCATTAATAAAAATGGTAAACTTTTAGTAGAACCAATGTTTGAAGATGCAGTAGATTTTTCAGAAGGGTTAGCTGCAGTAAAAATTAAAGATAAGTGGGGAGTAATAAATAAAAAAGGTGAACTAGTAATAGAACCTAAATTTGAAATTAACCCTTCATTCAGATTAAAGTATTCGGAAGGACTAGCTTTAATTGAATATAATAATAAGTGGGGATATATAGATAGGTTAGGCAATTGGGCTATCAATCCTACCTTTGACTCAGCTTCAGACTTCACAGAAGGTCTAGCAGCGGTTAAAGTCAATAATAAGTGGGGGTTTATAGGTAAAGAAGGTAATTTTATTATAAAGCCTAAGTTTGAAAATGTATTTGGTTTTTAGTATAGGCTTTAACACAATTTTTTTCTGTGAATAAATTACGCCTATAAAATATATTTAAATTCAGATTAGTCTACAGTGAAAAAGGATTAAGAAAGGTATTTATGCTTTCCTAATCCTTTATTGCTTTCTAAATATATTTATGCGCTTAAGGCGATTATTTCTTCCTGAAAATATTTAAGGTGTTCTTTCCCTGGAAAATATAAAAAGGGAATGGTTCTCCAATCACACAATCCATACCATTTTTCACATAGAAATCTCCAAGATTTGAACCAGTTTCTGCAAACATAATAAGCTTTGTGCTAGATTTATTAGCAGTATATATTATTTTATCAAGAGTATCAGTAGTGAGGGTCATTCCAGTTATTAAAGCCACATCGCTATTTTCAATAGCCTCTAGAGTACGATCTCCATGGAGGATTTCTGCCTTTTCAAACAGTTTTGTTCCAATGATATTAGGATCGTAATCTGTACCAATTACATCTACATCTTTCTCAAGGAGAGATTTAATAAAATTACCAACTACTCCTACATTGCATATTAAAGGCTTTTGGTGTTTTAAGTTACTTTTATCTATTAGTTTAATTGTCTCTTCTACAATAACATTAGTTCTATCTACAGCTTTAGTTATAGATGTACCATTAATTTCAACCTGGCTGTCTGGCTCACCTTGCAAAGTAGAATAAATTGAATCTAGCAAGGCTACATCAAGAGCTCTATCTTCAATATTTAAATCTAAGTAATTTTTACCCATTAAACTTTGGAGATATTCAATATCATAATTTCTCACTAAGCTATATGCACATCCTTGACCAATTGTTTGAGCAACAATAAATTTATAATTAAAGGTTCTTTCGTTCACATTGGGTTTAAATAGGCAGTCTACAGCCCATAACCCCCTTATTGTAAGTTCCTGATCTGTTAAATTTTTTTCTTTTATTGAAGTTTTAATATCATCAAAAATCATTACAAATCCTCCTTTAAAATAAAAACTTCTCCTGCTTCTTCATGACTTATAAATTTTGTTAGGCTCATTGTGTAACCATAGGCACCAGCATTAAAAAATGCAATAATATCTCCAATTTCTAATGGTGGTAGCATTATATCCTCCTGAAAAATATCAATAGGAGTGCACATAACACCGCCTAAGGTTACTTTCTCTTTATTTTTAACATATGCTTTATTGACTACAACTGTAGGATATTTATTTTCTTTGATAAAAACAGGTCTGAAAAAAGTGTTCATGCCGCCATCTAATATGGCATATTTTTTATCTCTAGAAATCTTTGTATCAAGTACTGGGGTTACATAAACTCCACAGGTAGCACAAATAAACCTTCCACTTTCTATAATAAGGCGAGCGTTTGATAGATTTTGAAATTCTTTAGAGTTTTTAAGAGCTGATACTCGTTTACCAACAAGAGCTATATCTAATGCTTTATCTTCCTCTATATGTTGAACACCAAAACCACCACCGAAATCTATGAAATTTAGTTCGAAGCATAAATCATTTTTGCAAAATGATGCTACTTTAAAAATATTATAAAAGTTATCATATAAAATATCGGAATCAATTATCTGACTTCCCATATATATTTGAATGCCAGTTATTTTAATATTTTTTAAAGAATTTATAAAATCTAATTGGTTTTTTAATTCTAATTGATCTATACCAAATTTACTTGGCACTCCAGACATAACTTCTTGTGCAGCATTTCCTGTAAGAGAGTAATTAGGGTTAATTCTAATGCCTACTTCCTCAATAATACCGCGTCTACTACAGAGGGCATTGATAGTTTTAAGTTCATTTAAGGAATCTGCAATAAGAATACATTTGCCAAGGGCCTCATCAATTTCTTCTATCTTCTTTCCAGGAGATGAAAAAATAATTTCGTCTTTAATAAAACCACAGCTTAAAGCTAAACGAAATTCCCCTATAGATGCAGTGTCAGCAAAATGACCTCGTTTTTTTATAGAACTACAAATATCTTTATTTGGATTTGATTTAAAAGAATAAAAAATATTAAAATCTTGAAAATTACTCTGCAATATGTTTAATTGCTCTTCTAATATGCTTTCATAGTATATGTACATAGGTAGTTTATGATTTTTAATTATTTCATTGATCTTGAAACGCTCAATATTTGCTAGGTCTAACATAGGCATAACTCCTTTAACATGTAATGATTTAACTTTGTCTAAGAAATATAGTTATAGAAAACTAAGTTTAATAAATATAATATTTTCGAATTATAACTATAAATTACAGCGTGTATAGATTATAACTATAAAATTATAAAATGAAAATATAGAATATATTTAAGATTATAAAAATAACTTTCACATAAATATATTAACCAAAAATAATTTTTAAATTATTTCAAGATGTAATTAATTATATTATTTTAATTACCATAACTATAATTATGTAAACTTATTTGAAAATGTAAACTAAAAATTACAATTTATGCCTTTCAAATAAAAGGAAATTAGATATAAAAATAGAATATATATATATTAGAATACTTTAAGAATTTAATTTCATAAGTGGCGGGGGGCTTCATAAATGTCTTACAATATTGAAATAATTAGAAAAGGACAACATAAAACAAGTGAATGGTCGGGTGGTACAACAACGGAGCTTTACATTTATCCTAAAGATTCTTTATATGGTGATCGTAATTTTAAGTGGCGGTTGAGCTCTGCTAAGGTTGAAGTAGAAGAATCTACATTTACATCTTTACCAGGAATATCTAGGCTTATTATGGTTATTGAAGGGGAACTACGCCTTGAACATGAAGGACATCATAATGCTGTGTTAAAAGCATTTGAAAAGGATAGTTTTAGTGGAGGATGGACAACAACAAGTTTTGGTAAAGTTATAGATTTTAATTTAATGATGACACAAGGTTACAAGGGAAAATTAGAATCAATTTCAGTTAAGGCAGGAGATTATAAAGATGTATTATTGGACAATAATATAAATGGTAATGAAAAATTTCATCAAATCACAGAAGCGTTTTACATAGTTAAAGGTAATGTAGAAATTGCTACGGGGGCAAATGGAAAAATAAATGCTAATGAAGGGGATTTAGTGTTAGTAACAAGAACAGAGAAAGAAGATACATTAGTATTTAAGTTCTGGAACTGTGTGGATGAAGAAGTTAAAGTTATTAGAACTTCAATATTTTCCTTAAGATAGAAAAAATATTTCATATTTTAAATTAGTTGGAGGAATATAAAATATGCTTGAGAAAATAAATTATGAACCAAATTATAATTTGGAGTCAAATGTAATAGATTTAACTAAAGCAAAAAAATTAATAAAAAATAAAAAGAAAAACAATAAAAAAAGCGCTAAAACTAACCAACTTAATAGACGTAAAATACCTGATGGATTGCGCTCATCAATTTATAAAAGAATATTATTTCTCACAGTTATTCTTATATTTGCAGTTGGAGCTAACTTTGTATGGTTTAAAGTCCAAATATCTGAAAATATATTTTTGAGCCGTTTTGGGACTAAATGTACTGGTAAAGTTATAGAAACTGTAGAGGACATAAGTTTACTTGAAAGAGGTGACAGGATAGTATATAAATCAACTATAGAATTTAAAACCATAAATGGAAAGAATATGGAATTTAAAACAAATGCCTATAGAGATTTTAACAAATATAATAAAGACGCAATTGCAGTAGTATATAATATTGATAATCCTAAAATGGCAAAGGTGGATTCCTTTGATGAAATCATAATGCCTATGATTGTTTTCACTTTAAGTGGTATAGCTTTTGTAATATTTCCTATATATTTAATATATTTTCAATGTCTGAAGAAATTAAAAAACTTAAATGAGAGAATGTTTATTTAAAATAACAAGGGTATGAGTAAGTAGAAGAAATTATACTTACTCATTTTTAACATTTATCTTTAATTTATGTAATATTTCTTAGCGTAATTGGAAAACATAACTACGACTAAAAATAATTATGTTCTTTACGTATAGGAGCTAATATGTTTAAAAGTAAGGATTTTATATTTATGGATGTTGTGAGTGTGGAGGGGAAGAGGATAGGTTTTATCAAAGACTTGTTAATAGATTTTAATAAAGGAAAGGTGATTGGATTTGTAATATCTCCTTATAAGTTTTTTCATAAAAATGTAAGTGTATTAAAAGAAGACATCATATATTTTAATAAACATATGGTAGTTAAAAAAGTAGAAAAAAATAAATATCTATGCTTACGTAGCTTTATTAATATGGATGTAATAGATAAATGCAGAAATGTATTTGGTATGGTGGAGGATATTACTTTTGCAGGTGATACTTTTGAAATAAAAGGAATTATAGTGTCCTCTGGATTTATTACAAATTTACTTAGGGGTAAAAGAATAATGTTAATAAATGAATTAATACTTGGAGAAGAAAATCTTTTATACCTTTCAAATTGCGATGAATATTGTTTTAAAAGTATGCCACATAACTTTTTTGTAGAGGGAAAAGCCAATGAAAAAAATTAGTAAAAAAAAGTTAGCTATGATTGTTATCAGTATTATTATTTTAGTAGTGATAATTCTTTTGGCAATAAAAATACCTATTATTAAACAATTGATAAACTTGGTGTTTATATCCTTTATCTTGTCTTATATATTAAAACCACTATATATGCTTTTAATTAAAAGAGGCGTAAACAAAAAGGTAGCTTCATCTTTAATAATAGTGGGATTATTAGGGTTAATAGTATTGACCTTTATAGTAGTTATTCCATCAATATTTAGAGAAAGCTTAAACATAAGTAAGGCAATAAATGATTTAGAGCAATATTTGACCAATGCAAATATGAAAATAAAATTATTAAATACTAACAAAGTCATAAGTGGCATTATGAACACTATATATCACAAATCAAATGCTCAAATACTTGTAATATTTGATAAAATATTTGAGTCTATCATGGGCCTCGGTGAGAATATAATAACTTATATGGTTTCACCTTTAATAATTTATTATTTTTTATGTGATAGTGAAAATATGATAAATAAGGCATTGATCCCTTTTCCACCAGAGAGCAGAAATGTAATAAAGAAAATTATAGAGGATATTGATAAAGTATTAGGACGATATATTGTGAGTCAACTTATTTTATGTGGAATCATAACCATTGCAACCTTCTTTATTTTAGTGTTTATGAAAGTTGATTTTCCTTTGATACTTTCCTTAATAAATGGGATTTTCAACATAATACCTTATTTTGGACCCATAATTGGAGTAATACCTGCCATTTTAATAGGGCTATTAAAATCACCTAAAATTGCTTTATATACAGCGTTATGGCTATTTGCACTTCAGCAGGTTGAAGGAAATATATTGTCACCAAAAATAATTGGAGAAAGTATAAGTATGCATCCTTTAACAGTAATTGTACTGTTACTAATAGGGGGAGAAGTTGGAGGAATTTTAGGTATGATATTAGCGGTACCACTAGGAGTAGTGATAAAAGTTATATATGAGGATTTAAACTATTATTTATTCTAAGTTGATTAATTTATTTTTGTATTTTAAATGTGAATTGATAGAAAGCATAAAAATCACACTTAAATATTGACAATAAATATGTTTTTACTTATAATCTGTATATATTGAAGTGTTAAGGTAAAATATGTTATACTATATAAATATAATTTAATATTAGGTAATGATAAGAATTAGTAAATATATTGAAGCATTTAGAGAGGAAGTGGAGGGTGAAAACTTCTTGATAGATATATTGAAGCTATCTTTGAACCATATTTTTTTTGAGAGATATTGCAGCATAATTAATTTTCATTAATTATATAGTGATATAATTAGGGTGGTAACGCGGAAAACTTTCGTCCCTTGTGTTAGGGAAGTGAAGGTTTTTTTTATTATAAAAAAATATTAATTTTTAATTTTACTAGAAAATATGATAAATAAACGGAGGAGATATTATGGAGAAATTAGGATTAAATGAAATTAGAGAATCTTTTCTAAAATTTTTTGAAGGTAAAGAACATCTTAGACTAGAGAGCTTTCCACTAGTACCTAAGAATGATGCTAGTTTATTACTTGTAAATGCAGGTATGCAGCCACTTAAGCCATACTTTACAGGGCTTCAAACACCACCTAGCACTAGAATAACTACTTGTCAAAAATGTATTAGAACAGGAGATATTGAGAATGTAGGAAAGACCTCAAGACATGGTACTTTCTTTGAAATGCTTGGAAACTTTTCTTTTGGAGATTACTTTAAAAAAGAGATTATTCCATGGTCTTGGGAATATATAACAGAGGTTTTAGGAATACCAAAAGAAAATTTATATGTAACTATATATTTAGAGGATGACGAGGCTTTTGATATATGGAGTAAAGAAACAGATGTTGACCCTGCACGTATTTTTAGATTAGGAAAAGAAGACAACTTCTGGGAAATAGGTCAAGGACCTTGTGGACCAAGTTCAGAAATACATTTTGATAGAAATGTAGAACTTGGACAAATAAAAACTGCAGAAGAGTTTGTTAAAGCAGGAAACGAAGACAGAGTAGTAGAATTTTGGAATTTAGTATTCACTCAATTTGACAAGGACGAACATGGTAACTACAACAGATTAAAGAATCCTAACATAGATACAGGTATGGGTCTTGAGAGAATAGCTACTATAATGCAAGGTAAAAACAGTATCTTTGAAGTAGATACTATAAAAAATATTTTAGAAGAGGTTTCAAGAGTTTCAGGAGTAAAATATGGAGAAAGCCGTAAAGAGGATATATCCCTACGAATTATAACAGATCATGTTAGAAGCACAACTTTCATGATAAGTGATGGTGTACTTCCATCTAATGAGGGAAGAGGTTATGTTCTTAGGCGTCTACTTAGACGTGCAGCAAGACATGGTAGATTACTTGGAATTAAAAATACCTTCTTAAATGAACTTTGCAACACTGTTATTGAAAATTCCTTTAAAGCATACCCAGAATTAAAAGAGAAAGAAGCTTATATTAAGAAAGTTATAAAGCTTGAAGAAGAAAGATTTTCAGAAACTATAGATTCTGGTATGGATATTTTAAAAGGTTATGTAGAAGAACTTGAAAACAATAATAATAAAATTCTAAGTGGAGAAAAAGTGTTTAAATTATATGATACCTATGGTTTTCCATATGAACTTACAGAAGAAATTCTAGAGGAAAAGGGCATAAAAATTGATTCAGAGGGATTTAATAGTGAAATGCAAAGTCAGAGACAAAGAGCAAGAGCTGCTAGAGGAGAGTCAAACTATATGGGCAGCGGAGAAAGCGTGCTAAATTTAGTTCCTAAGAACATAGAAACAAAATTTGATGGATATGATAAAACGGAACTTAAAGCTAAGACTAAGGTTATAATTAGCGGCGAAGAACTTGTTACAGAGTTACAAGAGGGTTCAAAAGGTATTATTGTAACAGAAGTTACCCCTTTCTATGCTGAAATGGGAGGCCAAACTGGAGATACAGGAATAATCTTTAATGAAAATTTTAAAGCAGAAGTTTATGATTGTCAAAAAAATGCTTCTGGTAAAGTTGTACACTTTATTAAGATGTTAGAAGGAACACTGCAAATAGATGAACTGATAACTCTTAAAGTTGACGAAGATAGAAGATCTGAGGTTTGCAAAAACCATACTGCAACTCACATGCTACAAGAAGCATTAAAAAGAGTTTTAGGTGATCACGTTCATCAATCAGGCTCATATGTAAATGAGGATAGATTAAGATTCGACTTTACTCATTTTTCTGCACTAACTGAAGATGAAGTTGCTAAAGTTGAGCAAATTGTAAATGATAATATTATGCAAGTATACAAAGTTGAAACTAATGTTATGACTATAGAAAAAGCTAAGGAAAGCGGAGCTATAGCATTATTTGATGAAAAGTATCAAGAGGATGTTAGAGTAGTATCTGTAGGAGAGTATAGCAAGGAATTATGTGGTGGTACTCATGTAAGAAACTCAGGGGAAATTGGACTATTTAAGATTTTATCTGAAGCAGGAGTAGCAGCAGGAGTTAGAAGAATTGAAGCTATAACAGGTAGTAAATCTATAAAATATGTAGAAGATAAAAATAATTTATTGAAAGATATTGCTAGTACATTAAAATGCTCAGAAAAAGACATAATAAACAAATTGCAAACTCAATTAGCGGAATTAAAAGATAAAGAAAAGGAAATAGTATTACTAAAAGGTAAATTAGCTAGTTCTTCAGTTGATGAAATTTTAGATAATATTAAAGAGGTTAAAGGTGTTAAAGTGATTTCTGGCACTGTAAAAGATATAGACGGAGATGCTTTAAGGGATTTAGCTGATAAACTTCGTGACAAACTGGTTGAAGGAGTAGTAGTGCTAGGAAGTAGCGCTAATGATAAAGTACAATTTGTTGCAATGGCATCTAAGTCTGCAATAGATAAAGGGGTGCATTGTGGGAAAATAATTAAAGAAGTTGCTAAAATTGCTGGTGGCGGTGGAGGTGGTAGACCTGACATGGCACAGGCAGGTGGAAAACTTCCAGAAAAATTAAATGAAGCAATAGATAATGTATGCGCTATAATTGAAACATTGGTAAAATAGTATACTTTTTGTAAGAGTTGTTTTATAATATAATTAATAAGAAGTAATTTAATAATCGTTAGTATGTAATTATGGAACTTATCGCAATTTAAATAACTGGAACATACTACCAAATAATTTGCTGATATATTTAAATAGTATAATTTACAGTGTTTAGTATGTGGTAAGGGAAGGGGTGTATAGAATGGATAATAATCAAAATACAGTCCAATTTGATTTTGTAAAAGATAAAAAAGATTTAACAAAAACTATTTTGACTGACGTATATAATTCACTTATAAAAAAAGGTTATAACCCAGTAAATCAAATGGTGGGATATTTAATTTCTGGAGATCCAACATATATAACGAACTACAATGGAGCAAGAGCATTAGTAAGAAAGCTAGAGAGAGATGAAATATTAGAAGAAGTTTTGAAATCTTATCTAGACATAAAAAAATAAAATGCCCGTAGGGGCATTTTATTTTTTAAAGTTATAAATTAATTAGGCTACTATTAAAGGAGTATGTGAATGAGAATATTAGGATTAGATGTTGGAGACAGAACAATAGGGGTAGCTATATGCGACCCATTAGGATTAACAGCACAAGGCATTACAACGGTTAGAAGAAAGAATGAAGCTTTAGACATTGAAGAAATTGCAAAAATATGCAAGGAATACAATGTAGAAAGTATTGTTTCTGGGCTTCCTAAAAACATGAATGGCACAATAGGGCCACAAGGTGAAAAAGTTCAGCAGTTTTGTGAAAAACTTAAAGAAACCTTGGGACTTCCAATAAAAATGTGGGATGAAAGATTAACTACAGTAGCTGCTAATAGAGCAATGCTTGAGGGCGATTTATCTAGGTCGAAAAGAAAAAAGATTGTAGATAAAATTGCTGCTACATATATTTTACAAGGTTACTTAGATAGTTTAGGAATACGTTTATAAATAACTGGAATGATAGAATATGGAATTAAAATATAATTAATTATATAATTTGAAAGGGGAAAATAAAATGGATAACAATGTTGAAACTATACTATTAAACGATGAAGAGGGTAATGAAATAGAATTTGATGTACTAACTAAATTAGACATCGAAGATAAGGAATATGTTATAGTTGCACCAAGTGGAGAAGAGGACATAGATGCAATTGCACTAAGAATTGATAAGGATGCAGATGGTAACGATATTTTAGTTACAATAGAAGACGATGAAGAATTTGAAATGATTTCAGAAGCTTATGAAGCAATTTTTTCTGACGAGCTTTAATAGCGTCACAGATGATGATTTAATTACATTTTAAAAGAAAGTTGTTAATTAAACCACTTTAGTGGCTTAAGTTTCGTAAGTGGTTTATTAAACTAACTAGCCTGTTTTCTCAGAACTAAATGATTATCAATTGACAATGTCATAATAAAGTATTAAACTAAAACTATGGTAAATATTATTTACATTGATGGGTAAAATGATAGTTGTAGAAAAGGGGTATATATATGTCAAAGTTATCTCTAGAGAGCATTGAGAGTTTAAAGGAAACCTTAAAACAAAAAGGATATAAGCTTACTCCACAGAGGAGAGCTATATTAAATGGAATAATTAAGAGTGAAGGTAGCCATCTTACTGCGGAAGAACTATATGACTTGGTTAAATCTGACTGTCCAGAAATAGGTCTTGCTACCATTTATAGAACAGTTCAACTTTTAGAAGAAATGTGTGTAATTCGAAAGCTGGATTTAGATGATGGCTGCAGCAGATATGAACTTAACCATGAAGATGAGAACCATCAACACCACCATTTAATATGTAATAGTTGTGGCAAAGTATTAGAGGTGCAGGGAGATTTACTTGAGGAATTAGAAACAATCGTTGAAAAAAAATACAAATTTAAGATTGAAGATCATAGTTTAAAATTCTATGGTATTTGTGATAAATGTGTAGATAAATAATTAAACTATTTGATTGTTAATTAAGCCACGTTAGTGGATTTTTAATATACACAAAATAAGAGAAAAGGAGGGTAGTATTTGTGCGTAAAGAAAGAGATAAACTTAGAATAATTCCTCTTGGAGGATTAAATGAGATAGGAAAAAATTTAACTGCTATTGAGTACAAAAATGATATTGTTGTAATTGATTGTGGATTGAAGTTTCCAGATGATGAAATGTTAGGTATTGATATTGTAATACCTGATGTAAATTATTTAGTAAAAAACAAAGAACGGGTTAAAGGAATATTTTTAACTCATGGACATGAGGATCATATAGGAGCTCTACCTTATGTTTTGAAGCAAATCAACATACCGGTATATGGCACAAAATTAACTCTAGGTATTGTAGAAGTTAAGTTAAAAGAACATGGATTATTGAGTGTTGTAGAAATGAACTGCGTTAAAGCACGTGATGTTGTTAAACTTGAAAATGTATCTATAGAATTTATTAGAACTAGCCATAGTATAGCTGATTCTGTAGCTATTGCAGTACATACTCCACTTGGAATTGTACTTCATACTGGTGACTTCAAAATAGATTATACTCCAATAGACGGGTCAGTCATTGATTTAACGCGTTTTGCAGAACTAGGCAAAAAAGGAGTTATTGCAATGCTGGCAGATAGTACTAATGTTGAGAGAACTGGATATACTATGTCAGAAAGTACGGTTGGAGAAGCTTTTGAAAAAATTTTTCTTGGCGCCAAGGGTAGAATTATTGTAGCTACCTTTGCTTCTAATATCCATAGAGTACAGCAAATTATTACTGCTGCAAGTAAGTATCAGCGAAAAGTTGCTGTTTCAGGAAGAAGTATGGAAAATATAGTGGCGGTTGCCACGGAACTTGGCTATATTAAATTTGGAGAAGGTGTATTAATTGAAGTAGATTCCATTAATAAGTATCCAGAAGATAAAATAGTTCTAATAACTACTGGTAGCCAAGGAGAGCCTATGTCAGCCCTATCTAGAATGGCTGCGTCAGAGCATAGGAAGGTTAATATTATAAAAGGTGATACTGTTATTATTTCAGCTACACCTATACCAGGAAATGAAAAACTAGTTTCT
>Ga0316601_100000623_pt1 | contig 15841 bp, 9 predicted proteins | sample OWC_soil_day5_no_FD_207663 | JGI IMG/M metagenome (GOLD analysis project Ga0316601, IMG submission 207663) | Wetland soil microbial communities from Old Woman Creek delta, Ohio, United States - OWC_soil_day5_noCT | ecosystem: Environmental > Terrestrial > Soil > Wetlands | place: USA: Ohio... | reverse complement strand
GCCGCGAGATCGTCGGACTCACCGAGGTCGGCGGCGCGGCCGCGGCTCGCAGACTTCTTCGACTTCGCCTCCTCGCGCTGGATCGTCTTGGCCATCGACCGGCGCGGGGCCGCGGGCGGCGGTGCGGGACGTGCGCCGTCGGCGCCCATCCCCGGCATCGACATCATCGGCGCGGCGGCGCCCATCGGCGCCTGCATCATCGTCTCGCTGTCCGCACGCTCGTACGCCTCTTCCGCCGCGGACGCGATCGCGTCGTCGGCGTCGAGGGTCGACGCGCCGATCAGGCCATCGATCAGGCGGGTGTCGAGGTTGGGGTCGGGTGGCAGCACGGCGACCTGGTCGCCGAGGATCCGGCCGATCGCATCGCCCGCAGGTACGCGCCGCGCGAGCAGGGCGCGCTCGAGCGCGTTGAGCTGGAGCAACGCACTGGGCTCGCAGTACGGAGCCAGATCTGCGCCGAGCAGCCAGTGATCGAGGAACGTCTTGGTGCGCTTGTGCACGAGGTACGGCGCGACGACCTCCTTGAAGAACGGCTGGTCCTTGAAGTAGAGGAACAGGTGCAGCTCGTGGCACGCGTACTTGCTGTAGCGCTCGCGCCTCTCTGCGTCGGGGAGCTGGTGCCACTTCGTGACGAACGAGAGCTCGCGGAGCAGTGGCTCGTCGCGGAGCGCGAGGAGGTAGCCGTGCGCGCGCTCGATGCTGTCGACGAGGTGGACCTTCGCCGTGGCGAGATCCTCGATCACGAGGTGCTCGCCGGCACGCAGCGGCTGGATCGCCTTCTTCTGGGTCGCGTGGCGCGCGGGATCGAGCGCGAGCCGGAGCCGGAGATCGCGCGGCGCGAGCGGGGTCTCGGGGAGCGTCAGGTAGCGGACCATCGCGCCCGCGGGATCATCGACGATCACGGTCACAGCCGAGGCATCGCCGAGCTCGGCGAGCGGGATCGTGATCAGGCCCGCCTCGTCGGGGACGAGGTTGGTCAGCACGGCGGGCGGCGCGCCGAGGAAGTCGTAGCTCGCGAACGCCTCCTCGCCGCCGGCGGGGGCGGGTTCCTGGGCAGGCGCCGGCGCGTAGTACGCCTGACTCCGCGCGGCCTGCGGGGCAAAGCTCCCGCCCGCCCGGGCGTGGGCGACATCGGTGCTCGTGGTGCGGCGCGACCACGGGTTGAGGAGTAGCCCCGGGCGGTCGAGGAGCAGCCCCGGGTAGCGCTTCGCGCTGCGGCGGTCGAGGATGTAGCGGTACTCGTCGCCGAGCTCGCGGCCCGAGACATAGATCGCGCCGCGCGCGCGATCGGTGCGTCGCCCGACGCCACGCGGTCCGATCCACGGGAGCGCGAGCAGCGACGATACGAACTTCGTCGCGATCACGTGGACGCGCGTGCGAGCCCCGGGCTCGCGAAGCCGGATCCGCAGGGCATCGGTCGCCGTCAACTCGGCGATCGAGGGCGCCGTGCGCGATAGCTCGCCGACCTCGTGCGCGGAGAACGCGACGTTGCGGATCTCGGCGCGGACGTCGAGCACGGTGAGCGTGACCTGGGCGATGCCGGGCGCGCGCAGCACGTACTCGCCCGCGCGCAGGCCGCGGATCACGATGCTGTCCTCGAGTGCGAGCAGCGTGACCTGCGGGTGGTGGACCGGGACGCCGTTGGTCTCGACGAGCGACATCCGGCGGATCACCTCCGCGGCGGTGCGGCTCGGCGACAGCGGGATGAGGACGTCCTTGCCGGCGGCGGCCTGGATCCCGAGTGCTCCGAGGTGATCCTCGATCCACCAGGTCTGGGTCGCGGCGCCGAGCGTCGCGGTGATCCGGGAGATCCCGGGGAGCGTGCCGAGCTCGATCCGGCCGTGCTCGTCGGTCGCGAGCTCGAGGTTGAGCTGCATGCGGGACCACCGGTGCACGACGCCCACGGTGACCGGGCGCTGCGCGCGGGGCTCGCCCGACTTGCCGAGCGCCGAGATCACGAAGCCGGCCGCGGTGCGCGCGAGGAACAGGGCCTCGATCGAGGACGACCGATGGATCGTCCCGACCTCGAACGTCCGGCCGTCGGCGACCTCCTGCTCCCGCTGCTCGCTGCGGACCTCGACGGCGCCGCGGATGGCCAGCGCGACGCGCGCGGTGTCCTCGCCCATCGGCCACTCGAGGATCGCCGCGTTCTGATCATCGAGCGCGAGCGGCAGCGACTTCGTCGTCGCCACGCCGTGCGCATCGGTCAGGGTCACCTCCCAGGTCGGGCGCTTGATCGCGGCGACCGAGATCGGCGCACCGTTGTTCGTCAGCTCGACACGGACGATCGCGCGCGCGGGTCGGCCGGCGGTCAGCCCCTGCCGATCGAGCAGGACCGTGGTCGCGAGCGTGTACGTCTCGCGATACAGCGCGATGTCCTGCACGGAGGCGATGTCGCCGCAGAACAACAGGGCCGGCGTGCGGCCCGGCGCCGTCGAGAACGGGACGAGGAACGTGCCCTTGTCGTCGGGGGTGTACTCGCGGTCGCCGATCCACGCGCGCGCGTCGGGGCGCGGGCGACCGGCCTCGTCGATGATCGTCACGGCGTGACCCGCGGGTCCGATCCGCATCATCTGGCGGAGGCGACCCTTGTGGATCACGGCGCGGCTCGACATCCCGTTGCCGATCAGATCGACGACGTAGGTGCCGGCGCGCGCGCACATCGGGAGCTCGATCCGGCGGCGCACGCGGCGCACGGCGGGCTCGGTGAACCGCAGCACCTGCTCGTGACTCGCGGCGAGGCCGTCGAGATCGAGATCCGGTCCGACCTCCCGCTTCTGGTTCTGGAAGTACGCGAGGGGATCGATCCGGAACACTTTGACGACGAGCTCGGGCACGTGCTTGACGTCCGCCTCGAGTGCGACCGGATCGTCGATCCCGAACCGCGTCGGGTTGTGCGGGCACCAGGCGAGCTCGATGCGCTCGCGCAGCGCGGCGGCGCGCGCCGGACCGAGGGTCAGCGTCGCGCGATCCGGGTCGCCTTGGCCGTGCAGCAGGCGCGCGGTCGCGATCTCCGCGTCGAGCCAGTGGCGATCGATCCAGCGCGCGTACCGCTCGGCGGCATCGATCTCGAGGGCGATGAGGTCGCGCACGAGTTGCTCGTCGTCGCCGGCGGGCGGGAGCCCCGTGACGCCGCGAAAGTCGGAGCCGAGCTGCGCGACGTACTCGCGGCGCACGCGATCCAGAAAGTCGCGCGGGAGGTAGCTCGCGGCACGCGGAAGCTGGAGGTACGCGGCGACGAGACCGCGATCCGGCGGCACGCCGAGCCGGCGGTGCGTGTCGAGCAGGTGCCACAGCACGTGGGCCTTGAGTGTGTTGATCGCGTCCGGCAGATCCGCGACGAACCCCCACAGCGCGATCAGGTACGCGTGGCGGACCTCGCGATCGATCTCGAGATCGACGGTCGCGCGGGGCGGCACCATCCGCTTGATCACCGCCGACACCCAGCCCAGGTGGCCGCGGAGCTCCGGACGCAGCGCGCACAGCGCGAGGAGCTGCTCGCGGGTGAGCTGATCGTGGATCGCGAGCGAGCCGAATCCGCCGCTCTGCTTCGCGTCGAGGTCGCGCGCGATCATCTCGACGATCGCGGGCTGCGGCGTGTGCCCGATCCGCCCGAGCAGGACCCGGCGCCGCGATGGATCGAGGTCACCATCGAGCAGCTCGTAGAGACCTTCGTCGGTGACCTGGGACAGGTTCGAGTCGTGCTCGACCGCCTGCTGGAGCAGGCGCGCGCCGTCGAACGTTCCCTCGGCGACGCGCGTCGGGCGCTTCGCGTCGACGGTCTCGACCTCGGCCTCGTGCCAGTGGCTGACACCGAACCAGTCGCGGACGTCGTTGGCGACGCGCGCGGGCGTGTCGCTCGTCACGCGCAGCAGCAGCTGACGAAGCTGCAAGCGGCGGTACGGTTCGGTGTGGCCGTGACGCTCGGGCCACGCGTTGATGATCTTGTCGGCGTCGTCGAGCTTGCCCGCGTGCTGCGCGTACAGGCAGCGGTGATAGTCGTGGTCCTCACTCCCCGGCAGTAGCTGGGCAAGTGCGGCGTCGCGATCCTCGGAAAGGGCGAGCGCCTCACGAAGTTCCAGGTCCATCCGGAGAGCCTACCTGGTAAGGTTCCTGGCATGTCGCGGGCCCTCCTCGCTTTGGTGACCGCGGCGGGAGTGGCTTACTCCCCGTCGCCGTCGTCGGCGGAGACCGCGACGCGGGGCGAGGTCTCGCTCGAGGCCAAGGCCAAGACTCATTCGAAGACCAAGAAGAAGACGACGAAGAAGAAGAAGACGAAGAAGCGGAAGAAGTCGCGAAGGAAGCAGGTCTCGCGCATCCCTTCGAAGTCGAGCCTCCGCCGCACCGACAACATGCCGCGCGGCTACGCGTGGCCGCCGACCAACCAGATGCTCGCGGCCGAGAAGGCGTGCGAGGCCAAGCTCGACGAGGCTGGCATCACGTGGAAGCCCGCGACGCGCGAGGGCCGGATCGTGACGGCGGTGACCGTCGCCGACGACGCCGGCACGATGACCCTCGGCGGGATCACGTACCGGAGCGCCTACCGCAAGGGACCGCACAAGCTCGACTGCCAGCTCGCGCTCGCGCTCCACGAGTTCGGGACCGATCTCCACGCCGCAGGGGTCCGCGAGGTGAAGTTCGGCAGCATCTACCGGTGGACCAACGTCCGCGTCAACGGCGAGACCAAGAACATCCTGTCGCGCCACGCGCTGGGCATCGCGATGGATATCGTGTCCTTCACCGACGACCTCGGGCGCGAGGCGAACGTCGAGAAGGACTACCCGAACAGCGATCCGCTGCTGCTCGCCGTCGAGACCGCGGTCGGTGTGAGTGGCAGGTTTCGCGTCCTGCTCACGCCGAAGAACGACCCGAGGTCGCACCGCGATCACTTCCACCTCGAGGTCGCCGTCGACTACACCCGCGCAGATCACACGGCTGCCCTCCCGTGACCGCACGCTGGGCTCTGGTCGCCGCGCTCGCGGCATGTGACGCGCCAATGGAGACGACCGATGCCGGCGTCGATGGCTCGACGGGTCCCGACGCACCTCCCGGCTGCACGCGCCCGTCGCTCGATGCGACCTGGCTCGAGCCCCAGCTCACGAGCTGGATCACCGGGATGACCACCGCACCGCGCGCGACGACCACCCAGCGCACCGCCGCGCGCACGTACCTGATGAACCAGCTCGCGACGATCGGCTGGCCCGCACAGCTCCACACCTACACGACCGGCGCGAACGTCTACGCGACGATCCCCGCGACCATGGGCAGCGGAGACGAGATCCTCGTCGGCGCCCACTTCGACACGGTCACCAACAGTCCGGGAGCCAACGACAACGCGAGCGGCGTCGCGGTCGTGCTCGCGGTCGCGCGCTACCTCGTAGACGTCCCGTGCCGCACGGCTCCCGTCACGATCGTGCTGTTCGACGGCGAGGAGAATGGCCTGCTCGGCAGCCGCGCCTACGCGCCGACCAAGACCGCCGCGAACATCCGCGCGGTCCACACGATCGATCAGGTCGCCTGGGATCAGGACAACGACCTCCGCTTCGAGCTCGAGCTTCCGACGACCGGCCTCGAGGCCGAGTACCGCGCGGCCGCCCAGGTCGTCGGTGCCCAGCTCACCACGACCATCACCCAGGGCACCGATCACGAGGCCTTCCGAGAGCGCGGCTTCGACGCGATCGGCCTGACCGAGGAGTACGTCGGTGGCGACACCTCGCCGTATCGCCACACCCCGCAGGACACCTCCGCGACCGTCGACACCCCGTACCTCGTCCTCGCGGCGAAGCTGACCGCGCAGGTCCTGATCAGCGAAGTCGCGCCCTAGTGGCGTAGCGGCCCGGTGCCGTCGCGCGGGATCGTGTGCGCGATCGTCTGCATGATCATCAGCGTGCGTGTCAGCCCGGGAGACAGCGCCGGCTTGCCACTCGTCATGAGCGACACCGCGATGTCGCGGCTCGGATCCGCGTAGACGAACACGTTCGTGAATCCGACGTGGCCAAACGCGCGCTGGGTGCGCAGGCCGTACAGGCTGGCGAGCCGGCCGCCGAGCATGAAGCCCATGCTGTAGCGGAGCGGCGCCCCGAGCGTCAGGTCGATCTCGAAGTAGGTCTGCTCGGCGATGGCGCGATGGATCGTCCGGGTCTCGAACACGCGAACACCGTCGAGGATGCCGCCGTCGAGGAGCAGCTGCATGAACCGCGACGCCTCGTTCGCCGTCGACACGATGTTCCCGGCCGGCACGACCGAGGTCAGAAACCGCGGGTCGTTCGACACGCGCACGGCCTCGACGAAGTCGACCGACAGAGCGCGCCGCAACAGCCCGGACAGCGGCGGCAACACCGGCGGTCCGGTGAACGCATTGACCGCGACCTCGGGGAGCCGCGCGGCGGGGACGCCGAAGTTGAACGCATCGAACCCGAGCGGCGCGAGCACCTCGTCACGCATCACATCGCGCAGCGGACGGCCCGTGACCTTCTCGACCACGGCGCCGAGGACGAAGCCGCCGGTCAGCGCGTGATACGCGAGCCGGCGACCGGCGCGCCACCGCGGCTTCTGGTTCGCGAGGAGGGTCAGGATCTCGCTCGGTCGCTCGAGGAGCCCGACGTCGGCAAACTCCCGGGGGATGTTCGGGATCCCGGCGCGGTGCGTGAGCACGTGGCGGAGCGTGATCCGATCCTTGCCGTGCTGCCCGAACTCGGGGAGGTACCGCGCGATCGGATCGTCGAGGTGGAGCAGCCCGCGCTGGTCGCACAGATGCACGAGCATCGCGGTGACCATCTTCGACGCGGAGAACAGGTTGAACAGCGTGCGCGGCGTTGCCTTGACGCGGTGGGCCTCCGGCGGATCGTACGGCGCGTTGCCACGGACGTGGCCGACCGATCGATCGAACACGACCTTGCCGCGTCGCCGCACGCACAGCGCGAGCGCGGGATACAGCCCGGTGCGATAGGTCGCGGTGCACGCGCGCCAGATCGCGTCGATCGTCTTGCGATCGAGCCCGACCTCGCGAGGATCGATCTCGGGGCCGCGATCTGCGACCTCCTCGGGCGGCGCCACGCGGACCAGGGTCTCGATCCGACTGCGCAGGGACATCTCGGTCACGGTATCGTACAGTGGAGCGCCATGGCGAAGAACGTCGACGAGCTGCGTTCCGCGCTGCGGGCCCGCGACCTGCGGGCGACGCCATCTCGCCTCGCGGTGCTCGAGCTGTTGCGCGCCAAGGGCGCGCCGATGTCGCACGGCGATGTCGCCGACCGCCTGGCGATGCAGGCGTGGGACCGCGCGACGATCTATCGCAACCTGATCGATCTTGCCGAGGCCGGCCTCGCGCGCCGCACGGACGTCGGTGATCACGTGTGGCGGTTCGAGGCGGTCACCGAGGGCCACGAGCTGGCGCACCCGCACTTCGTCTGCACCGAGTGTGGCACCGTCGAGTGCTTGCCCGAGCTCGAGCTCGCCGTGCGTCGCGCCCGGGCCCCGCGAGCCGTGCGCCAGCGCCAGGTCGAGATCCACGTCCGCGGGCTGTGCGACGCCTGCGGCAAGGTCACGGCGTGACGCGGACGCAGGTCTCGTACCAGGTCGCGCCGTAGCGCTCGTCGCGCTGCACGATCCACAGCTGGATGTCGGTCGGACCGTCGAGGTCCTTCGCGTTCGGCGCGCGGTACTCGGTGAACAGGTCGGGAGAGTTCCCCGAGACGTCGCGCGGGCCACCGGTCGAGCCCTGCGAGAAGCCGCCCGCTGTCGCGAGCCACTGGTACGTCAGGCTCTCGGTGAACATCATCGTGCGGCCGTCGATCGTCGGCACGACGTAGCTCTCGCGCGCCGACGGCGCCTCGATCGGTGTCAGCTTGATCCGCGTGTTCGCGGCGATCTCGAGGGGCTGCGCCTGATCGACGCAGCGGCCGAGCGCGAGGCGGACGGGCGCCGCATCGCCGAGGGTGGCCTCGATCCCGTCGAGCGTCGGGTTGACGTTCGCCTCGCGGCTCGCCGGGATCTTCGGTGCCACGCGCAGCGTCTTCGCGGCGAACGCGTCGCGCGCAGGTTCGTCTCCCTCACCGCCGACGGAGAGCTGCACGAGGTAGTCGAGGCCGCCGAGCCCCGCGAACGGATCCCCCTCGAGCGTCTCGGTGAGCACGCCGAGCAAGTTGCCGTTCGGCTCGACCGACGTGCACAGCTGCGTCTGCGCGAGCGGCGCGGTGTCGGGATCCTCGATCGTCCCGGAGCCGAGCGGTGCCATGACGTCGTCGCACCGCGCACCGTTGCCGTACACGCACAGCGTGAACCGGTAGTGCACGCGGCGCTCGAACGCGGGGTCCGTGACCAGCGCACAGACCCGCGTCGGCACGAGCTGCTGGAGCAGCTGGACCGGGTTCTGCGGCGCCGAGAGATCGATCGCGACGACCTGCTCGGGTGGCGTCGCCGAGATCGCGAGCACGCGCAGATCGATCACGATGTCCTCGTCCTCGAACGAGGAGCATCCGGCGACCACCGCCAGCACCCCGGCGACCCAGAGGCGGCTCACCGCCTGACCCTCACGCAGGTCTCGAAGAACCGCGCGCCGTACCGCTCGTCGCGCTGGATCATCCACAGCGAGACGTCGAGCGGGCCCGTGACGTTGGAGGGCGCGAGCCAGTCGCTCCCGAGCAGCGACTGGTTGCCGAGCACGTCGTGCCCGCCGCCGGTGAACTCGTCCGACCACGCGCCGTACGTCGCGAACCACTGGTAGGTCACCGTCTCGGTGAGCATCGCGGTCTTGCCGTCGAGCGTCGGTACGACGTAGTCCTCGCGCGTTCCCACCGGCTCGATCGGGAACAGCGTCAGGCGCGCGCCGGGGTTGACCTCCGGGACCTCGAACGGGCCGAGCTCCGCACACCGCCCGCCCGTCCCGCCGTTCCCCGGGAGGACGACCGCACCTCCCGAGAGGAGCGCGGCGTCGACGAAGTCGAACCGCGGATTGACGTTCGCGCGCCGCTCCGCGGGGATCCGGGGCGAGACGCGCAGGTGCTTGGTCGCGTAGATGTCGGCCGAGGGATCCTCGACCGCGCCGACGGAGAACACGACCGTGTAGTCGATACCGCCCAGCGCTTGCACCGGGTTCGCCTCGACCGCCGCGCGCAGCATCGCGAGGATCGTCGCGCCGTACGCGGTGGGCTCGATCATGCCGCACGGCCGCTGCGCCGCGGACGCGGTCTCGGGATCCGCGATCACCCCGGCGCCGAGCTCGACGAACGGCTGCGCGCGATCGCAGCGGCCTTCCTCGTCGAGCAGACACAGCGTCATCGCCCAGCGCAGCGCGCGGTCCTGCGCGGGATCCGAGACCAGCGCGCACACGGTCGTCGGCTGCAGCTGCTGGAGGATCGCGGCCGGCATCGGCATCTCGAGGTCGACGTCGACGATCTGATCGGGGACGTCCGCGGTCATCGCGAGCACGCGCAGGTCGAGCACGATCGTCGGGTCCTCGAACGAGGTGCAGCCCGCGAGCAGGGTGGTCGCGGCGACGAGGCGCTTCACCACGTCCCCCGGAGGCCGAGCGTTGGCAGGATCGGGAAGCCGGTCACCGGCGAGGACTCGCGATACCGGTAGTCGTACTGGATCGCCTCGACGTTCTCGGCGTTGGTCACGTTGATGATGTCGATGTAGAGGCCGAGGCTCCACGTGTTGTAGAGCCAGACCTTCTCCGCGCGGACATCGAGCTGACGATACAGCGGCGTGCGCGTCGAGCGGAGCGCGCCTCGGACCGGGACGTAGTTGCCGGTGTCCGCGTCGTACGTCGAGCCGATCACCGGCGTGTCCGGACGTCCGCTCGCGAGCTGGAACCGCACGCCGAGCTCGAAGCCCTTGCCCGGCTTCCAGCTCCCGACCGCGTTGAGCACGTGAGGCTGATCGAAGGTGGTCTTGGCCCACCGGCTGGTGGGGTGCTGGCGCTGGCTCGCGCGGCTGAACGTGTAGGACAGCCAGCCGAACGCGTGCTCGCTGATCTCGCGCTTGATCAACATCTCGAGCCCGTACGAGTCGCGGCGCCCCTCGTTGAGGAAGTTCGTGTTGGAGAAGGTCCCGTCGTCGTTCATCCGGACCTCCTGCGTGAACACGACGATGTCGCGGCGGCGCGCGTAGTAGATCTCGCTGTCGATCGACCACAGCCGGTTCGGCTTCCACTCGTAGCCGAGGCCCATGTGCGTCGCGTGCTCGCTGGTGACGTCGGGGTTGCCGAACCGGCGATCGACCGCCTCGGGCTGGGGCGGCTGGCTGAACTCGCCGAGGTATGCCTTGGCGGTGACCGTCGGCGAGACCGCGTAGCGCGCGACGAGCCGCGGGTCGATCGACGCGCGATTCTGACCGTCGAGAATGTACGTGTCGAGGCGCAGGCTCGGGACCAGGCGGAGCTTCTTGGTGACGTCGATGCCGAGATCGACATATCCGCCGATGCCGAGCGTCGAAGCGCCGCGGAGGATCTTCGACGGCGGGATGTCGACGCCGGACGCGTTGATCAGCGTGTCGTCGAGCGGGATCAGCGCGTCGTAGCGGGTGACGCGCGACAGGATGTCGAGCCCGGTGTCGAGGGTGAGGCGCGGGCGCGGCTTGCCGTGGACGCGGGCGCGATACGACAGCGAGTTGCTGGTGATGGCGACGCTCGTGAACGGGCCCGCCGCCTCCGCCTGTGCGCCGGTGAACGTGATGCTGTCGCGGCCCCACGCGGGAGACACCGACAGCTTCATGTCGCCGCCGAGCGAGCGTGCGTACGTCCCGATCACGCGGAAGAACTTCACGGCGGTGTCGAGGTCCGTCGACACCGCGGACTCGGGATCCTGATCGAGCACGCTCAGCGTGTCCGACGAGCCGATCGCGAACAGGCTGAGTCGCCCCTCCTCCTTGAGGCTCCAGTCGAGCCGCCCTGCGTAGTCGTAGTAGATCGGCGTCACGATCCGCTGCCCGCCCGGTGGCGGCTCGGGGAGCACGAACCCGAGGAACGCATCGATGTACGACCGGCGCCCCGCGACCGCGAACGAGACGTCCTTGGTGATCGGTGCGCGCAGGTAGACGCCCGTGTCGATGAAGTCGACCTTGGCCGCGCCGTGCACGCCGTCGGACTTCGTCGGGCGCAGCTCGAGCGCGACCGCACCGCCGTGCTTGCGTCCGAACCGCGCGGGGAAGCCGCCGGGATAGAGGTCGATCGACTCGAGCATCTCCGCGTTGAAGATCGAGGGACCGCCGAGGAAGTGGAACAGCGACGGGACCTCGTGGCCGTCGACGAAGATCCCGGTGTCGTCGGGGTTCGAACCGCGGACGAGCAGCAGGCCGAGGCCGAACGGCGCGCGCTGCATGCCGGGCAAGGTCTGGATCACGCGGATCGGATCGCCGAACGTGCCGGGCACGCTCGTCAGCTGCTGCCGCTGCAGCGTGCGCTTGGTGACCTCGAGCACCTCGCGCTCGCCCTCGACCACGGTCTCGTACGGGTTGCCGCCGCGCGGGCGCATCCACAACCGGACCTCGAGCTTCTCGCGCTTCGCGATCGCGATCGGACGCTGGAGTCGATCGAACTTCGGATCGATGGCGAGCACCTTGTAGCTGCCCGCGTCGACGCCGTGGAAGTAGAAGCTGCCGTCCTCGCCGGTCACCGCGTCGAGGCCGAGCTCGACGATCGAGACGATCACGCCGGCGAGCTTGCGCCGCGTCCCGCGCTCGACGACGACGCCCTCGATCGTCACCGGCAGGTTCGCGTTGCCCGCGTGGTTGGGTGGGCCGGTGTCCTGCGGCGGCGTCTTCGACGGCGGCGGCAGCGGCCGGTCGGGCTCGAGCTGCTGCTCGATCACGAAATGGATCACCGTCTCGACCGTGATCGGCGCGGGCTTGCTGTCGATCTCCGCCGGCTCGAACACGTACTGGAGCGCGGCGGCGACCGCTGCCTCGTCGAAGCCGTCGCCGACCTTGTCGATCACGTCGACCGCCGTCACCACGCCCGTCGCGTCGATCTTGATCCGGACCTTGACGCTCGCCGTCTTGCCGGCGGCGAGCGCGGCCGGCGGATAGTCCGGGGCGACCGCCTGCAGGAGCTTGGGCGGCCGGGTCACCACACCGGTCGGCGTGGGCGGCGGCGGAGCATCCGGCTGACGGGCCTCCTGCGCGCCGACGCTCGCGGAGCCGATCGCGATCAGCGCGACCGCGAGGTACCACCGGACCATCCCCGAAGCGTAGCGCCTCGAAGGCCGATGATCAGGCCTGTCGCGGCCGAATCGGCGGTCAGCTCTGCGACTTGTCGCGCAGGTGCGTCAGCAGCTTGTCGAACATGCCGCGCATCGCGTTCTCGATCGCTTCCTTGCGCAGGCTCGGCAGGTACTTGGCGTTGAACGTGCGCTTGGGGATCTGGACCTTCGCGCCACCCGACAGGAAGGACAGCATCTTGCCCTTGTCGTCGGAGATCGCGAGCCGGAGCTGCGCCTCGATCTCGATGTACTGCCCGGACTGGGCGACCTCGAGCTTGATGACGCTGAGGTCGAGGTGCCGCGGGTCGAGGCCCCAGCGCTGGGCGTCCGCCTGGGTCGTCGTGACCAGCGGCGTCGCCTTGAACGAGGCGCTCAGCGTCTGCTTGAGGATCTCGCTGTGCGCCTTGCGCGCGACCTTGTCGGCCTTGCCGGGCGAGTCATCCGCCGAGGAGTTGATCATCACGTAGAGGTCGGGATGATTCTCGACCGCATGTGCCTGGCGACCGAAGCCCGCGCGCCCGCCGTACTTGCGCGCCTGCGGCTGCGCCGGCGCGGCGACGGCGACCGGCCATGGAGCGGGGAGGTGGTTCGCCTTCGCGACCGCGATCGCGGCTTCCTTTGCGCGCGCGCTGACCGTCGGATCGGCATCGTCCGCCGCGGCCTTGAGCGCGGGCAAGGCAGACTTGTGACCGAGCCGGCCGAGGGCCGCCGCGGCGAGTGCGCGAACCTGCGGATTCGGATCGACGAGCGCGCCGACCAGCGGCTTCATCGTGGTGCGATCATTGAGGCGCGCGAGCGCAGCGACCGCGGAGATCCGCGCCTTGTCGCTCGAGCTCGTCGTCAGCGTCTTCGTCAGCTCGCCGACGCGGGTGTCGGCGTGCGCGGGACCTGCGAGGAGGCCCACCGCCATGAGGAGCGGCGCGAGACGTCGCGCGAACCGGTGCCCTCCCTGCATGACCGTGCTTCGATTAGGCCTATCGGCCACCAGCGAGTCAATGTTTTCTGAGCAACGGTTTCGACCGTGCGCAGACGCGCGTGTATTGTGGAGCCAACGTGGCAGTTTCCGACGCGCAATTTCGTCTCGGCGTCGCCGGCGCAGCAACCGTGTTGGTGGCTGTCATGGCGGTCATGCGGTTCTGCGGGAGCGTCGAGATCCCTGGCAAACCTTCGGCCCCCGGGCCGACGGGCTCGTCGAGCCAGCTGTTGACGAAGGGTGCCGCGACGCCCGCGGTCTATCAGGAGTACCTGGAGCGCGATGCATCGGCCGCCGGCGTTCGCACGCCGACGATCGAGGACATGTCTCGTAAGTTCCCGTATCGGGTCGACGAGGCGCGCCACGTGCTGGAGGTAGGACAACCTGCGATCGAGATCGCGGGAGTTCGACTCGCCGTCCAGCGCGAGGACAACACGCTCGTGCTCGACGTGACGAACCTGACGAGCTCGAGCCTGGCGTACTTCGTCGTGTCGTCGGTGACGCCGAACCTCAGCGGCTGTGCGTCCGCGCGCCCCGTGCTGTTCAACGCGATGGTGATCAGCAAGGGCAAGACCGTCCGCCGCGTCGAGTGCGTCTGGCGCGAGGGCATGGCGCTGGCGATCACGCGCGTCGAGACCCTCGAGGTTCCGCCGCTGTCGGCGTGGTACCTCGGCCTCGTCCCGCCGCGGTTGGTTGGTGTCGAGGACCGCATCGCGCGCGGTCACGAACCACCCGAGAGCAGCGAGAAATGCAGCACCGTGGTGTCCCAATCGGTCCGAAGTGGGCTCGAACAGGGACAAATCGGCTGGAGAGATCTCGTGGACTTCTATGCTCGTCATCGCTGCCCGACCTACCGTTTTCCCTCGTCGTATCGGGCGATTAGGTCGGATGGTGAGCGACAGGTCCCGGACACCGCCGCCGGCATGTGACGCGTTTTCGCGGCGTTAGACTTGCTATCCGCCCCCATACTTGATTAGCTAGTTGCAGTTACGCGGAGTTACGGGTGACCAAGTCCGAGCTCATCGAGAAAATCTCCGAGACGCTGAAGCTGCCGGCTGGTAAGGCGGAGGCGATCGTCAATACGATCTTCGACTCCATGGTCAAGGCCCTGGAGCGCGGAGAAGGTATCGAGATCCGCGGCTTTGGTAGCTTCACCGTACGCAAGTACAAGGCGTACGAAGGGCGCAACCCGCGTACCGGCGAGACGGTCCACGTCGCCGAGAAGCGGCTGCCTTTCTTCAAGGTCGGTAAAGACTTGCGAGAGCGAGTCAATGCGGGCCTCGGGACGCCGCTCCCCGCGGACAAGCCCGACGAGGCCGACGATACCGATCCGAACGAGCCCGACTACGACGACGACGACTGAACGTCCTCGTTATCGTACGGTTTAATCGGACTCAGGTGGCCCTGAGCTCGACGGTGCCCGCGGCGCCGTCGACGGTGACCACCGCCCCGTCGGTCAGCTGCCACGCATCCTGGCAGCCGACGACGCAGGGAATCCCGAGCTCGCGCGCCAGTGCGGCGCCGTGATCGAGCAGGCCGCCGGTCTCGCTGACCAGCGCGGCGCATCCGATCACGAGGACAGCGAGCGCTGGTGTCACAGCGCGGGTGACCACGACGTCGCCCGTGGTGACGGTGATCACGGATGCGAGCGTCTCGAACCGGACGACCCGCCCGGTGACCCGCGGCCCGGTCCCGACGCCGTGAAGCGCCCGACCCGCCGGGCGCTCGCTCTCGTTCGCCTCGCCGCCAACGACGATCGGCATCGCCCACTGCGCCGCGCGCGCGGCGGCGGCTCGCGCACCCGAGGCGCGCCGGCGAAGATCCTCGGCAGCGAGCGCGGTCGCGGTCGCCAGGTCGTCGAGTGGGATCCAGAACGCATCGTCGGGATCGATCGCGAGCTCGCGGGCCCGGTCGAGGATGGCGCGACGCACGAGCCACTGCGCGCGCGCGAACCAGACGTCGTCACGCTCACCGAGATCCGCCGCGGCGCGCGCGAGGTCGCGCTCGGCATGTTCCGCGACGGCGCGTGCGTGGTGATGAAGCAACTCGCCGGCGGTGTCGTGGCGCTCGGGGTCGGCGGAGACGAGCTGCGCAGCTCGAGCACGCTCCGCTTCGTTCGCGACGATCCGCGCATGATGATGGAAGGTGTCCGTCGCGGGCTCGGCGCTCGGCGCTGCGGCGGGATCCGGCGCTGCGGCCGGTGGGCGAGTCGCGGTGAGGACGTCACGTGCGCGATCGATCGCCGCGCGCACGAGCTCGGGGCGCTCGGCGAACGTCGCGACGCTGACGTCCCACGCGGGGGACAGCACACCGATCCGATCGAGCACCGTGCGCTCGTCGACCTCGCCGCGCGCGGCGGCGAACAGCGTCGCTTCCACCGCCGACGGTCGGGCACCCGCGAGCTGCGCCGGCGAGAGGTTCGCGCGCGCCGCCGCGATCAGCGGGGCGAGCTCGGTCGCCCAGATCGCGTAGAACGCGACGTAGCGCTCGATCGCGACGTCGAGGGACGGACGCCCGGCGAGCGCGCCGCGATGGGGCGGGGACGGGCTCCTCGGGTTCGTCGGGCTCGCTCCGTCGAGCGCGGCCAGCATCGCGGCCTCGAGCTCGCTCACGCGTGCGTCGAGAGCGGCGACCGTCTTCGGTGCGGCGACGTCATGCATCCTCGCGT
>Ga0316601_100000621_pt1 | contig 15849 bp, 11 predicted proteins | sample OWC_soil_day5_no_FD_207663 | JGI IMG/M metagenome (GOLD analysis project Ga0316601, IMG submission 207663) | Wetland soil microbial communities from Old Woman Creek delta, Ohio, United States - OWC_soil_day5_noCT | ecosystem: Environmental > Terrestrial > Soil > Wetlands | place: USA: Ohio... | reverse complement strand
AAAAATATAGATAAGTTTAGATCCTTAAACAATAATGTTACCTTTGTTTATACTCCTTTTATGGTATGGGAGCTTACAGGCAAAACGGTTATTACTATGGAAAATATTAATGGCTTTAAGATTAATGACATTAAAAACCTTAAAAACGAAGGATATGAAATGAGTGATATAGGGAAAAAGCTTGCATTATCCTTTTTTAAGCAAATATTTAATGATGGTTTCTTTCATGGTGATCCTCATCCTGGAAATATATTTATAAGTCAAGGAAAAATATGTTACATAGACTTTGGCATTATGGGTGAGCTTTCTAATTCCTTAAAAGAATCCTTGAATGATGTGGTTATTGCAGTAGCTTATCAAGATATAGATAAGCTTATATCGGTAATTATGGCTATAGGAATAAAAAAGGGATACGTGAATAGAAATAAGCTACATGAAGATATTGATTATCTTTTTGCAAGTTATTTGTCCACCTCTTTACAAAACATAGAAATATCTGCCCTACTTCAAGAAATATTCGAAACAGCTAAAAGAAATAACATAAGTCTTCCTAAGGATTTCACCTTACTTATAAGATGCCTTTTAATTGTAGAAGGGGTAGTTGCTAGGATTGCTCCAGATATAAAAATATTAGATGTTGCAATTCCTTATGTTAAAAGTCATAATAAACAATATTTACTAAGCAAACTGGATTTAGATGATCTATTAATCTCCTCAACCTCCTTTATAGATTCTTCAATAAAATTACCTGGCAAAATAAATAGCTTAGTGGACTCGATAATAAGTGGCAGGGCAAAAATTCAACTTGAACACAATAACTTAGATAAAACTGCTAATGATTTAAACCGTATGGTAAATAGATTGGTATTTGCCATAATAGTTTCTTCTATGATTATAGCATCCTCCCTAATTATAAATACTAACATCGGTCCTAAAATATATAGTATATCATTAATAGGGATTACCGGTTATGTATTAGCCGCTGTTATGGGCTTTTGGCTAATAATATCTATTTTAAAATCTGGGAAGCTATAAAAAAGCACCTAAAAACTTACCCCAGGGGTTGTTTTTACCCCTGGGGTTGTTTTTAAGTGCTATTTATTAAGCAACTGCTTCTTTTCTAGCTTTTATTGCTTCTTGAACTTTATCTGCATGTCCTTTTAGTAATACTGATGTAATTATAGCTACAGCCATAACTGCTACTAGTATTCCTGCATCTTTATAAACTATTGAATAGTTTACTCCTGATATTATTTCTCTCAATGCTTCCACTGTATATGTGAATGGCATGAATGGATTTAATACCTTAAAGAATGTTGGTACAACCTCTAGTGGGAATGTACCTGCACAAGCAGTTAATTGAAGTATTAATAATACTATTGATAGTAATCTTCCTGCATCACCTGCTAAGAATACTAAACATTGCATTATTGCTATAAATACAAAGGACATAAGTACATTAAATCCGAAGTATAATAACATGTTAGTTGGTTGTAATCCTAAAGTTAAAACAATTCCACTTGCTAGTACAGCTTGGATTACACCTATTATACCGTAGGATATGAATTTACCTAAAACTATTGAAGATGATCTTGCTTTAATCTTATCATCGATATCAACTGGTATAACAAAGAACATTAGCATACCACCTACCCATAGGGATAATGATATGAAGTAAGGTGCAAAACCTGCTCCGTAAGTTTTTACTGCATTTATTGCTTTTTCATTAATTTCTACTGGTTTTGAAAGGAATTGACTCATTGTATCACTGTCATTTAATATCTTGCCATTTAACTCCTTTGAACCATCTGCTAGCTTATCACTTAGTTCTTTTGAACCATCTTTAAGCTTAGTAGTTCCATCTTGTAATTCTGGCATTTTACCATTTAATGTTCCAAGTCCATCAGTTACTTGTGATGAACCGTCATATAATTTGCTAGCTCCATCAGCTAAAGCTGGTACATTAGTATTTAATTTTCCTAAGCCATCATTTAATTTAACTGAACCATTATATAATTGGTTAGCTCCATCTGCCAAAGCTGGTACATTAGTATTTAATTTTCCTAAGCCATCATTTAACTGAGTAGAACCTACTACTAATTGATTTAGCCCTCCTAAAAGCGTATTATCCTCGCTTTCTTTGGATAGTGCATTCTTCTTAGGCTGTTCTGGTTTTCCTAAACCTTTCATTAATTGTAATGATCCCTCATATAACTTATTAACTCCACCAGCTAATTCAGGAATCTTACCATTTAACTGTGTTAATCCACCGTTTAATGTAGTGGCACCTGTGTTTAATTTATATAGTCCATCGTTTAATCCGATTACTCCATCATTAAGCTTATTAGCATTGCTCATTATTACTGGCATACTTGAATTCATTTTATCTATTCCTGCTTTAAAATCTGTATTCATACCAGTGTATAATTGAGATAATCCATCACTTATTGTTTTTGATCCCACAATTGCATCGTTTAATCCAGCAGATAGCTGACTAGCACCTACTGCAAATTTAGATGCACCTGTAGCATAATCATTAGCTCCAGTTGCAAAACCTTGTAAACCAGTAGCTAAATCCTGTGAACTTGTTCCTAATAAGGCAGCACCGTCCGCTACATCATGAGCTCCTTTTTGTAATGCTTGTATTTGAGTAGTGTTGTTAGGATCATTTGCCGCACTACCTAAAGCTGTTAATGTATTAATGAAACTTTTCATATTTGCATCATTTAAAGCTTCTGGATGAGCCGCTAAATATGCATTTAGTTGTGTATTTACAGCATTTTGCAGTGCTGTCTGAGAAGTTGTTGTTTTACTAATTAAAGTATCAACCCCATCAGCAACTGATTTTGCTCCATTTGATATTTTAGTAATTCCTGGTGTAAACAATTGAATTCCACTGTTTAGCTTATCAGCTCCAGTTTTAAGTCCAGCAGATCCTGTACTTAAGTCCTTTGCTCCTGCATCTAATTGAGTAGCTCCACCATTAGCTAATCCAAGTCCAGTAGCTAGCTTTGATGAGCCATCCTTCAATTGTCCTAAATTAGGAAGTATCCTTGTAGTTAATCCACTTGATATACCTTGTACACCACTTGATAAAGGAGTTATTGCTTGGTCTATAAACATTTGGTAACCATCTTTTAATGTTTTAGACCCGTTATATGCAGTGTCTAAACCTACTGATAAAGTTCCAGAACCTGTACATAAATCATTAACACCTTTGCTTAATTCAGGAACCTTACTATTAAGTTGACCTAGGCCACCACTAATTTGTGAAACTGCATCATATATCTGCAGCGCTCCACCTTTTGCTGATAATAACCCACTCTTTAATCGAGTTGAACCATCATATAATTGACCTACACCATCTTTCATTTCTGGTATCTTCCCATTTAACTGTGCTAGTCCATCTTTTAACTGAGTTGAACCATCATAAAGCTGTACTACTCCATCTTTAAGCTCTGGCACGCTTCCATTTAAAGCTGCTAGTCCATTTGTTACTTTAGATGAACCATCATATAACTTTCCAACTCCGTCTTTCATCTCTGGGATTTTTCCAGCTAATTCGCTATTTCCATCACTAATTTGTTTGCTTCCGTCTGCAGCAAGCTGCATTTTGTCTTTGATTTCATTTAAGTTTTCAAATAAAGTTGCATAAATTGCTTTATGCATACTTGCTGTAATTTCTGCTTCTAATTCTACTACTACCTTGCCGTTAATCTGTGCTGCTAAGAAGTTTTTCTTATCATTGGATATAAAATCAATTTTAGCTTGAATTAACTCTTTCTGTTGAACAGTTAATGCATCTGACGTAAAGTTCTCTGGTATAACAAACATTCCATAGTATTTCTTACCTTCTACTCCACTTTTAGCTTCATTATAATCAACAAAGCGCCAACCGATTTTATTATTTTCCTTAAGCTTCTTAACTACATCCTTTCCGTAGTTAACATCTTTACCATCTTTTGATCCACCCTTGTCCATGTTTACTACTGCCACAGGCATGTCAGATAGTTTGTCGTAAGGGTTCCAAAATGCGTAAAGATAAAGTAAGCTGTACAACAATGGCACTATAATAATTGCCACTACAGATACTCTTATGAATCGATTCTTAAAAATAGCTGAAATATCTTCCCATGCAATCTTAAGGAAATTCATAAATATCACCTCATCCTTTAAAATATATTATAATTGCGTTTTTATACTGACCGTACAGTTTAAACTGACTGGTCAGTTATATTAAACTACATTTTTTATCTTATGTCAATGGCTTTTTTGTAAACAAAAAGGCTATATTGTTGAAAAAGATAAAACCACCCCCTAAACATTTACTAATAAATGTTTAGGGGGTGGCTCTATCTGCCACTATCCTTGAATACCTTTTAATATATAATTAAAGGAATCTTCTATTACTTGGTTTATATCTTTATTCTCATTTCGAACTATCTCATAAGCCGCTGCAGAACATAATGTTCCAAACATAGTGTAAGAAACAAAATGAGTATCTCTTGGCTCTATATACCCTTTATCCATAGCATCTTTTAAATGCTTTTCTATACCTGATATATATATTTTTATAGTATCTCTTATTTCTAAATGTCTTAATTCTTCTCCCCAAAGCTGACTCATAAGCATTTTAAAGAAATCTCTATTTTCATACACTAGCATTAATTGTTCCTTACAAAACACTCTAAGCTTATCTAATGGATTTTCTTCTTTATTCACTGCTTCTTCAATATGTTCTTTTATAACATTCATACCTTCTGAAATTATAAATTTAAATATTTCTTCTTTACTCTTAAAATGATAATATAAGGTACCTTTAGCGACTCCAGCTTTAAGAGCTATGTCATCCATAGTAGCTTCAGTATACCCGCTACTTGAAAACACCTTTATTGCCGCTTCAAAAATAGCTTTTTTTGTTTTGTTCATTTATATCACTCCACACATTTTTCTTAAAATTTGTACCGCTCAGTATAAAAACATCTGTTTATTATATTATACTATTTATTAAAATAAAACAATAGGCTTGTTAACATATTACCAATTTATAAAGATAATATGCTCATATCCTTATAGGATAAAATATAAACATATGCATATATATTTTATCCTATAATATTTTAAGTAATGTAAATTTTTGAATGTTTAAATAATAATTAATTCATTATTATTATCTATTGTGGTAAAATATATAAAATAGAAGAAGTAAATATTATTAACCTATGTGAGGTATGAATAATGATTAAATATTATAATAGAAAAACTAAAAAGTATGAAATTGAGAAGGTTGCAGGGGAAAAATATCTTAACTGGACCTATTCCTCCCCAATAGGAATGACCTTATCAGAGCTTTTTATAAAGAAAAAGCTTTTTACTAAACTTTATGGCAATTACTGCGACAGTAAGAGAAGTAAAAATAAAATTAATAACTTTATAACAGATTTTAACTTAGATATGTCCATCTGCAAAGATACTGCAGAAAATTTCAATTGCTTTAATGATTTCTTTATAAGAGAGCTAAATCCTGAAGCAAGACCTATTGATATGAGCAGCGAAGCATTTATCTCTCCTGGAGATGGTAAGCTTTTAGCTTATGAAAATATAGACATGAATAATATAGTTCAAGTAAAAGGCATTAGCTACAGCTTAAAAGAGCTTCTACAAAATGATGAAGTTGCTTCAAAATATGAGGATGGAACTTGTTTAATTTTAAGATTGTGTCCTACAGACTATCATAGATTTCACTTTTTAGATAGCGGCGTATGTGAAGAAACAAAGAAAATTAAAGGATACTACTACTCCGTTAATCCAGTTGCTCTTCAAAAGGTTAATAAACTATTCTGTGCAAACAAAAGAGAGTGGAGTGTTTTTCATTCTGATAATTTTGGCGAAGTACTTTATGTAGAAGTAGGGGCAACCTGTGTTGGGTCAATTATTCAAAGCTATACCCCAGGCCAAAAAGTGAATAAGGGTGATGAAAAAGGCTACTTTAAATTTGGTGGTTCTACAGTAGTACTCTTCTTTGAAAAGGGAAAGATAAAGATAGATAAGGATATCACTGAACATACTCATGCAGGCATTGAAACATCCGTACTCATGGGTGAAACCATAGGAACTAAGCTATAGCCTAATTCACTATGTCATAATACTAGATAATATTAAATATAGTAAAAGTATAGGTTATGATTTTTTTAACCTATACTTTTCTTATTTATCTTATCATTTATAAATATAAATATAGCTATTACTGAAGCATAAATAATATTAAATAGGATAATCTTTGGAACAATGTAATTCAATATTTCCCTTCTCTGTACTTCTTCTCCTAATTTTAAACATAAATATATAGCAATAGGAATAACACCTAAAATTATTATATTTCTGTGCTTGCTTTTTTTAATCTTTAAAGTATCTTGAATTATATACACAACTGCATAATATTCATTTGCCACCAGCTTTAATACATTTAGACTCCAAAATAGTATAAATACTAATCTAAAGCTATTTATAAAGGGTAAATCGGCACTTTCTGTTACTAGGAGCACAGGCCAAAGAGTTTTTACAGTGACCTTATAGCCTAAGTAGTATATACTCATAAAAACAATCCAACTATAAACACCAATTACGAGCGCAGTAGCCTTTAAAGAAATAGCCGCTATTTTATCTTTATTTTTCATTAAAGGGTATAATAATAATACTCCTTCCATGCCCGAATAAGCATAAGCAGATTCCAAGCTTCCTTTAATTATCTTAGTAATACCTGTTCCGAATATAGGAAGCAAATTTAAATATCGTCCTCTTATAAGTGACATTGATAGTATTGATGTTACTATTACAGTTAAAAAGAGTGCTATTTTATTTATTCTTGCTAAGGGTTTTAAACCAACAAAATTAACATAAGCTCCTATACTAATAACAATTATAAATACTCTCATTGGTGATAAAAATTGAGTAGCATATGTAATTAATACATTTTTATAACCATTTGCCCCTGCAGCCAAATAAATCAAAAATTGTACCATAAATAAAATATTGCATATTACCCCCACAATATTTCCTAAATATCTCTTACTTAACTTTAAAATATCTTCATTAGGATGTTTTTTACAATAATATATTGAAAGCATAGCAAAATACAGGGGATAAAGCCCTCCTATTATAGTAGCTATGCCAGCATCATTTTTTGCATCCTTAGCTACTTGATTGGGCAAAGCTAAAAAGCCTACCCCTATCATAAGTCCAGCTAGTATAGAAACTGCTTCACTATCACTTAATAAATGGTATTTTGATTTATCCATTTTATTTTAATAGGCACCTCTTCCTACTTTATCTACTTTTACATTAGCTTTTACCTTTATAACTGAATTACTAACAACTTCATTCCAATCAACCCCAGTGTCTCTTCCGTACTTAGCAACAGCATACATTCCAAGCTCTAAACAATCTAACTTGTATTCATTCTGCATTTTATTTACAAATTCACTGCACTTTTTTTCTACATCCTTTGATAACGTTTCCTCTAATTCTTTTTTAGTTTTACCATTAAACTCCTTATATAAAGTGTTTGCTATTACATCTCCTTTAATATCAATAATTATTTCAAATTCATATCCCTCTTTTACTTTATTGCATTTAACCCTTTTTTTGGTATTTCCATAAAAATTCATAAACTCATCAGAATTCTTTTGTATGGATAAATACCCTATTAAATCATCATCTCTCATCATATTCATAAACTTGCCTTCTTCAACATCAACCTTGTTTACCATCTTATCTCCTTTAAACAAAGCCAATCCAGTAATCTCTAACCCTTTATCTGAAATTTTCATATAAGGCAATACTAAGTTTCTGCCCTCTGTATCTAATCTTACATACATGTTTAAAATAGTATATTCCCTAGAAAAAAAATCATTAGCCATAGAGTTTTTAATCATACCTTCAATATACTCTGGAGAGCTTGCATATCCTTTAACTTTATACCTAAGTATATCCTCTGTTCTTCCTTCACATACTAATATAATTCCTCTATCATTTATTTTAGTATTATTGAATTGAATATCAGCATTATATTTTAAACCATACCGGACAAGACTTTCACTAAATAACATTATTTTTTGACTCCCAATTAGAAACTGCTTATCTGTTTTAAGCTGCCTATTTTGTCTAGTCTCAGCCCCAGTAGGAGCTTCACCAGTTTTTATCATGCTATACTGTCTATTTTCCCCCTTAAAAACTAATATACTAAAAGGTATGCTGTATTTTACAGTTCCTGCACCATCCCTATATAAATCCACTCCAAAGCCTGAAGAAATATCATACTCCTCTATGGGCTTTTCATCCAGCATTGCTGCTGCATAGTACACATAAATAATAAGACATGCACATATCAGAAATATTTTTCTTATATTTTTCATATTTTTAATTTGCTTCACAGTTTCCACTTCCTTATGGCTACTAATATTCACCTCTTCCTACCTTTTCAACCTTTACCTTAACATTAACCTTAATGTCTGAATTAGAAATTACATCATCCCAATCCACACCTGTTTCTCTTCCATATTTAGCCACGGCAATCCTTCCAAGCTCAAGGCAATCAGCCTTGTGTTGACTTTTCATTTTATCAATAAATTCATAACATCTAGCTTCAATCTTTTTTTCCATGTCTTTTTCAAACTTTTCCTTTACCTCAACCTTTGATGATAACTTTTTATACATTACATTATTCACTACATCTCCATTAAATTTTAAATCTATAATAAACTTATATTTATCTCCTTCCTTATTACATTTAACCTTCCTCTTACATTTTGCATAATAGCTTATAAAATCCCTTTCGTTTCCCTGGATAGTTAACATGCCCTTTCCCCTATCCGATCTCAATATATTCATTGTTTTACTATCTTCTATATCTAATATTGCTGCTAATTTATCCTTATTGAAAATTGCCATACCAGTTATCTGAACTCCCTTTTCATTTAATTCAATATAAGGAAGTGCCAGACTTCTTCCTTCAGACCCTACCATAAGATAAACATCCTTAATTCTATAATTCTTTTGAAAAAAATTATAGCTTGGAGCATTCCTTATCATTCCGGTAATATAATCTACTGGAGTATCATACCCTGGAATTTTATATTTTAAATACTCCTCACTTTTTCCTTTACATATAACACAAAAACCATCATCATTTACCATTGGATTTCTAAATAATGTATCAATAGTGTTTGTAACTCCAAATCTACCAATGCCTTCATCTATAATGTACAGTCTTTCTGTGCCTAGAAAAAACTTTCTATCACTTTTCCTTTGTCTTTCCCCTCTAGTCAACGCTATAGTACTAGCCGTACCTGTTCTCACTGTACTTACATTTACCCCATTTTCCTGATACACTACACTATTTATTGGTAGCATATATTTTATACCTCCACCCACATCTTCTTTTACTGAATACCCTATCCCTACTGCTATTTCTAATTCCTCGATATTTTCCATCCTCTCCTCACCAGCTCGTAGGTATACCACAAATATAATTAATATAATAATAAATATAAAATTTTTATATTTTTTCACATTTATCATCCTTCTTTATAATAATGATTACTGCAATAAGGGTAATAAAAAACAGATTATATATTGTACTAGCCTTTGTAGTGAAATTTACTATCTCATCTTTAACTAATCTATTTGGGTAATAAACTTTTGTAATAAATATCACTATACTTCCCATAATTATAAAGACAAATATGCTGTTTAATTTTTTATTAAGGTTCTTATTTATATTTCTAAGAATATCTATACAAATATAATAACTATAAGAAATAGATTTTAGAGCTATTAATACCCAAATAAATACAAAAACGTATCTAAAAGAGGTAATTACATCCACCCTTATACTCTCCGTTGCTGAAAAAAAGCCCCAAATAGTTTTTTTTATCATATCTATCCCTAAATAATAAATAGCTATAAAAACTACCCAAGTATACACAAAGCAGCAAAAAGCTATGGCTTTAAATGCTGAATCTTTAATTTTATTTTTATCATTTATAAATGGGTAAAGAAGAAATATCCATTCAAACAGGGCATAGTCATAAATTGTATTCTTACTTCCATATATTATATCTTTAGCTCCAACCCCGAATATGGGCATCACATTTAATATGCTGCCATAGAATAGTATAGCTAATGACACTAGCATAATAACAATCAATAAAAAAAAGCTTATAATTCCTATTCTAGCCAAAACCTTTAATCCTTTATATGCAGTATATGCCCCTATTAAAGTAATAACTAAGTAAACTTTAAAAGGGCTCATAAATGGAATTATATAGGTTCTTAAAATTAATGTAGCATTGAAATATGCAGGAGGAAAATAACTAAAAAAACTGATAAAAAATAAGAAGTTTAACACATTGCCAATGAAACTTCCAAAATATCTTTTACTCAAAACTAGGATATTATCATTAGGAAACTTTCTACTTACATAAATGGCTATCAATGCAACATATAAAGGATATACCGCTCCTAATGCCATTGATATCCAACCATCCTGCTTAGAAATTGCAACAACACTATTAGGAGTCATTGTTATATTAATATCTATTAATATCCCTATAAGAAGGCAAGTTAACTCATTGGCAGTTATTAATCCTTTCCTATCATTCATTTTATAAAATCTCCTCTACCCTGTTCGTTCACTATTACCTTTACATTAACCTTTATCTCTGAATTGCATACTATCTCATTCCAGTCAATGCCTTTCCTTCTCCCATACTTTGCAGCAGCTTCTCTTCCAAGCTCAAGACAATCAGTTTTGTATTCATTTTTCATTTTATTTAAAAACTCATTACAATTATCTTGAACCTTTTTACTCATAAGCTTTTCATATTCTTCTTTATCTTTAAGGTTAGTTAAAATATCCTTGTACAAAGTATTAGATGCAATATTCCCTGTTAACTTCAAATCAATTGTAAATGTATATTTATCTTGTTTTTTCTCACATTTAACTTTTCTTTTGCTAGTAACATATATATCCGTATATTCTTTAGGTTTTTTTTGATAGGATAAAACTCCTTTAACATTATCCTCCCTAAGTAAATTTAAAATCTTTGCAGTATATAAGTCAGTAGTAGCTATCATTTTATCTTTCTTAAATATTGCTAACCCTACTATTTCAATTTTCCCTTCTTGCACATCTATGTATGGCATTACCAAGTTTCTTCCCTCGGCATCTATCCTTACTAACATATCGATTACCTTATAATTTTGGGAAAAAAAATTATATCCCTGTTGTCTTTCTATTAACCCAGCAATAAACTCAGAGCTACTGCCATATCCTTCAATGTTCATGCCTAAAATTTCTTCACTTTTCCCCTTACATATGGCACCAAAGGCCATATCGCTAGTTTGATAATTTCTTGCTCTTTCATCTAAAATAGGCTTTAGCCCATTTTCAGCAAATACCTCTCCTATTACAAAGGTTCTTTCCAATCCTTGCAGTATGGTTTTATTCATCTGTTTTTGTCTAGTTTCTATAGTTTCTCCCACATTTCTTCCCTCTCCTACACTTATATGACTGCTTCTTTTTCCACTAGTTTCAAAATCATATACACTAAAGGGAAATATATATTTTTTCTCAGTAGGTGATACTTTCTTCATGTCATATCCTATGCCTGTTATTATCCCCAAATCTTCTAAGGATATCTTTTCTGTTCCTAAAGAAATTATTGTATATATAATTACTACAGCTATAATAATAAAATATTTTTTCTTATTCACCTTTTCCAGCCTTCTTTTATTAATGTTATTAGAGCTAAAATCGTAATAAATGTTAAAATGAATATTACATAGTAATTAGTTAGCTTTTCCTCTATTAGTCCACTTTCTACAAAACCATCAAGTCTTAAAGAACCATATATAAATATAGGAACCATTCCATAGCATAATACCTTAAAATTAACTTTTTTAAATAAATCCTGCATTATAACTTTTGAAATAAAATAATTATTACTCACTATTTTAAATACGGTTAGAGTCCATAAAAACATAAAAATATATCTAAAATTATTTACTATTGAAACGGTAACACTCTCTGTTACCAACAAAAAAGGCCAATAATTCTTTTCTGCTATATCTGCTCCTAAATAATAAATAGAAATAAATATAACCCAGGTATAGACTATAACTGCTATAAACAATCCCATAAGTGAAGATTTAATAAACTTTTTTTTATCTTTTGCACAGGGATATATAAAAAAAATTGTTTCTATTCCCGAATAAGAAAACATAGTTTTTAAGCTTCCTTGAAAAATGTCTTTAATATTAGATTTTATAACTGGTCTTACATTTAATAATGAAGCTGACTTTAACGCACCAATAGGTGAAAAATAAATTATAACAGTTGTAAAAAAAATAACTACACTTACTTTTCCAATAGTTTTTAACCCTTTTGTACTAGTATACGCACAAACAAAAAATATCAAAGCGATTAAAATATAGGATGGTAAAAAACCTTGTATAAATGTTCTTATTATATTAGTGTAGTTAGTAGCTATTGATGCACATAAGAAAACAAAAAAAGTTAATAATATAAAATTCAATATAGTTCCCAAAATTCTCCCAAAACATTTTTGAGATATTACCAGAATATTATCATTAGGAAATTTTTTTGCAAAATAAGCACATATACCTATTAAATATAATGGATAAACACTTCCGATAATCGCTGTTATCCATCCATCCTCATGTGCTGTAGCTGCCGCACTAGCAGGCAGTGCTAAAATTCCAACACCAACCATACTTCCAAAAATAATAAATACAACTTCGCTGTTGGTTAATAAATTATTTTCAGCTTTATTCATTTCTTATTTCCCCTAAATTTACTCCTAAAATCTGTTTGCCTTGTAGGGTTAGTATTAGGAATCGCCTCAGGTCGTTTGTTCATTTTCCACATTGCCCCTCTTATAAAGGTATCCTTCATATCTGCAGCATGAAATTCAAAATATGGAACTCCAAAGCTATCTAAGGATGAAAGATGTACTAAAATAATAAACCATCCTATAGCTATCCCAAATATACCTAACACATCAGCTAATATAAGCATTGGAAATCTTAACATTCTTATAGAAAGGGACATATCATAATTAGGAATTAAAAAAGTTACTATTACTGTTACCCCAACTACAAGTAAGGTTGTTGGACTAACAATTCTAGACTTAATAGCTGTATCTCCTATAATAATACCTCCCACTAGGCTTAGTGTCTGTGCAATTTTAGAAGGTAATCTAATCCCACCTTCTCTTAAAAATTCAACCACAATTTCCATTGCTACTATTTCTAAAAACGGAGTTAGAGCTATTCCTATTCTTGATTGAATTATTGGTGTCATAAATTTTATTGGTATTAATTCTGCATTAAATTTTAAAAGAGTAAGATAAATTGGTGAGAGTGAAATAACCATAAAAGCAGCTAAAATTCTTAATAATCTAATAGCTGATGCTAAAATAGTCCTTTGATTATAATCCTCAGTAGCTTGGAAAAATTGCATAAATACTACCGGTGCTGTTATAACAAAAGGACTTCCTTCTGTTATAATGATAATTTTTCCTTCTGTTAGTTGTGCCGTAGCTATATCAGGCCTTTCTGTGGTAAGAGTTTGAGGAAAAAAACTATAGGTATAATCCTCTATATATTGCTGCAATTCACCGGAATCCACTGGCCCATCTACATCTATTGCTGTTATTCTCTTTTTTACCTCCTCTAATATTTCTTTGTCTACTATATCATCTATGTATACTACCGCTACATCTGTCTGTGACCGTCTTCCTATAGTTAAAAATTCTGTACATAAATTTTTATCTTTAATTCTTCTTTTTAATATGTTAATATTAGTCTCAATATTTTCTATAAATCCATCTCTAGCTCCCTTTACCGCTGATTCGTTAATAGGCTCCGAAATCGATCTGAATTCTGAATGAAATGCGTTTAACAATATACATTCTAAAACTCCATCTATTAATACAGCTACCCTTCCTCTTTTAATTAATTCAACTATGTTATTAATTTCTTTTTCTATGGAAGTATCACTCATGAATATGTATCTTTTAGCAAGATAATCTGCTAATCCTTCTCTAGGGGTAATAGTTTCTTCAACATCCTTCATTAAAGGTTTCAGTATATCCCTGTCAATTATATCCCTGCTGGCCATACCATTAATATATATTACAGCTGCTTCCAGCGGGGTTTCTTTTCCTATAAAAAATCTTTTTACTACTGTGGTACTTTTAATACCTAACCCATTTATAATCAAATCTATATTTTCTTGAAGGTTTCCACTTTCCATAACATTCACCTTCCCTTTATTTCTAGTACTATAGTTTTTGTATTTTACTTAGTTTTATTCAAAGGAAATAATAATAATAATTCTAGAGAATAAAAAAAGTATAGATTAAAAATTCATTCACCTACACTCTTCTTTTCTTGCTTATTATTAACAAATATTAATATAGCTATCACTGTTATGAATATTATATTAAATAGGGTTATTTTCGGTATTACCTTGCCTAAAAATGATCTTCTAATAATCGGTCCATCAAGCTCTAATGCAAAATAGATTATAATAGGTAATCCAAATACAAATTTTTTTCTAACTACATTGCTGCTTTTCATATTTAAAATCTCTTGAATAGAGAAGGCAACTGCATAATATTCATTAGCTAATACATTAAAAATGGTAGTGGTCCATAACAAAAGAAATATAAACCTAGTACTATTAATTATCGGTAGATTTATACTTTCTGTCACTAAAAGTACGGGCCATAAAGCTTTAGCTGTAACCCTATACCCTAAAAAATAAAAGCACATAACTACATTCCAAACATACAAAAAAACACATATATATGTAGCTTTAAAAGCTAAAGCTCCAACCTTATTTTTATTTTTAGCAAATGGATATAACAAAAAAACTGCTTCAATTCCCCCATATGTATATATTGACTCTAAAGTGCCCTTAAATATTTCATTACCCCCTACACTAAGTAATGGGGTTAAGTTTAAGTAACTCCCCCTTAATAAGGCTGTAATTAATGATAAGGATGATGTTACAGTTAAAAAAAGAACTATTTTATTTACTCTGCCAATAACCTTCAAACCCTTTATTGAAGCATAGGTTGCTAGTGCAACTGCTGCTAGAAGAATTTTAAGAGGTTTTAAAAAGGGTGTAGCATATATTGCATATACATTATTCAAACCTGCGGCTATTTGAGCTATATATAAAACATACTGAGCCAAAAATACAAGGTTACATATATTACCTAAATACTTTCCTAAATATTTCTTGCTTAAAATTAATATATTTTCATTTGGGTGACTATTGCAGTAATAAATGCACAGCGAAGATAAGTAAAGAGGATATAATGCCCCAATAATAACAGATATCCACCCACTCTGCTTTGCTTCCTTTGCAACAATGCTAGGAAGAATTAAAAAACCAACCCCTATAATATATCCTACTAAAACAGCTATAACCTCGCTATCAGACAATAAATTTTTATCTTCCTTATTCATATTGGAAATTCACCAAGCCTTTATGTAAATACTTAATATTCCCCTCTTCCTATTTTATCTACCTTTGACTCAACCACTACTTTAATATCTGAATTACTAATAACCTCATTCCAATCAACACCTGTATCTCTTCCATGTTTAGTAATTCCATATACCCCAAGTTCTAGAAAATCTACCTTATATTGATTTTTTATTTTTTCTATAAACCTATTACAGTCTTGTTCTACACTCCTACTGATTTTTTCTTCAAAATTCTTTTTAAAATTCTTGTCTAATTTATCATATAAG
>Ga0316601_100000620_pt1 | contig 15855 bp, 10 predicted proteins | sample OWC_soil_day5_no_FD_207663 | JGI IMG/M metagenome (GOLD analysis project Ga0316601, IMG submission 207663) | Wetland soil microbial communities from Old Woman Creek delta, Ohio, United States - OWC_soil_day5_noCT | ecosystem: Environmental > Terrestrial > Soil > Wetlands | place: USA: Ohio... | reverse complement strand
CCGGGATCGCGAGCGGCTTCGCACTGCCGCTCGCGGCGGGCGGCGAGCTCTACGGCGTGCTGGATCTCGGTTACGCGCCCGGCGTGTCGTCCGAGGTCGAGCGCCTGGCCGACGAGCGCGCGATGAGCGCACCCGTGGCCCACCTCGCGTGCGCGCTCCGCACGATGCGGCTCCAGAACGATGCCCTCGGGCTGCGCGACTACCAGGCCCGCCTGCTCGAGAGCGCGAACGCGCTGATCCTCGGGATCGACCGGTCGTGGCGGATCACGGTCGTCAACCGTGCGCTGCTCGAGCTCACCGGGTTCGAGCGCGACGAGATGCTCGGCCGCGACGTGCGCGACTTCATCTCGGTCGACCAGCGCCAGTTCCTGACCAGCGCGTTTGCCGCGGCCTTGCTCGGACAACATCACGCCGCGGTGACCGTGGCCCTGCCGACCCGGCGCGGTGAGACGGTCCGCACCGTCTGGAGCATCGCCCCGGTCGGCCGCGCGGGCGCGGTCGACGGCCCGATCGACGCCGTCGTCGCGATCGGCCAGGACCAGTCGCAGATCGAAGCGCTGCAGCAGCAGATCGTGCGCGCCGAGCGCCTCGCGACGCTGGGCGAGCTGGCCGCGGGCGTTGTCCACGAGCTCAACAACCCGCTGACCTCGATCACCGTGTACGCCGAGTACCTCGTCCGCAAGCTCGAGTCCCAGGGCGCCGAGACCTCGGACGTCGAGAAGCTTCGCAGGATCGGGGCGAGCGCTCAGCGGATCCTGCGGTTCTCGCGCGATCTCGTCCAGTACGCGCGCCCGTCTGGCCGTGACCTCGAGCTGGTCGATCTCGCCCACGTCGTGCGCCAGTCGGTGTCGATCTGCGAGCACCTGGTGGACCGCGGGGGGATCTCGCTCTCGGTCGAGGTCGATGACCAGCTGCCGGCGATCCAGGCGATCGCGGGCCAGCTCGAGCAGGTGCTGATCAACCTGATCACGAATGCGGTCCACGCGATCGAGAGCGTCGAGCGCGATCCCACGCGGCCCCCCGGAGCGGACCGCGTGGTCGTGCGCGCGGTGGTCGACAGCCCCTCGACCGTGCTGGTCGAGGTCTCGGACTCCGGCCCCGGCGTGGGGGATGAAGACCGACAGAGGATCTTCGAGCCGTTCTTCACCACCAAGCCCGATGGCAAGGGCACAGGGCTCGGTCTGCCGATCGTGCGCAATATCGTGGAGCAACATCGCGGCCAGATCAGCGTGACGCGATCCGATCTCGGGGGCGCGGCGTTCCAGGTGATCCTGCCAGTGCTGTAGCGGAGCGCTGTCGCCGATCTCCGAGTGATCTCCACGGGATCTCTCCGTCCGGTACTCGGACAGAAAGGTTGCCACCTCGATCGAGCCTGATAAGGTGAATTCCGCATGAAGCCGGAAGTCCTGCTCGAGCTCCTCGAAAACGCGGCCGACCAGCTCGGGATCCGCGTGAGCTACGAGGCCCTGCAGACCAGCGGCCTGCCCAACGGGCACGGTGGTCTGTGCCGCGTCAAAGGCCAGTACCGGATCATCATCGACAAGCGAGCCACCTCGGAAGAGCGGGTGATCACGGTCGCCACGGCGGTCGCCTCGTTCGATACCAGCGAGCTCGAGCTGCCCCCGAAGGTCCGCGAGGTCCTGCGGACCTACGAGGGCACCACGAAGCGGCACCTCGGCGCGGCCTGAGCGAGGCTTGCCGGAGGCGTGATCGAGGCTTGATCGACCAGAGCGCGCTATGATTGGCGCGTTCGATGGCCAAGCGGATCACCCGACCATTCGCGCTCGCGCTCGCGCTCCTCGGGGGAGCCTGCGAGCGCACCCCCAAACGCGAGCTCGATCTTGATCTGATCCATGTGCCGGGTCCCGCGCGGATGCGCACCGACACCGTGGGCGAGGGCAAGTTCGCCGGCTCGGCCACCTTCGTGCTCGTGGATGCCGAGAACGCCGCCTCCGAGGGCGCCTACGTGACACTCGGGGGCGAGCTCATCGACGCGACCGGCGCGGACGTCGGCACGCTCAACGCACAGTCGCTGTGGATCCCCAGCCACGAGTCGCGGACGTTCGCGCTGGTCGACGCCGAGCGCAAGCAGCGGCCGGAGACCACGTCCGCCCGCGTCAAGGTCCGCGGCGCGCTGGTGTCCAGCGCACCGCCCACCGCCCGGATCGAGGAGCTCCACAGCTTCGACGATCACGGCCAGGTCGTCGTCCAGGCCTACCTGGTCAACGACGCCAACCGCGAGGGCCAGGTCATGGTGGTGGGCGCGTTCTATGACGCCAGCAACCGGCCGGTCGCGCGACCGTTCGTCGTCGTCAAGATTGGCGCCAGCGGGCCCGGTGAGCCAGGCCGCTGCCCCGACACCATGGAGGACAAGGTCCCGCTCGTGTCACGCTGCAGCGTGCGGTTCGTGGGGCCCGCCGGCGCCAAGCGTGGCACGATCTTCGTCGGCGATGCGGTGTACTAAGGTCATCTAACTTGGAGACCGTGGACGTTGGGGTGGGCGTTGACGGCGACAGCGACGGCGACGTTTCACGATGACGTTGACACATTCCGGGGCGGACGGCGTCGGCACGAACGTGCGGCACCCACCTGAACGACGCAGTCAAAATGACCCGTCGCCGTCGTCGCCGTCGCCGTCGCCGTCAAACCCCACGCCCACCATCACCCCCGCGCCCACGTCCGCGTTCATCGTCCCGACTTCAGGGAAGAACCTAGACGCGTCCGACGAGGCCGCTCAAGTACGGATCGTTGGCGATCAGATCGGTCAGCAGCTCGCGGAGCTCGGCGCGCTCGGCGGCCCCGAGCTCCGGCCCGGCCGTCGCCTCGACCAGCCGATCGATCGCCTGGCCGGCGGTCAACCGGCCAGCGGCGATCTCGGCGGCGAGTCCGTCGATCGCGGTCTGCGGCGCGGTCCCCGCGACCTCGGTGAGGCCATCGGGCCCATCGGGCCCATCGGGCCCATCGGGTCCGTCAGGCCCACCGGGTCCGGAAGGTCCGGAAGGCCCTGAGGGGCCGCCTCCGATCCCGCCGGGTCCGCCGATGGTGCTCATACGCGCAAGCCTCGAGCCACGACCATAACAGGGTATCGCATCGAGCAGCGTTGTCGTCCGCTACTCGCGCGGGTTGCGTGGCAATCTACGCCCCTCATGAGGCTCCTCATCCTCGGAATCGCAGCGGTTCTCGCGTGCAGCGGATCCCCTCGCGCGACCGCTCCACAAGCCCCGCCGGTTGCCCGCGATTACCCAGCGACGCGCTGGATCCCGGCCAAGCCTACCTATGCCCTGTCGGCTCGCAGCGTGCGCGACGCGCAGCGCGCGATGCTCGACGTCATCGACTCGTTCGGCATGTTCGGCGATGTCGACGCCGGCCAGGTCTCGGGCGCGCTCGGCCAGCTGCTCGGGGTCGATGCGCTGTCGGCGCCGGCCCTGACCGCGATCGGCGTCGACCTCGCCGGCGGCGTCGCGGTGTTCTCGCAGGCCGTGAACCCGACCTTCGTGATCCACCTGGCGGATCCCGCGCAGATGCAGGCGTTCTTCGAGCAGCTGCGGCAGCGAGGCATGTCGACCCAGTCGGTGGTCGTCGGGGGGGCGGAGGTGTTCACCGCGAGGATCGATCGCAGCCTCAGCGTCAGCTGGGTGGTGGTCGACGACTGGATGTGGGTGCACTTCACGCTCCCGATCGGCCCGGACGAGGGCACGGCCTGGTTCACGGCGAGCCGCCAGCCCGGCGCGCCGACCTGGACGGCGGACTGGAAGTACGCCAGCCAGCTGCCAGCCGAGCAAGCGACGGTGATCGGGTTCCTCGACCTCCGCGCGGTGATGACCACGATCTCGGCGCGGATCCCGAACGCGCTCGCGTGCGCGAAGCTCCTGGAGCCTGTCGGCCGGGTCGCGTTCGCGATCGAGGGCGATGGCCACCATGCCGGTGGCCGGATCTCGCTCGACCTCGGCGGCGCCGCCGGGGGCATCACGCGCGCCATGATGCCGCCGCCCGAAGGCTGGGATGCGGTGGCCACGCACGCGCCGCTCGCGGTGCAGTGGAACCTCGATCTGGCGGCGGTCCGCGGCTGGCTCGCGCCGTGTGGCGAGACCATCGATCTCGATCTGGCAGGGCTCGACAGCTTCGGCGTCCGTACGGCGCGGGTGGTGCTGCAGAGCCTGGATCCCGACGCCAAGAGCGGCACCGGCGTGATCTCGCTCGACCTCACCAGCAAGCGCTACTTCGCCGGGCTGCTCGATGAGATTCCGCTGCGCTCCAGGTTCGAGTCCAGCCGAACCTACGGCCCTCACGCGGGGCGCTCGCTGTCGATCCCGTTTGGACCGACGCTCGACTACGTGTTGACCGACAGCCTCGCGCTCGCCGGCATGGGCGAGGGCCTGCTCGCACGCGCGGTCGGCAAGGGCAGCGGGGTGGCGGGGGCACCGGCGCGCAGCACGGTGATGGCGCTCGATCTGATGCCCCCCGGCCTGTCGCGCGACGCGTGGGTGTTTCTCCTGCGAGCTGCCCGGATCCCAGGGAGTGACAAGCTCGCCGACCGCCTCCTGCGCTGGCGCGACGGGCACCTCGTGTTGACCGTCGAAGGCACCCATCTGGTGTTCCAGGCATCGGGTAACCACAGGTGAGTGTTCAGGTCGATCATGTTAGGGTGCCGGCCGTGGCACAGGCCCCTGTCGTACGGCTGCGCGACATCACCAAGAGCTATGGGAGCGGGCTGGCCCGGACCCAGGTCCTGCGCGGGGTGAGCTTCGATGTCGACCCCGGCGAGTTCGTGGCCCTGGTCGGCCAGTCGGGCTCGGGCAAGTCGACCCTGCTCAACATCATCGGCGGGCTCGACACCCCGGATGCAGGCGAGGTCGAGGTGCTGGGCGTCGAGACGCTGCGGGTCGGCGATGCCCAGCGCGCCCGGCTGCGCAACCAGTCGATCGGGTTCGTGTTCCAGGCGTTCAACCTGCTCGATCACCTGACGTGCCTCGGCAACGTCACGATCCCGGCGGCGTTCGCGCATGGCCGGAAGGATGTCGAGACGCGTGGGCGCGAGGCGCTGCGGCGTGTCGGGCTCGCCGACTTCGCGCACCGGCGCCCGGGCGAGCTGTCAGGCGGCCAGAAGCAGCGCGTCGCGATCGCGCGCGCGCTGTTCGGGGCTCCGAGCCTGCTGCTGTGTGACGAGCCGACGGGCAACCTCGACTCCGAGACTGGCAAGGAGGTCATCGACTTCTTCCGCGAGCTCAACGCCAAGGACGGCGTGACGCTCATCATCGTCACCCACGAGCGCCGTGTCTCGAGCGTCGCCAAGCGCGTGATCGCGATGCGCGACGGCATGATCGTCGAGACCTCGGACGAAGAGCTCGCTGCCGCCACTGGAGGTCCGTCATGATGCCCGCGACGCACCTGGTGAAGATGGTGCTCAAGAACACCACGCGGAGCCCCGGACATTTCGTGCTGTCGGCGTTCGGGATCGTGATCGGGATCGGCGCCTTCGTGTTGTTCCTGTCGCTGACGCAGCGTGCCGGCAGCGTGCTCGAGAAGGTGTTCCCGCTCGACGAGGTCCAGGTCGTGGCGCCGCGGGTCTCGCTGCTCGGCCGCGATGCCAGCAAGCGGCTCGACGACACGACCGTGCAGACCATCAAGGCGCGGCCCGAGGTCGCGACCGCGATCCCTCGGATGAGCCTGGCGTTCCCGGCCGCTGGTCGCGGCGAGTTCCAGGGCAGCGACATCAAGTTCGAGATCGGCGGGTTCTCCGACGGCGTCGATCCGAACTACGTCCGCGATGACGATCGGATCAAGCAGTACTTCAAGGACTGGGACGCCGTGAAGGACGACGCGCACCGGATCGCGTGCACCCCACCACCGCCGGATCCGCGGGACGACATCATGCAGGCGCCCGGGATCAAGCCGAAGAAGCAGGCCGACACCGTCGACCGAGGCTGGGGCGCGACGCCCGGTGCCGCGGCGGCCGTCGGTTCTGGCAGCGCGATCACCAACGCCGGCAGCGCGGCGGGCAGTGGCAGCGCGGCGGGCAGTGGCAGCGCAGCGGGCAGTGGCAGCGCGGCGGGCAGTGGCAGCGCGGCGGGCAGTGCCAGTGGGACCGCCGTGGTCGTGGTCCAGACCCCGCGGCCTGAGCCCTACTACAACCCGTGCCCGGACCCGGATCGCTACTACTGCGACGACACCGAACGACGCTGCAAGCACCGCGTCCCCGTCGTGCTGTCGGCGACGGTGGTCGAGCTCTACAACAACCAGTTCGCGAAGTCGCACGGCATGCCGATCGCCGACAAGAACCTGGTGAACTTGCTGATCCAGCAGCGCGGGCTGTCGGCGATGCGGTTCTCGATCGGGCTTGGCTACACCACGGTCGCGGGCACCGGCTCGATGACGCACAAGCGGCCGCGCCGCGTCGAGGCCGTGATCGTCGGCGTGTCGACCCGCGCGATGCCCGTCGGCGTGACGATGCCGATCGACTACATCCGGCGGTGGAACCAGGAGTACATGGGCGACGAGGCGGCGAGCTCCTACTCCTCGATCATCGTCACGCTCAAGGACCGTGATCAGCTCGCCCCGTTCGCGCAGTGGCTGGTCGACGAGCAGGGGCTACGGCTCGAAGACTCGCTCGGCGAGCGGTTCGCCACCGTGATCTTCGTGATCCGGCTGCTGTTCCTTGTCATCTCGATCTTGATCCTCGTGATCTCGATGATCAACATCGGCCACAACTTCTTCATCCAGGTCAGCGAGCGTCGCCGCGAGATCGGCATCATGCGGGCGGTCGGGGCGACCCAGATGGACGTCCGAGCCATCATGCTCGGCGAGGCCGCCGTGATCGGCATCGTCGGCGGGCTGCTCGGGATAGGCCTGGCGCTCGGGATCGGGTCGGCCTGGGACGCCTATGCCGCCCACAACATCCCCCGGTTCCCGTTCAAGCCCGACTCGTGGTTCGAGTTCAAGACGTGGATCTGGGCAGGAGCACTCGCGTTTTCGACCGTGTTCTGCATCCTGGGCGGGTTCTTGCCGGCCCGCCGTGCGGCCAAGATGGAGCCCGCACAGGCCCTTGCGCAGAACTGACCAAAACCGGTGCGAAAACTGCGGTGTGGCCCAAGGAATCCGAATTTGTTAGGGTCCCACCTGATGGCGGCTCGTCCGCCGCTCCGGATGCCCGTCACGTGAAGAAGCCGACGCCTTTCGGTAAGTATTTCCTGCTCGAGCGGATCAACGTCGGCGGCATGGCCGAGGTGTTCCGCGCGAAGGCGTTCGGCGTCGAAGGCTTCGAGCGGCTCGTCGCGGTCAAGCGCATCCTGCCTAACATCGCGGAGGACAAAGACTTCATCCGCATGTTCATCGAGGAGGCGAAGCTCTCGGTCCAGCTGAACCACGCGAACATCGCGCAGATCTTCGATCTCGGGGTGGTCGACGGTGCGTACTACATCGCCCTCGAGCACGTTCACGGCCGCGACCTCCGCGGCATCTTCGATCGCTGCCGGCAGATCGGCGAGGCGATGCCGGTGTCGCAGGCGTGCTTCGTCGCGATGAAGCTCTGCGAAGGACTCGACTACGCGCACAACAAGCGTGACCAGTCGGGTCGCGAGCTGGCGCTCGTCCACCGCGACGTGAGCCCGCAGAACGTGCTCGTCTCGTTCGAGGGCGAGGTCAAGATCATCGACTTCGGCATCGCGAAGGCAGCCGGCAAGGGCAGCAAGACCCAGGCGGGCATCCTCAAGGGCAAGTTCGGCTACATGTCTCCCGAGCAGGTGCGCGGGCTGCCCGTCGATCGCCGCAGCGATGTGTTCTCGTGCGGCATCGTGCTCTACGAGCTGCTCACCGGCGAGCGGCTGTTCGTGGGCGAGAGCGACTTCTCCACCCTCGAGAAGGTCCGCAACGTCGAGATCCTGCCGCCCTCGACCTACAACCGCCGCATCCCCGACGAGCTCGAGCGCATCGTGCTCAAGGCCCTGACGAAGGATGTCGAGGATCGCTACCAGAACGCGATCGATCTCCACGACGAGCTGCAGGCCTTCGTCTACACCGCAGGCGAGTTCTACTCGCGCAAGGACCTCGCGGGTTGGATGAAGAAGACGTTCGGCAAGGAGATCGAGGAGGAGACGGCGAAGCTCGAGAGCTATCGCCAGCTCAAGCCGCCCCCGGCCGAGGTGCCAGCCGCGCGCGGGCCGACCGGGAGCCGACCTCCGATCAATGTGCCTCCGTCGCCGCGCAAGTCGGTCCAGTCGATGGCCGCGGTCGGCACCAAGCCGCCCCCACCACCCACCCGCACCTCGCAGTCGGCGCCATTGCCCAGCGCTCCGCCGCCCGTCGCCGTCGCGAAGCAACACGCGGACTCGGGCGATCTCGCCTGGGATGACGACGAGCTCGAGACCCAGATCTACGACAACCCCGAGGACGATCCCAAGAACAAGTCGCTGGGTGTTCGCACCAGCAAGGCGCTGCCGTTGCAGGCACCACTCTCGCAGCCGGAGATGGTGGCGGCCCCTGCGAGCCCTGCCGATAGTGGCCCCGACCTGTCCTCGCTCGTCCCTTCGACCATCAAGAACTGGGAAGGCCGGCCAAAGTCGCCGTCGATCGGGCCGAACGGCGCGCCTTCGAAGTTCCCCACCGGCTCGAACCAGACGGTCACGCCGGCATCGCCGCCGCTGACGAACGGAGCGCCGCTGCTGTTCGACTCGTCGCCGCGTGACAGCTCGGTGGCGAGCCAGACGGGGCACCAGTCCGCGTTCGAGCCAATGGCGTCGTACGGCCATGGCGTGGGCGCGCGCAAGGACAACAAGCGCACCGTCCTGATGCTCGCGATCGGCGGGGTGGCGGTGGTCGGCCTCGCGGTCGTCGCGGTGATCGTGATGTCGGGTCGCAACGACCCGAAGCCCGATCCGACGGTCGCCTCGCGCCCACCGGTCGTGGCCCAGAACCCGCCGATCCCCAGCACGGACCAGAACACCGGGTTCGATCTCTACGTCACACCCGGCGGCGTCACCCAGTGGAAGCTCGACGGCGAGTCGCGCACCGATCGGCTGCCGTCCCGGATCCGCGGGATCCCGCCAGGCGCGCACACCGTCCAGATCGATCCTCCGCCTGGCTTCATGAGCCAGAACCAGCAGGTGACCGTCAACGCGGGCAAGGCCGGTCGCGTCGAGATCACGCTGCAGCCGATCCAGGGCATCGTGGGCGTGTTCGAGACCACTCCGCCGGGCGCCACCGTGTCGCTCATCATCGATGGCAAGCGTCAGCTGGTCGGGATGTCGCCCGCGAAGGCGCCGCTCGATCCTCGGCTGACCTATCAGGTGCTGTTCGAGAAGGCCGGATACGTCTCGGTCAACCGGCAGATCTCGTTCACCGGGCAGCTCGAGGAGAAGGTCCTCGTGCCGCTCGAGAAGGCCGGTCCGGTGGCGGTCAACGTCATCGAGCCCAGGACGAACCCCAAGGTCGGCACGGAGCCCAAGGTCGGCACCGAGCCCAAGGTCGGTACGGAGCCCAAGGTTGGTACGGAGCCCAAGGTCGGTACGGAGCCCAAGGTCGGTACCGATCCAAAGGTGACCGTCGGCACAGATCCGAAGACCGGGACGGACCCCAAGCTGACGCCGAAGGTCGACATCAAGCCCAAGGGGCAGGGCACGCTGATGCTCAGCTCGAAGCCGTCGTGCGAGATCTACATCGACGGCGTCGCGACGAACATGCACACCCCGCAACCCAAGCTCACCCTGGCCGCCGGCACGCACCGGATCACGTTGATCAACAACGAGTTCGGGATCAACGAGAAGTTCTTCGTCGACGTGAAGCCCGACGCGACCGAGAAGATCATCAAGGACTACAGCGACCGCTTGCCGAAGTGACGGTTGACCCGCTGAATCGATCGATGCCGGTCCGCGCGCAGCAAGGATCGACATCTCCTCACAGCGAGGGTCCCCCCTTGGGGGTGTCACGGAACTAAACCGTCCTCAGCTCCGCCGCCCGAACGTTTGTTGTTCGAACGCGGCCTGGATGTCGTTAGCGTGCGTGCATGAGATACGTCGCGCTGGTCTCGATCCTCGGCGCCGCCTGCGGTGACAACGCGGCCGAGCCGAGCGCCTGCGCGGTCTACCAGCGGGCCGAGCGCCCACCCACCGTCGGCTGCGGCGATCCGAGCGATCCCCAGACCCTGGTCGCCTGCGACACCGGCTCGGCACTCGCCGGCGTGTGGGCGATCGATGACGAGGGCCTGCCGGCGTACGACCTGCTCGTGGACGAGCGCTGCGACGACGCGGCGACCGCCTACTCGCCACGCCCGCGTCCGATCCGCGATCCGATCCATGTGATCGGCGATGGCTTCGGCACCGTGGCGATGGCGCACGCATCGGGCGGCGTCGAGCTCTACACCCAGGATCGCGGGCACACGTGGCCGATCCGGATCGATCCATGGATCGACGATGCGCACCCCGAGTTCCCGGCGCAGCTTGGAGGCGCGCTCGGCTACGTGGTCGAAGCTGACCAGGTGGCATCGACGCGGTTCGAGGACCTGCCGGTCGATCGCGCGCTCGCGATCCAGACCCGGCGGTTTGGCATCGGCTACGCCGAGACCCGGACCGAGCTCGACCAGCTCGTGGTGACCCGCCGCGTGTACGCGCTGCCGGGAACCCGTACCCTCGTCACCGAGGTCGCGATCGAGAACCCGTCGAGCCGCGAGCGTTCGCTCGGCGTGGTCGAGCTCGACGACATCAACCTCTACCAGCTGCCGTCCGAGCTGGTGACCTCGGATCTGCTCGCGCCGTCGGTCACGACCGACATCGAGCGGCGGCGCCGCGCGCTGGCCGCGCAGTTTCGCCACCACGCGCGCTACGACGCCGGCGCTGGCGTCGCCTGGATCTCGACCGAGGCGATCGCGCCGACGCACGGCCGCGATGAGGTGGCCCCGTATGACGAGTACCCGGCGACGCTGTGGCTCGCGACGCTCGATGGCGATGGCCCCGATGCCGCGTGGCTCGCCGACTCCGAGCTGTGGGACGGCGTGGATCGCACGGCGTTGCCCAAGGTCTCGGTCGGCGATGCTGGCGAACGCGAGATCGACCTGCCCGGCGAGAACCAGCCCGGCGTGCTGGCGCTGCGCGTCGCGGTCACGGTGCCCGCGGGCGGACGTGTGGTCCGGCGGTTCGCGCTCGGCGTGGTGCCTGGCGATGGCGATCCGGTGGCCGCGGCAGCGCAGGTGCGGGCGGCGCAGCTCGATGGCGCCACCGCCGCGCGCGGCTGGCGAGATCGCCTCGTGTGGGCGGCGTTTCCGGGCCAGCCCTCGGCCGGCGCGCTGCAGCGCGAGCTCGTGTGGTCGAGCTACGCGGTCCAGGCGCTCGCGACCTATGACGCGTATCACCGCACGCGGCTGCTCGGGCAGGGCGGCTCGTACAAGTTCGTCCACGGGATCGACGGCGCGATCGGGGACTACGCGTTGTTCGCCGAGGCCGTGATGCCGATCGATCCCGCGCTCGCTGCCGACACGCTCGCGCTCTCCCTCGCGACGCAGCGCGCGCCCGGGAGCTCCGACGCGGGGCGGTATCCCTATGCGACCACCGGGTTTGGCGACTACACCGACGTGTTGCGCTACGACCGCCGGAGCGACGCCTACTTCCTCGTCCCGTCGGCGATCGCGCGCTACGTCGCGCTGACTCGAGACCGCGCGTTCCTCGACCGTGACGTGGCCTACTGGCCGCGCGCGGCCGGCGCCACCGGCAGCGTGCTCGATCACCTGCGGCTCACCCAGCAGTACTCGGACGACACGCTCGGGTTCGGCGCCCACGGCCTCGTCGCGATGGGGACCAACGACTATGCCGACGGCGTGCTGCAGACCGCCACCGAGCCGGCGACCCCGACGGGCACCTCGTCGACGTTCAACGCCTGGTTGCTCGTCGGAGGGTTCGAGCTCGCCTCTCGGATCGTCGAGCCAGGCGACGCCGCGCTCGCGGCCCGCTACACCGCCTTGCGCGACGGTCAGCTGGCCCTCCTCGAGCAGTTCGCGTGGAACGGGCGCAACTACGAGCGCGGCTTCGTCGACAGCGGGAACCCGCTCGGATCCGAGAACCTCTACCTCGAGCCGCAGGTGCTGCCGATCATCGCCGGCGCGGTCGATCCTGATCGCCGGGCCCAGTTGCTCGACCTGGTGGCGCAGCAGATGGACACCTTGATCGGGCCGATGACGGTCGTCCCGGTCGGGCCCGGTGGCGCGACCGGCGGGGTCGATCAGCCGCAGGTCGGCGGCGTGTGGCCCGTCGCATCGGCGTGGCTCACCGAGGCGTACGCCCTGGCGGATCCGGCGCGCGGGTGGTCGAGCCTCGTCCGCAACACGCTGTTCGCGCACGCCGAGGCGTTCCCCGGGCTGTGGTACGGCGTGTGGAGCGGCCCGGACTCGTACTACGGACCGGACGCCGAGCGGCCCGGCGAGGCCGACGCTCACCTGGCGACCGCGCTCACCGACTACCCGGTGCTCAACACGCACTCGCATTCGAGCGTGCTGCGCGCGCTGCTCGCGGTCGCCGGGATCCGTGGCACCGCCGACGGCCTCGAGATCGTTCCTCACCTGCCGGGGGAGACGTTCTCGATCGTGTGGCCGCGGCTCGCCCTGCGCTCGACGCCGAGCTCGATCGCGGGCTCGGTCACCACGCTCGCGGACGGGCCGGTCGTGATGGCCGTGCGCTTGCCCTCGGGCCTGCGCAGCGGCGGCGTCCAGGTCCTGGTGGGAACCTCCGTGGTCCCGGCCGAGCGCGTGGGCGACGATGTCCGGTTCACGCTGGAGGCCGTGGCCAACCTCCCCGCGCCGTGGTCGATCACGTCACTCTAGCGAGCGGCCGTCACGCGAGAAGCCTCGTCACTCGAGTGGTTCGAGGCGCTCGGTCAGCAGCTCGGTGCCGACGAGATCGCGGCCGCCGGTCGCCAGGTTTGCGGGATCGAAGGCCGGATCGGGATGCGGCCCGAGCAGCACGTACATCGTGGGCGGCACCGCGGGTCGCTCGGCCTTCCAGCGGGTGTCGAACCGATGCTGGGCGTCCATCAGCTCGGCGGCGAGCTCGCGGGCATCGGCGTGCTCGAGCTCGGCGAGCTTCTCGACGATGCGCGCGCGGGCCTCGGGATCGTTGGTGAGCAGCAGCGTCTCGCGGAGCCCGGCGACGGCGCGATCGTGCTGGCCGTACTTCGTGCGCAGGAAGGCCACCGTGAGCGCGGCGTCCTGGGGCGCCCCCGGCTTGCGGATCGCAGCTTCGAGCAGCTGCGCGCCGCGCTCGTCCCACGCGCGGCGCAAGGCCGGATCCTTGGTGGTCAAGTCGACCATGTACATCTGGCCAAGTGCGAGCGGGATCTTCCAGTCATCGGGAAACTGCTTGACGCCCTGCTCGAGCACCGCGACGGCGCGCTTGTAGGTCTCCTGGTCGAGACCTCGCTCGGTGGTCGTCATCGCGCGGGCGCCGAGCTCGTAGATCCGCTTGAACGCCGGATCGAGCGCGGCGATCGCTTCGACGATCGAGGCGACGCCGTTGGCGGTGTTGTGACGGCCGCCGAAGTACACCCGCAGGCGCGCGTACAGCAGATCCGCCGCGAGCTCGCGATAGCCTGCCGCGAAGATCGGCGCCGCGCCGGGAGACGGGGCGAACGGGTCCTCGATCATCTGATCCGCCGAGTCGTGCGGCAGCGCCTCGCGGACGGCCCGCGCACCGACGAGCGAGGCGACCACCACGACGAGCGCGACCGCGGTCCTCATGGCGTCCAATCTACCGCATCCGGAACGGAAAACGCCGCCCTCGGTGGGCGGCGTTTCGCTGGGTGATGCACCCGAGAGAGCTAGTCGGTGTTGGGCGCGGGCTCGATCATCGCGGACATGGTCGGGTTGCCGTTGACGTCGATCGTGCCCGTCTGGGAATACACGATGGAGACGGCGTCGCAGTCCATGTTGCCGGTCGCGGTGGCAGTGAAGTCAGTGCCGGCGGCGCTGGTGTAGCTGTACTGGAAGTAGAACGGCTCGTCGATCTGGAAGTCGAGCGCCTGCCAGTTGGCGGTTGCCCAGTCAGCGACGATGGGCTGGCACTGCTTCTTGCTTCCGAAGTTCTGGGTGCAGCACGTTGCGGCGGGGGTGGTGCCCGTGGTCACCGCTGGGAACCCCGCGTTGGTGGCGGCCTTGGTCTTGGCAGTGTCGCGCATCTTCGCGAGCTGGACCTTGGCCTCGCTGTTCTTGGCGCTCTTCATCGAGTCGAGGAACATCGGGATGGCCACCGCGGCCAGGATGCCGATAATCGCGACCACGATCATGAGCTCGATCAGCGTGAAGCCCCGTTGCGCCTTCTTGATCATCTTGTTCATCAGACCTCTTGTTTGTTGGTGAGTGAGTGAATGAGTGAGTGAGGAACCTTAGAGCAACCGATGTGCCAGGGCCAATTCGTGTCGTTTGGTGCGGAGCGGCAGAAGGTTGCCAAAAAACGTCACTTCTGGTGACCATCCACGTCAGAACGAGCCCTATTCGGGCCCATCGTCCGGCGCGCCCGGGTCCGTGGCGTCCGTCGCGTCCGGCTTGTCGATGCCCAGCTTGTCCAGCCGGTAGCGAAGTGACCGAAAGCTGATGCCGAGCAGCACCGCGGCACGTTTGCGGACGCCGCCTGTGTGGTCGAGTGCGCGCGTCACCCAGGTCCGCTCGAAGTCACTCACCAGGCGCTCGAGGTCCACACCTTCAGCCGGGAACTGCGTGGGCACCTCGGTGGCGATGACGGTCTTGGTCTTGACGTCCGGCAGATCGGAGATGCCGATCAACGCGGCGGACGACAGCGCGACGGCCCGCTCGATCAGGTTCTCGAGCTCGCGGACGTTGCCCGGGAAGTCATAGGTCTCGAGCCGGCGCATCGCCTCGGGCGACATCCGGGAGCTGCGGCCCTGCTCGGCGCCAAACCGGCGCAGAAAGTGTTCGGCCAGCAGCGGGATGTCTTCGCGGCGCTGGCGCAGGGGGGGAAGCCGGACCTCGATCACGTTGAGCCGGTAGTACAGGTCGGCGCGAAACGCACCCCGTGCGACCTCGGCCTCGAGATCGCGGTTGGTGGCCGCGACGACCCGGACGTCGATCTCGATCTCCTCGGTGGCGCCGACCGCCTTCACCTTGCGCTCCTGGAGCGCGCGCAGCAGCTTGACCTGGAGCCCGAGCGACAGCTCGCCGATCTCGTCGAGGAACAGCGTGCCGCTGTCGGCCTCCTGGAACAGCCCCGACTTGTCGGTGACCGCGCCGGTGAACGAGCCCTTCTTGTGCCCGAACAGCTCGGACTCCATGAGCTCCTCGGGGATCGCTCCGCAGTTGACGGCGACGAACGGCTGCTTCGCGCGGCTCCCCTCGCTGTGGAGCGCGCGCGCGACCAGCTCCTTGCCGGTGCCGCTCTCGCCCGTGATCAGCACGTTCGTCTTGGTCGAGTGGATCTTGCCGATCAGCTCGAAGACCTTCTGCATCGCACGGCTCTTGCCGAGCAGCTGGGCGAGCCGCGCGCGCCCCGCGAGCTGATCTCGGAGCGCGAGGTTGTCCTCGACCAGCGCCCGCTTCTCGAGCGCGCGGCCGATCACCGCGTTGATCTCGTCGACCTTGAACGGCTTGGTCAGGTAGTCGTACGCGCCCTGCTTCATGGCCGCGAGCGCGGTGTCGGCCGACGCGAACGCGGTGACCAGGATCACCTCGACCTCGACCGGGACCATGGATCCACCAGGGAACGGGCTGCGGGTCACCGCGCCCGACTTGATCGCCTGCAACAGCCCGAGCCCGTCGATCTCGCCCGGCATCCTGAGGTCGGTGACGACGACATCGATCGGCTCGTCCCGGAGTCGGTCGAGCGCCTCGCTGCCTGACTTCGCGACGATGACCTGGTGGCCGGCCCGCTT
>Ga0316601_100000618_pt1 | contig 15868 bp, 13 predicted proteins | sample OWC_soil_day5_no_FD_207663 | JGI IMG/M metagenome (GOLD analysis project Ga0316601, IMG submission 207663) | Wetland soil microbial communities from Old Woman Creek delta, Ohio, United States - OWC_soil_day5_noCT | ecosystem: Environmental > Terrestrial > Soil > Wetlands | place: USA: Ohio... | reverse complement strand
ATCCGCACCAGGTCGCCGTCGGTCCAGCGGCGCCGCGCCAATTCCTGCGGATGCAGTTCCAGCTCGGGTTCGGCGCTGTGTGCGAAAAGCCGGCCGAGCGTGCCGGTGCGGCTCATCGCGTGCCACTGGTCGCGCAGCCGACCGGTGGTCAGCGATACCGGGAAGCGCGCGTCGCGCAGCTCGGCGGTGGCCTGCCAGGCCGGCGCGACGAAGCGCGCGCGGCCGTCGGGCGTGGCAAAGCGGCCATCGGCATACAGGCGCGGCGTGGCGCTGGTCGCGCCTGCGGGCCAGGGCCATTGCTGCGGCTGCTTCAGCGCGGCGTAGCTCAGTCCGGTGATGTCCAGGTCGCGGCCGCGCGTGCTGTCGCGGTGTTCGTTCCAGATGCTTTCGGCCGTGTCGTAGGGAAAGAGCGTCTGGCCGTCGAGGCGGCGCGCCGGCAACGTCGCCTCCAGGCGCCGGGCCACGTCGACGCCGATGCGCCAGTCGTCGCGCGCCTCGCCCGGCGCAGGCACGGCCGCACGGACGCGGCTGATGCGTCGTTCGCTGTTGGTCACGGTGCCGCTCTTCTCGCCCCAGCTGCTGGCCGGCAGCAGCAGGTCGGCGAACTCCGCCGTGGCGGTGTGGCGGTAGGCCTCCTGCAGCACCACGAATTCGGCGCGCTGCAGCGCGCGGCGCACGGTGGCCTGGTCGGGCATCGACTGTGCCGGGTTGGTGCAGACGATCCACAGCGCCTTGATCTGCCCGTCGGCCGCGGCCTGGAACATGTCCACCGCGCTCTTGCCGGGCTTGGACGGGATGGAGTCCACGCCCCACAGCGCGGCCTGCTCGGCACGGTGCAGCGGGTCGGCCAGATCGCGGTGCGCGCCCAGCAGGTTGGCCAGGCCGCCGACCTCGCGCCCGCCCATCGCATTGGGCTGCCCGGTCAGCGAGAACGGCCCGGCACCGGGCTGGCCGATCTGCCCCGTCGCCAGGTGCAGGTTGATCAGCGTGCTGTTCTTGTCGGTGCCGCTGCGGCTCTGGTTCAGGCCCTGGCAGTACAGCGACAGCGTCGGCGTGCTCGCGCCAAACCAGCGCGCCGCCTGCACGATGTCGTCGGCCTTCAGTCCGCAGACCTGGGCCGCATGCGCCGGCGTGAATTCGCGCACCCGGTCGCGCAGCGCCTCGAAGCCGGTGGTGTGCTGGCGCACGAATTCCATGTCGACCAGACCCTCCCACAGCAGCACATGCAGCAAGGCGTGGTGAAGCACCACGTCGCTGCCGGGCAGCAGCGGCAGGTGCAGGTCGGCCAGCGCAGCCGTCTCGGTGCGGCGCGGGTCGGCGACGATCAGCTTCAGGCCCGGATTGGCGCGGCGCGCGTCCTCGACACGGCGGAACAGCACCGGATGCGCCCAGGCCATGTTCGAGCCGGTGATGAAGATCGTGCGCGCCAGCCCAATGTCGTCATAGCAGGCCGGCGGCGCGTCGGCGCCCAGGCTTTGTTTGTAGCCGGCGACCGCGCTGCTCATGCACAGCCGCGAATTGGTGTCGACGTTGTTGGTGCCGAGCAGGCCCTTGGCCAGCTTGTTGTAGACGTAGTAGTCCTCGGTGAGCAACTGGCCGCTGAGGTACAGGCCCACTGCATCCGGCCCGTGTTGCGCCACCGTGGCCGCGAAGCGCGAAGCCACCTCGTCAAGTGCATCGCCCCAGGCAACCGGCTGCAGCGGCTGGCCGCGCGCCGCGCGGCGCAGCGGCTGCAGCGCGCGCTGTGCCCGCAGGTGCGGTGCCGCAGTCAGCGCCAGCGTGCTGCCCTTGGTACAGAGGCGCCCGAAGTTGGCCGGATGCTCCGGGTCGCCGCGCACGCCGGTGATCTGCGTGGCGTCATGTTCGATGATCACCCCGCAGCCGACGCCGCAGTAGGGGCAGGTGGAGCGCGTTTCAGTCACGGTCACGCGATGGCCTTGGCGCAAGGGCCGGCCACGGGCGCCGCCAGGTCCAGCGCCTTGGTTGCCAGTTCAGCGGCGTCCAGGTGCACCTGCCCGTCCTGCACGCGACAGGCGAAGCTGGGCGTGCAACCCTCGTCGGGCGCCGCCGCGTGGCCGTCGGCCAGGCCGATGCTCCAGTTGTGCAGCGGACAGGCCACCTGCCGGCCGAAGACGATGCCCTGGCTCAGCGGGCCGCCCTTGTGCGGGCAGCGGTCGAGCAGCGCGTAGACCTGGTCGTCGGCGGTGCGGAATACCGCCACCGCGACGCCGCGCTCGCGTTGCACGCGGCGCGAGCCCAGGCGGGGGATGTCGGTCAGGGCACAGATGGGAATCCAGTCGCTCATGCGGGCCTCACGCGTCCACGGCCGCGGCCGCTTGCAGGGGATTGAACTGGCGCAGGTCCACCTGCGCCTTGTCGAACTCGAACCACGGGTCGGGCTCACCGTCCAGGCTGAACTGCAGCTGCTGCCACAGCGCGCGCCGACCTGCGGCGTCGTCGAGGATGCGCTTCTTGACATGGTCCAGGCCGACCCGGGCGATGTAGTGCACCGTTCGCTCCAGGTACCAGCCTTCCTCGCGGTACAGCTGCAGGAAGGCGCCGCTGTATTCCAGCACCTCGGCGGGCGTCTTCACCTTGACCAGGAACACCGCCACTTCGGTCTTGATGCCGCCGTTGCCGCCGACATGGATCTCCCAGCCGGAATCGACGCCGATCACACCCACGTCCTTGATGCCGGCCTCGGCGCAGTTGCGCGGGCAGCCCGACACCGCCAGCTTGACCTTGTGCGGCGCGTACATGCGCCACAGCGCCCGCTCCAGGTCCTTGCCCATCTGCGTACTGTCCTGCGTGCCGAAGCGGCACCATTCGCTGCCGACGCAGGTTTTCACCGTGCGCAGCGCCTTGGCATAGGCATGGCCGCTGGGCATGCCGATGTCCTGCCACACCGCCGGCAGGTCTTCCTTCTTCACGCCGAGCAGGTCGATGCGCTGGCCGCCGGTGACCTTGACGGTGGGAATCTTGTACTTGTCCACGGCGTTGGCGATGCGCCGCAGTTCGTCGGCCGTGGTCTCGCCGCCCCACATGCGCGGGATCACGCTGTAGCTGCCGTCCTTCTGGATGTTGGCGTGGCTGCGCTCGTTGATGAAGCGGCTCTGCGGGTCGTCCTTGGCCTCCTTCGGCCAGGTGCTGAGCAGGTAGTAGTTGATCGCCGGGCGGCAGCTGGCGCAGCCGTTGGGCGTGCGCCAGCCCAGGTGCGCATAGACGCTGTCGATGCTCAGCAGGTGCTCGGCGCGGATGGCATCGCGCGCATCCTGGTGGCTGGCGTCGGTGCAGCCGCACATCGCCTTCTTGGTGGGCGGCTTGGAGTAGTCGCCGCCGGCGCTGAACATCAGCAACTGCTCCACCAGGCCGGTGCAGGAGCCGCAGCTGGCGCTGGCCTTGGTGTGCTTGCGCACCTCGTCCAGCGTGAACAGGCCCTTGTCCTTGATGGCCTTGCAGATGGTGCCCTTGCTCACGCCGTTGCAGCCGCAGACCTCGTCGCTGTCGGCCATGGCGGCGGCACGGGTGTTGCCCTGGTGGCCGGCATCGCCGATGTTCGATTCGCCGAACATCAACTTGTCGCGGATGTCGCCGATGGCACGGCCTTCGCGCAGCAGCTTGAAGTACCAGCTGCCGTCGACCGTGTCGCCGTACAGGCAGGCGCCGACCAGCTTGTCGCCCTGGATCACCAGCTTCTTGTAGACGCCGCCGTAGGGATCGCTCATGACGATTTCTTCGCAGTCGTCACCCCCTGCAAAATTTCCGGCCGAGAACAGGTCGATGCCGGTGACCTTGAGCTTGGTGCTGGTCTGGCTGCCGGTGTAGCGGCCGATGCCGAACTGCGCCAGGTGGGTGGCGCAGACCTTGCCCTGCTCGAACAACGGCGCCACCAGCCCGTAGGCGATGCCGCGGTGGGCGGCGCATTCGCCGACGGCGTAGATGCGTGGGTCGGTCATGGTCTGCAGCGTGTCGCTGACGACGATGCCGCGCTGGCAGTGCAGGCCGATGTTCTCGGCCAGCGCGGTGTTGGGGCGGATGCCGATGGCCATCACCACCAGGTCGGCCGGCACCTCGCGGCCGTCCTTGAACTGCACTGCGCACACCCGGCCTGCGGCATCGCCGACGAAGCCCTGGGTGTCGGCGCCGATCAGGAACTTCAGGCCGCGCGCTTCCAGCGACTGCTGCAGCAACCCGCCGGCCACACGGTCGAGCTGGCGCTCCATCAGCCAGGGCATCAGGTGCACCACCTGCACGTCCATGCCGCGTCGCATCAGGCCGTTGGCCGCCTCCAGCCCGAGCAGGCCACCGCCGATGACCACCGCATGGCGGTAGCGCGCGGCGGCGTCGATCATGGCATTCGTGTCCTGGATGTCGCGGTAGGCGATCACGCCCTGCAGCTCGCGCCCCGGCAGCGGCGGCATGAACGGCGTCGAGCCGGTGGCCAGCAGCAGCCGGTCGTATTCGGCGCGGGTGCCGTCGTCGGCGATGACGAAGCGCTCGCGCCGGTTCACGCCCACCACGGTCTTGCCGACGTGCAGCGTGATGCCGTGCTCGGCGTACCAGCCCAGCGGGTTGAGTACGATCTCGTCCAGCGTCTGCTCGCCGGCCAGCACCGGCGACAGCAGGATGCGGTTGTAGTTGGGGTGCGGCTCGGCACCGAAGACGGTGATGTCGTAAAGCTCAGGCGCGATCTTCAGCAGCTCTTCCACTGCGCGCATGCCGGCCATGCCGTTGCCCACCACCACCAGCTTCATCTTCTTCATTCAGGCTTCCTCCGCCAGGTGCAATCAGAAGTACCAGGCCATCACCGCGATGCAGCGGCCGTCGCGCAGCACCGGAATCGCCACCAGCGTTTGCACCGCGGCGCGCCGCAGCTTCGCGCCCAGGCCGCCGGGCTCGCTGGCCACGTCGTCGCAGACGGCCGGCACGCCGTTGAGCAGGGCGCTGCCCAGGGTGCCCTGGCCACGTTCGACCAACGTGGGCTCGGGGCCGAGCTCGCCTTCGCTTTCACAGAAGCCGGACATGCGCGCCAGGCCTTCGCCCTCGCGCTGCCAGACCTCGAAGCGGCGCACGATCGGCGTGTTCAGTGCCGACAGCAGCGCCACCACATGGTGGCGGCCGTCGTTGCCGGCACAGGCCAGCGCCAAGCCTCGGTTGATGCCGACCTGCTGCGCGCTGTCGCTGCGCAGGAAGCGCGAGCCCTTGCCCAGGTCGGGCAGGAACACCGGCAAGCCGCTGTCCCAGGCCAGGCCCGGCAACCCGGTGCCGCGCCTGAAGGTGGTGCGCCGCGAGATGAACTCGAAGGCCTCGGCGGTGCGGCCGTAGTGGCCATCGGCCAGCCCCATGTCCTTCGATTCGGCCGGGTCGTTGCACCACAGCTCGATCGCGCCGGCGTGGTCGTCGCCGTCGCCGAAGAAGACCACCAGCACCGCATTCAGGTATTCGCCGGCGAAAATCGGCCAGGCCAGTGCGCCGGTCAGCCCTTCGGCATGCGCCGCGGCGGTGCGCTGGAAATAGGAGCCCTCGAAAGCTTTAAGCAGCAGCGGGCGGCCCTGCTCCCAAGCCTTGCCGGGCAGGCCCTCGCCGCGGCCGAAACACAGCTTGCGGCTCAGCACCGCGAAGCGCGTGGCCTGGCCGTACAGGCCGCCGCCGTATTCGAGGTGCCGGCGGTCGATGCCGGGCACCCAGTACTCGACCGCCTTGACGAAGGTCTGGATTGGGGTGCCTTCGTGCTGCGCACTGCGGGATTCGCCCTTCGGGCGGCCGTGCGGGCTCACTGGGGTACCTTCGCCCTTGAAGGGCTCCGGGATGAGCGCTTGGGATCGGCCCGGCGCGCTCATGCCGCCGCCTTCTCGACATGCCCCTGGCGCGTGTACAGGAAGTCGAGCACCTCCTTGCGGCACTGCACGTAGTGCGGGTCTTCGGCCAGCGCCAGGCGCAGCCGTGGGCGCGGCAGGTCGACGCGCAGGATCTCGCCAATGGTCGCCGCCGGCCCGTTGGTCAGCATGACGATTCGGTCGGACAACAGCACCGCCTCGTCGACATCGTGCGTGACCATCAGCACCGTGGCCCCCGTGCGCGCGACGATGGCGGTGAGCTCGTCCTGCAGCTTGGCCCGCGTCAGCGCGTCGAGCGCGCCGAAGGGTTCGTCCATCAGCAGCATCTTCGGCTGCATGGCCAACGCCCGGGCGATGCCCACACGCTGCTTCATGCCGCCGGAGATCTCGCCCGGCTTCTTGTCCTTCGAGTGCGTCAGTCCCACCAGTTCCAGCGCCGCCAGGCAGCGCTCGCGCAGCTGGGCCTTGGTCTCGCACTCGCCGAAGACGCGCTCCACCGCCAGGTGCACGTTGCCGTAGCAACTGAGCCAGGGCAGCAGCGAATGGTTCTGGAAGACCACGCCACGGTCCGGCCCGGGGCCGCGCAGCTCGCGCTCTTCCAGCAGCATCAGGCCGGAGGTCGGCGTGGTCAGCCCGGCCACCAGGTTGAGCAGCGTCGACTTGCCGCAGCCCGAATGGCCGATCAGTGTGACGAATTCGCCGCGCCGAATGTCCAGGTTGATGTTGCGCAGCGCGACGAAGGGCCCGCGCGGCGTGGGGAAGCTCATGCCCACGTCCTCGATGTGCAGGGTGCGCGTGGCGCGCGTTTCGGCAGCGGTGGTGCTCATGTCCGTGCGCCCTTTCAGTTGAATTCGAAACGCCGCGCCAGCGTGACCAGCAGCCATTCCAGGGCCAGGCCGACGATGCCGATGACGAAGATGGCGATCAGGATGTGGGCCACGTTCAGGTTGTTCCACTCGTCCCAGACCCAGAAGCCGATGCCGACGCCGCCGGTCAGCATTTCGGCCGCGACGATGACCAGCCAGGCCGTGCCCACCGACAGGCGCACGCCGGTCAGCAGGTAGGGCATCACCGATGGCAGCAGGATGCGCGTGGCGATGCGCCATTCGGACAGGCGCAGCACGCGCGCCACGTTCAGGTAGTCCTCGGGCACCTTCTGCACGCCGACCGCGGTGTTGATGACCATCGGCCAGATCGAGCAGATGAAGATGGTCCAGATGGCCGCCGGGTTGGCCGACTTGAAGACCAGCAACCCGATCGGCAGCCAGGCCAGCGGCGACACCGGCTTGAGCAGGCTGATGATCGGCGAGACCATGCGGTTCAGCACCACGAAGCGGCCGATCAGGAAACCCAGCGGGATGCCCACCAGCGCCGCCAGGCCGAAGCCCAGGCCCACGCGTTCGAGCGAGTACAGGATGTTCCAGCCGATGCCCTGGTCGTTGGGACCGTTGCGGTAGAACGGGTCGGCGAAGAGTTTCACCGCGGCATCCCATGTGGCGGCCGGCGTCGGGAAGCTGCCGCCGTTGATGGTGAGCAGCGCCCAGATGCCGATCAGCAAGCCGAAGCCGAACAGCGGCGGAAAGACCGTCAGCGCCAGCGCGCGGCGGTCGATCGGCAGGCGCTTCAGCCGCAGGCCGGGGACCGCCGGCACAACCGCCGGGACTGTCTTGGCCGCGGCGGCCGAGCGGCGCTCGTCGGCGCCTGCTGCCCATTGCGAATGGAAGGTGGTGACACTGCTCATGACCTGGCTCCGCGTGCTCAGACGTTGACCTTGAAGTCGTCGGCGTACCGGGCGGGGTCCTTGCCGTCCCAGACCACGCCGTCGATCAGCTTGCTGCTGCGCAACTCGCTCTTCGGCACGCTGACCTTGAGCTGCGCCGCGGCCTGCTTGTAGAGCTCGGTCTGGTTGATCTGTCTGGCCACGGCCAGATAGTCGGGATGGCTCTTCAGCAGTCCCCAGCGCTTGTGCTGGGTCAGGAACCACATGCCGTCGCTCAGGTACGGGTAGGTGGCCGCACCGTCGTTGAAGAACTTCATGTGGTTCGGATCGTCCCAGGTCTTGCCCAGACCGTTCTGGTAGCGGCCCAGGATGCGCTGGTTGATGGCATCGACGCTGGTGTTGACGTAGGCCTTCTCGGCGATGACCTCGGCCATCTTGTTTTTGTTGGTCAGGCTGGCATCGATCCAGCGGCTGGCTTCGAGCACCGCCATCACCGTGGCGCGCGCGGTGTTCGGGTTCTTCTTGACGAACTCCGAGGTGGTGCCGAGCACCTTTTCCGGGTGGTCCTTCCAGATGTCCTGTGAAGTCACCGCGGTGATGCCGATGCCATCGATGATGGCGCGGTGGTTCCACGGCTCGCCCACGCAGAAGCCGTCCATGTTGCCCACGCGCATGTTGGCCACCATCTGCGGCGGCGGCACGGTGATGACCTTGGCGTCCTTCATCGGGTTGATGCCCGCAGCGGCCAGCCAGTAGTACAGCCACATGGCATGCGTGCCGGTGGGGAAGGTCTGCGCGAAGGTGTATTCGCGCTTGTCGCCGGCCATCAGCTTGGCCAGCGAGGCGCCATCGACCGCACCCTTGTCGGCCAGCTTCTTCGACAGCGTGATGGCCTGGCCGTTGTGGTTGAGCGTCATCAGCACCGCCATGTCCTTCTTCGGCCCGCCCAGCCCCAGGTGAACGCCGTAGACCAGCCCGTAGAGCACATGCGCCATATCGAGCTCGCCGCTGACCAGCTTGTCGCGCACGCCGGCCCAGGAGGCTTCCTTGGTGGGGATGATCTTGATGCCGTACTTCTCGTCGAACTTCAGCACCGAGGCCATCACGACCGACGCGCAGTCGGTCAGCGGGATGAAGCCGATGCGTACCTCCTTCTTCTCCGGCGCGTCGGAACCCGCGGCCCAGACTCCGGGGGTGATGCCCGCACCGGCCGCGAAGGCGGCCGACCCCTTGATGAATTGCCTGCGTTGCGCGCTCATGAGACTCCCGCGATGGACCATGGAAAGCTCCGTTGAAAGCCAAAAGAAGAAGGCGTCGCGACTGCACCCGGCGCGGACAAACCACGCTGAATGCGAGTCGGACGCCTTTGCCCGAATCCCGATGCACCCGCCACGCCGTTGCGGCCGGTGCTTACCGACACTCATGCACGTCGCGTGCCAGGCCTTTCGGGCCGGATTGGGCCTTCCAGCGGTCTTTGCCGCACCATCAGGTGACGTGGATGCCCGCCCGTGGTGCGGCGCAACATGCCCGTCTCAGCCCGGTGGCTTGAGCAGGCTGCGGGCGTCGACGATGCGTTCGGCCACCTGGGCCAGGCGCTGGCCGCGGTCCATGGCCAGCTTGCGCAGGTGGGCGAAGGCCTGCTCTTCCGACAGGCCGATTTCCTGCATCAGGATGCCCTTGGCGCGCTCCACCAGCTTGCGTTCGGACAACTGGGTCTGCGCCGACTCGAGCTGGCCACGCAGCGCACGATCCTGCGCGAAGCGGGCGATGGCCACCTGCAGCACCGGCAGCAGCCGCTGCGGCTGCAGCCCGGCGATGACATAGGCACTGACCCCGGCCTTCAGCGCCTGTTGCATCGGCACCTGGCCGGCGTCCTCGCTGAACACCACCACCGGCCGCGGGCAGCTGGACGACACCGTGCCCAGGTTCTCGAGCGTGTCACGCGACGGCGATTCGCTGTCGACGATGACCACGTCGGGCTGCAGGCGCAGCACGCAGTCGTGGATCAGCAACGCCGTGTCCACCACGCCGACCACCAGATAGCCCTGCCGCGACAGCTCGTCGCGGATCAGCCCGATGTGGTGCGCACCATCGTCGATGAGCAGCACGCGCAGCGGCGGCGCAGCGGCCGCATCACGCGCATGCGGGTTAGGATTTGAAGCTTTGTGGGTCACGCCCGGCGAGGGCAAGTTCCGTGCCTCGTGTTTGCCGAGGCTGTGCCCGATGCGAGCTTTTCGGCCATTGGCCGGCACTCTGTGCCGGCGCTCGCCCGCCTGACACACCGGCCCGGCAGGTCGTGCCATTCACGCCCTCCTGTCAGTCGGACGATTCGGGTTTGGCCTGCGCACCAATTGCCTTGCCCGCGGCATAGGCCTGCCTCCCCTGGCGAATCCTGTCCATCTGCATGCATGAATTGCCGCACCCGGAGCACATCGTCAGGTGTGTGCGCAGCGCAGCCGCGATCGCCTCCTGCACAAGGTCTTCGGCCATGTCGTCGCTGCGCAGTCGAAGCTTGGTAAAAGCGCAGCACGCCCGAGCGCAGCGATTGCAGGGCTTCGGCGCCGAGGCCCTGCATCGACGCGCGTGGCTCCACGGGCGGGGACTGCGGTGCCTTCATCGGGGAGCATGCTACGGTGTGCATGCTTGGCGAGGCCGCCGCAAGCCGAGTCGGCGCCTGGAAACCCGGCCGCGAAGGCGGTGCACTTGTCGGATCGCCGCGATGGGACGTCCGTCCACTCCGAAATCTGGCACCCGCCCGGCGCTGCAGTGTAAGAAAGGCCCGGCTGCTTACGTCTACCCGGCAGTGGCGGCAAACTCTCGGCCGCCGTGCGAACCCGCAACACCCTCCGCTGGAGATCCGCCGATGAAACTCAAGGCCCTGGCGTTCGATACGGGCGGCACCGTGCTCGACTGGCATGGCGGCCTGGTGGCGCAAGCGCGCCGGCTGGGCGCGGCGCGCGGTGCCGAGGTCGACTGGCATGCCTTCGTCAACGCCTGGCGCCGGCTGGCGATGAAGGGCATCGTCGGCCAGACACAGCCGGCCTTCAACATGGACGACGTGCACCGGCGCACGCTGGACGAGGCGCTGGCGCAGTTCGGCCTGGGCGCCTGGGGCGAGGCCGAGCGCGAGGCGCTGTGGCGCGGCTGGCACCAGCTCGACACCTGGGCCGACTTCGCGCCGGCCCTGGCGCGGCTGCGGCGCGCACTGCCGGTGGTGTCCCTTACCATGCTGCCCACCGCCTTGGTGGTGGACGTGTCGCGCCGCAACGGCATCGACTGGGACGCCATCATCTCCTGCGAGATGATCGGCGTGTACAAGCCGCAGCCGCAGGCCTATGCCACCGCGGCGCGCTGGCTGGCGCTGCAGCCCGCACAGATCCTGATGGTGGCCTGCCACAACTTCGACCTCAACGCCGCGCACGCGGCGGGCTTTCGCACCGCCTTCGTGCGCCGCCCCGATGAATGGGGCCCGGAAGGCCCGCCCGACCCGAAGCCGAACAGGGCCTACGACTTCGTCGTCGATGGCTTCGACGCGCTGGCCGAGCAGGTGCTGGGCACGCTGGACACTGCTGTCAGGGACTGAACATGGAATCCATCTACTACGTCATGGCCTGGGCCTGCCACCGGCGCTGCAAGCACTGCTACGAAGAGCGTTTCCGCCCCTACGTGCGCGGCGCGCTGGACACGGTGGTCGCCGAGGCGGTGCGCAACTTCCCGCGCATCGTCGACCACTTCCCCGAGCGCATGACCTACATCGACCTGGCCGACGTGCCCGATGCCGAGGGGCAGTACCCACAAAAGACCGGCCGCGTGGTGCTGTCGGGCGGCGAGTCGCTGCTCGACGCGGTGCGCGAGAGTGTCACCTACCCGGTGATCGAGCGGCTGCAGCGGCGCTATGCAGGCCAAGGCGGCGTGAAGGTGGTGGTGCAGACCACCGGCGACCTGCTCACCGACCGCATCGTCGGCGAACTGCTGGAGCGCGGTGTCTACATGATCTCGGTGGCCAGCGTCGACGACTTCCATGTCGGGCTGGAGGGCGAAGCGAAGCAGCGCGCCTTCATGGACCGGCTGTCCGAGCTGTTCCAGTGCCACGGCATGCGCCCCTCCGGCCTGCAGGCGACCACGCGCAACTGGCATGAGGACCAAGGACCGCTGTACAGCTTCTTCGGCGCCACGCCCGATTCGTGGATCGGCAAGCTGTGGCCGCGCGGCCGCGCCTGGCAGAGCAACCTGCCGCGTGCCACGCTGGCCGACAACTTCTGCAACCGCTGGTCGGGCGGGCTGAACTTCCTGCGCCATGCGTACAACGGCTCCGAGGTCTCGGTCGAGCCCGACGGCAGCGTCTACCCCTGTTGCGTCAAGACCGCGCTGCCGCTGGGCAACCTGTGCGAGGAGCCGCTGATCGATATCCTCGATTCGCTCGTCGGCGTGCCGGCCTACGAGGCCATCACGATGGGCCACCCCGAGCGCATGGGCCTGGCCCATGGCTGGAGCGAAGAAGACTTCAACGCCGCCTCGCGCACCACCTTGCCCGACGGCCGGCCGTACCAGAACCTGTGCATCGGCTGCGACCGCTTCCACGAGCAGGTGCTGGGGCCGGTGCTGGCCGAAGCCCGCGCGCGCCGCGATGCCGCGCGCGGCATCACCGCCGCGGTGGCTGCCCCGCGGCGCCGTACGGTCCTGATCAATCCACTGAGCCCCGTGAAAGACTGAAAGCCATGCAACGACGCCGATTCCACCTGCACGCTGCCCTTGCCGCGGCAGCGCTGTTGAGCACCCCACTGCTGCAGGCGCAGACGCTGCCCGCCTGGGAGCAGATCGTCGCCCAGGCGCGCGGTCAGACGGTGTTCTGGAACGCCTGGGCCGGCGACGAGAAGACCAATGCCTTCATCGCCTGGGTGGGCGAGCAGGTGAAGGCGAAATACGGCGTCGGCGTGCAGCACGTGCGCCTGAAGGACACGGCCGAGGCCGTGACCCGCGTGGTCGCCGAGAAGGCGGCCGGCCGCGACCGCGACGGCGGCGTCGACCTCATCTGGATCAACGGCCCGAACCTGCTGAACATGAAGCAGCAGGGCTTGCTGCTCGGCCCGGTGACGCAGGTGCTGCCGAACTTCCGCTACGTCGACACCACGAAGAAGCGCTCCAACGTGATCGACTTCACCACGCCGGTCGACGGCCTGGCGGTGCCCTGGCGCATGGCGCAGATCGTCTTCGTCTACGACTCGGCGCGCATCCGCAACCCGGCAGCCATGCCGCGCTCGGCGCCGGCGCTGCTGGACTGGGCGAAGAAGAACCCCGGCCGGCTCACGCACCCCAGCGTCAGCAACTTCCTGGGCTCCACCTTCCTGAAGCAGGCGCTGATCGACCTGGCTGCCGAAGCGCAGGTGCTGCAGCAGCCGGCCACCGATGCCAACTTCGAGGCTGTCACCGCGCCGCTGTGGGCCTGGTACGAGCAACTCAAGCCCCTGCTCTGGCGCCAGGGCCGCCAGTTCCCGGAAAACAGTGCGGCGCAGCGCCAGCTGCTCAACGACGGCGAGATCGACATCACGCTGTCCTTCAACCCGTCGGAAGCCGCGGTCTCGGTCGAAGCCGGCCTGCTGCCGGCCAGCGTGCGCACCGTCGGCTGGAGCAAGGGCACCATCGGCAACACCAGCTTCGTCGCCATCCCCTACAACGCGAAGAACTGGCAAGGCGCGCTGGTGGTGGCCAACTTCCTGATCGAGCCCGAGACGCAGGCGCGCGCGCAGGACATCCGGCAGATGGGCAACCTCAACGTGCTCGACCCCGAAAAGCTCTCGGCTGCGCAGCGCCGCGCCTTCGAACAGTTGGCCGACCACCCGGCGCTGCCCAGCACGGCGGAGCTGGGCGCGCCGCGGCTGGAGCCGCATGCGTCGTGGATGACTCGCATCGCCGCTGAATGGCAGAAGCGCTACACGCGCTGAGCGCCAGCGCGGCCGTGCCGCGCGCGCGGCCGCCGTGGGCGCTGCGGCTGGCACCGGCGCTGACGCTGGCCGCCTTCGTGCTGCCCATCGTCGCCGGCCTGGCCGGCACGCTGCTGCCGGCCTTCGGCTGGCTGCCGGCACTCGGCGGGCGCGAGCTCGGTGCCAATGCATGGCGTGCCCTGGGCGCAGCGCCAGGCTTCGCCACCGCGCTGCGCCTGAGCCTGTTCACCGGCTGGGCGGCGACGGTGCTGTCGTTGGCCTTGGCATTGGGCATCGTCGCCTTCGTGCACCACCGGCCCTGGGCACGGCGGCTGGGCGAGGCGATGGCGCCGATGCTGGCCATGCCGCACTCGGCGCTGGCCATAGGATTCGCCTTCCTGATCCTGCCTTCGGGCTGGGTGGCGCGCGCGCTGTCGCCGGGACTGACCGGCTGGGAGCTGCCGCCCGATGTCGCCACCGTCGGCCATGCCTCGGGCTGGCCGCTGGTGGCCGCGCTGCTGCTGAAGGAGGTGCCCTACCTGGTGTTGATGACGCTGGCCGCACTCAATCAGGTGCCGGCGCGCGCGCAGGTGACGGTGGCGCGCTCGCTCGGCTACGGCCCGGTTCAGGCCTGGTTCGCCGTGGTGCTGCCGCAGGTCTATGCGCAGATCCGGCTGCCGGTGTATGCGGTGCTGGCGTTTTCGCTGTCGGTGGTGGACGTGGCGCTGATCCTCGGCCCCGGCAACCCGCCGACGCTGGCAGTGCTGGCGGTGCGCTGGTTCGGCGACCCGGACACGCGCTGGGTCTTCCCGGCCTCGGCCGCGGCCACGCTGCTGCTGGCCGTGGTGGCGGCGAGCATCGCGCTGTGGTTCGGGGCTGAACGCGTGCTGGGTCGCTGGGCGCTCGTGCTGCTGCAGCGCGGCGTGCGGCGGCGGCGCAGCGCCTGGCTGGGCGGCGCGGCCACGGCGGCCGGCGCGGCACTGCTGGCGGCCGCGTTGGCCTCGATGGGGGCGATGGCGCTGTGGTCGCTGGCCGCGCAGTGGCGCTGGCCCGATGCGCTGCCATCGGCCTGGACCTTTGCCAACTGGCAGCGCCAGGCCGGCAGCCTGTGGCTGCCGGCGCTGACCACGCTGGTGGTGGCAGCGGCCTCGACCTTGATCTCGCTGGCGCTGGTGGTGGCCTGCCTGGAGCATGAATCGCGGCAGCGCGTGGCCCGTCCCTCGCGCAGCCTGTGGCTGCTGTACCTGCCGCTGCTGGTGCCGCAGGTGGCCTTCCTGTTCGGGCTGCAGGTGCTGCTGGTGCGCCTGGGCGCCGATGGCCGGCTGTCGGCCGTGATCTGGGCGCACCTGGTGTTCGTGCTGCCCTACCTGTTCCTGTCGCTGGCCGACCCGTGGCGCGCTTTCGACGAGCGCTACACCCGCGCCGCGCTGGCGCTGGGCGCGTCGCGCTGGCGCGCCTTCTGGCGCATCAAGCTGCCGTTGCTGCTGCGCCCGCTGCTGCTGTCCTGCGCGGTGGCCTTTGCCGTCAGCGTGGGCCAGTACCTGCCCACGCTGTTTGCCGGCGCCGGCCGCGTCGCCACGCTCACCACCGAGGCGGTCACGCTGGCCGGCGGCGCCGACCGGCGGGTCATCGGCACCTGGGCGCTGCTGCAGGCGGCGTTTCCGCTGGCGGTGTACTGGCTGGCGGCCGCGACGCCGCGCTGGCTGTTCCGTCGCCGCAAGGCGCTGGCATGAACGCAGCATTGCGGCTCCAGCGCGTGCGGCTGGCGATCGGCGGGCGCACGCTGATCGGCCCGCTGTCCGCCACAGTGCAGCCGGGCGAATGCCTGACGCTGATGGGGCCGAGTGGCTGCGGCAAGTCCAGTCTGCTGGCCTGGATGGCCGGCACGCTGGACCCGGTGTTCGAGGCCGAGGGCCGCGTGACGGTGGGCGACACCGACTTGGGCCCACTACCGCCCGAGGCGCGGCGCGTGGGCATCCTGTTCCAGGACGACCTGCTGTTTCCGCACCTGTCGGTGGCCGGGAACCTGGCCTTCGCGCTGCCGGCCGCCGTGCGCCCCGCCAGCGAGCGGCGCGCGCGCATCGAGCAGGCGCTGGCCGATGCCGGGCTGGCGGGCTTTGGCGAGCGCGACCCGGCCACGCTGTCGGGCGGGCAACGCGCGCGCGTGGCGCTGCTGCGCACGCTGCTGGCGCAGCCGCGAGCGCTGCTGCTCGACGAGCCCTTCTCCAAGCTCGATGCGCCACTGCGCGACGAGCTGCGCCGCTTCGTCTTCGAGCATGCACGCGACAGCGCGCTGCCCACCGTGCTGGTGACGCATGACGAGGCCGATGCCGCGGCGGCCGGTGGTGCGCTGGTCCGGCTCGAGGCGACATGAACCCGGCGCTGTGCAT
>Ga0316601_100000617_pt1 | contig 15878 bp, 15 predicted proteins | sample OWC_soil_day5_no_FD_207663 | JGI IMG/M metagenome (GOLD analysis project Ga0316601, IMG submission 207663) | Wetland soil microbial communities from Old Woman Creek delta, Ohio, United States - OWC_soil_day5_noCT | ecosystem: Environmental > Terrestrial > Soil > Wetlands | place: USA: Ohio... | reverse complement strand
CCAGATCGTGGTGGTAGAACATGCCCGGCGGCAGCTCGGCCAACTCGTCCGCCGGGATCCGCAACTCGCGGCCCGCCAGGGTCTCGGCGTCGTCGATCGACTCGAACCCTTCGAAGCCGACCACCGGACGGGTCTTCACGAACCACACCGACCGGACCACCAGGGTCTCCGCCACGGCGCCGCGGAGGACCGTCAGACGGTTGCCCGGGGCGAACCGCCGCTCGGGGAAGTCGGTCTCCAGGTTCAGGATCACTTCCCCGCGGCGGCCGTGAGGGCGCGCCACGCGCGCCACCACGACGAGATCGTCCCAGGCCGGCATCTAGCGCTGGCCGTGCTCGTCGCGGAACTCGACGCTCACGCGCGTCCCGTCCCGGTCCGCGGCGGCCGTCACGAGCGTCCGGATCGCGGCCGCCGTGCGCCCCTGGCGCCCGATGACGCGCCCGAGGTCGTCGCCGGCCACGGCCACTTCGATCGCGGCGCCGTCCCGATGCGCCGACTCGGTCACGCGCACCGCCTGGGGCCGGTCGACCAGCGCCAGGATCACGGTCTCGGCGACGTCGCGCGCGTGGCTCACTGGGCCGCGACCGGGGCCGCAGCGCTCGCGTCGGCCGCCGGCTCCTTGTACTTCTTGAGCAGGCTCTTCACGGTCGCGCTCGGCTGCGCGCCGGAGTTCAGCCAGAACGCCACGCGCTCGCGGTTCACCTTCAGCGTCGCGGGCTGCGTCTTCGGGTTGTAGTACCCGAGGCGCTCCACCTCGCGGCTGTCGCGCGGCGTCCGCGCCTCGGTCACCACCACGCGATACGTGGGCTGTTTCTTCGCGCCGATCCTCGTCAGACGGATTACCAGCATGTCACTCCTTCACCGCGGGGCCCTCGGGCCCCGTCTCCCGGGCCCTCAGGCCCCCAGGCCGCGCCCCTTGAGCATGGCCATCGCCTGCCGCATGCGCGTGCGATGGCCGCCGCCGGCCCCCGCGCCGCCGAACACCTTCAGCATCTTCCGCATCTGCTGGAACTGCCGGAGCAGGCGGTTGACGTCCTCGACGGTGGTGCCGCTGCCCTTCGCGATCCGGCGCCGGCGGCTGCCGTCGATGATCCTGGCGCTGCGCCGCTCGGCGGGCGTCATCGAACAGATGATTGCCTCGACGCCGCTCAACTGCGCTTCATCCGGCTTGGCGTCGCCGAGCTGCTTCAGGCCGCCCATGCCGGGCAGCATGCCCAGCACCTGCTCGAGGGGGCCCATCTTGCGCAGCGTCCTGAGCTGCGCGAGGAAGTCCTCGAGCGTGAAGTCGTCGCCCCTGAGCTTCTGCTCGAGGCGCACGGCCTCGTCGCGGTCCACCACCTGCTCGGCGCGCTCGATGAGCGACAGCACGTCGCCCATGCCGAGCAGCCGCGAGACCAGCCGGTCCGCCTGGAACGGCTCGAGGTCCTCCAGGCGCTCGCCGACGCCGACGAACGCGATGGGCACGCCGACCACCGCCACCACCGACAGCGCCGCACCGCCGCGCGCATCGCCGTCCAGCTTGGTCAGCACGACGCCGGTCACGCCGACATGACGGTTGAACTCGCCGGCGCTCTTGATCGCGTCCTGCCCCGTCATCGCGTCGGCCACGTAGAGCGCGTTGTCCGGCTGCACCGCGTCGCGGATCGCTGTCAACTCCTGCATCAGCGTCTCGTCGATGTGCAGCCGGCCCGCGGTGTCGACGATCACGACGTCGAAGCCGAGATTGCGGGCCTCGGTGAGCGCGCCCGTGGCGCGCGACACCGGGTCGAGGGCGCCCGCCGGATCGAAGACCCGCAGGTCCGCCTGCCGGCCCAGCACGTTGAGCTGCTCGATGGCAGCCGGCCGGCGCACGTCGGTCGACACGAGCAGCGGATGCCGCCCCTGGCGCACCAGCCACTTCGCCAGCTTGGCCGACGCCGTCGTCTTGCCGGCGCCCTGCAGGCCCAGCAGCAGGATCACCTGCGGGCTCGACTTCGAGGGCCGCAGCCCCCCTTGCGCATCACCGAAGAGGGCGACGAGTTCGTCGCGGACGATCTTCACGACCTGCTGGGCCGGCGTCAGGCTCCGCAGGACGTCCTGCCCGACGGCGCGCTCGCGCACGCGGTCGACGAACGCCTTCACGACCTTGAAGTTGACGTCGGCCTCGAGCAGCGCCATCCGGATCTCGCGCAGCGCCGACTCCACGACGGGCTCCGACAGGCGCGCCTCGCCGCGAAGCGTCCGGAACACCCCCTGCAGCCGTTCGCTGAGCGAATCGAACATAAGTACAGTCGTACTGCGCCCGGATGCCCGCCCCGCCCCGCGGACCGCCTCGCGCGGTCCGTACTCGCTGGCCGGCATCACGCGCTGTGGCGCAAACCCTTATGGTAGCGTCGTTTGACGTGAGGAGTCAATCCTGGGACCGCCATCTCCGGCCCCGCCGCCAGATCATTGGGGCCAGGCACTATTTCTCATTAACGGGCCGCTAATGAGAAATAGTGCCTGGCCCCATTTCCCGGCGGGAGTCAAACGGACGTCAGGCGGTGCCCCAGTTTGTCCTTCTTCGCCTTGAGGTACCGCCGGTTCGACTCGGTCGCCGCGATCTCGATCGCCACCGTCTCGGACACCGACAAGCCGTACCCCTCCAACCCGACGAACTTCCTCGGGTTGTTGGTGAGCAGGCGCATCGAGCGCACCCCGAGGTCGCTCAGGATCTGCGCGCCGATCCCGTAGTCGCGCTGGTCGGGCTTGAAGCCGAGCCGTTCGTTGGCCTCGACCGTGTCGAACCCCTGGTCCTGCAGGGCGTAGGCCAGGATCTTGTTCGAGATGCCGATGCCGCGGCCTTCCTGGTTCAGGTACAGCAGCACGCCGCGCTGCTCGGCATCGATCCGGCGCAGCGCGGATTCGAGCTGGTCGCCGCAGTCGCACCGCGCGGAGTGGAACACGTCGCCGGTCAGGCACCGCGAGTGCACGCGCACCAGCACGTCGCGGCCCTCGCCGATCGCTCCCCGGACCAGCGCCACGTGCGTTTCCCTGTCGGTGAGGCTCTCGTAGGCGAACACGCGGAACTGGCCGTAGCGCGTCGGCAGGTCGGCCTCGCCCACGCGCCGCACCATGCGCTCGGTGCGCATGCGGTACTTGATGAGGTCCGCGATCGTGATCATCAGGATCCCATGGCGCTTCGCGAAGCGCGCCAGCTGGGGCACGCGCGCCATGGATCCGTCTTCGTTCATGATCTCGCAGATGACGCCCGCCGGGTACAGCCCGGCGATCCGTGCGAGATCGACGGCCGCCTCGGTCTGGCCCGCGCGCACCAGCACGCCGCCCTCGCGCGCGCGCAGCGGGAACATGTGGCCGGGCCTCGCCAGGTCGTCCGGTTTCGTCGCCGGGTCGATGGCCGCGGCCACCGTCGCCGCGCGGTCGGCCGCCGAGATGCCCGTGCTCGTGCGGTGGCGCGCCTCGATCGAGACGCAGAAGGCCGTCTCGAAGCGCGCGGTGTTCTGCGTCACCATGAGGGGCACCTCGAGCTCGTCGAGGCGCGCGCCGGTCAAGGGCATGCAGATGAGGCCGCGCCCGTGCCGGGCCATGAAGTTGATCGCGTCCGCCGTGACCGCGGACGCGGCAATCGTCAGGTCTCCCTCGTTCTCGCGGTCTTCGTCATCGACGACGATGATCATCCGGCCGGCGCGGATCGCGTCGACGGCGTCCTCGATGCGCGCGAACGCCTGCGGCGGCCTCGCCGGCCCCGTGCGGCCCCGCGGCGCAGCTGGCGGCGGCCGGCGGGTCATGACGGCGGCGCGAGCGGCGCGCGGCCGCCTGCCGGCCACATCCCGGCGAGCTGCGCGACGCGGACGACGTACTTGCCGATGACGTCCACCTCCAGGTTCACGCCGTCGCCGGGACGGCTCGCCTGGAGGTTGGTGTGCTCCCAGGTGAAGGGGATGATCTGCACGTCGAATTCGGCCTCGCGCAGCGTCGCCACCGTCAGGCTGATCCCGTCGACCGCGACCGAGCCCTTCGGGATGAAGTACGGCGCCAGGCCGGGATCGAATCCGATCGTGATCCACCAGAACTCGCCGTCGGCGCGGATGGCCCGGAGCACGCCCTTGCAGTCGACGTGGCCGAGCACGAAGTGCCCGCCCATGCGCCCATCCGGCCGCATCGGGCGCTCGAGGTTCACGAGCGCGCCCGGGCGCAGGTCGCCCAGCGTGGTGACCCGCGCCGTCTCCGGCCCGATCTCGGTGACGAACCGGCGGTCGACGCGCCCGACGACGGTCAGGCACACGCCGTTGACCGCGATGCTGTCGCCGTCGCGGAGGTCCCCCGCCACGGGCGTCTCGAGCGAGAGCCGGTAGCCGCCCCCGATCGGGTGGAGGCCCTCGACGCGGCCCACGTGCTCAATCAGTCCAGTGAACATCGGCTTCGATGATGACGTCGCCCCCGCAGGGCTGCACGGACACGAGGCGCCAGGAGGCCCACGGCGCGACGGAATGCTCCACCCATGGTACTCCGGCCGCGCCCAGCGCGCGAGGGGTCACGACCAGGCGGACGGCATCCGCCGCCCGCTCCCGCCAGAACGCGGCGTGCAGCGTCGGCCCGCCTTCCACGAGGAGGGACTGGATGCCCATCGGCACGAGCAGGGACAGCGCGCCGGTCACGCCATCGCCTGCCCGGACGACGGCCGCACCGGCGGACTCCAGGGCGCGCGCGGCCATGTCCGGCGCGTCCGAGCCCGCCACGAGAATGACCGGGCCCGCGTCGAGCGTTGTCAGGACCCTGGCCGAGACGGGCGTCCGCAGCCGGCGATCGAAGATCACGCGGGCGAGCGGCCGATCCCGGTACACGCCGCGGGCCGTCAGCCGGGGGTCGTCGGCGAGCACCGTGCCGGAGCCGACGGCGATGGCATCGACTTCAGCCCGCAGCGCGTGCGTGCGCCGGTCCGTCGCGGGAGAACTCAAGCGCACGGGGCCGCCGCCGGCGGCCGCCACGCGGCCGTCGAGGCTGGTCACGGCCTTGGCGATGACGTACGGCCGGCCGCGCCGCATCGCGCTGAAGAACGGCCGGTTGATGCGCCGCGCGCCTGCGCCGCCGACACCCACGTCGACGCGGACGCCCGCCTGCCGGAGCCGAGCGATCCCGCGGCCCGCCACCAGGGGATTCGGGTCTTCCACCGCCGCCACGACCCGCGCCAGGCCCGACTCGAGGATGCGTTCGACACACGGGGGCGTGCGGCCCGTGTGACTGCACGGCTCCAGCGAGCAGTAGAGCGTCGCGCCGCGGGCCGCCTCCCCCGCCTCCCGGAGCGCATGCACCTCGGCGTGAGGCCCGCCGGCCCGCGCATGGAAGCCGGTGCCCGCCACGACCCCGTCCGGCGTCACGACGACGGCGCCCACCATGGGATTCGGCGTGGTGCGGCCGCGGGCCCTCGCCGCCAGCAGCAGCGCGCGCTCCATGTAGGCCGCGTCGCTCAACATGGCGTCACCAGGTCTCCTCGAACAAGCCGTCGACGTACTCGCGGGACGAGAACGGCACCAGGTCGGAGATGCCCTCCCCAACGCCGACGTACCTGATCGGCAGGCCCAGGTCGTGGGCGATCGCGATTGCGACGCCGCCCTTGGCCGTGCCGTCGAGCTTGGCCAGCACGATGCCCGTCACGCCGGCCGTCGCCATGAACTCGCGGGCCTGGGCGAGGCCGTTCTGCCCGACCGTGGCGTCCAGCACGAGCAGCACCTCGTGCGGCGCGCCCTCGATCTCGCGGGCGGCGATGCGGCGGATCTTCTGCAGCTCCTGCATCAGGTTCGTGCGCGTGTGGATCCGGCCGGCCGTGTCCACGATGATCGGGCTGCGGCCGCGCGCCTTGCCCGCCGCCATCGCGTCGAACACCACGGCCGCCGGGTCCGCGCCCTCGCGCGCACGGATGACCTCGACCTGGGCACGGCGCGCCCAGATCTCCAGTTGCTCGACGGCCGCCGCGCGGAACGTGTCGGCGGCGCAGACCAGCGGAAGGTCACCCTGCGACCGGTAGAGGTGGGCCAGCTTCGCAACGGTCGTGGTCTTGCCCGTGCCGTTGACGCCGACCACCATCACCACCGTCGGCGACCCGGTTGCCGGAGGTGCGGCGCCGGTGCCGTCCAGGATGGCGAGCAGTTCGTCCTTGACCAGTTCGCGCAGCGACTCGCCGTGGCGCGCGCGTGCCTGGACGGCCGACACGATGCGGTCCGCGGCGCTCACGCCGACATCGGCCGTGATCAGGACTTCTTCGAGGGCCTCTGCGGTCTCGGCGTCGATCCTGGCGGTCCGGCGTTCCGGCGCGTCCGCCCGGCGTGCGATCTCGTCAAACCGGCCGAACAGCTGCTGCGCGGTGCGGCGCAGCCCTTCCCGCACCCGTCCGAACACGCCCATCAGGGCATTCTATCATCCGCCTTCGGGCTCATTCCGCTGCGGCCGCAGCATGAGATCTTCGAGCGCCGCCCGCGGCGTCTTGCGGCCGTCGAGCACCGCGGCCATCTGTTCCGTGATCGGCAGCTCGATGCCGTAGCGCGCGCCGAGGGCGAGCGCGGCCCCGGTGGTCCTGACGCCTTCGGCCACCATCTTCATGCCGGCGAGCACCTCGGGCAGCCGGCGTCCGCGGGCGAGCTCCATGCCCACGTGCCGGTTGCGGCTGTAAGGGCCGGTGCACGTCAGGACCAGGTCGCCGAGGCCGGTGAGGCCGGCGAGCGTTTCGCGCCGCCCGCCGGCCGCGACGGCCAGCCTCGAGATCTCGACCAGGCCTCGCGTGATCAGCGCGGCCTGGGCGTTGTGGCCCAGGCCCAGGCCTTCGGCCGCGCCCGCCGCGATCGCGATCACGTTCTTGAGCGCCCCGCCGATTTCGACCCCGACCACGTCGGTGGTCGCGTAGAGCCGCAGGAACCGCCCGCGGAACTCCGCCTGCACGCGCTCGGCGGCCGCCGGGTCGGCGCTGGCCACCGAGAGCGCGGTCGGCAGTTCTCGCGCGACTTCGACCGCGAAACTCGGGCCCGACAGCACCACGACCGCGTGCCGGCCGTCCGTTTCCCCCGTCAGCACCTCCGACATGCGCTGGAGGGTGTCCAGTTCGAGGCCCTTCGCCGCGCTGACCAGGATCGCGCCCGGCTCGAGAAACGGCCGGGCCTGGCGGGCCACGCTCCTCATCGCGTGTGACGGCACGACCGCCACGACCAGGTCGACGCCGCGAAGCGCTTCCCCAATCTCGGTGGTCGGAACGACGGCCTCGGGCAGCGCCACGTCTGGCAGATACACCGCGTTGGCCCGGCGCTCGCGCATCTCCGCGATGATGGGCGCCTCGATCGACCAGATCCGCACGGTGTGCCCGATGCGCGCGAGATGCACGGCGAACGCCGTGCCCCAGCTGCCTGCACCGAGAATGGCGACCTCACCCGGCATGGCCCCCTCCACTCGATCGGTCTCAGGACCTGCGCGCAGCGGCGAATCCCCGCCGCCGGACCGGGTCCCTGCACCGCTTCATCCGCCAGCCTGCACCTGCCCGGGCGCGCCGTCGAACGGAGTGCTCAGCAGCGCCCGGTAGGTCGGACCGGCCGGCGACAGGTGGCTCTGGAACAGCGTGCACGCACGGAGGTTCCATTCCCCGGCCGGCGCGGGCTGTAGCGCGGCGGTCAGGCGATTCCAGAGCAGACCCGACGGGACCTTCACGCGTCCCACCGTCAGATGCGGTGAGAACGGCCGCGCGTCGGCCGTGATCCCGGCCGCGCTCAACCGCCGGCCGAGTTCGGCATGCGCGAACGCGAGCGCCTCGGCCCCCGCCGTCACGCCCAGCCAGATGACCCGGGCCGCGCCGCGCGCCGGGAAGACGCCCCACCCGCCGAGACCGACCCGGGGCGGAGCGAGGCCGAGCCCGGGCGCGAGCGCATCTGCCAACGACGGCAGCCGCGCCTCCTCGATCTCACCGAGGAAATGCAGCGTGAGGTGGAGGTTGCGCGCCTCCACCCACGAGACCCCGCGCGTGGAACCCCTCCGGTCGCCCTCGGCCCGGGCGCGGAGGCGCGCGACGGCGGCCGAGACGGCCTCCCGGGCGCCCGCGTCGAGATCGGCGGCGACGAACAGTCTCATGGCCGTGCGGCGCCCGGAGGCGTGTAGACGAACGCGCGGCCGGGCTCGACGCCGAGCAGGAGCCGCCGCGCGAGGTCGAGGGCCATCTGGGCCGCGAACCGGCGCACCCGCGCCCGCCCCGAGGGAAACCGGTACGTGCGGACGATTCTGGCGTCAGCCGTCGTCGCGGCGATCACCACGGTGCCGAGGGGCTTCTCGTCGCTGCCGCCGGCCGGGCCGGCGATGCCGGTGACGCCGAGGCCGACCTCGCACACGGCGCGCCTGCGGATCCCGTCGGCCATCGCGAGCGCGACCGGCTCGCTCACGGCCCCTCGCTCGGCGATGAGCGACGCGGGCACGCCGAGGACGGACGTCTTCGCGTCGTTGCTGTAGCACACGGCGTTGAAGCCCACGTACGCCGAGCTGCCGGGCACGTCCGTGAGCCGGCCCGAGACGAGGCCTCCCGTGCACGACTCCGCGACGCCGATGCGCCAGCCGCGCCCGCGCAGCAGCTCGCCGACGACCTCCTCGAGCGCGCGGCCGTCCGCGCTGAACAGATCGTCGCCGAACAGCGCCGCCAGTTCCACGGTCGCGGCATCGAGCCGCGCGGCGGCTTCCTCGGCCCCCGCGGTGCGCACCGAGAGATGCAGTTCGACCTGCGCGGGCGAGGTCAGCACCGTGGTCGCCACCGGCGACCGATCGGCCAGCCACCGCGAGTACACGGGCGCCGCGATCTCGTCGACCTCGGACTCCGTGCGTCCGCAGACGCGCAGCACGCGCCGCCGCACGCGGCCGCCGCCGGCCAGCTGCGCCAGCCGCTCGGCCGCCACGCGTTCGATCATGGGCGCCAGTTCGGCCGGCGGCCCGGGCAGCAGCAGCAGCACGCGGCCTTCGTGTTCCAGCCAGAGCCCAGGGGCCGTCCCGAAGCCGTTGGGAATGACCTCGGCGCCCTCCGGGACCATCGCCTGCCTGCGGTTGATCTCCGGCATGCGCGCGCCGCGCGCCTCGAACCGCCGGCGAATCCCCTCGACGACGGCGGCGTGCTCGCGCAGCACGCGGCAGGTCACGGCCGACACCGCTTCCCTCGTCAGATCGTCGTCGGTCGGTCCCAGCCCCCCGCACAGCACCACGAACTCGGTCCGCGCGAGCGATGCGCGCAGCACCGCTTCGAGGTCGCCGGGCCGGTCGCCGACCACGGCCTTGGCCCGCACCTCGATCCCGCACTCGTTCAGCCGCTCGGTGATGACCAGCGAGTTCGTGTCGAGCCGCGGCGGCACGAGCAGTTCGCTGCCGACGGCGATGATCTCCGCCCAGTGCAGCGGCTGACGACCCTGCCCGCTGCTCATGCCAGCAGCCCCGGCCTAGCCCGGATCAGCAACTGGACGGCGAGATTCGCGTAGACGCCGGCCATGACGTCGTCGGCCATCACGCCCCAGCCTCCGGGCACGTGCTCGAGCCGGCCGGCGGGCCACGGCTTGACGATGTCGAACACGCGGAACGCCAGGAACGCGGCGGCGATGACGGGCCACGTGGCTGGCAGAAACAGCAGGCTGACGAACATCCCGACGACCTCGTCGATCACCACCGGGCCCGGGTCCTCCACGCCGAGCGCGGCTTCCGTGAGCCTCGCGCTCCACGCGCCCGCGGCGACGATCGCGGCGCAGACGGCGATCTCGAGCCACGCGGAATCCGCCCGGCGGAGCAGCAGGAAGAACGGGATGGCCGCGGCCGCGCCCACGGTGCCGGGCGCCGCCGGTGCGAAGCCGACGTAGCCGAACGAGGCGAACGCCACCGCGAGTCGGGAGCGCAGAGTCCGTGGTGTCATGGATGAACGATGCTCAGGTCCAGGAGCGTCCGCCCGTCAGGCTCCCGCCACGCGGACCACCCGCGTGCCGGCCAGACGGTCGTGCAGGCCGCGGCCATCGCCGACGAGGCCCGCCAGCCAGCCGAGTCCGGCCGGCAGCAGCGAGACGACCATGGCGGCTCCGCGCAGCGCGGCGCGGCGCAGGTCCATCCGGTCCGGGCGGTCCGCGACCACCTCGATCGAGGTGGCCATCTTGCCGAAGGTCTGGCCGAGCGTGCCCGTGAACAGGATCACGTAGCCCCCGTTCAGCACGAGCAGGAACGCCAGCATCGGCAACACCGGCAGGACGTGGAGGTCGTTGAACGTCAGGCCGCACATCGCCAGGGTGAAATGGAGCACGACGAGGTCGATGAGCGCGACGAGGCCCAGGTCGATGGCCGCCGCGGCCGCCCGCGGGCCCGCCTCGGCGGCGCGCCAGTCCTGCGCCGGCACGCGCGGTTCGCGGGCCGGCACGTCGACGGCGGCCGGCGCCTGCACGGGCTCGTCGACGACGCTGCCCAAGAGCGGCATCGCGCCGGGCTGGGGCGTCGCCGTGCGCGGGCGGATGCGCGCGGGCGTGGGCGTGGCCCGTCTGACCGCGAGCGGCGCCCTCGCCGGCGGCAGCACGGGGTCCTCGCCGCCGAACAGCGGGAGGTCGAGCGGCGTGCCTTCGGGCACGGCCGACAGCGCCCGGCCGGCCGCGTCGTCGCCGTGTGGCGAGTGGCGGTAGCGCACGCCGCGGGCGAAGCGCGGGTCCCTCGACGGCCCGGCGGGTGCGGCTGGAGGCGTGCTCCGCGCGGGCGGCCCGCCCGCGGCCGGTTGGCCGACAAGCGAGAAATCGTAGCCGCAGTTCCTGCAGCGCTCGCCGGTGTCGAACCCGAGGTAGCCGCACTTGGGACACTTCACCGGCGCACCTCGGCAGGGGCCGGCGGCGGCGCGCCGACCGGTCCGGCGGCCGGGCCATCCGGGGCGAGCAGGATGCGCTGCAGTTCGGCTCTCAACCGGGTCGCCTCGGCACCGAGCGGGTCGGCGTCGGACACGCCGTCGAGCGCGGAGAGCGCCGCCTTGAGATGCCCCGACTTGTAGAGGTCGCGCGCCCGGCCGAGCGCGACCTCGGCCGGCCGCGGCATCGGGAGCGGGTCCGGCGCGGCCGCGGCGCCGGCGGGCGGTGCCTGCCGCCAGTCGCGGGCCACGAGCGGTCGCAGCAGGTCGCGCGAGGCGGCGAACAGAATCACGACCCCGATCAGGATGGCGGCGCCCAGGATCGGAAGCGCACGCACCGGCCGGGCCGTGCCGGCCATCCGCCCGCGGGCCGCCCTGGCCTGCGCGTGCGCGGCGCCGTGCGCGCGCGGGTGCGGCTCGCGATCCGGCGGCGGCGGCGAGAGCCGGTCGAGGCGGTCGAGGTAGGCGTGCGCGAGATCGTGCGGCTCTCCCGTCGCCACCGCGGTCGCGAGCAGCCGCCTGGCGGCGGGACTGTCGCCGCGGTCGAGGGCCGCGACGCCCTCCTGGACGAGCTCCTCCGTCGTGCGCTGGCGTTCGGCCAGGGCGCCCCTGGCCCGCTCGATGTACGCGCGCGCGCGCTGGTGCCCGCGATCGAGGAACAGCACGCGCCCCCAGACGTTGATGGCTTCCTGGTACCGGCCGACGAAGTACTGTTCGAGGCCCGCGAGCAGCAGCTCGTCGATCTTCGCGTCGCGGTCCAGGTCCGGCCGGCCGTCGCCGGACGCGGGCGCGTCGATGGGTCGTGGGTCGGCCATGGCGCGTCTGCTCGGGAAGCGATTATACGCCAGACTCAGCCGGCGTCCTCGTCGCGCTCGCCTCCGCGGGGCGCGGCGATCCCGAGCGCGCGCATCTTGCGGTAGAGGTTGCTGCGCTCGACCCCCAGCGCGTCCGCCGTGCGTGAGATGTTGCCCTGCTGCCGCGCGAGCGCCCGGAGAATGTAGCCGCGCTCGAACGCGTCGCGGGCCTCGTGCAGCGGCTGGGCCTCGTCTTCCGCCTCCGCGGGAACCGGTCTGGCGCCGCCGCCGAGGAACGCGAGATCCTGCGACGTGATCACTTCTCCGGGCACCATGATCATCAGCCGCTCGATCACGTTGCGGAGTTCGCGCACGTTGCCCGGCCAGCCGTACTGCGCGAGCACGGCGGCGGCCGTCGGATCGAGGCTCTTGAGCCGGCGGCCGTACTCGCGCGCGAAGAGCCGCATGAAGTGCTCCGACAGGAGCGGGATGTCCTCCCGGCGGTCTCGCAGCGGCGGCACGAAGATGGGAATGACGTTGAGGCGGAAGTACAGGTCCTCGCGGAAGCGCCCCGCCCGGATCTCCTCGGTCAGGTCCTTGTTCGTCGCGGCGAGGACGCGCGTGTCGACCCGGATGCGCGCCGTGCCGCCGACCGGCTCGATGACCTGCTCCTGCAGGGCCCGCAGCACCTTGGCCTGGGTCTTCAGGCTCATGTCGCCGATCTCGTCGAGGAAGATCGTGCCGCCGTCGGCGAGCTCGAACTTGCCCCGCCGGTCCGACACGGCGCCGGTGAAGGCCCCGCGCACGTGGCCGAAGAGCTCCGATTCGATCAGCTCCTCGGGGATGGCGGCGCAGTTCACCTCGACGAACGGGCCGCCCCGGCGGCGGCTGAGCGCGTGGATCGAGCGCGCCACCAGTTCCTTGCCGGTCCCGTTCTCGCCCGAGATCAGGACCCGGCCGTTGGTGGGCGCCGCCATGGCCACCTGCTCGCGCAGCTGACCCATCGCGTAGCCCTCGCCGACCATCTTCAGGTCCTGGTCCACCCGGGCGCGCAGCGCGCGATTCTCGAACTCGAGCCGCTGCTGGCGCAGCGCGTTGCTGACGGCGAGCACGGTCTTCTCGAGCGACAGCGGCTTCTCGACGAAGTCGAAGGCGCCGATCTTGATCGCCTTCACCGCGGACTCGATGTTGCCGTGCCCCGAGATCATGACGACGGGCGTGTCCACCTGGCGGTCGCGCAGGCGCTGGAGCGTGGCGAGGCCGTCGATGCCGGGCAGCCAGATGTCGAGCAGGATGACGTCGTACGCCGCCCGCGTGAGCCGGTCGAGGCACGCTTCCCCGCTGTCGACGGCGTCGACCTCGTAGCCTTCGTCGCGCAGGACGCCGACCAGCGCCGCGCGGACGCCGGGCTCGTCGTCCACGACCAGCACGGCTGCCTTCACGTGATCTCCGTTCCGGGCGCCGCCTCAACGTCGCCGCACGGCAGCTCGATGGTGAACCGCGTGCCGCGCGGCTCGTTGGCGCCGACCTCGACCGAGCCGCCGTGCTCGGCCACGATCCGCCGGACAATCGCCAGGCCGAGGCCGCTGCCCCGCTTCTTCGTCGAATAGTACGGCATGAACAGCTTGTCCCGCTCTTCCGGAGCGATGCCGGGGCCGTCGTCCGCCACGATGATGCGCGCGACGGACGTCGCGGCGTCGTGCTGCGTCTCGACCACGATCAGCCCCTGCTGGTTCAGCGCCTCGATCGCGTTGTCGACCAGGTTGATGACGACCCGCCGGATCTGGTCGGGATCGAGGCGGACCGGCGGCATCACCACCGCGAAGAGCGTCTCGATCCGCACGTGGGCGAACAGCCCCTCGTAGAGGCCCAGCGTGCCCGTGAGCAGCTGATGCACGTCGGTCGGCACCCGGCGGGGCGACGGCATGCGGGCGAACTGCGAGAACTCGTCGACCAGCGTCTTCAGCGCCTCCACTTCGCCGACGATCGTGCCCGTGCACTCGTCGACGAGCTCGCGCACCGGTCCGGGCGCGCCCGAGAACTGGCGCTGCAGGCGCTGGGCGCACAGCTGAATCGGCGTGAGGGGGTTCTTGATCTCGTGCGCGAGGCGCCGCGCGACCTCGCGCCACGCCGCGACCTTCTGGGCCCGGATGAGCGGGGTGATGTCGTCGAGGACGAGCACGCGGCCCTCCAGCTGCCGCGCGTCGCCGTGCAGGGGCGTGGCCGCCAGGGCCAGCTGCACCTCGCGCCCGTCGCGCGTGAGCACGATCTCCTGCGCCGGCCAGTCCTTGCCCGGAACGTACGGCGCGGTGGCCAGTTCCGCCAGCGGCCTCAGATCGCCGCTGCCGAAGACGTCGTCGGCCGGCCGGCCGGCGGCGCCGGCGTCGACGCCGAGGAGCCTGCACGCCGCAGGATTCAGGATGCCGATCCGCCCGCCCGCGTCGATGGTGATGACGCCGGTGGCCACGCGGTCGAGCACCGCCTCGGTGAACCGCCGCCGGTCCTCGACCTCCGCGTGCTTGCGCTGCAGGTCGACGCTCGACTGCTCGAGCGCCCGGCGGCTGGCGGCGAGCTCGTCGGCCATCGCGTTGAACGCGTCGACGAGCGATCCGAACTCGTCGGCCGTCTCGCGCTCGACGCGGTGCTCGAAATGCCCGGCCCCGATCTCGCGGGCCGCCGCCGCGAGCAGCTGGACCGGCCGCGTGATGCGCTTGGCGAGGTACAGGCCCATCCAGGTCGCGCTGACGAGGATCATCAGCGTGACCATCAGGAAGAACGACAGGTAGACGCCGGTCAGCGCCGGCTTGAACACGCGCAGCTGCGTGTACGACTCGTACGCCCTGGTCATGCGCCGCGCGCGCGCCGCCATCTCGCCGGTGAGCTGCACGGAGCCGACCACGACGCCCGCCGCCGCGCCGTTGGCCCTGCGCACGACGGCCGCGGCGCGAATCAGCTCGCCGCCGCTGTCGAGCGGCTCCCGCATCCACGGGTCGGGCTGGCCGCGGGCCGCGCGGGCGGCGAGGCGTTCGGAGGTGTCGCGCCCCGGCACGGGCCCCGCCGACGCCGCGGCCACGTCCACCACCGGCCGCGGCTGCGGGAGGCCGTCCGCGCCCGGCTCCAGGCGGTACACCTCGACCAGCGTCAGCCGCTCGCCCGTGACCGACCCGGCCACCGCGTCGCGCACGGCGCGCAGGTCGGAGGTGGCGAGATCCGTGGCGGCCAGGCGCTGCGCCAGCTGCGCCGTCTCGCCGGCCACCTGGCGCTGCCGCTCGTGATAGTAGTCGCTCGCGATCCGCTGCGAGGAATCGAGCATCTCGTCCATCGGCTGGTTGAACCAGCGGTCGACGCTGTTGAAGATCAGCTGGCTGCCGACGAGCAGCACGAGCACCGCCGGAATCACCGTCATCCCGAGCAGCAGCAGGACGAGCTTGGCGCGGAACCGCGCGAACGGCAGGCCCCGCTTCCGCTCGACCATCATCTTGATGACGCTGCGCGCGAGGACGAACACCAGCCCCACGAGCATCGTCAGGTCGACCACCGAGAGCGAGTACAGGACGAACTCGCTGAGGAAGTCGGGCGCCAGCTGGCTGGACCGGTTGAGCAGCAGCATCATGCCCGCGAGCGCGACCACGAGGACGAAGATGCCGAGCAGCACCTGGAGCGGGTTGTCGCGGAACGGGCGGCGCGGGCGCGGGGCCGCGGCGGCGGGCGCCGGCGGGCGCGGCGGGGCGGGCGGGGCGGGCCTCGGGGCCATCTGCTGCCGCCGCCTACGGGATGAACGTGAAGCGGGCGGTCCCGCTGGCCGCGTCACGCCCCCACGGCCAGAAGAAGAAGGTCACGCGCGGGCGGGTCCGCACGCGCACCCGCACGTAGTACTCGGCGTTGGCCTCGAGATCGGCGGTGCTGAACAGCGGGAGGCGGTCGAACCCCAGGGCGAACCGCCGGACGTCGGCCCTGTCCTCCGACACCCGCGAGTCGTCGAGCCGCCCGTCCACGCTCCGGCTCAGCTGGTACCGGCGGGTCAGCGTGTCGTACTGGATGCTGGCGGCCACGGTGGCACTGGCGATGGTGCGGTCGAACCAGATCCCGACCTCCTCGCGCAGATCGGCCTCGTAGGTGATCGTCGTGGACAGGCCGGCCTGGATGGGCTCCTCGAGGTCGCGCATCAGGCCGTCGGACGCCGTGGAGGACACGTACACCCGCCCGTCGCGGGCCACGGCGCCCACGTCGACGGC
>Ga0316601_100000616_pt1 | contig 15893 bp, 12 predicted proteins | sample OWC_soil_day5_no_FD_207663 | JGI IMG/M metagenome (GOLD analysis project Ga0316601, IMG submission 207663) | Wetland soil microbial communities from Old Woman Creek delta, Ohio, United States - OWC_soil_day5_noCT | ecosystem: Environmental > Terrestrial > Soil > Wetlands | place: USA: Ohio... | reverse complement strand
CGGAGATTCTTCAACAGGACGAAGAATAATACCTGCTTTGAAATCAACTCCTGTACCTGTAGTTTTCATGAAACTCTCCAAAGAATAGGAATAATCTGTATTTTCAAGAAAAAATGGGATCTCATTACCGTTATTATCAAGAGGATTAAGACTTGAAGGGAAATACTCTGAATACAAGGTATTCTTTGTATAATTCACATCATAGGCACCAAGGGTAAATCCTAAATAAACACGATTGCTAATATTGAAGGCTAAATTAAAATCATAAGCATCTATGCCTCCTCTTTCTCTTGAAGAATAACTGCCAGAAGGATCATTAGCCGGGAATCCTATATATTGGTTTGTAGAAGAAGCTGGATCCGGATGAATTAAACAACCGTTCCATCCTAAAATTGATAGCCATCCAGCGTTAGCAATATTAACATCTAAATTATCAAGACTCATAGCACTCTGATTAAGACCACGACTCATAAGAGCCATTTGGTCTGTTTGAGAGATCCATCTGGTGCTACCGTTATAGTCGAAACTCAGATCTCCTCCCATTGCAAAATCTCTATTAAATGATTTTGCTTTATGATAGTTGAATCCGAAGTTCACATATCTCAATGCTGTTTGATTACCTATTTTTGAAGAATAAACAAAACCAATATTATCAAATGAGCCACGATATTTATCAGAATTCATAATACTTCCCTTATAATTGCTTTCGGAAGAAGTATAATTAAAACCAAAAGAAGTCATCAAATCGTTGCTTCTGTAAATACCAATACCGGCAGGATTCGTGCTTATTGTAGAAATATCACCACCCAGTGCTCCCATAGCACCACCCATACCTACAAAACGCGCTGTACCGTTAAGGTCTTTTCCTGAAAACTTTGCTGCATCGTATATTGTCTGAGCACCCACTTCTGAACTAAGCAGAAGGGCACACGTCATCATTTTCAATAAATTTATTGTTTTCATTGTATTGTTCTTTATTCTTTATAATGAATACTTTTTATCATCTCTCTTATGGAATAAAGGGCTTACCTTCTACCGCCACCGCCACCAGCGCGTGAACTTCCACCACCGGAGCTTCCACCACTAGAACTACCGCCACCGCTAGAGCGTGAACTTCCACCACTAGAGCTGCTGCCACTACTACGATATGAGCTGCCACTATTATTACTTGGTGAATAGCTACGAGTTGATGAACTATTATCGTATGAGCGACCTGATGAACTGCTTCTGTTATAGCTTCTTACATCATTGCTGCTACCACGACTATATGAACTACTTCTTGTTGTAGTTGATGGACGATCATATGAAGAACTTCTTCTTTCTATACCTTCACCACCTCCAGAATAAGTACGAGTTGAACTAGGACGTGCGTAAATGGCTCTTCTTGAAGTTCCATCTGTGCGGTCATTATAACTTGATTCTGATCTAATATAACCCGAACGACGGCTTACTCCTGTTTCATAACCAGAACCAGAGCGAGTTCCAACTACCCTTCCGCTTCCTGAACGACGATAATAAGTAGAAGTTCGATCTTGCAAACCACCTGCACGAGAGTATGATGAAGTACGATAATTTGAGGAACCGGCACGCATACGAGAATCACCAAAGTCTGAACGACGTGTATTATAATATCCCGCATGGCTTAATCCGTATCCACCATAACCACCACCATACCATGGTCCATCCCATCCATGATAAGGATGTCCCCAATAGCCTCCGTAGTAGTTTCCATAATAGCCACCCCAGTAACCAGAATAATAGTTACCATAGTAACCACCCCAGTAAGGATAGCCCCATGAAGATCCCCAACCGAAGCCGAAGGAATTATAGCGCCAATCCCACCACAAACGGTTTGTATAAGTAGGGAATGCATAAGCGTAGAAATCATCTACATATACATTCCAGTCCCATGAATTCAAACCATAAACAATATCCCAGTAATAAGGACTACTGATACTAACGGCGTAACGAGGATTGCGGAAACGAACTATTCTTTGAGCATATTCATAATCATCCTGAGTTCCCTGGAATCCGTTAATCCATTCCCCACTTTCAGGATAATCCTTTTCCTCAACGAATAATGTATCGTCTACAACTTGGAATTTATTTTCTTTTGCGCTATATTGACGGTTATATTCGTCAATATCACGAACATTTCCTTTACGATCTTTCACCACAACCGGCATATTAGTAGAAACATACGTGCGCTTTTTCTCGGTAACCTGCTTCTTTTCTTCCTTCCTTAGCGAAGTATCCTTCTTATTAGGATTGTAGTAAAGATCATCATAACTTTGAGCCATCATCACTGGCGATAACCCAAGCGCGATTAGCATTAACGTTATAATCTTTTTCATGATAATTTAATTTAAAAATTAACTTTCGCTTTTAAATCCAATACAAAGATAAATAAGGGATTTATCAATAATGGAAGATTTTCCCCAAATAGTAATAGGGATTTCCCTATTTTACTTATCTTTGTGCCATAAATACCAATAATAAAAGTTATATTATGAGATATTTCGAAGTTACATTTAAAACAACCCCTTGTACAGAAACTGTAAATGATGTGCTATCCGCTTGTCTGGGAGAAATTGGTTTTGAAAGTTTTATTGAAAACACCGATGGCATTAAAGGCTATATTCAACAACCAATCTACAACGAAAGTACATTAAAAGAGGTTATTGAAAATATACCTTTGGATAATGTTTCCATCTCATATAATGCCGATTTAATGGAAGACAAAGACTGGAACGAAGAATGGGAAAAGAATTTCTTCCAACCTATTGTGATTGGCAACAGATGTGCAATTCACAGTACATTCCACAAAGACGTACCTCAGGCAGAATATGATATATTGATTAATCCTCAGATGGCATTTGGAACAGGACATCACGAAACAACAAGTCTTATTTTAGAGGAATTACTGGATGCAGAACTGCAAAACAAATCTCTGCTTGATATGGGATGTGGCACTTCTATTTTAGCAATACTTGCTGCTATGAGAGGTGCTAAGCCAATTACCGCTATTGATATTGACACATGGTGTGTTGAGAACTCAAAAGAGAACATTCTTTTGAATAACATTGAGAATATATCAGTAGAATTAGGTGATGCTAACTTGCTTGAAGGAAGTGAACCTTTCGATATAGTAATAGCAAATATAAACCGGAATATTTTATTAAATGACATGAACTGTTATACTGCATGTATGCACAAAGGTTCCGAAATATTCATGAGTGGTTTTTACGTATCAGATATTGATATTCTTAAAGAAAAGGCTGAAAGTCTTGGCCTTAGTTACATGTATTACAAAGAAAAGAATAACTGGGCTGTAGTTAAATTTATAAAGAGGTAACACTATCAAAGGAGCTTTGACACAGATAACTCTGAATTATGAGCTGGCGTTTTTTTATCTTTAGAATTTTCGGGATAAAAAATGAAAACCAACGCAACTATTATCATGATATATAGAATCATCTGACCTGCTATTTTAAATATTTCTTTCAACATATTGCAATTTTATTAGTTTTATATAGTTTTAGATTTACTATAAAAACGAAAATCATCTAATATTATTGCATCTTGGTTGAAATTTTTCTTTTAATAGTCATGGCTTTTAACTCTTCAATAGTTCCATTAAATATATTAAGATCTACGCTTTCTTCCACTCCTGGAACAGAGCCTACATCTGTGTGTTGCCAGAATTTCCACTTACCTTTATATTCTACAGAATCTACATAATAATGAGCTATCCAATAAGGATATGAATTAAAGATGGAGTCATTTAAATAACTGGTCTTGAACTTATAAGATGTATATAGAATAGGTTTCACCCCATAATGAGCTTCAACAATGTCTAGCCAAAGCTTTATAGCTTTCACAAGACTTTCTTTACTCCTTATTCCTTTTTTTTCAACATCTAATACAGGTGGAAGATCTGCACTGTCAAGTTTAACAGTATTTATAAAGAACTGAGCCTGCTTTGCTGCAGGTGCACCTGGATTAAAAAAATGATAAGCACCGCGGATAAATCCATATTTACGAGCTGAATCAAAGTTTTTTTGGAAAGTATCATCTCCTAAATCGCCTCCTTCTGTAGCTTTAACAAACACAAACTGCAAAGGATAATCAGGTGACTGGTATTCAATAAGTTCTTGCCAGTTAATATTTCCCTGATAATGAGATATATCAATTCCATGAACTTCAAAGCCTGAAGGCATACATACACCATACTCTTTATCACCGGAACAGGATTTCCATCTATATGAATATGGACGGATAAAAAACCAATAGAAAAGAGCTGAAAAAAATATAATAAGTAGAAAAGCAAGCACACGAACAGCCCAACGAGGTAAGTACCACGATGCACGACTATTTTTCCGGCCATTTTTTTTCCGAGATGAAGCTGGTTTCTTTTTTACAGAGACTTTCTTACGCGGTTTTCGTTGTCCGTTAGCTGCTAATATGGGAGATTTGTTCATTAATTCAGTTAAAAATATCTAATTCATATAAAATATTTCACCACAAATCCCTCAGATAAAGCAAATATAAATATTTCTATATATAAATTGATACAATCTGAGTAATTTGTGGCGAATTTAATAAAGCTAATATAAAATATTAGCTACTATTTATTTACTTTGCTCCAGTTGCAACGTTTTAGTTGGCTGATCGCAAACTTCTGTTGGACCAAAATATTGAATAGGACCTGGATATACATAGTCTGTATTAATAGCCCATTCATCACGTTTTGCAGCAAATGCCCGGAATGGTTTTCCATCAAGTTTCACAAGAGCCTTCTGGATTACAGGCTTCATTTCACCATGACGTTTTTCCATATTCATCATCATAGTAATAGGCACACCTCCGGCAATCCATTGATCAGCAGGAGCTGTTGTATTACGAATAGAAGACATATAACCTGTTTTACCGTTAGCAATTAATGATGAAGCAGCATAACCTAAAGAATAACAATAATCAGCATCATAGTTTGAAGGAGCAGCACAACGACCTTCATATCCAAAGAAGTGAACCTGAGAAGCAAACTTACCTACAAATTTACCTTGTTCTTTCCATTCAGCAAGTTTATTACCAACCATTTCAGCAAGTAATTTTTCAGTTTCGATCAATGAAACCTGAACATTTCCGTGAGGGTCACGATCTAATGTAAGCTGACGGGCAACTCCTTCTGGAAGACTTGCATAGATTTCAGCATTAACTTTAGATAATTTAGAGATAATATAATCGCGTTGGTGAGACTTCTTAATATGAGAGAATTCTTCAGCATTGCTTGCTAAGAAATCATTCAATTCAGAAATCAATGCTTTCATTGCAGGAATAAATTCAATCAGACCTTCAGGAATTAATACTGTACCAAAGTTTTTACCCTGAGCTGCACGTGCTGCTACAGAATTAGCAACATAAGTAACAACGTCATCAAGTGACATGTTCTTTGCTTCTACTTCTTCAGATACGATACAAACATTTGGTTGAACTTGCAAAGCACATTCCAAAGCAATATGAGAAGCAGAACGTCCCATTAGCTTAATAAAGTGCCAGTATTTACGTGCAGAGTTACAGTCTCTTTGAATATTACCAATAACTTCTGAGTAAACTTTACATGCTGTATCAAAACCAAATGAAGTTTCGATCATTTCATTTTTTAAGTCACCATCAATTGTTTTTGGACATCCGATTACTTGTACGCCATACTTCTTTGCTGCATAATATTCGGCTAAAACACAAGCATTTGTATTTGAATCATCGCCACCAATAATAACGATAGCTTTGATACCCAGTTCACGAATGATTTTCAAACCTTTTTCAAATTGTTCTGCAGTTTCAAGTTTTGTACGACCAGAACCAATCATATCAAAACCGCCAGTATTACGATATTCATCAATAATATCTGCAGTTAATTCCATATAATTGTGATCAACCAGTCCACCAGGACCTAAAATGAAACCATAAAGTTTGCTATCTGAATTTAGTTTCTTTACTCCATCAAAGATTCCAGAAATTACATTATGGCCACCAGGAGCCTGACCTCCAGATAGAATAACCCCTACATTTATTGCAGGACATTCTACTTTTTCGTTTGATTCAACAAATTTCACGATAGGCATCCCATAGGTATTTGGGAACAATTCTTTGATTGCATGCTGGTCAGCAACAGACTGTGTAGGTTCACCCTCACTAGCCTTTACTGCTCCACGCAATGCTTTAGGCAACTTTGGTTGGTAAGCTGCTCTGGCAATTTGTAATGCGCTTTTAGTCATTTTTTCTATATTTGTTTAAAGTGTTTAGGCTTTTATTAATAAGCGTCGCAAATTTCGCTTTTTTTTCTGAATTATAAAAACTATTCTAGCTTAAAACTAAATTTTTCAAAAATCAATATTATAATATAATGTTCATGTAACAAATCTCATAATTTTAAACTAATACAAAGAAGAATAAAGGTTGTATAGATTAAAACTATTACATTTAATAACAACTATTTATCAAAAGTTACTGTACAAACATTAAAAATTTCATATTATTGATATACTTTTTCTACTATAATATTTTTAATGGAAACAATTCAGAACTTCAGAAAAAGTCTTTATCTTTACCACAATTTACATATTAGTATTAACTCAAAATAGAAAAATTATGTCAAGCAGAAGAAACTTAAAAAAACAAGTAAACTATATTGCCGGTGAATTATTTACAGAGTGTATGATCAACAGCTTATTCGTTCCTGGAACAGATAAAGCAAAAGCTGACCAATTAATGGCTGATGTTCTTGAAATGCAGCAGGAATTCATTAGTCGCCTTAGTCATACTCAACCTGGACAAGTTAAGCAATTCTATAAAAAATACCATGAAGATTTGAACGCAAGCATTAAAGCTATAGTTGATAAAATTGGTGCGCTTAACTAAAAACACAAGGACAACGACAAAAGAATGAAGAAAGCAATTTGTAGTTTCATCTATCACAAGTTATTGGGATGGAAATCAGTGGTTAATGTAGAAGATTTCGATAAACAAATTATTTGTGCCGCACCACACACTAGTAATTGGGATTTTATTATCGGTAAATTATTTTATGCATCTATTGGTAGAGAAACAGGTTTTATGATGAAAAAAGAATGGTTCTTCTTTCCTTTAGGCAGCATTTTAAAAGGTATGGGAGGTATTCCTGTAGATCGCGGGAAAAAAAATTCTACGGTTGACCAAGTGGCAAATATAATTGAAAGCAGACCAAAATTTAGTTTAGCAATCACTCCGGAAGCTACTCGATCAAGAAACCCAAATTGGAAAAAAGGTTTTTATTATATTGCACTGAAGGCCAATATTCCTATTGTATTAGCAGCTATTGATTATACTACTAAGACAATTACAGCAGAAAAAGTGATTATTCCTTCTGGAGATATTGAAAAAGATATGCGTGAAATAAAGCTATATTACAATCAATTTAAAGGAAAAAATCCAGAAAATTTTGCTACAGGATTATAAAATACAAATGTTATGAAGACGGCTTTGCGTATTTCACTGGCACAGATAGACATAGAGTGGGAAAACATACAAGAGAATCTTCGCAGACTTGAAATAAAACTTCAGGCATTAAGCGGAAAGACTGATATTGTGGTTTTACCAGAAATGTTTTCAACCGGTTTTACTATGCAAAGCCATCTTTTTGCTGAAACAATTAATGAAAACACCATTTCCACTCTGAGGAAATGGGCCACAAAATATAATTTGGCTCTTGTAGGGAGTTTTATTTGTTCAGAAAATGAAGAATATTACAATAGAGCCTTTTTTCTAGCCCCCAATAATGAAGAGCATTTCTATGAAAAACGTCATCTTTTTAGGATGGGTAATGAACCCAAACATTTCTCAGCTGGAAACAAACGCTGCATTTTCAACTGGCAGGGATGGAAAATATGCTTGTTAATCTGTTATGATTTGCGTTTCCCTGTGTGGTCAAGAAATGTAATCAATGAATATGATCTTCTTATTTATGTAGCTAACTGGCCTGCTAGTCGTAGCCATGTCTGGGATACATTATTATGTGCACGTGCTATTGAAAATCAAAGCTATGTATGTGGTGTTAATCGCATAGGTAATGATGCTATGGGAATTTCATATAATGGAGGATCTGCTCTTTACAATATGAGAGGAGAGAATCTTGTTAACTTCACTAAAAACGAAGAAGGTATTCGTACCGTCAACCTTGAGATCGAAGCCCTCCGTTCTTTTCGAACTAAGTTTCCAGCTTGGCGCGATGCTGATTTCTTCTCTTTATAATAGTAAACTTTATATATTTCTTTTTCTTGCTTATTGTTTTAATAATAATTTTTTTTATTAATTATATATTATTTCCGATAAAACATAGATTAAATAAGAAGATATATATATCTTTGTGATTCTGATAAAAAAATCTAATCGTAATAATAAAAAGTATTATGAAGACTAATCTAAGTTCACAAATCACACTAAATCGGGTTTCAACCAAATACTACAAACCTGAAAATGCATTTGAGCGCTCTGTTCTAACTCGTTTTGAAAAGATCCCTACCGATATTTATGAATCAGTAGATGAAGGTGCCCACCAAATAGCCACAGAAATAGCCTTTACCATCAGGGAAAAACAAAAGGCTGGACGTTTCTGCGTTATGGCTCTTCCTGGCGGAAATTCTCCACGTTCTGTATTCGATGAATTAATTCGTATGCATCGCGAAGAAGCTCTTAGTTTTCGCAATGTTATTGTATTTACTCTCTATGAATATTATCCATTAGCACCTGATGCTGTAAATAGCAATCTGAAGACATTGCAAGCTATGTTTTTAGATCAGGTAGATATTAATAAACAAAATATATTTAGTCCAGACGGTACAATTCCTAAAGATACAATTTTTGAACATTGTCGTTTGTATGAACAAAGAATTGAAAGCTTTGGTGGAATTGATATTTTATTATTAGGGATTGGTCGCGTAGGAAATATTGGTTTTAACGAACCTGGTTCTCAGGCAAATTCAAATACACGTCTTATTTTATTAGACAATACATCACGCAACGATGCTGCCAAGTTATTTGGTGGAACAGAAAATGTACCTATCAGTTCTATTACAATGGGTATTTCAACCATACTTGCTGCAAAGAAAATATTCCTGATGGCTTGGGGAGATGATAAGGCTCAAATGATAAAAGAAACAGTAGAAGGTAAAGTCACGGATACAATTCCTGCATCATACTTACAGATGCACAACAATACACGTGTAGCAATTGACCTTTCTGCAGCATCAAACCTTACACGTATACAGCGTCCTTGGCTGGTAACCTCATGCGAATGGAACGATAAACTAATCCGTAGTGCAATTGTATGGCTTTGCATATTGACAAAAAAACCTATTCTTAAGTTAACTAACAAGGACTATAACGAAAACGGACTTAGCGAATTATTAGCACTTTTCGGTTCTGCATACAATGTTAACATAAAGATCTTTAATGATTTACAGCGCACTATTACCGGATGGCCAGGTGGAAAACCAAATGCCGATGATACATACCGTCCGGAACGTGCAAAACCATATCCTAAACGTGTAGTTGTATTTTCTCCACACCCTGATGATGATGTAATTTCTATGGGAGGTACCGTAAGACGTCTTGTTGAGCAAAAGCACGATGTACATGTTGCTTATCAAACATCAGGAAACATTGCTGTTGGTGATGAAGAAGTTGTTCGTTTCATGCATTTCATAAACGGCTTCAATCAGATCTTTGATGCCAATAGTGATATTATAGACAAGAAATACAAAGAAATAAGAACATTTATCAATAGCAAAAAAGAAGGTGACTTTGATAATGCAGATATGCTTCGCCTTAAAGGACTAATTCGTAGAGGAGAAGCTCGCACTGCTTGTACTTATGCAGGTATTAAATCAGACCATGTTCATTTCCTTGACCTCCCTTTTTATGAAACAGGAAAGATTCAGAAATCTCCTATTTCCGAAAAAGATGTTGAAGTAGTACGTGCTTTACTTCAGGAAGTGAAACCTCATCAGATTTTTGTTGCAGGTGACTTAGCTGACCCACACGGCACTCACCGTGTTTGTACTGATGCAGTTCTTGCTGCTATTGATTTAGAGAAGAGTGAAAAATGGATGAAAGAGTGCCGCATATGGATGTATCGCGGTGCATGGGCTGAATGGGAAATTGAACACATTGAAATGGCTGTTCCTATCTCTCCGGAAGAATTAAGGCTGAAGAGAAATACTATTTTGAAACATCAGTCACAAATGGAAGGTGCACCATTCCTTGGTAATGACGAACGTTTATTCTGGCAACGTTCTGAAGATCGTAACCGTAGCACTGCTGCATTATACGATAGTTTAGGATTAGCATCCTATGAAGCAATCGAAGCTTTTGTAGAATATACACCTCTATAACTTCATTAATAAATTAAAGAATCCACGGATTAACACAGATTAGCAATAATTTCTGTAACAATCCGTGGATTCTCTTTATTTAAAAATGTACTTTTGTGTATAAAATCACGAAAGATGAAGAAAAAGTACATTTTATTTCTCCTTTTAATCGTTTTCGCGGTAAAAGGCACTGCACAAGATATAGACAAAAACGTAGAAGAGCGTTTAAAAAACTTTTTTGAGAATTACACTTGTTCTACTGCACAAATTGGAAAAACTAATTTAAGCAGCTTTAAGATAGACTATGATGCCAAGAAATTGGATATATATGCTTCAGAAAGTTTTGCCTATCAACCGTTTCTTCCTGAAATAGTTGAAGGTATTTATCGCCATATTTCACAGATCATCCCTGGCCCTGTATGCTACTTTAAAACAACAATTTACAGTGATGGTAAACCTATTGAAGAACTGATTCCTAACATTTACAGAAAAAGAAAGAAAGACAAATCGCGCTTGTCGGGAAATATTGATTATAAAGGAACTCCGTGGGTAAATAACATTTCGCACCCTATTGATATTTCACGAGGACTACAGAACAGACATATTGCGCTTTGGCAAAGTCACGGAAAATATTTCAAAAACGGAAACGGAAATGAGACTATTAACGGAGATGGAAATGGAGCAGGAAAAGGAAACAGCAGTAAAAATGGTTCCGGGAATGGTAAATGGCTATGGCAACGTCCTCGATTATTTTGTACATCCGAAGATTTGTTTACTCAATCAATAGTAATTCCATATCTAATACCCATGCTGGAAAATGCAGGGGCTAATGTTTTCACACCCCGCGAAAGAGATATTCAGAAAAATGAGGTTATAGTCGACAATGATAATAAGCAATCAGAATCATTATACATTGAAGTCAAGAATAGAAAGAGATACTGGAACACTAGCGATATTGCTGGATTTGCACAAAGAAAAAACAGTTATCAGGATGGAGAAAATCCATTTAAAGATGGAACGGTTCGTTATATAAAAACAGAAAACAAAAAGAATAAAGCTTTTGCAGAGTGGGTTCCTAGTATTCCAGAAGATGGAGAGTATGCAGTTTATGTATCATACCAGACTCTACCGGAAAGTGTTTCGGATGCAAAATATACTGTAATCCATAAAGGTGGTGCAACTGAATTTACTGTAAACCAAAAAATAGGCGGAGGTACATGGGTTTATCTTGGCACTTTCTCCTTTGATAAAGGTTCGAATGACTATGGGATGGTTATTTTGAGTAATGAAAGTAAAGAAAAAGGGGTTGTTTGTGCAGATGCTGTCCGCTTTGGAGGCGGTATGGGCAATATTTCTCGCGGAGGAACATTAAGCGGCTTACCTCGATATCTGGAAGGAGCCCGATATTATGCACAGTGGGCAGGAATGCCTTATTCTGTTTATGGAGACGAAAAACGTGCAAACGATTATGCCGATGATATAAACACCCGTTCACGGATGACTAATTACTTATCTGGTGGTTCTGTTTATAACCCAATAGAAAAAGGAGTTGGGATTCCTTTTGAAATGACTATGGCATTACACAGTGATGCCGGATATACATCTAATGGTACAACCATTGGCTCTCTTGGAGTATACACAACGGATTTTAATGACAGTAAACTTCATTCTAGCATTTCTCGTTATGCATCAAGAGATCTGACTGATATAATGATTACTCAGCTAAAGTCGGACATAAATTCACAGTTCGACATTCAGTGGAACCGTAGAGGAATGTGGGATAAAAACTACAGCGAAACCAGACTTCCGGCTGTGCCTTCTGCAATACTCGAATTTCTTTCTCATCAGAATTTTACAGATATGACACTGGGGCACGATCCAAACTTTAAGTTTGCAGTGGGACGTTCAATTTATAAATCAATTCTTCGGTTTGTAACTTCACAACACGATGAAGAATGTGTAGTGCAACCCCTACCTGTGAGTCATTTTGCTATAAAGTTCGGGAAAAAGAAGAATACAGTAAATATTTCATGGAAACCCGTGGAAGATCCTCTCGAGTCATCAGCAAAACCACATAGTTATATTGTTTATACCCGCATAGGTAATTTCGGATTCGATAATGGTGTGGTTGTAGAAGGGACATCGTATACTGCTAAAATAGAACCAGAACTTATTTACAGTTTTAAAGTAACCGCAGTAAATAAAGGGGGTGAAAGTTTTCCTTCCGAAATTCTTTCAGCCTATAAAGCAAAAAAAGAAAAAGAAAAAGTGCTGATTATTAATGGCTTTGATAGAATAAGCGGTCCGGCTATAGTAAACAGTCCCGATTCTGCAGGGTTCGATCTTAGAAAAGATCCTGGAGTGTCTTACAAATACAATATTTCATACTGTGGATATCAATCAGGATTCAACCGTAAGAATGCCGGTAAAGAAACTCAGGGAGGATTAGGTTACAGCGGCAGCGAGCTCGAAGGGTTAAAAATTGCAGGAAACACATTCGATTATACTTTTATACATGGAAAAGCTATACAGGCAACTCCGGGATTTTCATTTGTTTCATGCAGTAACGAAGCCATAGAAAGTGGTCAGATAAAGCTAAACGACTATAAAATTGTTGATTATATTCTGGGATTACAAAAAGAAGATTCTACTACTATTAAGTTAATCAACAAGAAGTATAAGACCTTTACTCCTAAAATGAAAGAGCTTATTACCAGGTACTGCCATAAAGGAGGTAATATAATGGTTAGCGGTTCCTACGTTGGTAGTGATATGAGTACAAACGAAGACAGAGGTTTCACAGAAGACGTACTTAAATACAGCTTCGAAAGCAGTGTGCAAAACAGAACATCAGGAAGTATCTTTGGATTAGGGCGTACATTTACAATTCCAAGAGAGATAAATGAAAAAATTTACTCGGTTCCTTCGCCCGATTGTATTGTTCCGGTATCAAATGCTTTTCCTATATTTAAATATGTAGATGAAAACAGAAGTGCAGGTACTGCCTACAAAGGTGATTATCGGACGTTTATCATGGGATTTCCTTTTGAAACAATCGATACAGATACTCGTCGGGCAGAAATCATGGCAGGAATACTTCAGTTTTTAAATGGAAGATAGGTGGAATCTCATTATAATTTATATCTTTGTGAGTAGTATAAACCTAAAAACTAAAATACCATGTACACAATACAAGCAAACACATCAGGAACCAGAACGATGGAAATTTCAGAAGAAAACCTGCAAACCATTCGTAAATTTATGCTTTTCCAGCACTTAATAAGCAGCACTGGTGTAGTAGAAGAACAAGATCTTGAAAAATTAAAAATGAATATTCGTTCATTGATAGCTTCTCAGGAAGACGACTGCAAAGATTTGCTGGATCTTTGTATAGATATTATCTATCACAATAACATGAAAGCATTCGGACTGCAACAACTAATCAATCTTTATAAAGAATGGGATGCTAAATTCCCGGCCGAAGTACAAGAAGAAACTGTTGAAGAATAGCACTTACGTCTACTTCATTTCACATTACACATAAAACGTCATTTAACCTGAATATACATTTATATTAAGGTAAAATCCGTATCTTTGCCGCCATGAAAGAGTACAGATTAACTGATTGGCTGCCTACCACAAAGAAAGAAGTGGAGCTACGTGGATGGAATGAAGTAGACGTAATCCTTTTTTCCGGGGATGCTTATATAGATCATCCTTCATTCGGAGCCGCAGTTATCGGACGTATTCTTGAAGCTGAAGGACTTAAAGTAGCAATTATTCCTCAGCCCAACTGGCGTGATGATCTTCGGGATTTTAAAAAGCTGGGACGTCCTCGTCTATTCTTTGGTATCGCTCCTGGATGCATGGACTCGATGGTGAATCATTACACAGCCAACCGCCGGTTAAGATCGGATGATGCTTATACTCCGGATGGTCGTGCAGATATGCGCCCCGACTATCCAACTATTGTCTATACCCAAATTTTAAAAAAACTATATCCTGATGTACCTGTAGTGTTGGGAGGTATTGAAGCATCTATGCGCCGGCTTACTCATTACGACTACTGGCAGGATAAATTACTTAAAAGCATTTTAATAGAGTCCGGAGCTGACATGCTGATATACGGAATGGGCGAAAAGCCTATAGCCGACCTATGCCGTGAAATGCAAGAAGGGATTTCACTTCATAAAATAACAACTATTCCACAAACAGCATTTGTTAGAAAAAAGAATGAAATACCGGAAGGAAACAAAGCAGATGATATTTTACTACATTCGCACGAAGAATGTCTGAAAGATAAAAAGAAGCAAGCAGAGAACTTTCGTCATATTGAAGAAGAAAGTAATAAGATGGAAGCTTCACGCATACTGCAAGCTGTTGATGATAAAATGGTAGTTGTTAATCCGCCCTACCCTCCTATGACGGAAGCAGAGCTGGACCGATCTTTTGATTTACCATATACTCGCCTTCCTCATCCTAAATATAAAGGGAAAAGAATTCCGGCTTTTGATATGATTAAATTTTCCGTTAATATCCATCGGGGATGTTTTGGCGGATGTGCTTTCTGTACCATTTCTGCTCATCAGGGAAAGTTTATTGTTTCACGCAGTAAAGCCTCTATTTTAAAGGAAGTAAAACAGATTATAGATCAGCCGGATTTTAAAGGATACCTTAGTGATCTTGGCGGGCCATCGGCTAATATGTATAGAATGGGTGGCAAGGATCTCAAGATTTGCAGTAAGTGCAAACGTCCTTCGTGTATTCATCCTAAAGTGTGTCCTAACTTAAATACGGATCATCGTCCGCTGCTTGACATTTATCATTCGGTAGATGCAATTAAGGGAATTAAGAAATCATTTATCGGTAGCGGAGTTCGTTATGACTTATTACAGTACGATAGTAAGGATCCGGAAATAACCCGTTCAACAGTTGAGTATACACGCGAACTAATAGCCAAACACGTTAGCGGACGTCTCAAGGTGGCTCCGGAACATACATCCGATAAAGTACTCAACTTTATGCGAAAGCCTTCTTTTTCACAGTTTCAGCAGTTCAAGAGAACCTTTGATAAACTGAATAAGGAACTAAACATGAAACAGCAGCTTATTCCATATTTCATATCATCACACCCGGGATGTAAGGAAGAGGATATGGCCGAACTGGCTGTTATTACCAAGAATCTGGATTTTCATTTGGAACAGGTGCAGGACTTTACTCCTACTCCAATGACAGTTTCTACCGAAGCTTATTATACCGGATATCATCCATATACGCTCGAGCCGGTTTTCACAGCCCGTAATCCAAAAGAAAAACTTGCCCAACGTCAGTTCTTCTTCTGGTATCAGCGCGAATATAAAAATCAGATTATTAATGAACTGAGAAAACTAGGACGAAAAGATTTGATAGACAAGTTATACGGAAGAGAATGAATGGTTAAACTCTCTCAGCCCATTCGCCAATAAATAAAATCCATTGGCGGAG
>Ga0316601_100000615_pt1 | contig 15895 bp, 17 predicted proteins | sample OWC_soil_day5_no_FD_207663 | JGI IMG/M metagenome (GOLD analysis project Ga0316601, IMG submission 207663) | Wetland soil microbial communities from Old Woman Creek delta, Ohio, United States - OWC_soil_day5_noCT | ecosystem: Environmental > Terrestrial > Soil > Wetlands | place: USA: Ohio... | reverse complement strand
TGGTTCGAGCATCGCGGCGCCGCGATCTGGCGCGGTACCGATGACCAGCTCACGTTTGTCGCAGGGGACAAGCGGTTCGAGATCCCGCCACCCGAGGCAGGGGCCGAACGACGTGTGCACAACGTCCATGGTGGTGGTGCATTGATCAGCGACTCGCTCGGCGGCGCAACGAGCGCGCACACGCGCCTGTTCTTGGTGCGCGGCCAAGGCATCAGCGAAGGGCCCGTTCTCGGAGCGGTGCTATCGATCGATACTGATCACGAGACGGTGTTCGCTCTCGCCGATGGTCGCGGAGGCTTGGCCCTTCATGAAATCGCGCGCGGTGGCACCTGGGAACGCAGCGAAACGCGACCGTGGGAGAGCGACGAGCGCCCATACGATGTCGCCGTGGTTGGCCCGCGCGTCGCGCTCACCGTTCAGCGCGAGCAGCGCTCGACGTTGTACCTGCTCGAACGCGCGAACCTCGTCTACCGGCGCACCATCTCGCTGCCATGCGTCGAGCCACAGATCGTGGGAGACCGTGACGAGATACTCTGGATCACTGGCATGTCACCGCCGCCGGGACCACGGCGATGCGACTTGTTCCGTGTCGATCTACGGCAGGGCATGGTCACCGTCGTGACCGCCGAACTCGCTGATGTGACGGTGATCGACGTCGTGCTGGGGACCGATACAGAAGACGCGCTGATCGCGACCTCTCGCAGTGCATACCGCGCGACTCGATTCGCGCTGCGCGAGATGCTCGAAATCGGGAGTCACGACACCGTCTCCGGTATGGCCCTCGGCGCGACCTCGTGCGTGTTCGCACATGACTCGATGGGCTCCCGCCTGGTGATCGGGCAGCAGGATGCGACGGTGCAGCTCACGAGCCCGGGCTACGCACCGCTGATCAGGTGACCCTCTCCTTCTCTTTGCTGGACGACGTTCGGAAGGGTGCTCCCGGCCGGTCTCAGTGAGCGACCACGTTTCGGGCGGCGTTCGAGAGCGCATCGATCAGGTCGACGGTGACAGCCTCGAAGTCGGCGAGCTCATCGATGACCCAGCACTCGGGCCCCACCGACAGCTGTCTGATGTTCTGGAGCGCGCGGCGCGCGGCATCGCGGATGCGTCGCGCGCTGCGGACTCTCACATCCGGTGCGAAGGGAGGGTCAAGGAAGGGCTCGGATTCGCGAATCCGGCTGGTCGCCCGCTCGATCACACCCCACGCCTTCTCGTCGCCGGTCGCAGGTACGTTGCGTATGTAGAAGTAGTCCCAGATCTCCAGCGCTGAATCGGCCCGCGTCTTGGTTCGTGGCATGGCGAAGCTTTCGGACCGATCTCGCCGCGGTTGCGTCAAGACTCCGAAAAACAAGAAGGCCTCGCATCGCTGCGAGACCTTTCCGGTGGAGCCTAGGGGCATCGAACCCCTGACCTCTAGAGTGCGATTCCTGTCGCTCCTCTGTGAGATCAGCTAGATGGCCGCCATGCCGTTACCAGTACCGAGTGTTTCCGCGGAAACACGTCGTCCGACGAATTTCATCCTCGAGAATCTCCCCGCAGAACGGTCATGAAGACGCGCCGCAGACGTTACGCTCGTCGCACTTCCGCGAACGCGGTAACATTGCTGGATGGCAACTTCTGCCTCGAAGGTACTCGAGCAAGCCCTCGAGTTGACGCCGGCCGAACGCCTGGAGCTCGCCCGCGAGCTGATCACGAGCGTCGAGCCGGCACAGTCTCCCGAGTGGGCGACAGCGTGGAAGGCTGAGCTCGCGAATCGGTGGGTGGCCTACGAAGCTGGCTCCGATCCTGGTGTTCCGTTCGATGAAGAGCTCGAGTCCGTGCGTTCCGAGCTTCGCGCGACGCGGCAATGAAATGGCGCGTGAGGCTGCTCGACGGCGCGCGTCGAGAGATGCGACAGGCCGCAGCTAACTACGAGCACGAGCGAGACGGCCTGGGTGATCGCTTCCTCGATGAAGTGGCCGCGGTTCGAAATCAGATCGCCGCACTACCCGAGTCCTCTCAACAGTGGCCGGCGGATCCCGCATATCGGCGGGCAATCGTCGATGTGTTTCCGTTCGTTGTGTTCTGCCGGATCGACGAGGTGCGCCGCACCGTGGTGATCGTCGCGATTGCTCACACGCGCCGAGAGCCTGGCTACTGGAAGACGAGGCTCGAGCCGTGAAGGACTGGCAGCGCGTTCATCGTATTCAGGGGAACGATTCACCTGGGCAACCTCACGGGATCGCTTGCGACCTCTAGATCAGGGGAACGATTCGCTGGCGGCCCGAAAACACAAAGGCCTCGCATCGCTGCGAGACCTTTCCGTTTCCTGGTGGAGCCTAGGGGGATCGAACCCCTGACCTCTAGAGTGCGATTATTGCGGCGCCTAAGAATCACGCGAGGTTGCGTAGTCGTTCTGTTCCCCAACTTGGATTCTCCGTCGAGGAATTTGGGGAACGATGGATCGAGCGCGCTCTCTCGAACCACCGAGGTAGGAGGAGTCGCGCAACTCGGGTGAGAAGGACTTTATTCGTAGATGTAGATGGCACCGGCGTTGGGTCCGCCAACATCCTTGGCGGATGCTCCACACACCACCGTCGATCCATTCGCCGAGATCGCCACTCGATCGCCGAAATAGTCCTGGGCGACACTCGAATCGCTCGACTTGAGGTACGCGAACTGTGCCCAGACTGCCCCTGTTCGCGCGAACCGATAGGCGGCGCCGCTGTACGGGGCATCGTTGTTTGACTGGTCTCCTCCGGTTCCGATCGCAGAACTGCCTTCGAAGGGACTTCCAACCAAGAGCACGTTGGCATCGTTTGATAGTGCGAGGCCTGTGCCGAACACATCGTTCTTGCCCGGGTTCGAGGCCTTGAAATACGACGCTTGGATCCACGAATCGCCAGCGCGCCGATAGGTCAAGGCGGCCCCACTGAGCTCAAAGGCGAACACGTAGGTTGGATCACCGTCGATTCCCGAAGCTCCGCTCGAGTCTCGGCGTGCCGCAATCACAAGCGTCTCTCCGTCCGCGGACAGTTCGAGCGCGATTCCAAAATCCGTCCCCATATGCGGCTGCGGTGGTGCCAGGACGCTTCTCTGCGTCCAAACAGCACCAGCGCCGGTGAACACTCGGACATCGCCGTTGTTGGCTCGGCTGGCGATCGCCACAACTTTGCCGTCGGCCGAGATCGCGGAGCCGATCCCGAAACGTCCCGATAACGACGGACTGTCTGACTTGATGTATGCGACCTGTGCCCAAGCCTGCGCGGTGCGCGCGAAGACATACGCTGCGCCGCTATCCTGTATGGAGTTGTCGTTCTGATCGCCGTTGATCCCGGGTGCACCACTGTTCTCTCCGAGCGCAGTGACGAGCAACGTGTTTCCGTCGTCGGAGATGTCCACGCTGGATCCGAATAGGTCACCAGTCGCGTCCGAAGCTGTCGAGCCCTCACTGTTAGCGGACTTGATGTGAGCTTGCTGGGTCCACGTCGAACCGGCTCGGCTGAACACATAGACCGCGCCGCTACCGTAGGCGACGCCGGAGCCAGGCGGCACATTGATTCCAGTCATAGCGCTGCTGTCGTTAAAGGCAGTAGCAGCAAGGGTGTTGCCGTCGGCCGAGAGCGCGACCTGCATTCCGAAGGTGGCGTTCGCCGCAGGATATGAACCCTTCAGATACGCCTGTCTTGTCCATGTCGAACCGTTGCGAACGTAGACGTAGACAGCACCCGAATCGGTAGCCAGCTCGTTCGGTTGGACGTTGATGCCTGGAATGCTCGAGTCCTCAAAGGGCGCAGCCACCGCGATCGTGTTTCCGTCCGCAGAGATCGCGACATCCGATCCAAAGCGATCACCGTCAGCTGACGGCGAAGGTATGACCACACTCACGCCCCCGAACGAAGCATCTGGCGGGGCATCTGGACCTGCATCGACAGGGTCGCTCGCATCTGCCGCATCAGGTGTGCCCCCACCAGGACCACCACAAGACAGCAGGAACATCGTCGCTACGACAACCCTCACTCGGACACGCTAGCACGCAAGGATTGTCCGCTGGCATGGCGCAAGGTGCGCCACTCGGCAGGCAGCTTGAAGAGAGCGATCGCCGGGTTGAGGTCGGGCTCCGACTGCAAGTGGTGCGTCTTGCCCTCTCGGCGTCCGAGATCAAGGACGACGCAACGTGCGGCGCTTCCGAACTCCCAAGACCACGGCATGCCCGAGACTCGATACGTGCGGAAGAAACGGAGCCCGCGTCGATCGGTGGTCCAGTACGCTGGACGTCCACACGAGAGGCTCGCGGTTTGAAGATCGAGCAGCTCGGCGAGGCGTGCGAGGGATAGCGGTCGGCCCGCCATCATTCCTTGGAAACGCAGACGTCTTCCAACGGAGATCTGTGCGATGCGCTCGCATCGCAGGCCGCCGACCAAACGTGCGGTCGCACCTCTAGAGCACCGTTCCCCGCAGGGGCTAGCGCTGCGTCCCGAAAAACAAAAAGGCCTCGCATCGCTGCGAGACCTTTCCGTTTCCTGGTGGAGCCTAGGGGGATCGAACCCCTGACCTCTAGAGTGCGATTCTAGCGCTCTCCCAGCTGAGCTAAGACCCCAGGACTGACGGCGGTATGGGTATCAACCAGGCACCGGCCTGTCAAGCATCCCCGTCGAGCGCATCGACCAGCCGGTCAACCTCCCGGACCAGGTCCGAGGCGGGGAGGGCGACCCCGACGCGGACGGCCTCCACGACCTCGCGGACCACGGTGCGGTCGCGGAGGATCCGGCGGTGGCCGAGGCCCTCGGTCGTGAGCAGGCGGGAGTTGGGCCAGGTCCGGGTCAGCTGCTGGGCATGGTCGTGCGGGACCTCGCGGTCGTCGCGGTCGTGGATCGCGAGCAGCGAGGCGTCGCGGGTCGCGGCGACGCGGTCGAGGGCGAGCGACTCGAGGGTGACGCCGCTCGCCACGGCGATCTGGTGCTCGAGCAGGCTGCGCTCGGCGTCGTCGAGGCCGACGAGGCGCGCGAACCGGTCGAACGAGTCGCCGATCAGGACGTTCGGCGCGATCATCACGTTACGAGCCGCGTCGACGCCGCCGCGCGCGTGGGCGAGCAGGGTCGCCGCGCAGCCGAACGAGTGGGCGACGATCGCGTGGAGCGGGCCGAGGGCCTCGGCGACGTCGGTGATCGCGTCGGCGTGATCGGTGAGGTAGAGCCGGCTGCCGGGGGAGTCGCCGTGCGCGGGCGCGTCGAACGTGACGACCGAGAGGCCGGCGGCGACCAGCGGTGCGACGAGGGCGCCGAGCTGCGAGCCGCGGCCCTCCCAGCCGTGGACGAGGAGGACGGTCGGGCCGACGCCCCAGCGCCAGGCCGCGACGTGGGTGGTCAGGCTGTCCCAGCGCGGCGAGCGCAGGGTGATCGGGATCGTGAACCGCCGTGCCGAGGCGAGGGCGGCGCGCTCGCGCAGCGGCCGGGAGTGACGGCGCGGCGAGGTGAACAGGCGTTCGGCGAGGTCCGTCCCGAGATCCTCGGAGACGACAAACGCCGCCTGCAGCGCGGCGCGGGTGAGGCGGACGGCGGTAGGAGAACGAACGGTCGTGCTATTTTTGGGCGTCGTCGAGGGCTGCATCATGGGTACCTCCTGGTGGGTGCGGGCCTAGCGAGCTCGAGAACCGGGGACACGGGCCGTCACGACGAGGCGCTCGAAGGCCTCGCGCGCGCGGTCGAGCGACACGGGGTCGCGCAGGAACCGGAAGAACATGTGGGCGCCGAGCATGACTCCGTACTCCTCGAACGCGAACTGCTCGGGGACGAGGTCCTTGCGGAAGTGGCCCTCGCTGATCGCGATCTGCGCGGCCTTGGTCAGCTGGTCGATCCAGTCCTTGGAGGCCTGGACGAGGGCGTCGCGGGGGAGGCCGGGACGGTCGTCGAGCTCGGCGCTCGCACCGACGAAGAAGCAGCCACCGGGCCGCTGTCCCCAGGTCAGCCAGCGCTCGAACAGCGCGCGCACGCGGGGCTCGCCGCGCGGGTAGCGGAGGGCAGGGACCATGACGTCCTGGACGAACTGCCGCGACGCCTCCTCGACGACGGCGACCTCGAGTGCTTCCTTGGAGCCGAAGTGGGCGAACAGCCCGCTCTTCGACAGCCCGGTCGACTCGGCGAGCCGCCCGATCGACAGGCCCGCCACCCCGATCACGTTCGACAGCTCGAACGCCTTCGCGAGGATTGCCTGCCGCGTCTCTTCGCCCTTGGCCACGAGACCAAGAATAGTACGGTCGTTCTATTCGTCAAGCGCCGATCGAACGATTTCGGTTGGTCGTACACTGCGGACGGCCCCATGGCGCGAGAACGACTCGACAAGGTGCTCGTCGATCGCGGCCTGGTCGCGAGCCGCGAGCGCGCGCGCGGGCTGGTGATGACCGGTGCCGTGCTCGTCCGCGGGCAGCCACAGACCAAGCCGGGGACGATGGTCGATCCCGCGGTCGAGATCACGCTGCGCGAGGAGGACCACCCGTACGTCTCGCGCGGCGCACTCAAGCTGGTGAAGGGCCTCGACACGTTCGGGATCGATCCGGCCGGGATGACCGCGCTCGACATCGGCGCCTCGACCGGCGGCTTCACCGACGTGCTGCTCAAGCGCGGCGCGGCCAAGGTCTACGCGATCGACGTCGGCTACGGCCAGCTCGCGTGGCCGATCCGGCAGGACCCGCGCGTCGTCGTGCTCGAGCGGGTCAACGTCCGCAACATGGATCTCGCGCTGGTCCCCGAGCCGTGTGACCTCGCCGTGATCGACGTGTCGTTCATCTCGCTGACGCTCGTGCTGCCGCGGATCGCGGAGCTGCTGCGGCCGCCGATCGGCAAGCCGCTGGTCGCGCTGGTCAAGCCGCAGTTCGAGGTCGGCCGCGAGTCCGTCGGCAAGGGCGGCGTGGTGCGTGACGAGGCGGCGCGGCGCGGCGCGGTCGACAAGATCCGGACCTGGGCGCAGGCCAACGGGTTCACCGCGCACGAGGACGTCGAATCGCCGATCACCGGGCCCGCCGGCAATGTCGAGTACCTGCTGCTGCTGCGGACCGCCGCGCGCTGACTACTTGGTGATGTCGTCGAGCGGCGGCAGGTCGCCGATGTTCGGCTGCAGCACGATCTCGATCCGGCGGTTCTGCGCGCGGTGCTCGGTCGAGTCGTTGGCGATCACCGGATCGAACTCGGCGAACCCGGCGGCCGCGAGGACCTTGCCGGCCATGCCCTTGGTGATCAGGAACCGCACGACCTCGACGGCGCGCGCGGTCGACAGCTCCCAGTTCGACGGGAACTGCGCGGTCTTGATCGGCACATCGTCGGTGTGGCCGGCGACGAGGAAGTCGCGGTCGGGCACCGTCGCGAGGACGGCCGCGACGCGCTCGAGGGCGGCCTTGCCCTCGGGCTTGACCGAGGTCTTGCCGGAGTCGAACAGGATGTCGTTGGGCAGCGCGATGATCATGCGGCCGTCACGGATGATCACCTTGAGCTGACCCGAGTCGATCATCGACCGCAGCTTCGCGAGCAGGTTCTTGAACGTCGAGAGGCGCGCATCGGCGGCGGCCTTCTGCTTGCGGAGCTCCTCGAGCCGCGCGGCGGCCTCCTCCTTGTCCTTGGTCAGGCCCTCGACGTTCTGGCCGAGCTTGACGAGGCGCGCCTCCATCACCTCGGTCAGCGCCTTGCCCTCGTCGACCTCCTTCTGCAGCTTGGCCTTCTCCGCGTTGGCGGCCTCGAGGCGCTTGGTGATGTCGGCGACCTTCTCGGTCAGCTGGGCCTCGCTCTCCTTGGAGGCCTTGAGCTCGGCGAGGGTCTTCTTGTGGGTGCTGCTCTTGACGCACGAGGGTGTGAGCGCCAGCGCGGCGATGAGGACGAGCCATCCGAGCTTCATCCGCGGGTTGTATCAACGATCGCGGTTGACAGGTACCCCGGCCGGGCGTATTGATTAACGGAATGAACGTTCGTTCCGTAAATAAACGGAAGGCCAAGCGCGGCCGCGGACGGCCCCTCGTCGACGACAAGCGCCGGATCATCCTCGACGCGGCGCTCCGCGAGTTCGCCGAGCGCGGGTACCACGGCACCGCGGTCCCCGAGGTCGCGGCGGCGGCCGGGGTCGGGACCGGGACCCTGTATCGCTACTTCGCGAACAAGGAGGCGCTGGTCAACGAGCTGTATCGCGACGCGAAGCAGCGCCTGCGCTCCGCGCTGCTCGACGGCATGCCCGAGCTCGGCTTCGATCAGCCCGAGGCGGCGGAGCGCTGGTTCTACGAGCTGTGGCGGCGGCTCGGGGCGTTCGCGCGCACGGAGCCCGACGCGTTCCGGTTCCTCGAGATGCAGGATCACGTCGCCTACCTCGACGCGCAGAGCCGGCAGGTCGAGCTCGCGGTGCTCGCGCCGCTGTGGATCGCCGGCAAGCGGCTGCGCGATCGCTCGGCCGGCGCCACCGTCGACGTCCTGATCGCCCTGTTGTGGGGCGCGTTCGTCGGCCTCGTCAAGGCCGCGCGCCTCGGCTACCTCAAGCTCGACGACGCCCAGCTCGAGCAGGCCGGCGCGGCCTGCTGGCGAATGATCGCTCCCGACACCTCTCGCGCACGTGCCCCTCGCTCGACCAAAGGATGACCCTCATGCAGACCACCGTCTCGACCCGGACCTCCCCGACCCCGACCCGCTCGTCGCTGCACAGCCTCGACAGCCTCGCCGCGCGCTCGCTGCCCGAGCTCGACGCGCTGTACCGCGCGGCCAGCGTGTCGTCGTCGATGCACGCCGCCGACGGCGCGCTCACCGGCCGGATGCTCGCGGTCCGCGGCCTGCCCCCCGCGCTCGGTGCGCCGCTGCGCCGGTTCGCGGCGTCGCGGGCGTTCGTGTGGGAGGGCAAGACGTTCCAGGCCGCCGACGAGGCGCACGGCGTCGGCTACAACCGGGTGGCGATCCCGCACGCGCTCGGGCGGCAGAACCTGTTCCCGTTCGAGACGCTGTTCGGGCCGTCGGCGATCGACGGCAAGCCGACCTTGATCCTCGACTACGACCTCGCCGTGAACCCGGGCTACATCCGCAAGATCCACGACGAGATCCGCGAGGTCTCGCCGGGGTTGTTCCTCGGCCCCGCGATGTGGAAGGGCGCGGGCGGCAAGGCGCTCGTCCTGTGGTTCGCCCTCGACGCGAGGCTGTCGTGAACCACCCCGCGCACGTGCTGATCACCGGCGCGGCCGGTGCAATCGGCGCGGCGATCGCGCGCGAGATGCGCGGCGCCTGGCCGGCGACGCGGCTCGCGCTCCTCGATCGCGATGCCGACTCGATGACCACGCTCGCGGCGTCGCTCGGCAACGCGAGCACGCACGGCGCCGACCTCGCCGACCTCGACGCGCTGCCCGGCGTGGTCACGGCGATCTCCGCGCACGCGCCGCTCGACGGGCTCGTCAACTGCGCGGGCATCATGCGGGTGCGCGACGTCTCGACTTGGGACTGGGACGAGGCGGCGTCGCTGCTCGCGATCGATCTGCTCGCGCCCCTGCGCCTCCAGGATCTCGTCGTGCGCGGGATCGCGCGGGATCCGGGCAAGCCCGGCGGCGTGATCGTCAACATCTCGAGCATGGCCGGCAAGGTCCCGCTCAAGGGCTGCGCGTACTACGGCGCCTCGAAGGCCGGCCTCGCGATGGCCTCCGAGATCGCGCGCGCGGATCTCGCGCCGCTCGGGATCCGGGTCCTCACGGTCTATCCGGGCCCGGTGCGCTCGGCGCTCGAGCAGGGCGCGCGCGATGCCTACGGCGGGGGAGGGCTGTTCGGCAAGTTCGCCCCGACCGGCGATCCGGCCGAGCTGGCGCGGCGGATCCTGACCGCGCTCGAGCGCGACGAGGCGCGCGTGATCTATCCGCGCCACTACAACGTCGGCTGGACGGCGCCCAACCTGTCGCGCTGGATCGCGCTGTCGTACGGTCCGCCGCCGGTCAGCTGAGCCGCTCGCGGCGTCACAGCTCGGCGCGCCGGAACATCACACTCGCCGCGACGACGAGCAGGCCGGTCAGCACGGCCGTGATCGCCATGACGAGCCAGAACTGGTCGGGCAGCCACCCGAGGTAGACCGGCAGCATCGGCACGATCGTCAGGTTCTGCCCGACGTAGAGGACGAGGATCACCGCGACGAGGATCGTCCGCGACATCACGCCGAACACGACGCCGACGCTGCACGACATCGCGACGACGCCGATCAGCGACAGCAGCGACTTGAGCATGTCGTAGAGCTCGCTGCCGCGAGGCGGGCTGCCGCGGATCGCATCCACCGCGATGCCGAGGCCGAGCGAGACCAGGCACGCGACCGTCACGCACGCGAACACCGCGAGGAACTTCGCCCAGATGATCACCTCGGGCCGGATCGGACGGATCACGAACAGCTCGTAGACCTTGCGGTTGCGCTCGCTGACGATGTCGACGGCGACCATCAGCGCGGCGACGGTGCCGGCGACGCTCGACATCAGGAACCCGACGAACGCGGTCGCGGACAGTCCGCCGAGGCCGCGCGCATTCGTGATCTCCTTCGGCAGCAGGAGGTAGCCGGCCATGGCGAGCAGCGGCAGCACGACCCACAGCACGATCATCACCTTCGACTTCGCGAAGCCGTAGAGCTCGTCGCGCAGCATCAGCCGGGTCGGGGACCTAGTTGCCATGGCCTCGCTCGATGTACTGGGCGAACAGGTCGTCGAGGTCCGGCTCGACGAGCCCGATCTTGCGGAGCATGCCGCCGCCGGCGAGCGTCTGCTCGATCACGGCGTGGATCACCGGATCCGGCGCGGTGCCATCGGCGAGCCGGATCCGCCACTCGCCGGGGCGCCGCTCGGTCGCGGTCCCGAGCTCGGCCAGAAAGCCGGTGCTCGCGGGCGGGGTCGCGAGCTCGAGCTCGATCTCGAGCGGCAGCCCGAAGTCGGTCACCAGCTCGCGGATCGAGCCCGACGTCGCGATCTTGCCGCGGTTCAGGATCCCGATCCGATCGGCGACGTCGTCGACGTCCGACAGGATGTGCGACGAGAACAGGACGGTCGTGCCGGCGTGCTGCCGCTCGCGGATGATCTCCTTGAGGAGGTTCCGGCTCGGCGGATCGAGGCCCTCGAGCGGCTCGTCGAGCACGAGCAGCCGGGGCTCGTGGAGCAGCGCCTGGATCAGGCCGAGCTTCTGGGTCATGCCGCCCGACAGCTCCTTGACCTTCTTGTGCCGAGCGTCGAGCAGCTTGAAGCGCTCGAGCAGGGCAGGGATCCGCTTGGCGCGCAGCTCGTCGGACACCCCGCTGAGCTCGCCGAGCGAGTCGAGGGCACTCTGCACGGTGCGCCAGTTCTGGAACCCGCACGCCTGCGGCATGAACCCGATCGCGGCGTGGGCCTGGTTGCGATCCGCGAGGACGTCGTGGCCGGCGACGCGCACGGTGCCCTCGAACTTGGTGATCAGGCCGGCGAGGATCTTGAGCGTCGTGGTCTTGCCGGCGCCGTTGGGGCCGATGTAGCCGAACACCTCGCCCTCGCGGATGTCGAGCGAGAGACCGTCGAGCACGACCTGCGCATAGAACTTCTTGCGCACGTTCTCGATCTGCACCAGCGCCGCCACGAGTCGACTCTATAACTCACAGCGTGCGCGTGAGCAGCACGAACCGGCGATCCGCCGCTACGCCGGCGACCTTGTCGTAGAACGGTCGCGGCCCGATCCACGCGACCTCGCACTGCGCGTGGGTCGCCGCGACGTCGACGAGGCACGCGACGAGCAGCGCCTCACCGAGGCCTTGCCCGCGGTGCGCGGGCCACGTCCCGGTCGGTCCGAACCAGCCGAGGCCCCGGTTGTTGCCGTCGTGCGCCGCGAACGCGCAGTACGCACCGCCCCTGAGCGCGACGTGGACCCCGGCGGGCTCGTAGCCGAGCGCGCGCTCGAGCTCGAACGGCCACGCCCCGCCGAACTCCGTCGCCACCGCGGCGAGCAGCGCCGTCTCGTCGGCGCGCGCCCGCCGGACCTCGTATCCGCGCTGCGCTGCCGCGAGCACGAGCTGCCCGGCGCGCTCCGCGGACACCCGCGGATTGCCGCGGACGTCGATCAGGACGTCGAGCCGCGGCTCGTCGGCGCGCACCCAGCCGCGGCGCTCGAGCCACGCGATCGTCTCGGTGTTGCGCTCGTCGATCCCCGGCGCGAGGTAGTTGCCGGGTTGATCGAGCGTCCGCAGCGTCGCCTCGCCGGCCGCCCGGGCGTCGGCCTCGCACGCGGCGAGTAGCGCGCTCCCGATCCCGCGGCTGCGCGCGGCCGGCACGACCGCGAGCAGCCGGATCCGCGACCCGCCGACCGCGGCCACGCCGACGAGCGCGTCGCCGTCCCACGCCCCGAACGTCCTAGGCAGGCCGCGCGGGCTCGCCCCGAACAGCTTCTCGTCGGCGACCTCCGCCGCGCGATCGAACGCGCACGCCGTGGCGAGGACCGTGGTCGCCTCCGCGAGCAGCGACCGATCGAGTGGTCCGACGCGCACGCCTCACGGTAGCAGACGGGTGATACCGTTCGCGCATGCGTGCGATGTTGCTGTGCGCCGGCCTCAGCACCCGGCTCGGCCGGCTCGGGGCCGAGCGCCCCAAGCCGATGCTCCCCGTGTGCGGGATCCCGATCCTCGCCTACGGGATCACGAACCTGGTCGCGCACGGGATCACCGAGATCGTGATCAACACGCACCACCGCGGGGATGTCATCCAGCGCGAGCTCGGCGACGGCCGCCGGTTCGGCGCGCGGATCCACTACCTCCAGGAGGACGTGATCCTCGGGACCGGCGGGGGGCTCAAGCACGCGCTCGCGCTCCTCGATCCGGACGGCACCGACGAGCCGTTCGTCTCGCACAACGGCAAGCTGATCTTCGACCTCGACATCACGGCTCTCGCCGATGCCTACCGCCGCGCCGGCGACATCCTCGGGATGATGGTCGTCAAGCGCGTCCCCAACGCGCGCGAGTGGGGCGCGGTCGCCGTCGAGCACGACGCGCGCGGACCGTTCATCACGAACATCCTCGGCGACGGCGAGCACATGTTCTGTGGCGTCCACGTCACGCGGCCCTCGGTCATGGCGCGGCTCCCTGACGGCGAGAGCGACTCGATCCGCCAGGGCTACCTGCCGTGGCTGCGCGCCGGCGAGCGCGTCGCCGCGTACGAGCACGGGGACGGCTACTTCGCCGAGCACTCGACGCCGGAGCGCTACCTCGACTCGAACTGGGCGCTGCTCGAGGGGGCGCGCCTGCGCCACCCACCGTCGCTCCACCTCGCCGGTATCGATCCGACCGCGCGGATCTCGCCGTCGGCGACGATCCTCCCGCCGGTGCGGATCGGGGCACAGGCCACGATCGCGCCGGGGGTCACCGTCGGGCCGTACGCCGTCGTCGGCGACGGCGCCCACGTCGAGCGCTCGATCACCCGGACCGTCGTGTGGGCCGGCGCGACCGCCGCCGCCGGCGAGGCCGACCCGATCGTGACCTGACTAGCAGCCGAGCGACGGCAGCCGGGCCGCCTGCTCGATGCACTCCTTGATCGTCTTGCGCGCGGAGTCGTTCGCCTGCAGGACATCGCGTCGCTTCGAGTCGGGGCTCATCGAGACCTCGCGCGCGACCTCGAGGGCATCGGGCAGCGCCTTCGCGAGACCGCACGCATCCTTGGCGGCCGGCGCGGTGCACGCGCACACCGCCTCGACGTAGGCCTTGCATGCATCCTGCCCGCGCTTGAGCTCGACGGCCGGCAGCGGGGGCGCGGTGTCGAGGTCCGGCGGCGGACCCTCGGCCGCCTGCTTCTTGCAGCCGGCTGCGGCGACGAGGCACGCGAGCACGACGCCGGCGCGGGTCATCCCGCCTCGACGCGCGCGAGCACGACCGAGATGTTGTCGACGCCGCCTTCCTCGTTCGCCGCCTGGATCAGCCGCTCGACCGCGCGATCGAGGTCGCGCTCGGACATCAGGATGTGCTGCATCTGATCGTCCTTGATCATGCCGGTCAGGCCGTCGGAGCACAGGACGTAGGTGTCGCCGATGTGCGGCTTCTCGGTCAGGATGTCGACCTGCACGCTCTCCTTCATGCCGAGCGCGCGGACGATGACGTTCTTGTGCGGCCAGTTCTCCGCCTCTTCGGGCGTGACCCGCTTCATGCGGATGTAGTCGTTGATCAGCGAGTGATCCTCGGTGAGCTGGGTCAGCTCGGTCTGGCGCTGCCGGTACGCGCGGCTGTCGCCGACGTGGCCGATGATCAGCGCGTCGTCGAGGAAGTACATGGCGACGCAGGTCGTGCCCATGCCCTTGAACCGGGCCTCGCGCTGCGAGCGCTCCCAGATCTCGAGGTTCGCGAGCATGACCCCCGTGATCATGCGATTGACGTGGGTCCGCAGGTCGCGGTCGACCTTGTACGGCCAGGTCAGCGTCTGCTGCTTCGCGGTCTCTGCGAAGTGGTCGTAGATCAGCTCGACCGCGAGCCGGCTCGCGACCTCGCCCGACGCGTGCCCGCCCATGCCGTCGGCGACGATGCACAGCCGCTCGCCTTCCGGAAGGGAGATCGAGTCCTCGTTATGATCGCGCTTGCGACCGATGTTCGTCGCACCCGCGAACCGGACCCGCATCCCGTCGAGCGGAAACGACGTGCTCACGTGATGATTCTACCCCAGCGCGGGCCGTTGACTCCAACCGTCGGGCCTTTCATCCTTGGATCCATATGTGGGGCTACGCCGAGGGGGATGCCACCCTCGTGGGAATCGTGGTCGTGATCGTCGCGATCGCGGCCGTGGCCTATGTCGGGCGCGCCCTGTGGCGGAGGCGCTGACGTGGGCGAGCTAGCCCGGGGGACCGTGCTCGATCGGCCGTGGGGGCAGACCCTGGCGGCGCTGGCGTCGCGCGGGTTGAGCGGCGAGGTCACCGTGATCTCCGACGGCAAGCCGTACCTCGTCGCGTTCTACCAGGGGATCGTGGTCGCCGCGTCGTCCCCCCTGGGCTCCGATGCCGCCGTCCGCGTCGCCCTCACCGGCCACCTCGTGTCGTCGACCCAGGTCGCCGACATCGTCCGCCGGCAGGCGGCGGCCCCCCGCCGCGAGGAGATCGAGGTGCTCGCCGAGGCGGCCCGGCTCGCCCCCGACCAGGAGCTGCGGCTGCGCCGCCGCGTGATCGCCCAGCGCGCCGCCCGGACGTTCTCGCTCGACCGCGGCGACTTCATCGTCGACGACACGATCTCGCTGCCGGTGATCGAGGGCAGCGCGCTCGACATCCGCACCGTCGTCTACCTCGGCGCGAAGCAGTACCTGTCGGAGGGCCGGCTCAATGCCGAGCTCGGCCAGCTCGGCGACTGGTTCCAGATCAAGCCCGAGGCCATCGAGGACCTCCCGCAGTTCGGGTTCGGCGATCCCGAGCAGGCCGTCGTCGAGCCCCTGATCCACGGCGCTGCCGTCGTCGATCTCGAGCGCCCCGACCTCGATCAGCGGATGGTCCGCGCGGTCGTCTACGCCCTGGTCTGCTGCAACATGTGCGTCACGGAGCCCCAGGCCCACGCCCCGCAGCGCGCCCGCGCTCCGGCCCGTGCGCCGACCCCGACCCCCACCCCCACCCCGACCCCGTCGACCCGGCCCGCCCCGTCGCCGCGGCAGCGCCCGCAGGACTCGCTCGACTCCCCGACGGTCCGCCGCGCCGAGGTCCCGGATGCGCCGACCGAGCGCCGCCCGTCGGAGCGCCGCTCACCGGAGCGGGCGTCGACCGAAGCCGACCCGCCGACCCAGGCGCGCCCGGAGCGGGCGTCGACCGAAGCCGACCCGCCGACCCAGGCGCGCCCAGAGCGGGCGTCGACCGCCCTCGACGCCCCGACCGCCATCGGCCGCAAGAAGCCGCCGAGCCAGAGTCCGACTGAACGCCGCAAGGGCGACGTCCAGACCCTCGCCGTCGAGGAGCTGATCAAGAGC
>Ga0316601_100000613_pt1 | contig 15903 bp, 16 predicted proteins | sample OWC_soil_day5_no_FD_207663 | JGI IMG/M metagenome (GOLD analysis project Ga0316601, IMG submission 207663) | Wetland soil microbial communities from Old Woman Creek delta, Ohio, United States - OWC_soil_day5_noCT | ecosystem: Environmental > Terrestrial > Soil > Wetlands | place: USA: Ohio... | reverse complement strand
GAGGTACCCGTTGCACGACGGGTCCGGCGTGCGGAACTCGAGCCGTTTCGCCTTCGGCGAGGCGGAGTACATCGGGATCCGGATCGACGCGGAGCGGTTCCGGCTGGAGTACGCCAGGTTCACGGGCGCCTCGAAGCCGGGGACCAGCCGCTTGTAGGAGTTCATCGTCGGGTTGCTGAACGCGCAGATCGCCTTGGCGTGCTTGAGGATCCCGCCGATGTACCACAGCGCCATCTTCGACAGCCCGCCGTATTCCTCCCCCGCGAACAGCGGCTTGCCGCCCTTCCACAGGGACTGGTGGGTGTGCATCCCCGACCCGTTGTCGGCGAAGAGCGGTTTGGGCATGAAGGTGACGGTCTTGCCGAACTTCCGCGCCACGTTCTTGCAGATGTATTTGTACCACTGCAGCGCGTCGGCGACCTTGACCAGCGTGTCGAAGCGCAGGTCGATCTCGGCCTGGCCGGCGGTGGCCACTTCATGGTGCTGCGCCTCGACCTTCAGCCCCACCTGCTCCATCACGCGGACCATCTCGTCGCGCAGGTCGTGCTGGGAGTCGGTGGGCGGGACGGGGAAGTACCCCTCCTTGTGGCGGGGCTTGTACCCCAGGTTCGGACCCTCCTCGCGCCCGCTGTTCCAGGTCCCCTCCTCGGAATCGATGTAGTAGTAGCCGTAGTTGGACCCCGTGGCGTACCGGATGTCGTCGAAGATGAAGAACTCCGCCTCGGGCCCGAAGTACGCCGTGTCGGCGACGCCGGTCCCCTTCAGGTACGCCTCGGCCTTCCGGGCGATGTTGCGCGGGTCGCGGCTGTAGTTCTCCTTCGTGATCGGGTCCACGATGTTGCAGATCAGCGACAGCGTCGGCCGGGTGATGAACGGGTCGACCACCGCCGTGTCGGCGTCGGGGATGACCAGCATGTCGGAGGCGTGGATCGGCTGCCAGCCGCGGATGGACGAGCCGTCGAAGCCGAACCCCTCCTCGAAGCTGTCGTCCTTCAGTTCGTAGACGGGGACGGCGAAGTGCTGCCAGGTGCCGATGAAGTCCATGAACTTCAGGTCGACCATTTCGATGTTCTTGCTCTTGGCGAATGCCAGGACTTCCTTCGCGTTCATTGGGTCCCTCCCGGGTTTATGATGAAGCGGTTTTCCTGCGGCGGAGCGATCAGATGGCGTCGTGTCCGCGTTCCCCCGTGCGGATCCGGACGACCTCTTCCACGTTCGTCACGAAGATCTTCCCGTCGCCGATGCGCCCGGTGCGAGCGGATTTCTCCACTACCTCGACCACCTGGGCGACCAGGTCGTCCGGGACGATGATCTCCAGCTTGATCTTGGGGAGGAAGTCCACGACGTATTCCGCGCCGCGGTACAGCTCGGTGTGACCCTTCTGGCGGCCGAACCCCTTGACCTCGGACACCGTCATTCCCTGGACGCCGATGTCGTTCAGCGACTCCTTCACCTCGTCGAGCTTGAACGGCTTGATGATGGCCTCGATCTTCTTCATGGGTCACCTCCTCCTCCCGGGGATACAGCAACCTGCGTACCAACCCCGCAGTCGAAGGGGAACGCGTCGGCCCGAACATGGAATCCCCCCGAAATCCGCCGGGATCCGGGCGGCGCACCGGCCGCGGGATTCGCCGCACCCTCCGGCGGGTGCTAGAATGATGCACAATCCCCGGGCAATACGTGCCCTTTCCTTGGGCAGAGGAGGGACCGTGGGCGACGGGCGGCTGGACGCGTACCGCGTCGCGGTGGAGCGCATCTTCGGCGAGGACCTCGTCTCCCTCACCCTGTACGGCGGACACGCCGCGGATCCGCCGGAGGAGAAGGGGGAGGCCACAGTCCTCATCGTCGTCCGGCATCTCCGGCGGGACGCGCTGGCCGCGTACCGCAGGGAGGCCCCCCGGTTCGCGAAGCAGGGGATCCCGCCCCCGCCGATCTTCACGGAGAAGTTCTTCGGGCGTTCCATCGACGTGTTCCCCCTGGAGTTCCTCGGGATGAAGGAGCGCAGGAAGGTCCTCTCCGGCCGCGACGTCCTGGCCGACGCCCGCGTGAACACGGCGAACCTCCGGCACCAGGTCGAGTTCGAGCTGAAAGGGAAGCTCCTCTCGCTGCGGAGGCTGTACCTCTCCGCGCAGGGCGGCCGCGCTCTCGCGGGGGTTTTGCGCCGCACCGCCGGGTCGATCGTCCTCGTCGCCCGCGGCCTGCTCCTCCTTTCGGAGGGAACCGCGCCGTACGGGAAAGCCCAGATCCTCTCCGGCATCGAATCCCGCTTCCGGATCTCCCTCCCCCTCCTCCGCGAGATCACGACATCCGCCGACGAGAAGAGCATGGCGGGCCGCGCGGAGGAGATCGCCCCCGGGTACCTGGAAGAGGTGGCGCTGTTGTGCGAAGCCGCCGACCTGTACGTCGCCGGAAACGCGCCGTAGTGGTCCCACGCGCGCATTCGATCGCATCCGGGCGCCGCGCCGCCGCGCTTCTCCTCGCGCTTCTCGCCTGTACCTGCGCCGCATCCGTCGCCTGGGCGGCCGATCCTGCCATCACCGCGCCCACGGGGTACGTGAACGACACCGCGGCGGTGATGGGGAGCTGGGCGGAAAAAACCGAGGCGCTCTGCCGGGAGATCGAGCGGGATACGGGCGCGGAGGTCGCGGTCCTCACCGTGAAGACCACGGGCGGGACACACCCGCAGCAGTATGCCCAGCAGGTGGCCGACCGGTGGAAAGTGGGAAAGAAGGGGAAGGACAACGGGGTGCTGATCCTGGTCGCCGTCGACGACCGGAAGCTTTGGATCGCGACCGGATATGGCGTGGAGGGAGTCCTCCCGGACGGCAAGGTCGGGGAAATCCGGGACCGGCACATGACCCCCGCCTTCCGCCAGGGATCCTACGGCTACGGTATCTACCTGGGAGTGAGGGCGGTCGGCGATGTCCTCCGGGGCGGTCCGGCCGCCCCTCGCGCGTCCCCGCCACCGCAGGAGGTCCCCCGGCCGCAATCCTGGCTGGAGCGCAACCTTTTTCCCTTGAGCATCCTGGTCGGCCTGGTTCTCTTCATCGTCCTGACACTGTATTCTTTCCTGAGCTTCTTCTTCGGCCTCTTCCGGGGCGGCGGGAATTCCGGGGGAACTTCCGACGGGTTCGGGGGCGGAGGATTCGGAGGCGGCGGGTTCGGCGGCTTCGGGGGAGGAGGATTCGGAGGCGGCGGAGCGGGGGGCGGATGGTGACGCGGGAGAACTCGACGGGAGGTGGGAACGGATGAAGAAAGGCCTGTTGGTCGTGGCGGCCCTGGGGGTCCTGGCGCTGCTCGTGACGATGCAGGGGGTGATCGCGTACAACTCCATCGTGAAGCGGGACGTCGCGGTCAACGAGAAATGGGGGCAGGTGCAGAACGTCCTCCAGAGGAGGGCGGACCTCATCCCGAACCTCGTGCAGTCGGTCAAGGGATACGCCGCGCACGAAAAGGAGATCTTCGAGAACGTGGCGGCCTCCCGCGCGAAGCTGGCCGGCGCCCGCACGCCGGAGGAGGCGATGAAGGCGAACGCCGAGGTCACCTCCGCCCTCTCCCGGCTGTTGGTGGTCGTCGAGAACTACCCGCAGCTCAAGGCCGACCAGACGTTCACGCGCCTCATGGACGAGCTGGCGGGCGCGGAGAACCGGATCGCCGTGGAGCGGATGCGGTACAACGAGGCGGTCTCCGCCTACAACACGACCATCCGGGTGTTCCCCAGCAATATCGTGGCGGGGATCGGCGGCTTCGCCCCGAAGCCGTTCTTCGAGGCCGAAGCGCGGGCGAAGGAGGTCCCGAAGGTCGATTTCGGGAAGTAGGGCGGGGCTACTCCTTGCGGGGTGCCCCGAACTTGCTCTCCTGCCCCGCGAGGAGGCGGTGGATGTTCTCCCGGTGGGTGTAGATCACCAGGAACCCCATGAGGAGGGAGAGGGTCACGTACTCGCGCGCCCTGCCGAGGAACGCCATCGCCACCGGGAGGCCGACGGCGGCGCAGAGCGAGCCGAGAGAGACGTAGCGGGTGAAGTAGAGGACCGCCGCGAACAGGACGACCAGGACGAAGGCCGTCTCCGGGGAAAGGAACAGCACGACCCCGAAGGCGGTGGCCACCCCCTTCCCCCCCCGGAAGCGGAAGTAGACGGGGAAGATGTGGCCGAGGAACACCGCACCCCCGACCAGTGCGAGCCACGGGTACGCCGGCCCGTCGAGGAATATGCGGGCGAGGGCGAGGGCGAAGATCCCCTTCCCCGCGTCGAGCAGAAGGGTGAGGACCCCCGCGGCCTTGCCGAGGGTGCGGGCCACGTTCGTCGCGCCGATGTTGCCGGACCCGGCCTTCCGCAGGTCCAGTCCCGGGTCGAACGCCTTCGCCACCAGCATGCCGAACGGCACGGAGCCCAGCAGGTAGCCGAAGAGCACCAGGAGCGACCCGCGGATCCACATTTCGCCCATGTCCGGGATTCTAGCAGAATACGCGCGGGGTCAGGTTTCCTCGATCTCTTCCGGGCGCGGGCGCGCGACGCCGGTCTCGAAGGCGGTGCGCTCCACCGCCTCCGCCACCTTCGCGTGCATTTCCCGGTCGAGGATGGAGGGGAGAAGCTCCCCGGCGGTGGCGCAGGAACTGATGGCCTTGGCCGCGGCGATCTTCATCCGGTTGTTGATCTTGCGGGACCGCGCGTTCAGCGCCCCGCGGAAGACCCCCGGGAACGCCAGCGCGTTGTTCGCCCCGCGGCCGTCGGCGGCGAAGGAGGCCCCCGCGGCCCGCGCCTCCTCGGGGAAGATCTCCGGCCTGGGGTTGGAGAGGGCGAGGATCACCTGGCCCTTGCGGATCATCTCCTTCCGGATGAGCCCCGGGACGCCGGTCGTGCAGATCACGATGTCGGCGGTGGCCATGATCTCCGGGAGCGTCATCGGCTTCCCGCCCGCCTTCGCGAAGATCTCCTGCGCGACGGGGTTGATGTCGGTCCCCTGCATCTTTCGGACCCCGTAGGCCATCAGCAGCTTGGAGATCCCGATCCCCGCGGCCCCGAGCCCCACCATCCCCACGGTGTCGTTCTTGACCTGCATCCCCACGTACTTGCTCGCGTTCAGCAGCGCCGCCAGGACCACCACCGCGGTGCCGTGCTGGTCGTCGTGCATCACGGGGATGTCCAGCATCCCGCTCAGCCGGTCTTCGATCTCGAAGCACTCGGGCGCCTTGATGTCCTCGAGCTTGATGGCCCCGAAGGTGGGCGCGATGGAGGCCACCGTCCGGATGATCTCCTCGTTGTCCTTCGACTGGATGAGGATCGGGACGCCGTTGATCCCCACCAGCGCGTCGAAGAGGACCGCCTTCCCCTCCATCACGGGCATCCCGGCGACCGCGCCGATGTCCCCCAGCCCGAGGATCGCGGTGCCGTTGGTGACGATCGCCACGGTGTTGTGGATGGCGGTGTAGTCGTAGGCGAGCTCGGGCTTCTTCTGGATGAGCTTGCACACCTTCGCCACGCCGGGAGTGTAGATCTTCCGGATCGTGGAGATGCTGTCGACCGGGATGCGGGATTTCACGGAGATCTTCCCGCCCCGGTGCATCTCCAGGACCGGGTCGATGATGTCGGAGATGATGACGCCCTCGACCTTGCCCAGCTCCTCCAGGACCTCCTGGAGCTGCCCCTCGCTGTCGACGAAGATCGTTACGTCGCGGGTGTTGTACTCGAGGCCGTAGCCGACCAGCTTGATGTCCCCGATGTTGCCCCCCACCGCGCCGATGGCGGTAGCGACCTTGCCGAAATACCCCGGCTTGTCGAGGACCATCAGGCGGACGGTCTTGACTAGCTTGTCGATCCCCTTTTCGATTTGCATGGCGCCATCATAGCCCCGCCCATTCTCCTTTGTCAAACAAGGGGGTACGGGATACAATCGTACCCGATGATCGTCCGATGCAACGCCTGTTCCGCCCAGAACTTCGTGCCCCCGGAGCGCCTCGCCGTCCGGGAAATCCCTCCCCGCTGCTGGGAGTGCGGCCGGGAACTCCGCCTCCGGGCCCCGGAGGCGGAGCCGCCCCCCGAAACCTCCCGGAAGAGCCCGGAATCCAAGAGGGACGCGTGGGAAGAATAAACGAACGGGGGCCGGAAACATGAGGAAGATCCGGGTGGCGGTGGCGGGAGTCGGGAATTGCGCCAGCGCCCTGCTGCAGGGGATCGAGTTCTACCGGGACTCCCCGGAGGCGCCCCCGGGGGAGTTCATCCCGGGGCTGATGAACCGGGACATCGGCGGCTATCTCCCCGGCGACATCGAGGTGGTGGCGGCCTTCGACATCGACCGGAGGAAGGTGGGCCTGCCGGTCCGCGAGGCGATCTTCTCCCCTCCGAACTGCACGAAGCGGTTCGTGGAGCGGATGCCGGCCGGCGGACCCGTCGTCCGGATGGCGCCCCCGCTGGACGGCGTGGCGCCCCACATGGCGGAGTACCCGCCGGAGCAGACCTTCCTCCTTTCATCCGAGACGCCCTGCGACGTGGAAGGCGTGCTGCGCGAGTCGGGGGCGGAGATCCTGGTGAATTACCTGCCGGTGGGCTCGGAAGCCGCGACGCGTTTCTATGCCGAGGCCTGCCTCGCGGCCGGTGTGAGCCTGGTGAACTGCATCCCCGTGTTCATCGCCTCGGACCCGGCGTGGGCCGACCGGTTCCGCCGCGCGGGAATCCCGCTGGTGGGGGACGACGTGAAGTCCCAGCTGGGCGCCACCATCGTGCACCGGGCCCTGGCCCGCCTCTTCTCGGACCGCGGCATCCGCCTGCTGCGGACCTATCAGCTGAACACCGGGGGGAACACGGATTTCCTGAACATGCTGAACCGGAGCCGCCTGGAGTCGAAGAGGATCTCCAAGACCGAGGCGGTGACGAGCGTCCTCTCGCACGCCATCGGGCCCGACGACGTCCACATCGGCCCCTCCGACTACGTCCCCTGGCAGAAGGACAACAAGCTGTGTTTCCTGCGGATCGAGGGGGAGGGGTTCGGGGGGCTCCCGATCGAGGTGGAACTGCGCCTCTCCGTCACCGACTCGCCGAACAGCGCCGGCGTGGGGATCGACGCGATCCGGTTCTGCCGGCTGGGGAGGGACATGGGGCTGTCGGGGCCGCTCATGGCCCCTTCGGCCTATTTCATGAAACACCCGCCGCTGCAATACAACGACGACGACGCGCGCCGCGAACTCGAGGAGGTCATCGCGGACTACGAGACGTGGAGAAGGACGAGAGAAGCTTCTCCCACGACTCCGTACACGTCTCCCACGTGAACGGCGACGCGACGCGGACCCCTTCCCGGGACAGGCGGGCCCGCATCGCCGGGTCGGACAGCAGCGAGAGCATCGCCCCGGACAGCCCTCCGGGATCGCCCGGGTCGTACGCGATGCCCCCGCCCTCCGACCCGACCTTCCCCCCCCAGTATGTCCCTTGCGGCACGGCCACAGGGACGCCGGAGGCCAGCGCCTCCAGGGTGACCAGACCGAACGACTCGTAGCGGGACGGGCAGATCACCGCATCCGCGGCGGCGTACAGCATCGGCATCGCATCGTGGGGAACGGACGGAAGGAAAGCGACCCCGCCTCCGTCGTCTTCCGGTCCGCCCTGCCCCGCGACAACGAGGATCAGGGGCCTCTCCCACCGTTCCCGGATCCGGCGGAACGCATCCACGGCCTCTGCCGTGTTCTTCCCCCCGTCCCCACGCGCTGCGACGAGGAGGACGTCCGCATCCGCGGGCAGGCCGACGTAGGCGCGGGCGACCTGCCGCGGGGGGAGCCGCCGGAACCGGTCGTCGACCCCCGGGGGGATGACGGTCCCCTTCGCCTTCGCATCCGGGATCACCTTCCCTGTTTCCGCGAGGTCGTGCTCCGAGAAGCAGATCACCCGGGCGGCCTCCGAGGCCAGCCGCTCCTCCTCCCGCCGGCGGACCTCCGAAAACGGGTCCGGCTCCCCCGGCCCGGCGCCGGGTTTCCGCGCCTCCACGGTGTGGTAGACCAGCACCATCGGCGCATCGGTGATCCGACGAACGGCCACCCCCGACATCCAGTAGTGGGCGGAAACCACGCGCGGGGCGATCCGATGCTCCCGCATCAGCCGCAGGGACCCGTCGACGAAGCCGTCCAGGGATCCGAACGCGCTCCACCGCGTCGGGGGGATTTTCCAGCCGCACGGGACATGGAGTATCCGTACGCCCGGAAACGGCGAGGAAATCTCCGCGTCGTTCCCGGCCGCCCGCGTGAGCACGTCCGCGGGAACCCCCCGCCGGGAGAAGCCCCGGAGCAGCCCCCGGAGGAACACGTTCATCCCCCCCGCCAGGCCGGTGCCCGGCTCCTCCATCGGACAGGTGTGGTAGGAGACGACGAGGTGCCCGGTCAAGGGGAAACCGTCAGCAGGTGCACGACGCGATCCACGCCCCCCAGGTCGTACTTGTACCGCTCCTTCCCGCGGAGGAAGTCGTACTCCTGCGCCCCTTCCGCGACGGCTTCCTCGATGCACCGCGCGATGAGAACGAGGCCCGGGTTGGCGGTCCGGTGGGCCGGGTCGTAACCGGAGTTGTAGAGCAGCAGGGATCCGCCGGCCCGGAACTGGAACACCGAAGCCGCGTCCCCGCCATCGAAGGTGAGGAACGCCAGCCGGAGACTCCCCCCGGCCAGGAAACCCTCGGCGACCTCCCGGAAGAAGGACGCCATCCGGTCGTCCATGAACCGCTCCTTCTCCGGGTGGCTCCTGCGGTGGAGATCGACGAAGGAGGGGATGTCCCGCGCAAGTTCCTCCGCCGTCCGGGTGACACGGTAGGAGAGGCCGGGCAGCAGTTCCGCCGCGCGGCGCATCTTCCGGCGCAGCTCGTGGCGCCCCTTCCCGCCGAGCCGTTCGAAGTACCCGTCGAAGGTCCCGGGCAGGCCGATGAAGGGGGCGCGGTCCATCTCCTCCACCGCACAGGGAACTCCCAACTCGCGGCATACCCGCGGGATGACCGACAGGGCCGGCGTGCCGTCGACGAGCCCGGGGAGCCGCAACGGACCGCCGCCCAGAACGGGAATCCCGCGGGAGAGGAACTCCCGCCAGAACGGCTCCTCCCGGCCGGGGGCGACCAGGGCGTCGAGGTAGTCCGCCACCTGCTCCCCGCCGAGGAAGGTCCACCCCCCCTCGCCGCAGCGGCACAGGAACAGGAGCCCCTCCGCGGGGCCGACCGGGGGGGCGAACCGCGCCACGCGCACCTCGCACCCCTCACCGAAGGCGCGCCGCCACGGCAGGAGGAAACGGGGGGAGAGGAACGGGGAAGGCCTCAACTGCGCCGCGTGGAGGGCCTCCCACTCGGCGAGCGGGACATCCTCCGGGGCGGACAGGATTTCGACGGGCACCCCGCGCCGCCGGCGCTACTTCCCGGATGGCGGCGGGACGACCACGCCGGCCTCGATGAGGCGCCGCGCGGTCTCTTCCGCCGCGGCGTTGGCGGAGGAGAAGAGAACCTGGCGCAGACCGTCCGGCGTCACGAACACGTCCTCCACCGAGTTGCTGCTCGTCGACGCGAACGACACCGGGGTGGGCAGGGACCCGCCCGCGGCGGTTACGGAGAGGGAGACGGCCGCCTCGTTCACGACTTTCACGCTCCCCCTGCGGCGGGCGTTGACCTCGAAGCGGCGCACGTTGCCCGAGATCCGTACCGGCACGCTGTCGAGGGAAGAACTGTCCGCGGCAGCGCGGACCGTCGCTACGCCGCTCTCCGCCAGGACGGAGGCGACCAGGTCCGCCATCGCCTTGCCCGGCTCCCCCTTCCACACGATGGGTCGCACGTTGTCGTAGTCGCGGCCGACCACGTCCGGCTCCACCGGGACGTAGGCGAAATCCAGGACCACCGCCTGCGGCGCGGCCGCGGGTCTCTGCGGGCCCCCCGGCCGGGAGGGCACTCCGGAAATGTAGAGCCGGCTCCCGACCGCGCAGGCGGCGAGAACGAAGAGCGGGCAGGCCAACACCAGGAATCTGCGAACAGAGTGCGACACCGTCCACCCCCATGGAACGCCGAAGTGATGCCGCCGGTCCTGCAACGGATGGATCCACTGTACGGCAAGCGGGGCGTCGATTCAACCGGCCTCCGCCCCTTGCGGCGCCCCCGCGAAGTGGCGTATCGTGGTGCGTTGTCCGCGACGCAGCGCGCGCGGGAGCGGAGGTCTTCGCATGGCGGCAGCGCCGGAAATCCGGGAGGCGATCCGGGCCGGGTCGTGGATCCGGAAGATGTTCGAGGAGGGTGCGGCCCTCAAGGCCGCGCGGGGGGCCGAAAACGTGTTCGACTTCACCCTCGGCAACCCGTACGGCGATCCCCCGAAGCCGTTGGCCGACGAACTCGCCCGCCTGGCGTCGGATCCGCCGCCGGACCTCCACAAATACATGCCCAACGCCGGATTCCCCGATGTCCGGCGGGCCGTCGCCGATTCCCTTGCGCGGTCCACGGGCCTGCCGTTCGCGGCGGACCACGTGGTGATGAGCGTGGGTGCGGCGGGGGCGATCAACGTCGCCCTGCGTGCCCTCCTGTCGCCGGGGGACGAGGTGATCCTCCTCGCCCCGTACTTCGTGGAGTACCTCTTCTACATCCGCAACGCGGGGGGGATCCCGGTCGTGGTCGAGACGGATCCGCGGTTCCAGCTCGACCTCCCCGCCCTGGAGAAGGCCCTCACCCCGAGGACGCGGGCCCTCCTGCTGAACACGCCGAACAACCCGACGGGCGCGGTCTACCTGGGGGGGGACCTCGAAGGCCTCGACCGCATCCTCTCGACGGCGGAAACCCGTACCGGCGCTCCCGTCTACGTGATCTCCGACGAGCCGTACCGGAAGGTCGTGTTCGAGGGCGTCGCGTTCGTGCAACCGGTGACGAGGATCCGGAACACCGTGGTGGCGTACTCGCACTCCAAGGACCTGAATCTCCCCGGGGAACGGATCGGGTACATCGCCGTGTCCCCCCGCGCCGCGGACGCCCCCGAAGTCGCCGAGGCGTGCGTCTTCTGCAACCGGGTGCTGGGATTCGTCAACGCCCCCGCCCTCTTCCAGCGCGCGGTGGCGAAATTCCAGGACCTGCCCGCGGACGTATCGGTGTACCAGGCGAACCGGGACCTGCTGCTCGGGACGCTGGGGCGCGTGGGGATCGAGGTCGTGCCGCCGGGGGGCGCATTCTACCTGTTTCCCCGGTCCCCCCTTCCCGACGAGATGGAATTCGTGGCGACAGCCCGGGAGGAGGGGATCCTGGTGGTCCCGGGGAGCGGGTTCGGCAGGGCCGGCCACTTCCGCCTGGCGTACTGCGTGTCGCCGGAGATGGTGAAGCGGTCCGTGCCGGCGTGGGAACGCCTCGGGGCGCGGATCCCGGGCCGGATGGGCCGCGGATGAGCGTCGTATTCCGCCGGAACGTGGCCCGGATGGAGGGGTACGTCCCGGGCGAGCAGCCGCAGGAGCCGGGATACATCAAGCTGAACACAAACGAGAACCCGTACCCGCCGTCGCCGAAGGTCCGGGAAGCGGTCCTGGCGGAACTGGGCGACCCGCTGCGGCTCTATCCCGACCCGATGGCCACGCGTCTTCGCCGCCAGGCCGCCCTGACGTACCGGTTCGATCTCCCGGGGGTCATCGCCGGGAACGGTTCGGACGACCTGCTCGCGATGGTGGCGCGTGCGTTCATCGGGGAAGGCGACGTCCTCGCGTGTCCCTCCCCCACCTACACCCTCTACGACACGCTGGTGCGGATCCAAGGGGGCAGGATGGTCGGCGTGCCGTATCCCAAGGATTACTCACTCCCACCGGCCCTCGCCAGGAGGAAGGCGCGCGTGACGGTGGTGGCGAGCCCCAACTCCCCCTCCGGGACCGGGGTGCCGGTCCGGGATCTCGCCGCGCTGGCCGAGGCGGTCCCCGGCGTGCTGGTGGTGGACGAGGCGTACGCCGACTTCGCGGAGGAGACCGCCCTCCGGCTGGCCCGGGAGCGGGAGAACGTGATCGTCCTGCGGACCTTGTCCAAGTCGTTCTCGCTGGCGGGATTGCGCATCGGGCTGGGGTTCGCCCATCCGCGCATCATCGACGGGCTGAACAAGGTCAAGGACTCCTACAACCTGAGCCGGCTGTCGATCGCTGCGGGTACGGCGGCGCTGGCGGACATCGCGTGGATGGAGCGGAACGCCGGGAGGATCCGGAAGACGCGGGAGGCCCTCGTCGCGGCCCTTCCCTCGGTGGGATTCGCGCCGTTCCCGTCGCAGAGCAACTTCGTTCTTGCGCGGCGGGCGGGAGGCAGGTCGGCCCGTCCCGTCTACGAGGCGCTCAAACGCCGCAAGATCCTCGTGAGGTACTTCGACACGCCGCGCCTCGCGGGATGCCTTCGCATCACCGTGGGGACGGACGAGGAGATCGGCGCGCTGCTTTCCGCGATGCGGGAGATCCGCTAGCCCGCATTCAGAGCGTCACGCCCCAGTTCCCCCCGCCCTCGCGGTTCCTCCACCGGGCGGCGAGCGTTCCGTCCGGACGCCGGACCAGCGTCAGGAAACAGTACTCCACACGGCTTCCCGAAGGGCCGAAGACGAACGCCTCGAAGACGCGCGGACCCGGGATGTGGGACAGCACCGAGAAGCGCGCGGCGAGGTAGGCATCCCGGTCTCCCGCGAAGAACTCCTCCCCCGCTGCGCCCGCACCCCCCGGGTACCCCTTCGCCTCCATCGCGCACAGGTTCGAGGCCCTCCAGGCGGGGTCGCCCCACACCAGGCGGGCGGACACCACATCTCCCGCCTCGTCCGTGAGCGTGAGCCGGGCGCAGGCGACCTTGCAGGCGCGCAGCGCGCCGTCCGCCGGAACGTGGTACAGGAAGTACGGCATTGGCCGCCCCTTCAGGACGGAGAGCGCCTCGGGCGCCTCCAAGACCGGCGCGGGTCCGTCCCCCGCGTCCACCGCGGCGCGGCACAACCCGGGGGAAGGCTTCTTCCGCATCGCCCCGAAGCCGTAGCGGAAGACGCCCGCCGCCTTCTCCCCATCCTCCAGGGGGAGCACCACGAGGAAATGCCCGCAGCCGGGCGCCGGCGGGAGGTTCCCTCCCCCCTCCTCGGGAACCCGGTAGAGGTCGCCGAACGCCTCGTCCGACGGGACGATGGTCTCGTAGAACGGGGAATATCCTTCCGAGCCGCCACGGACCGCCGAGAAGCGGTACCGCACCGTGAACCGCTCCCCCTCCCGGGGGTCGGGAAGGGTCACGAAGGCGGCGCGGCGTCCGGGCGGGCCGGTGGGGGCGACGACCCGCGTGCAGCGGGCGATCCGGCGCCCTGCGGCGTCCGGGGTGTTCACTTCGGCGTGCAGGAGCACGATTTCCGGCCTCTCCGGGCCGTCGACGTATTCCCGTCTCAGGCGCAGCATGGTGGTCCTCCGGTCAAAGGATGCCGGGGGTCACTCGTACCCCAGGCGGGAAAGATCCTCCTCGTCCATCCCGAAGTAATGTCCGATCTCGTGCAGCAGCGTCACCCGGATCTCCCGGCAGAGTTCCTCGCGGTCCGGGAAATCCTCCTCGAGGGGGCCGCGATAGATGGAGATCTTGTCGGGCAGGTTCCCGGAATCCTGGATGGAACGCTCCGGGAGCGGTATGCCGTGGTAAAAACCGTAGAGGGTGTCTTCCGGCGGGATGCCCAGCTCGTCGAGCAGCCAGTCGGGCGGCCACTTCTCCACGACCACCGCCACGTTGTCCAGGGCCTCGCGGAACACGGGGGGCAGACCCGAGAGCGCTTTCCGGAGCGCCCGGTCGAAGTCGTCACTGGGCACCCGTCGCCCCCTGTTCCCGCCGGACGGCAATCCTCACCGGTGATTCTACCCCATCCGGGCGGGGGGGCGCTACTTCTCCTCCGGCCGGATCGAATCCGGCCCCCGCATGGCCGAGAAAAATGCGGCCCATTTCTCCAGGTTCGGGACGATCCGGTCCTCGAGGAGTGCCGCCATCGACGTCCAGTCCCCGGACTTCTGGGCCGCGAGGAGCTGTTCGAGTATCTCCGCGGTGGAGGAGGGCGGGGAGGGAAGTTCCCCGGCGCCGGACGTCGCTCCCCCGGGGAGGGGGAACGCGCCGCTCTGGATCCCGTTGAAGACGGCCCCCGCCAGCTGGAAGTATGTGGCGAGGGATTCGACGCAGGATACGTACAGGGACGTCGCGGCGGGGATGTCCCCCGCCCTGAGGGAAGCCACCACGGCCCGGACGTCCCGCAGGATCGCCGCGCAGAGGTCTAACCCTCCGTCGAGGGCCTCCCGCAGCAGCTCCCGGGGGGTCGTCGTGGAGATGCGCACCACCCCGATCTCCCCGGGGGGGAGCGAAGCCAGCTCCTTCTCCAGGCGCGTGGAAATTTCCCGGCCCTCCACGGTGACCCGGGAAACCACCCGCCCCCGGGCGGCCGCCCGCCTGCCGGCCTCCTCCATGACCTCGCCGAAGGTCCGCAGCGCGGAAACGTCCCAGGAAACCTCGCTCGCGTCGATCAGCAACTGCATGAGGGGAAGATACGATAATGCCGCGCGGGGAGGCAACAGGAATCGCTCGGGGGTTTATCTCCTGCGCGCGCGGAGTTCCCGGACCACGTCGGAAACCATCTTTTCGGCGACCAGGCGGCCGTCGACGCGGTAGATCCCGGCTTCGAGGGCGGCGCGGATCTCCTCGATCCGCCGCAGCCTCGTGGCGGAGAGTACGTCCACGGCCCGGTGAGCCTCGGCGAACAGGGCACACCACTTCCCGCTGTCGGAATCCTTCACCGGTCCTCCGTTTCCGCCGGCGCCGCAAAGGCCGCCGTACCCGGTTTATCGACCGGCGCCCGTGGAAACTTTACCCGGGGGGGCGGTTCCGGTAGACTTGGGCCAATGAGGAAATCGCTGCTGATCGCGGAGGACGAGGAGGTCACCCTGAGCCTCCTCCGGAAGGTGTTCCGGCGCCCCGACCTGGACGTTCACGAGGCGCGCACCGGCACGGAGGCTCTGCAGCACATCGACCAGCACCCCGTCGACGTCATCCTCACCGACCTCAAGATGCCCGGGGCGGACGGCCTCGCCGTGCTCGCGCACGCCCGGAAGGTCCGGCCCGGGGCCGAGGTCATCCTGATGACCGGGCACGCCACCGTGGAGTCCGCCGTGAACGCGATGAAGATGGGGGCGTTCCACTACATCACCAAGCCGTTCAGCGTGGACGAGGTCGTCCCGCTCGTCGACCGCGCCCTCGAGCTGACCAGCGTGCGGAAGGAGAACGTGAGCCTGCGCTCCCTGGTCCGGGGCCGCGGCGGGCTGGACAACATCATCGGCGTGAGCGAGGAGATCCGGCACGTCCTCGGCCTCGTGCGGAAGGTGGCGGACACCGACTCCACCGTGCTGGTCACGGGGGAGAGCGGGACCGGGAAGGAGCTCGTCGCGCGCGCCGTCCACTACCTTTCGCCGCGGGCCGAGCGGATGCTCGTGCCGATCAACTGCTCGGCCATCCCCGCCGACCTGCTGGAGAGCGAGCTGTTCGGCCACGTGAAGGGCGCGTTCACGGGCGCGCACGCCGCCCGGGCGGGGAAGTTCGAGGTGGCCCACCACGGGACGATATTCCTCGACGAGATCGGGGAGATGAGCCCGCACCTGCAGGCAAAACTGTTGCGGGTCCTGCAGGAGAAGTCGGTCACCCCCGTGGGGGGAAACCGGGCGATTCCCGTCGACGCCCGGGTCATCGTGGCGACGAACAAGGACCTGGACGAGGAGGTGGCGGAGGGACGCTTCCGGGCGGACCTCTACTTCCGGCTGAACGTCATCCCGATCCGGATCCCCCCGCTCCGGGAGCGGCGGGACGACATCCCCGTCCTCGTGGCCCACTTCATCGCGCGGTACAACCGGGAGAAGGGACGCGCCCTCGAGGGGATCCGCCCCGAGGCCCTCGAGATCCTGACCCGGTACCCGT
>Ga0316601_100000611_pt1 | contig 15929 bp, 13 predicted proteins | sample OWC_soil_day5_no_FD_207663 | JGI IMG/M metagenome (GOLD analysis project Ga0316601, IMG submission 207663) | Wetland soil microbial communities from Old Woman Creek delta, Ohio, United States - OWC_soil_day5_noCT | ecosystem: Environmental > Terrestrial > Soil > Wetlands | place: USA: Ohio... | reverse complement strand
GCAACCTCGAGGTCTCCCTCTTGACCGAGGGCGTGCACTCCGGCGACGGCACGGGCGTGATCGCCGCGAGCGAGCGCGTCGTGCGGATCCTGCTCGACCGGATCGACGACAGCCTCACCGGCGTCGTCAAGCTCGCCGAGCTCGCGACCCAGATCCCCAAGCAGCGCGTGCTGCAGGCCGAGCGCACCGCGCAGGTGATCGGGAACGAGGTGTTCGACAAGTTCCCGCTGCAGCCGGGCGTCAGGCCGGTGACCGACAACAACGTCGAGCTGATCCTGAACCGCACCTGGCGGCCGGGGCTCGCGATCACGGGCGCCGATGGCTGGCCCCCGATCGGCAACGCCGGCAACGTGCTGCGGCCGATGACGACGCTCAAGCTGTCGATCCGGATCCCGCCGCGCGTCGATCCGGCGACGGCGCAGGCCGCGATCAAGGCGGTCCTCGAGAAGGATCCGCCGTACGGCGCGAAGGTCCGCTTCGTCGGCGGCACCGCGAGCGCGGGCTGGGATGCGCCGGAGGTGGCGCCGTGGCTCGATCAGGCCCTCGACACCGCGTCGAAGCGGCACTTCGGCAAGCCGGCGATGTACATGGGCGAAGGCGGGACGATCCCGTTCATGTACATGCTCGGCGAGAAGTTCCCGAAGGCGCAGTTCTGCATCACCGGTGTCCTCGGACCCGGCTCGAACGCGCACGGTCCGAACGAGTTCCTGCACGTACCGACGGCGAAGAAGCTCACGCTGTGCGTCGCCGACGTGCTCGCCGCGCACGCGCAGCAGCCCTGAACGTGCCCGTGAGGAGGAGCCGGTTCGCGCTGCTCGGGCTCGTCGGGCTCGTCGCGTGTGGCGACAAGGCGCCCGCGCCGGCCGCGCCGCCGCCGCCCGTCCCGCGCGTGAGCGCGACGACCGCCCCCGCATGCACCCGCGTCGTGTTCGGTGCGCACGTCGTCGATGCCGGCAGCGACCTGATGCAGCAGATCCGGACCTACGTGTCGGTCGAGGGTGGGCAGTCGCGGACGTTGGGCGGCGCGATCCGGATCGAGCTCGAGGAGTGGTCGCTGCCCGGCTCCGGGGGCGGCCCGTTCGGCCCGAGCGTCACCACCGATGTGTTCGCGACGGCCGCCGATCGCCGGAGGCTCGAGGCGTTCTTCGTCGATCTCGCCCGGAGCGATCCGGCGATGGCTCCGCCGCCCGATCGCAAGATCCTCGTCGAGGCGGTCGCCGCCGGGTGGCGCTCGTACCTCGTGCATGCCGAGGCACAGGTCACGAGCGCGGACGTCGCGAGCGCGCGGGCCGTGACCGATCCCGTCGACGGCCGGCAGATCGTGCTGACGCTGACCGAGGACGGCCAGCGCGCGCTGTACGACGTCACCGGCGAGAACGTCGGCCGCAAGCTGGCGCTCGTCCTCGACGGCATCGTGTGGAAGGCGCCGATCATCGACCGGCGGATCGACGGTGGCGGGCTCTCGATCGCGATGCCGCCGGCGCTGACGCAGGCGCAGCTCGACGCCCTCGTCGCGCGGTTCACCTGTCGGCCGTGATCACGGCGCGCGGCGTCCCCGGCGGATCGGCGGCGATCGCCCGGAGGGCCTCGCGCATCGCGGCCGGGCGACCGAGGCCCGCCTGGAGGAAGGCGCGCGTCAGCGCATCGGAGCTGCCGTAGCCGAGCGTCTTGGCGACCGTCGCCGGCGAGCTCGTCGGCGCGCTCAGCAGCGCCATCGCGAGCTTGAGCCGCCAGTGCAGCATCGTGGTTCGCCAGCGGACGCTGCTCGACAGCGCCATCGTGCCCGCGAACTGCAGCAGATCGCGCTGGAGCTGCCGCGGCGATCGCGAGGCCGCATCGCCGAGCTCGGTCAGCGACGGCAGCGGCGACATCGTGAGGACGCGCGAGAACGCGCTCCAGATCCGATCGACGCCGGGGCCCCACCCCGTCGAGTGCAGCGGATGCGCGTGCGCGGACAGCAGCTCTGCCTCGATCAGGAGCTCGATGATCTCGATCGCCGCCGCGCGCGACCCGCCCGGCGCCTCGTGCTGGAACCGGTCGGCGGCTGCACCGAGCGCCCCGAACAGCCCCGGCTCGGCGTCGACGCGCAGCACCTGATCCGGATCCCCGGAGTGCGACTCGCCCCGCCATGCACTCGGGGCGAACGCGATCTGACACACCCGTAGCGGTGAACCTGCATTGACGTAGTGCCGCGTGCGGCGGCCGTGCCCGCCGTCGATCAGGCGCTGCGTCAGGAGCAGCAGCGCGGGTCCCTCGATGTGCTCGTCGGGATCGCGGAGCCACACGTGCCCCGACCGCAGCACGTAGAGCGACAGGTTGTCGCTCGGCGGCCCGGGATCCGCGACGTCGAAGCTCGAGTCGTAGATCATCTCGTGTCGCGTCATCGCGTAGAGCCGGAGCCCCGGCGACAGCCCGAGGGCGTAGCGCAGCGATCCGCCGCCGAGACCGATCTCCCCTGCCCAGCGCAGCATGCTCGAGGGGACTGAACCGCATCCGCCCGGGCGGCCGCAAGCGGTGCGCCGTCGCCTCCGGTCCCGTAAGCACCCCCGCGTGCAGATCGTGCATCTACCACCGGGAGATGACACGAGCCCGTGGAGTAGCCGGCCCCGCGTCCTTGCAGGCGAGTACCCGGTTACCTATAGTCCGCCGCGACATGGCCACACACCTGCCTGTGATCGGTGGGCACGCGGAGGGGTTCGGTAAGACCCACCGGACCGACAGCTGGAAGGGTGGTCCGCTGATCACCCTGATCGTGTTCCTGACGTTCATCGTCTACACGACCTGGGCTGCGCTCCAGGGCAACCACTACTACGCGGACCCGTACCTCTCCCCGTTCTACTCCCCGGTGCTGTTCACCACGCCCCAGGGGATGTTCGAGGGCACCGCACCGGTGGTGCATGCCTGGTTCGGGTACTTCCCGGACTGGTGGCCGAGCTTCGTGCCGCTGTCGCCCGCGATCCTGATCCTGGTGTTCCCGGGCAGCTTCCGGTTCACCTGTTACTACTACCGCAAGGCGTACTACCGGTCGTTCGCCGGCTCGCCGCCGGGCTGTGCGGTCGGCCCGCTCGCCGGCAAGCGGAAGTATCGCGGCGAGACCGCGCTGCTGCTGTTCCAGAACCTCCACCGGTTCGCGATGTACGCCGCCCTCGCGTTCATCCTGATCCTCGGCTACGACGCGGTGCTCGCGTTCTTCAAGCACGGCACGTTCGGGATCGGCGTCGGCAGCATCATCATCACGATCAACGTCGTCCTGATCGCGAGCTACACGTTCGGCTGTCACTCGTTCCGCCACCTGATCGGCGGACGCAAGGACTGCATGTCCGACTGCGGCAAGCCGACGATCGCCTCCGGTGCGTTCAAGAAGGCGACCTGGTTCAACACGCGGCACATGAAGTTCGCGTGGATGAGCTTGATCTGGGTGATGGTGACCGACGTCTACGTGCGCCTGGTCTCGATGGGCGTGATCCACGACTTCAATACCTGGTGACCTATGGCACTTGATGTTTCAGAGCTCCAGACCATCGAGCATGACGTGATGGTCATCGGCGCCGGCGGTGCCGGACTCCGCGCCGCGATCGCGTGCAGCGGGCAGCAGCTCAACACGGGCGTGATCTCGAAGAGCCTCCTCGGCAAGGCGCACACGGTCATGGCCGAGGGCGGCATGGCCGCCGCGATGGGCAACGTCGACCCGCGCGACAACTGGAAGGTCCACTTCCGCGACACGATGCGCGGCGGGAAGTTCCTGAACGTCTGGCGGATGGCCGAGCTGCACGCGAAGCAGGCGCCGGATCGCGTCCGCGAGCTCGAGGAGTGGGGCGCGGTGTTCGACCGCACCAAGGAAGGCCTGATCTCGCAGCGCAACTTCGGCGGGCATCGCTACCCCCGCCTCGCGCACGTCGGTGATCGCACCGGCCTCGAGCTGATCCGCTCGCTCCAGGATCACGGGATCCACCAGGGCATCGACTTCCACATGGAGGTCACCGCGCTCGAGCTGCTCAAGGACGGCGACCGGATCGCGGGCGTGCTCGCGTATCGCCGCGAGACCGGCCGGTTCGTCGTGTTCAAGTGCAAGGCCGTGATCCTCGCGACCGGCGGCGGTGGCAAGGCGTGGCCGGTGACGTCGAACTCGTGGGAGTACACCGGCGACGGCATCGCGATGGCGTACGACGCCGGCGCGGAGCTGATGGACGTCGAGTTCACGCAGTTCCATCCGACCGGCATGGTGTGGCCGCTGTCCGTGCGCGGCATCCTCGTCACCGAAGGCGTCCGCGGTGACGGCGGCATCCTCAAGAACAACAAGGGCGAGCGGTTCATGTTCAACTACATCTCCGAGCGCTTCGCGCCGGAGACCGCCGCCACCGTCGAGGAAGCCGATCGCTGGCTCGCCGGTGACAAGACCGCGCGCCGTCCACCCGAGCTGCTCACCCGCGACGAGGTCGCGCGTGCGATCACCGCCGAGGTCAAGGCCGGCCGCGGCTCGCCGCACGGCGGCGTGTTCCTCGACATCGCGTCGCGCGTCCCCGCCGACGTGATCAAGCGCAAGCTGCCGTCGATGTATCACCAGTTCAAGGAGCTGGCCGAGGTCGACATCACGAAGGAGCCGATGGAAGTCGGCCCGACGCTGCACTACTTCATGGGCGGCATCCGCGTCGACGCCGACTCGCAGCAGACGACGGTGCCCGGCCTGTTCGCGTGCGGTGAGTGTGCCGCGGGCCTCCACGGCGCGAACCGGCTCGGCGGCAACTCGCTGTCGGATCTGATCGTGTTCGGCAAGCTCGCCGGCGACGGAGCGAAGGCGTACATCAGCGCGCTCTCGGGCTCGCCCAAGGCGCAGGACGACCAGATCACGTCGGCGATCCGCCGCGCGACCGAGATCCTCAACCGCGAGACCGGCGAGAACCCGTACCTCCTCCACGCCGACCTCGAGAAGACGATGGCCAAGGGCGTCGGGATCGTGCGCCAGAAGGACGAGCTCGAGACCGCGATCGCGGAGCTCGAGGAGCTCAAGGTCAAGGCGCAGACGATGAAGGCGCCTGGAGCGAGCCAGTACAACCCCGGCTGGCACGAGGCACTGTCGATGAAGTCCTTGCTCGTCACGTCCGAGGCGGTCACCCGCGCGGCGCTGATGCGCGAGGAGAGCCGCGGTGCGCACACGCGCCTCGATCACCCGGGCGAGAGCGCGGAGTGGGTCAAGTTCAACGTGATCGTCAAGAAGGGCGGCGACGGGAAGATGGAGGTCGAGAAGCGGCCCAAGCCGGAAGGCGCGCCGCAGCTCGTCGCGATCGCGAATGCGAAGATCGAAGATCTCGAGTCCGGCAAGGTCGGCGCGGACGCTACCTAGGAGGTACTGCCATGGCAAAGCGACTATTCAAGGTCTGGCGGGGCAACGCCGAGGGTGGCGACTTCAAGGAATTCCAGATCGATGTGGATCCGGGCATGGTCGTGCTCGACGTCCTCCATCGGATCCAGGCGCAGCAGGCCAATGACCTCGCGCTGCGCTGGAACTGCAAGGCCGGCAAGTGCGGCTCGTGCAGCATGGAGATCAACGGCAAGCCCAAGCTCGCCTGCATGACGCGCATGAACTCGTTCACCGAGGACGAGACGATCACGTGTCAGCCGCTCAAGACGTTCCCGGTGATGCGTGACCTCGTCACCGACGTCTCGTTCAACTACGAGCAGAACAAGCGGATCCCGAAGTTCAAGCCCAAGCCGCGCGACGCGGACGGCCAGTACCGGATGTACCAGGAGGACGTCGACCGCGTTCAGGAGTTCAGGAAGTGCATCGAGTGCTTCCTGTGCCAGGACGTCTGTCACGTGCTCCGCGACCGCGATGGTCGCGAACAGAAGACGTTCATCGGGCCGCGCTTCATGATCCGCGTCGCCAGCCTGGAGATGCACCCGCTCGACACCGAGGATCGGATCCCCGAGCTCAAGAAGGAGTTCGGCTCCGGCATGTGCAACATCACGCGGTGCTGCACCGAGGTCTGCCCCGAGCACATCGGGATCACGGACAACGGCATCATCCCGATGAAGGAGCGCGTCGTCGATCGGTTCTACGATCCGGTCGCGATCATCGGCCGCAAGCTGTTCGGGATTCGCAAGCGGACGAAGTCGCGGAGCGAGACCGGCGAGTGAACCCAGCGCGTCCTGCGGCGCGAGCCGTTCGGACGCGCCGGTCGGTCAGAACGCCGGCTTGATCGCGTGGCGCCGCTCGGGCACCGCGACGATCGTCGCGCGCACGAGGAACGGCGCCGGATCGATGTAGGTCGTGTCGGTCGTGTCGCCCTGCGCGTCCGGGTGACGCGGGACCTCGAGGCTGAAGTGCAGGTGCGGCGCCGCCGCGAAGACGGCCGTCGCGCCGAGCGTGCCGATGTACTGGCCACCGCGCACGAGGTCACCGACCTGGAGATCCTCGGCGACGTCGTCCATGTGCATGTACGCGGTCAGCGTCCCGTCGTCGTGCTGGAGGCGGACGTAGCGGCCGCTGCGGCCATCCGCGCCGAGCTCCTTGCGCTCGACGCGAACGACCTTGCCGTCGGCGACGGCGACGAGGGCGCGGCCGCGCGGACCGTCGAGGTCGACGCCGCAGTGCCCGGAGCCGCACTCGGGACGCTCGATCCCGAGCCGCGTCGCGCCGAAGTGACGCGAGGCGCGCTCCGGCATGAGCTCGGCGCTGGCGGTCACCGGGTGCGTCCAGCCGCCGAGCGACGTGAACGTGACGTCGAGGCGAACGCCATCCCGCTCGGGGAGCGGATACCACGCCTCGAGCGAGGTCTCGGTGTGCGGCGCCGGCAGCGGCGGCGCGATCTCACGCGACGCGACCGAGCCGTGGACCTCGACCGGCTCGGCCGACCCGAGCTCGATGTTCGCGAGCGAGGACGCCGCCGGCGAGAGCTCGACCGGTCCCCACACCGCGACGCCCGCACCGGCGAGTGCGAGCGCGGCGACGGCCGCCGTGCGTGCGCGGCGCGGCGGTGGCGGCGCGACGATCGCGATCATGGGCCTCGCGGTGACCGTGAACGGGACGTCGCGATGATCCCAGCAGCCGCGGTGCCACAGCTCGACGTGTCCCGACGCCGTGACGAGCGGACGTCCTTCGTGCAGCGCGACCACGCCACGACAGCGCGGACACCCGACAGCCACCATGCGATCACGCTAACGCAACGCGCCCACGTGATCTGCCGATGAGGCCAGCGTTCTGACTGTCGCTGCGCGTCCTACACGTGGCGCGACGAGCCGGCTACGGCTTCGATTTCCGCATGATCACGAGGTGGCTCGTGTGGCGGCTCGAGCCGTCGTAGTAGCCGAACCGGAACCGGAGATCTCGCCTGGGCTGGCGCTCCCACTCGTCGCGCCAGTCCTTCGCGATCGACTTGCCCGCATCGATGTGCGGCTCCTTGAACGCGCCGTATGTCTCGTACTCGAAGCCCGCAGCCTTGCCGAGCTTCGGAGGAACGCCGGTCGCGTCCGACACCATCCACACGACGTTCTCGAGGAGGTAGGTCCGGATGTTCGAGAACTCGGGCCACGACAGGAGGTAGCTCGCGGCCTTCGTCATGCCAGCGACCGGGCCCTTGGCCCGCAGGTGCGCGAGCACGCGCGGATCCTTCTTGGTGTGGGCGTCGTCGAGGTTGGCCTGGATGTGCCGGTAGATCTGCACGCGCCCGCCCGGCTTGCGGAACTGGAGCTCGGCGTTCGCGAACACGCGATTGCGGGTGTCGGCCTTGCCGGTCACCGGGGGCGCGGCCGCGACATCCGCGGGCGTGAGGTAGCTGATCGCCCCGGCCTCGGTCAGCGTGAAGTAGCGGAGGCGGACGATCTCGAAGCCGTGGATCTTGAGGGCCGAGAGCCCGAACACGAGCTGCGTGGGCAAGAGGCCGCCGCGCATCGCGGAGATCATGTTCATCGTGTTCGAGAAGTTCACCTTGTACAGGAACCGCAGCTCGTCGCGGATCGTCTGCATCGCGCGCTCGAGCGCGGGGTTCATCCGGGCGGCCTTGTTCTTGGACGCGACCGGCTCCGCGAGCGCCTCGAGCGTGCGCGGATCGCCCGCTGGCTCGAGCGACAGCGTCGTGATCTCGTCGGCGTCCGGGTAGACGGTGAGCGCGGTCGACAGATCGCCGCCGGCGAACGGGTAGACGACCTTCTTCGGCACGGCCTTCGGGACCTTGTCGGCGAAGAACGGCTGCGCCTTGACGACCCACGCCTCGCGATAGTCCTCCTGCGCGCGCTTGACGATCGTGCAGTGCTTGGTGAGGTAGCTCGCCGGGATGTTCGACGGTGGCGCCACGTCACCGCACGCGCCGACGGCGAACAGCGCGAGCGCGGCCGGCGTGAACTCGGCGCCCTCGGTGATCTCCGGCGGGGCCGCGGACGGAGAGGCCGCGACGAGGGTCCCGGCCGCGACGAGCAACAACACCGAGGCGATCACGCGGAGGCGCATGGGGCCAGACTATGCAGTGCGAGCGTGCGCGTCACAAGCGCTCGTGGAGGCCGAGCTGGATCGTCGTGCCGTCGCGGACGATCGTCAGCGCGAGGGAGCCGCGCGCGTGGCGCAGGATCTCGGCGAGCGCGATCCGGTGCACGATCTTGCGCCCTTGCGCCGCGACGACGAGGTCGCCGGTCACGAGGCCGAGCGCCGGCACCGGGGCCGTCAGTCGCAGCCCCTCGACCATGCCGTTCGCGACCACCGGGGCGAGCGACGCATCGATCAGCGGCGTGACCGCGGGACCGAGCGCGCTGAACGCGAGGACGTTGCCGGGCTCGCAGGCGAGCAACGGCGGCGCGATCGGCGGGCACACGTACGAGGCCCGCGCACGCGGCGCCACCTTGCCGTGCGCGGCGATCACCGCGCGCGTCGCGCCCGCAAGGTCCGCGTCGACGTCGCCGTCGAGGCGCGCGACGATCTGCGCGCCCGTGCGAGCCACCACGATCTTGCGCGCGAACGGTGCGGTCGCCCGATCCGCCCCTAGGCCCTCGACGTAGCCCCGGACGCGCTTCTCGATCACGTCCGCGAACAGCGGATGAACATCGAGTGCCAGCCACGCCTCGAGTGGCGCCGGGGCCGCGGTCGCGATCGCACTGCCCCCCGGGACCTCGAGCATCATCGCGATCGGCGCGGTCTCCAGATAAGGACGCGCACGGGCGAACCGCGGATCGTCGAGCACCGAGCCGGCAGTCGTGGCATTGGGCTCGCCCAGCCGCGCGACCCACAGCTGATCGGCGAGCTTCTCGAGAGCGGGGCAGTGGACCTCGGCGCGCGTCTGGATCACGAGCGTGGCGGAGCGCGTCTGCGAGATCCCGAGCGCGACATGATCGGCGGCGAGCGCGGCATCGATCGCACACCCGAGCCGGGTCGGCCACGCGGGTCGCAGCACGTCGACCACCTCGCGCAGCCTGCCGTGCGCGAGGATCGGCCCGCTCGCGGCGAGCACCGCCATCGAGGTCGCCGGGATCCGCGCGAGGACCCGGTCACGTGCGGGCGGATCACCTCCGCCACAGGCCGCGACGACCAGCGCGATCGCGGCGCCGGGCGCCCGTGAGGTCATCCTTCACCTCTAGCAGAAGCCCCGAGCCGGGGCCCACGGTAAGGTGGGGCATGGCGCCGATCAACGACAGCCGTGTGCGCGAGATCCTGATGTCCTCGCCGACGATCGCCGTCCTCGGGATTCACCACGAACCCGAGAAGGCGGCGTTCTACGTGCCGGAGTATCTCCACGACGAGGGCTACACGATCATCGGCGTCAACCCGCGGTTCGTCGGCCAGACGCTGTTCGACCAGCCTGTCCGCGCGACGCTGTCCGAGCTCGAGGAACCGATCGACCTCGTCGATGTCTTCCGGCGCTCGGAGGCGATCCCCGACCACGTCGAGGACATCCTCGCGATGAAGCCGCGGCCCAAGGTCGTGTGGTTCCAGCTCGGGATCAAGAACGAGGACGCGGCCAAGGTCCTCGAGGCGGCGGGGATCACGGTCGTCCAGAACCGCTGCACGCTCGCGGACCACCAGCGCCTTGGCCTCGGCGCCCCGGAAAAGCCCGGGACGTAACGCACGCACACGGTGGAACGCCGCGCGTCGCGCGCAGGCGCTCATCCCACGCTCCGGGCTCTCGGCATTCCGGGTGGTTGGCGCCTGGCACGCGCGATGCTGAGTACGAGGATCATGTTGGACTCGCTCACCGCTACCGGGCTCATCAAGCCGCTCATGCCCGTCGTGTGCTCGAACAACGGGCAGTTCGCGGTGGTCGATCACCTCGAGGGCACCGACTCGATCAAGCTCGCGAAGGATGACAAGGGCCAGCACCACTACATTCCCCTGGCCTGGGTCGCCTCGGTGGACGACAAGGTCCACATCGACCGCCCCGGCTCGCAGGCGATGCGCGAATGGACGACGGAGCCCTGATGAGCGCCGTCCTCAACCTGAGGATCGAGAACACGACCGACGCGACCCGCGGTCAGCTGCTCGCGGCCCGCGTGTACCAGCGCAAGGACGAGCTCGAGGATGCCCTCGCGGATCTCGGGCCGCGGGAGGTCCTGCTCCGCAAGGCGATCGAGACCGCGCTCGCGACGATCTACTCGCTGCTGGCCGGCGATATCACTCGTCCGTCCGATGTCGTCGCCCGCGACCTCAGCCGCTGGCTCGAACGCAACAAGCACCTCGCACAGGACATCACCCGCGCACAACGCGGCTGAACGCGCACGGGGCCCGCAGGTCCTCGCCGTGGGCGTCGGGCAGGTGGTAAGAGTGCAGGGTCGTGCGAATTCTGATCGAGCACCGGAGCCGCTACACGTATCCCCGTCCGGCGCTCCTGGGACCGCACGTGATCCGGCTGCGCCCCAGCGATCACACGCAGGCGCGGATCGAGAGCTACACGCTCGCGATCAAGCCCGAGCATCGGGTGCACTGGCAGCGTGATCCGCATGGCAATCACGTCGCGCGCGTGACGTTCAAGGCCGGGCAGAAGATCGAGGTCCTCGACCTGCTCGTCGCGATGGCCGTCGAGATCAACCCGGTCAACCCGTTCGACTTCTTCATCGACGATCGGGTCAAGCAGCTACCGTTCACGTATCCCGAGCACCAGGACACCGAGCTCGCTCCGTACCTCGACACCGGGGATCCGGCGTACCGGATGGGCAAGAAGGCGAACGAGCTCCTGGCGTCGCTGCCGTGGAGCGGCGACACGATGGACCTCCTCGTCAAGCTCAACGCCACCGTGCGCGAGAAGATCGCGTACGTGATCCGCGACGAGCCCGGCGTGTGGACGCCGGAGGAGACCCTGACCCACGGACGCGGCAGCTGTCGCGATGCCGCGGTGCTGCTGGTCGCGCTCATGCGCCAGCGCGGGATCGCCGCGCGCTTCGTCTCGGGGTACCTCGTGCAGCTCGCCGACGAGGGCATGATCCCGAACGAGCCCAAGGGCGTCGCCCGCGATGTCGTCGACCTCCACGCCTGGGCCGAGGCGTTCATCCCGGGCGCCGGCTGGATCGGCTTCGACGGGACGAGTGGCCTTTTGTGCGGCGAGGGGCACATCCCGCTCGCCTCGGTCGCCTCGCCCGCGCACGCCTCGCCGCTCGACGGCACGAGCGACATCGGCGCGACCGCCGTCGAGTTCTCGACGTCGATCACGCGCCTCGGCCACGAGACCCGCCCGACCGCGCCGTATCCCGAGGAGGTGTGGGCCGACCTCGTGAGCCAGGGCGACCACATCGACCAGCGCCTGACGGCTGCGGGCCTCGAGGTGTGGATCGGCGGCGAGCCGACGTTCACGTCGCGCGAGCACCAGGTGCGCGAGGAGTGGCAGGGCGGCGCGCTCGGTCCCGACAAGTGGGAGCGCGGGCGTGCACTCGCGGACACCTTGCGCGATCGACTCGCACCCGGCGGGCTCGTCCTCGCGCGAATGGGCAAGCACTACCCCGGCGAGAGCCTGCCGCGGTGGGCGCTCGACGTGATCGGTCGCCGCGATGGCGCGCCGCTGTGGCCACCGCGCAGCCTGTTCGAGCGCGGCACGGCCGAGGCGGCCCACCAGGTCGCCGAGGCGATCGCGACCGCCCTCGGGATCGCGGCGACGCTGCACCCCGCGTTCGAGGACCCCTGGGAGGTGCTGCGCACCGAGGCGCAGCTGCCGGCCGATGTCGATCCGCGGACGTCCGGGCTCGACGATCCGGAGGAGCGACGCCGGCTCGCCACGATCCTCGATCGCGGCGTCGGCAGCGTCGTCGGCTACGTGCTGCCGCTCGCGCGCGATGCGTCGGGCTGGCTCACCGAGACCTGGAAGTTCCGCCGCGGGCACCTGTTCTTGATCCCCGGCGACAGTCCGCTCGGCCTGCGGCTCCCGCTCGCGAGCCTGCCACCGGGCGTCGACCACGCCGTGTGGGCCGAGGCGCCGGATCTCCCGGATCCCCGCCGAGACGCGCCCGACGACCACCAGGGTGCGCGCGCGACCGGCGTCGGTGCCACCAAGCAGGCGGAGGCGAAGCGCACCGAGGCCGGCCTCGGCGTGCGGACCGCGCTCGCGGTCGAGCCGCGCGACGGCCAGATCTGGGTGTTCGTCCCGCCGCTGCCGCGGTTCGACGACTTCTGCACGCTGATCGCGGCGCTCGACGCGGCGCGCGAGACCACGGGGATCGCGATCCACCTCGAGGGCTACCCGCCGCCACCGTCGCCGCAGCGGCTGCGGTTCGCGGTGACGCCAGACCCTGGCGTCCTCGAGGTCAACCTCCCGCCGGTGACCAGCTGCCGCGAGGCGACCGCGCTGCACGCGACCGTGTTCGATGCGGCGCTCGCGAACGGCCTGACCGCGGAGCGCTACCTGCTCGACGGCCGGCTCGCCGGATCCGGCGGCGGCAACCACATCACGATCGGCGGGCCGACCCCGGAGAGGTCGCCGTGGTTCGCGCGGCCCGATCTCCTCGCGAGCCTGATCACGTTCGTCCAGCACCACCCGTCGCTGTCGTTCATGATGACGGGCCTGTTCGTCGGGCCGACGTCGCAGGCGCCGCGGATCGACGAGGCGCGCCACGACGCGCTGTACGAGCTCGAGATCGCGCTGCAGGCGCTCGAGGAGCCGCAGCCGGCGTGGAGGATCGATGCGCTGCTGCGCCACCTGCTGGTCGACGTCAGCGGCTCGACGCATCGCGCCGAGCTCTCGATCGACAAGCTGTTCGACCCCCACACGCCGTATGGCCGGCAGGGCCTCGTCGAGCTGCGCGCGTTCGAGATGCCGCCGCACCCGCGGATGCTCGCGGCGCAGGCGATCCTCGTGCGCGGCCTGCTCGCCGCCTTCGTCGACCGGCCGTACCACCACCCGTTCGTCCGCTGGGGCGAGACGCTCCACGACAAGTACCTCTTGCCGTTCTGGATGTGGCGCGACTTCGAGGACGTCCTCGCGTACCTCGGAGCGCAGTCCGTCGCGCTGCCCGCCGATGGCTTTCGCCCGTTCGTCGAGCTGCGGTGCCCGCTCGTCGGCACCCTCGAGGTCGACGACGCCCGGGTCGAGGTGCGCAACGCGATCGAGCCGTGGCATGTCCTCGGCGAGGAGGCGACCCCGACGGGCACCGCGCGCTACGTCGACTCGTCGCTGGAGCGGATCGAGCTGCGCACGGTCGGGCTCGATCCCGAGCGCTACGCGGTCGTCGTCAACGGCCTCGTCATCCCGCTGCGCGAGGCGGCCGGCCGCGACGTGAGCGTCGGCGGGGTTCGGTTCCGCGCCTGGTGTCCACCGCACGCGCTGCAGCCCCACCTCGGGATCCATCACCCGCTGCGGATCGATGTCCTCGATCGATGGTCGCCGCGCTGCGTGGCCGGCGGCGCGTACCACGTGTGGCATCCCGAGGGCCGGGCGTTCGAGGCGCCTCCGCTGACGCGTGTCGAGGCCGCGGCTCGTCGCGCCCGGCGGTTCACGCTCGAGGGGCCGTCGCCGCTGCAGACGCCCCGCGAGGTGCCGGCGCACCGGGATCAACCGTACACGCTCGACCTCCGCCGGTTCGATCCGGGGACGCCGATGCCGCGCACCGAGGACTGGCCCGCGTGAGCGAGGACGATCTCGACGCATCGCTCGAGATGCACGACGCGCTGCTCGCACGGCGCGGCGTCGAGGTCTGGATCGGCGCCGAGCCGACGTTCACGCGAGCCGACTCGCTGACCCCCGCGTGGGTCAGCGATCCCGAGGGCGACGACAAGCTGGCGCGCGCGCATGCCGTGGCCGTCGCGTTCGCGGACGCGGTCCCCGGCGCGTCGGTCTCGCGCGTGATCGGCCGGCAATTTCCCGAGGAGAAGGAGCCGCGGTTCGCGTTCGGTGTCCGCTGGCGCGACGACGTCGGAAGCGGTGGCTCGCGCGTCACGGTCGATGCGCCGCCGCAGCCGCCCCCGCTCGAGCTCGCCGGCGATCACTGGCTCTCGGTCACGCCGGATCCCGGCGTCGTCGAGGTCAACATGGCGCCGGCGGCGAGCGCCCTCGAGTTCGGCCGCCAGGCGCGCGCCGTGTGGAGCGCCGCGGCGACCGCGGGGCTGTCGCCGACGCGTCACCGGTTCAACGGCGAGGTCATCGACTCCGGCGGCGGCGGCCAGATCTCGATCGGCGGCTCGCGCCCCCAGGCGAGCCCGTTCGTGCGCTACCCGCACGTGCTGCCGGCGCTGATCCGCTACTTCAACAACCACCCGTCGCTGTCGTACTGGTTCGCGAACGAGTGCGTCGGCTCCGCGTCGCAGGGCCCGCGGCCCGACGAGGGAGCGCGCGAGCGGTGGGACGAGCTCGGCATCACGCTCGGCTGGCTCGAGCGGCTCGCGGATCGCGGCGAGCTGCCGCCCGAGCAGCTGTGGCAAGGGCTCGGCCCGTTGCTCGTCGACTCGTCGGGCAACTCGCACCGCGCGGAGCTCAACGTCGAGAAGCTATGGAGCCCGCACATCGCGCCCCACGGTGTGCGCCACGGCAAGATGGGGATCATCGAGCTGCGCTCGGTGCGGATGCCGGAGCGCCCGATCATGCTCGCGGCGGTCGCGGTGCTGTTCCGCTCGATCGTCGCGCGGCTGGTCGTCTCGCACTACCGCTCGCCGCTGATCGACTGGCACGACGAGCTCCACGATCGGTTCGCGCTGCCCACCGTGCTGTCGCGCGACCTGCGGCTCGTCCTCGGCGATCTCGACGAGCACGGCCTCGGGGTCCCCGCCCTGCTCCGCCGCGAGCTCGAGGTCTGGCGCCCGGCGGGCATCCTCTGCCGCCTCGGCGACGCGACGCTCACGTTGCGCCCGGCGCTCGAGTTCTGGCCGCTCGTCGGCGACGTCGCGTCGCAGGAGCGCGCGGGCGCGCGGATCGTCGACGCGTCGACGCAGCGCTGGGAGCTGTCACTCGATGGCGCCGGTCCGGATCGGATCGCGGTCGCGGGCCGCTGGGCGCATCCCCGCGCCGTCGGCGATGGCGTGCGCGCGATCGGCGTCCGGCGCCGCGTCTTCCAGCCGGCGCCCGGACTCCACCCGGGGCTGCCGGCGACCGATCCGCTCGTCGTCGAGTGGGCGTGGGCGGGGCGCGCCCAGCGGATCGAGCTGTGGGCGTGGCGACCGGAGAATGGCCCCTACCCCGGGCTGCCAGGCGACGACCTCGAAGCCCTCGGGCGGCGCCAGGAGCGGATCAGGATCACCACCATCCCCGGCGACGTCTCCGCGCACGGGCACTGGACCGAGACCCGACCGTTCACGATCGATCTGCGGGCCAGCGACGGCTCGCGGTCGTGAGCTCGTCGCTCCTACTCGGCCTCGGCTGACACATCTCCGCAGGCGTCGACGTGCCCCTCGGCGCGGGGGACCGCGACATCCCCGCGCTGGCCGAGCTTGCGGACGATCAGGCCGCACACCAGGGCCCAGATCAAGCCGGCGGTCCAGCCCGCGAGCACGACGGTCGGATAGTGCACGCCGAGGTACATGCGCGAGAACCCGATCA
>Ga0316601_100000608_pt1 | contig 15948 bp, 25 predicted proteins | sample OWC_soil_day5_no_FD_207663 | JGI IMG/M metagenome (GOLD analysis project Ga0316601, IMG submission 207663) | Wetland soil microbial communities from Old Woman Creek delta, Ohio, United States - OWC_soil_day5_noCT | ecosystem: Environmental > Terrestrial > Soil > Wetlands | place: USA: Ohio... | reverse complement strand
TAACATCGGTTTTTGACATAAGGTAATCAAACCTCCTTATCATTATCCTCTGACTGCAAAAATCTTTTAATTTTAGAATTGCTAATCATTTGGCCATTTAACACTAAATCTCTTATTTCCTCTGCTACTCTGTCAGTAAAAATCAAATGTTTTACCTTTTTCTTCTTAGGCTTTTCTACTGTTCGCAAACTTCCGTCAGCAATATAGACATATTCTTTATTAATTACTCCAAGAACTACAAAATACTTTTCAGCATCTCTACCTTGTTTCGAATAAACAACTCTGCCTATATAATTATTATCATCCAAGTTATTCACCTCGATCAGAAAAAGTTAATATTTCTGGTCCATTATCTAAAATGGCAACAGTATTTTCATAATGTGCTGATAATGTTCCATCAGCAGTTACTACTGTCCATCCATTTGATTGTACTTCAACATTGTATTTACCTATGTTAACCATAGGTTCTATGGCTAAAACCATACCATGAAGTAGTTTTGGACCTCTTCCGGGTCTCCCGAAATTAGGTACTTCAGGATCTTCATGCAGCTGTTTGCCTATGCCATGACCAACAAAATCTCTAACCACTGAATATCCAAAGCTTTCAACATGTTGTTGTATAGCATAAGATACGTCATAAAGTCTGTTACCAACTTTCGCAAACTCTAATCCCTTAAAGAAACTTTCTTTAGTAACACGAATTAAATTCTCAGCATCACTAGATATTTTTCCTATAGGAAAAGTTCTTGCTGCATCTCCATGATAACCATTTAAAATAGCTCCACAGTCAACACTTACTATGTCGCCTTCCTGTAATACTGTGCTAGTTGGAAAACCATGAACTACTTCATTGTTAACCGAAGCACATATGGAAGCTGGAAAGCCATGGTAACCCTTAAAAGATGGTTTTGCACCCTGCTTTACAATAAACTCTTCTGCTATTCTATCCAAATCCGCAGTAGTTATTCCAGGTTTAATTGCATCTTCAATTCTTGCAAGGGTTTCTCCAACAACTTTACCCGCACGTTTCATGTACTCAATTTCCATATTGTTTTTTAAAATAATCATTTATTTCTCGCTCCCTAGGATACCACAGATACTCTTGAAAACATCCTTAATAGGTTTTGTTCCATCGACAACAGCCAACACATTTCTGGTTTTATAGTAGTCAATAAGAGGTTGTGTCTGCCTATCATATATATCGAGACGTTCTATAACAGTAGATTCTTCATCATCTTTACGTTGAATGATATCACTACCACATGTATCACATCTACCCATAATCATCGGTGGGTTATATTTCAAATGATAACTAGCCCCGCATGATAAACATACCCTTCTGCCAGTCATTCTATCTACAATGAATCCCTTAGGAACCTCTATAAGCAAAGCTGTATCGATCTTTTCTTCGACAGAGTCTAAGAAAAGATCTAAAGCTTCTGCTTGCATTACGGTTCTTGGAAATCCATCTAGTAAATAACCACTAGCGCAGTCAGATTCTCTTAACCTATGTTGAACAATATCTATGGTCAATTCATCAGGTACCAATTGTCCTTTATCAATATACTTCTTGGCCTCGATCCCTAAAGGAGTAAGCTCAGAAATATGCTTTCTGAAAATATCCCCTGTTGATATATGGGGTATTAAATATTTATTACATATTGATTTGGCCTGGGTTCCTTTTCCGGCTCCCGGAGGACCTAATAATATTATTCTCACTAGCATCCTCTCCAATGTTTTATTTACTTAAGAAATCCCTGATAATGTCTCATTACCAGTTGTGACTCAATTTGTCTAATAAACTCAATACAAACTCCAACCATTATTAACAGTGTAGTACCACCGAAGTGTATACCTTGGAACTTTGTATAATTTTGCGCTAACATTGGGACTATCGCTACTATACCTGCAAATATTCCACCTAATACAGATACCTTAGTTAATATGTTTTCAATGTATTTAGCAGTTGGTTGTCCTGGTCTTATTCCAGGTATAAATCCTGAGGATTTATGCATGTTTTCAGCCATTTCATCTGGCTTAAACGTAACACCTGTGTAAAACCATGTGAAGAACAATATAAGTACTAAATATATTACTGCATATTGTGGGTTTTCTGCTTTAAATGGGCTCCAAGCATTTCCCGTTATCCATAATCTAACTGAAGATGTTGGACTCATAAATTGAGCTATTACAGTAGGGAACTGCATCACTGACATAGCAAATATAATTGCTATAACACCTGATGAGTTTATGTTGATTGGAATATGCGTTGATTGTCCTTTAAACGTCTTATTCCCAACAGTTTTCCCTGCGTATTGAACGGGAATTCTTCTTTCTGACATACTAACAACAATTACCATTAGTAACATTGCTAACGCCACTACTATGAATAAAGCTATATCTAATAAATTAACATTTCCAGCACTCTTTTGGCCAGCAATCTGTCCTATGATTGATGGAAATCTTGAAATGATATTTACAAATATTATCAATGAAACCCCGTTTCCGATTCCTCTATTAGTGATTTGATCACCAAGCCATACTAATAATGATGATGCTGTAGTCAATGCTAAAATCATTACAAATAGTGTGACTTTAGAATTATCTACTAGAGCATTTTGACTAGAAACTATAGCATATGTACTAAATGCTTGAATAGCTGCTAATACAATACCTGCATATCTAGTATAATTATTTATCTTTTTACGCCCTTCTTCGCCTTCTTTTGAAAGCTGTTCAAGTTTTGGAATCGCAATTGTCAACAAATTCATTATGATTGATGCATTAATATATGGATATACTCCCATTGCGAATATACTCATTTGACTAAATGCACCGCCAGACATAAGATCATAGAAGTTAAATAAAGTTCCTGACTTAGAAGAAAGTTCAGCTAACCTTTCAGGAATTGCTCCAGGAACAACTATTTGGTTCCCTATCCTATAGATTGCAATAATAATAAATGTATATATTAATTTTTTTCTTAAGTCCTTAACATTCCATGCGTTGCGTAGGGTTGATAACATTTTATATCACCTCGATTTTCCCTCCAGCCGCTTCGATCTTTTCAACTGCTGACTTGGAGAATTTTGTAGCTTTTACAGTAAGGGATTTTGTTAATTCACCATTACCAAGTATTTTTATACCATCGTATAATTTACTAACTACTCCAGTTTCTAACAGCATATCAGGTGTAACTTCTGTTCCGTTTTCAAATATATTTAATCTATCAACATTTATAGCTACGTATTCTTTTGCAAATATATTAGTAAATCCTCTTTTTGGTAATCTTCTATATAGAGGCATTTGACCTCCTTCAAATCCTGGTCTTACTCCGCCGCCGCTTCTGGACTTTTGTCCTTTTTCACCTTTACCAGCGTTTCTACCAAGACCTGAACCGGTACCTCTACCTACTCTTTTAGGAGCTTTTCTAGCGCCCTCTGCAGGTCTTAACTCATGAAGTTTCATATTCACACCTCCCCTAATTACATTTCTTCAACTTTTAGAAGATAGCTTACTTTATTTATCATACCTTTGATTTGAGGAGTATCCTCATGTTCTACGGTTTTTCCGATCTTTCTTAATCCAAGAGCTTCAACAGTAGCAATGTGGTCTTTCTTTCTGCCGATAGTACTCTTCATTAAAGTTATTTTTAGTTTAGCCAAGGCGATCCCCTCCTAACCTAAAATCTCTTCAACAGATTTTCCTCTAAGTTTTGCTATATCTTCAGCAGTTCTTAGTCTTGATAATCCGTTGATTGTTGCGTTTACCATATTTCTTGGGTTGTTGGAACCTAATGATTTAGCTCTAACATCCTTTAAACCTGCAAGCTCAAGTACGGCTCTAGCTGGACCACCTGCTATAACTCCTGTACCTTCTGAAGCTGGCATTATTAGTACTCTACCAGTACCAAATTCTCCTACTATATCATGTGGAACTGTTGTTCCAACCATAGCAACATTGACAATATTTTTCTTAGCATCTTCTATGCCTTTTCTGATTGCTTCAGGTATTTCGATTGATTTACCGATACCAACACCTACGTGTCCGTTCTCATCTCCAACTACTACAAGTACGCTGAATCTGAAGTTTCTACCACCTTTAACAACCTTAGCAACTCTATTAACATGAACAACTTTTTCTTTAAGCTCTAGTTTGCTAGGATCTATTCTCATTTATTTCCCTCCTTCTCTAGAATTTTAGTCCAGCTTCTCTTGCACCTTCTGCAAGTTGTTGAACTCTTCCGTGATATATATATCCGCCTCTATCGAATACTACTTCAGTAATACCTTTATCAATTGCTTTTTTAGCAATTAAAGTACCAACTGCTTTAGCAGCATCTTTATTGCTTCCTGCTTTTAATTCGAAATCTTTATCTAAACTAGAAGCTGACACTAAAGTTTTTCTAGTTACGTCATCGATAATTTGTGCGTATATATTCTTTTCACTTCTATATACAGCTAATCTTGGCTTAGCTGTAGTACCAGAAACTTTTTTACGAATTCTTAAGTGACGCTTAACTCTTCCTTCGTTTCTAGCTGGCTTATTGATCATAATATTCACTCCTTTCTATTATTTCTTACCTGTCTTACCTTCCTTACGTCTGATCACTTCGTTATCATACTTGATTCCTTTTCCCTTGTAAGGTTCAGGTTTTCTCCATGTTCTTATATCAGCAGCTACTGCACCAACTATTTCTTTATCAATACCTCTTACAATAACTTTGTTAGCAGCTGGAGTTTCAAACTCTATTCCACTAACTGCTTCTATTTCAACTGGATGTGAATATCCAAGATTTAATACTAATTTCTTACCTTGTAGAGTTGCTCTGTAACCAACACCTACTAATTCTAATGTCTTTTGGTATCCTTGTGATACACCAATTACCATGTTATTTATTAATGCTCTAGTTAATCCGTGAAGAGCTCTGTGCTCTTTTACATCACTACTTCTAGATACAACAACTTCGTTGTTTTCAACAACTATTTTTATATCTTTGCTCATAGCTTTAACTAGCTGACCTTTAGGTCCTTTTACAGTTACAACGTTGTCTGGTGTTACTGTAACAGTTGTGCCAGCTGGTATAGCTATTGGAAGCTTTCCTATTCTTGACATAATTACACCTCCTGTTCATATAACTACCAGATATAGCAGATAACTTCTCCACCTAAACCTAGTTTTCTCGCATCTCTATCTGTAACTACTCCTTGGGAAGTTGATATAATAGCAACTCCTAGTCCGTTTAATACCTTTGGTATCTCTTCTTTTCTGCAATATACTCTTAATCCTGGTTTTGATATTCTTCTTAAACCAGTGATTACTCTTTCTTTACCAACACCATATTTCATTGTTAATCTTAGCATTGGTACAGCTCCATCAGTATATTCCTCTATATTCTTTAAATAACCTTCTTGAAGCATTAAGTTTGCAACTGCCTTCTTTATTGTTGAAGAAGGTACTTCTACTATTTCATGTCTAACTATATTAGCATTTCTAATACGTGTTAGCAAATCTGCAATTGGATCTGTCATAACCATATTTTTGTGCCTCCTTTCATTAAATATCTTACCAGCTTGCTTTTCTACAACCAGGTATTTGTCCCTTATAAGCAAGTTCTCTAAAGCAAATACGGCAAATTCCGAATTTTCTTAGAACTGCATGTGGTCTTCCACATATTCTACATCTAGTATAAGCTCTTGTTGAGAATTTAGGTTCATTTTTCCACTTTTCTATTAAAGCCTTACGTGCCACGTTCTTCCCTCCTTATTATTGAGCAAATGGCATTCCAAGGAATCTTAATAATTCTCTTGCTTCCTCGTCTGTCTTTGCAGTAGTTACGAATATTATATCCATACCTCTGACTTTATCAATTTTATCATATTCAACTTCTGGGAATATTAATTGTTCTTTAATTCCTAAAGAATAATTTCCTCTTCCGTCGAAGGATTTATCTGAAATACCTCTAAAATCTCTAACTCTTGGTAATGCAACATTCATTAATTTATCAGCAAACTCATACATCATGTTCTTTCTAAGAGTAACTTTACATCCTATTGGCATGTTCTCTCTTAATTTGAAGTTTGCTATTGATTTTCTAGCTCTTGTTATAACAGGTTTTTGTCCTGTGATTAATTGTAAATCTGCAACAGCAGCGTCAAGAACTTTTGAGTTGTCTTTAGCTTCTCCTACACCCATGTTTACAACTATCTTATCAAGTTTTGGTACTTCCATTATATTTTTATATCCGAACTTCTCCATTAATGCTGGCACTACTTCGTTTTCATATTTTTCTTGTAGTCTTGAAACCATTCAGTATACCTCCTTTCAAAACTTAAAATGTTTCTCCGCACTTTTTGCAAACTCTAACTTTTGATCCATCTTCTAAAAGTTTGTTTGTTATTCTTGTTACTGATTTACATTTTGAACAATATAACATAACTTTTGAACTATATATTAGTGCTTCCTTATGAACAATTCCACCTTGCATGTTTTGTCTGTTTGGTTTTTGGTGTTTAGTTACAACATTAACGCCTTTAACTAAAACTTTACCAGTCTTAGGTTGAACAGCTAAAACTTCACCTATTTTACCCTTATCTTTTCCGGATATAACCATAACAGTATCTTTTTTTCTAACGTGAACTTTATTTATAGTCATCAAAGCCACCTCCCTATCTTATAGAACTTCAGGTGCTAGTGATAATATCTTAGTAAATTCTTTATCTCTAAGCTCCCTAGCTACTGGTCCGAAGATACGTGTTCCTTTTGGTTGTTTATCTTCTTTTATAATAACAGCCGCATTTTCATCAAATCTGATGTATGAACCGTCCGCTCTTCTTAGACCTTTTACTGATCTTACTATAACTGCTTTAACAACGTCCCCTTTTTTAACAACACCGCCTGGTGTTGCACTCTTAACGCTAGCAACTATTATATCTCCAATGTTTCCATATTTTCTTTTGGAACCACCAAGCACTCTTATGCACATTATTTCTTTAGCACCAGAATTATCTGCAACTCTTAATAAGGTTTGTTGCTGAATCATGTAATTACCTCCTTTCAGTTTTAAAGCTACTTAGCTTTTTCAACTATCTCTACAAGTCTCCATCTCTTATCTTTTGATAATGGTCTTGTTTCCATTATTAATACTCTGTCATTTATTTTAGCTTCGTTATTTTCATCATGAACTTTAAACTTTGTAGTTCTGTTTACTGTCTTGCCATATAGTGGGTGACGAACTTTAGTTTCTACAGCAACTACTATAGTTTTTTCCATTTTATCGGAAACAACTCTACCGATTCTTGTCTTTCTATTTCCTCTTTCCACAGGACAGACCTCCTTTCAGCTTATTGCTCAAATGCTCTTAATTCTTCTTCCCTAAGAATAGTCTTAATTTGAGCAATAGATTTCTTAACTTCTCTTATTCTCATTGGGTTTTCAAGTTGGCCAGTAGCTAATTGAAATCTAAGGTTAAACAATTCAGCTTTAAGGTTATTTAATTTTGCTTTTAAATCTTGAGGTGAACACTCTCTTAATTCTCTTAACTCATTAACCTTCATTGATTTCACCACCCATTTCCTCAAAATCTCTTCTAGTAACAAACTTAGTTGATACTGGAAGTTTGTGTGAAGCTAGTCTCATAGCCTCTCTAGCAGCTTCCTCTGAAACTCCTGATAACTCAAACAACACTCTGCCTGGTTTAACAACTGCTACCCAGTACTCTGGTGAACCTTTACCGGAACCCATACGTGTTTCAGCTGGTTTTTCAGTAACTGGCTTATCTGGGAAAATCTTTATCCAAAGTTTTCCTCCTCTTTTTATATATCTATTGATAGCAATTCTGGCAGCTTCTATTTGGTTACTTGTAATCCAACCACATTCAGTAGCTTGAATAGCGAAATCTCCGTAAGCTATGAAATTACCTCTAGTAGCTTTACCTTTCATTCTACCACGTTGTACCTTACGATGCTTAACTCTTTTAGGCATTAACATGTCGCATTCCTCCTTCCTACGCGTTTACTTCCTTAACAACTTTTTTAACTGGAAGAACTTCACCTCTATATACCCATACCTTAACACCGATTTTTCCGTATGTTGTATCTGCTTCAGCAAATCCATAATCGATGTCAGCTCTTATTGTTTGAAGTGGTATTGTTCCTTCTCTGTATTGCTCAGTTCTTGCTATTTCAGCACCACCAAGTCTTCCTGCACAAGCAGTCTTAACACCTTTAGTTCCTTGTTTCATTGCTCTTTGAATGGTTTGTTTCATTGCTCTTCTGAAAGATATTCTCTTTTCAAGTTGAGCTGCAATGTTTTCAGCCATTAATTGAGCATCAGTTTCTGGGTTCTTTACTTCAACTATGTTGATTAGTAAGTTCTTTCCAGTAACGATTTTCTCAAGTTTACCTTTTAATGCTTCTATTCCAGCTCCGCCTTTTCCTATGATCATTCCTGGTTTAGCTGTGAATATATTTAATTTAACTCTTTTAGCAGCTCTTTCGATTTCTATTTTAGAAATTCCAGCTGAGAAAAGACTTTCTTTAACAAATTCTCTGATTTTGTTGTCTTCAATTAAATTGTCTGCAAAATTTTTCTTATCTGCATACCATTTAGCATCCCAATCTTTTATTACACCAACTCTTAAGCCGTGTGGATGTACTTTTTGACCCAATCTATATCCCTCCTTCTTAAGCTCTTTCTTTTACTACTAGTGTGATGTGACTAGTTCTTTTCTTGATTCTAAATGCTCTACCTTGTGCATGTGGTCTAAATCTCTTTAATGTTGGACCTTGACCTACATGAGCCTCTGCAACATACAATCTTGTAACATCAAGGTTTAAGTTGTTTTCTGCATTAGCAACAGCTGACTTTAACACTTTGAATATAACCTCAGCTGCATCCTTTGGAGTATATTTTAATATAGCAAAAGCTTCATTTACATTTTTATCTCTTATTAAGTCAAGAACTACCCCAACCTTCATTGGAGACATTCTCACATATTTAGCTATAGCCTTAGCTTCCATTGTTAGTTACCTCCTTTCTCGGACTACCTTACCCCTGACTTCTTCTCAGTGTGGTCACCGTGTCCTCTGTATGTTCTTGTCAATACAAATTCTCCTAATTTGTGTCCTACCATATCCTCTGATATGTATACTGGCACATGCTTTCTTCCATCATGTACTGCTATGGTATGACCTATCATTTGTGGGAATATAGTTGAACTTCTTGACCAAGTCTTTACAACTTTTTTGTCACCTTGTTTATTCATCTCATTTATTTTATTCATTAATGATTCTTGAACAAAAGGTCCTTTTTTTACTGATCTACTCACTGTGTTGGCCTCCCTTCATACAACATATATAATAGGCTAGGAAGAGAATTTACATTCTCCTCTATCTATTTTCTTCTCTTAATGATCATTCTGTCTGAGTATTTCTTATGCTTTCTTGTCTTGTATCCAAGAGCTGGTTTACCCCATGGCGTAACTGGACCTGAACGTCCGATAGGTGATTTACCTTCTCCACCACCGTGTGGGTGATCGCATGGATTCATTACAGAACCTCTTACTGTAGGTCTGATACCCATGTGTCTCTTTCTACCAGCTTTACCTATATTAACAATCTCATGTGTTAAGTTTGAAACTGTTCCTATAGTAGCTCTACACTCTATTCTAACATATCTCATTTCTCCGCTTGGAAGTCTTAATGTTGCCATATCGCCTTCTTTAGCCATTAATTGAGCTGATGTTCCAGCACTTCTTACTAATTGAGCACCTTTTCCTACTGCTAATTCAACGTTGTGAATTATTGTACCAACAGGGATGTTCTTCATTGGAAGTGTGTTACCAACTTTTATATCAGAATCTGGTCCGGAAACTATAACATCTCCAACTTTTAATCCAACTGGAGCTATTATATATCTCTTTTCACCATCTGCGTAAATTACAAGAGCAATATATGCTGATCTGTTTGGATCGTATTCTATTGTAGCAACCTTTGCTGGAATATTATCCTTATTTCTCTTGAAATCTATTAATCTATATTTTTGTTTTGCTCCGCCACCGTGATGACGTACAGTTATTTTACCTTGAGCGTTTCTACCACCTTTTCTCTTTGTTGGAACAAGAAGTGATTTCTCAGGCACATTTGTAGTTATTTCTTCAAATGTTGGCATAGTCATCTCTCTTCTTGAAGGAGTGGTAGGATTAAACTTTTTAACTGCCATGTGTATTCCCTCCTTATCGCAGCTTATCTGGCATCTCGCCAATAACAGCTTTTTTTCTTATTAAATTCCTTCGAAGAATTCTATTCCTTTGCTATCTGCTGCTAATTTAACGATAGCTTTTTTATAGTCAGCTCTCTTACCAATGTGAACGCCAACTCTTTTAGTTTTTCCCATTATTCTTGAAGTTTTAACATCTTCTACTTTAACGCCAAAAACCTCTTCGATAGCTCTTCTGATTTGAACTTTGTTAGCATGTATGTCAACTATGAAGGTGTATTTTCTTTCTGCCATAGAAGCCATACTTTTTTCTGTTATAACAGGTTTTCTTATTATATCATAGCTAGTTTGCTTCATTATGCATACACCTCCTCAATTTTTGATACAGCGTCCTTTGTAACGATAAGTTTTTCGAATTTTAATAAATCATAAACATTAATATTGTTAACTGGTAAAACAGTTATTCCTTCAATGTTTCTAGCTGATTTATAAACATTCTCATCACTATCTGCAACAACGATTAAGCTCTTCTTAACTTCTAGTGCATTAAGCATCTTAACCATTTCTTTAGTTTTTGGAACGCTCATTTCTAAGCTTTCTAAAACTATCATATTGTTGTCAACAACTTTGCTTGTAAGAGCTGATAACATAGCAACTCTTCTCATGCTCTTTGGAATTGACACTCTGTAATCTCTTGGCTTTGGTGCGAAAACAATTCCACCATGGATCCATTGTGGTGATCTAGTTGAACCTTGTCTTGCTCTACCAGTTCCCTTTTGTCTCCAAGGCTTTATTCCACCCCCAGAAACTTCCGCTCTAGTCTTAGCTGACTGAGTTCCTTGTCTCTTGTTAGCAAGTTGAGCAACAACTACTTGATGTAAAGCATATTGATTAACCTCAACTCCGAACACGTTCTCTGATAATTGGATATCTCCAACTTTTTGTCCTTCTTTATTAAATAATCCTACTGTAGGCATTCTGCATCCTCCTTTCTACAAGACTAAGCTTTTTTTACTGCGTTTTTAATTACAACTATTCCTTTGTTTGGTCCAGGTATTCCACCTTTGATTAATATTACGTTCTTCTCAGGCATTACCTTTACAACCTCAAGGTTAAGTACTGTTGTATTTGCATTTCCCATATGTCCTGGCATTTTTTTGTTTTTGAATGTTCTTGATGGACTTGATGAAGCTCCCATTGAACCTACTGCTCTATGGAACTTAGATCCGTGAGTTTCTGGTCCTCTGTGGAAATTCCATCTCTTTATAACACCAGCGAATCCTTTTCCTTTGGATACTCCTGATACATCTATTTTATCTCCAGCAGCAAATATCTCTGCTGTGATTTCGCTTCCTACTTCATAAGCGCTGATATCTTCTAATCTAAATTCTTTAACAAATCTCTTTAATGGAGCACCTGCTTTTGCAAAATGTCCTTTACGTGGTTTGTTAACTAATTTTTCTCTAATGTCACCAAATCCTACTTGTATTGCATTATAACCATCTTTTTCAACAGTCTTCTTTTGTAATACAACGCAAGGACCTGCTTCTACAACTGTAACTGGAACTATTTTTCCATTCTCGTTGAATATTTGAGTCATACCAAGTTTTTTTCCTAGTATAGCTTTTTTCATTATTTGCACCTCCTCAACTTATTAGCGGACCACATTGTGATCATAACAGTTCGTAATAGTTATCTATTACGTATACTATACGTATCTTATAGTTTTATTTCAATATCTACGCCTGCTGGCAAGTCTAATCTCATTAACGCATCAACAGTTTTTGGTGATGGGCTGATGATATCGATTAGTCTCTTATGAGTTCTTATTTCGAACTGCTCTCTTGAATCTTTGTATTTGTGTGGAGCTCTTAAAATTGTTATTACATCTTTTTCAGTTGGTAGTGGAACTGGTCCTGCCACCTTTGCTCCAGTAGTCTTAGCAGTTTCAACGATTTTCTCAGCTGATTGATCTAATATGTTATGATCAAAAGCTTTAAGTCTGATTCTGATTTTTTGTTTTGCCATTTTGATTTCCCTCCTTTTCATCGCACGCTTTACTTCATGCGCACAACAGCGGACGTTCTGTAAACTGCTCCGGGTGTTGCATTGTTAAAATCACAACATCGCTAATACAGAACACCGTCGCCCAATTCTAGATCGAGCATACTCAGTAAGAATTCCCCGTAAGTCCGGCCACCTCTTACCTCATCACTGTTACCACATTACAACTCTTTTATTGTACACTATTTTTTATAATTTGACAAGTATTTTATTCTACTTTCTTTCAAATTATTGACTTGGGTACAACAAAATAATCACACGCATATGAAGGATTATAAGTTTTTTTTTTACATTTGTCAAGGCATTTTCGACACAAAGCTAATTGTTAATTTATTCTTATTTTAAATTCACTTAATTTTACATAAAAAAAGAAGAGGGGCGTCCCCCTCTCCTTAAAATAAAGGCCTTTATTTTTTTATTACATGGTTGAAATCTTTCTTACCTTCTAGCGAATAAACTTGCGCTCATCTATTTACCAGAAACTAAGATATCGATGTAAACCATCTTAGTTATAACTTCTATTCTTTATGTCTAACCTTTGCTGTCAATTTTTTATAGCAAATTGTTATTATTCTACTATAGTAGTAACAACTCCTGAACCTACAGTTCTTCCACCTTCTCTGATAGCGAATCTTAAACCTTCATCCATAGCTACTGGATTGATAAGTTCAACGTTCATATCAATGTGGTCTCCAGGCATAACCATTTCCATACCATCTGGTAATTTGATTGAACCTGTAACGTCAGTTGTTCTGAAATAGAATTGTGGTCTGTATCCATCGAAGAATGGAGTATGTCTTCCGCCTTCTTCTTTCTTAAGTACGTATACTTGACCTACGAATTTCTTGTGTGGGTTTACTGATCCAACTTTTGATAGAACTTGACCTCTTTCGATATCAGTTCTTTGAACACCTCTTAATAGTGCTCCTATGTTGTCTCCAGCCATTGCTTGATCTAGTAGCTTTCTGAACATTTCTACTCCAGTACAAACTACTTTTCTCTTTTCTTCAGATAATCCAACGATTTCTATTTCGTCTCCAACTTTTAGTATTCCTCTTTCAACTCTTCCAGTTGCAACAGTTCCTCTACCAGTGATTGTGAATACATCTTCTACTGGCATTAAGAATGGTTTGTCAGTTGCTCTTTCTGGAGTTGGGATGTAGCTGTCTACAGCTGCCATTAATTCAAATATGCATTTTGTAGCTTCTGCATCTTCTGGGCTTTCTAATGCTTTTAATGCTGATCCTGCTACTATTGGAGTATCATCTCCTGGGAAGTCATATTCACTAAGAAGTTCTCTAACTTCCATTTCTACTAATTCAAGTAATTCTGGATCGTCTACCATATCTGCTTTGTTTAGGAATACAACTATGTATTGTACACCAACTCTGCTTGCTAGTAGTATGTGCTCTCTTGTTTGTGGCATTGGGCCATCAGCAGCACTAACAACTAGTATAGCTCCGTCCATTTGAGCAGCTCCAGTGATCATGTTCTTAACATAGTCAGCGTGTCCTGGACAGTCAACGTGAGCATAGTGTCTGTTTTCTGTTTGGTACTCAACGTGAGCAGTGTTGATTGTGATTCCTCTTTCTCTTTCTTCTGGTGCTTTATCTATTGATGCATAGTCGAAAGCTTCAGCGAATCCTTTTTTTGATAATACAGTTGTAATTGCAGCTGTTAAAGTTGTCTTACCGTGGTCAACGTGACCGATTGTTCCTATATTTACGTGAGGTTTGTTTCTTTCAAATTTTGCCTTAGCCATTTTAAAATTCCTCCTTAATGTGTTACAATTAATAATTTTTAAATTATTTAATGTAATTTATATACTAAATTTTTTAATTAATTAAGCTCTGCTTGCAACGATTTGCTCTTGAATGCTCTTAGGAACTTCTTCGTAGTGATCGAACTCCATGCTGTAAGTTCCTCTACCTTGAGTTCTTGATCTAAGAGTTGTAGCATATCCAAACATTTCTGAAAGTGGAACGAATGCTCTTATAACTTGTGCACCTGCTCTAGCTTCCATGCCTTCGATTCTACCTCTTCTTGAGTTAACGTCTCCCATAACGTCTCCCATGTACTCTTCTGGTACAACTACTTCAACCTTCATCATAGGCTCAAGTAATACTGGGTCTGCTTTAGCCATAGCATTTTTGAATGCCATAGATCCAGCGATCTTAAACGCCATTTCGTTTGAGTCAACGTCGTGGTATGAACCGTCAACTAATCTTATCTTAAAGTTTATAACTTCATATCCACCAAGTATACCATTATGTCTTGCTTCTTGTATTCCGTTATCAATTGGAGAAATATATTCTTTTGGAATAGCTCCACCAACGACAGCATTTTCAAATAAATAATCACCTTCATGAGGTATCATTTCTATAACAGCGTGACCGTATTGTCCACGTCCACCTGATTGTCTTACAAACTTACCTTCAGCTTTAACAGCTTTTCTGATAGTTTCTCTGTAAGCAACTTGTGGTTTACCAACATTACACTCAACTTTGAATTCTCTTTGAAGTCTATCAACTATTATTTCAAGGTGAAGCTCACCCATACCACCAAGAATTGTTTGACCTGAATCTTGATCAGTATGTGTTTTTAAAGTTGGGTCTTCTTCAACAAGTTTAGCAATAGCTATACCCATCTTTTCTTGACCAGCTTTAGTCTTAGGCTCTATAGCCACGTGTATAACTGGTTCTGGGAAATCCATACTTTCAAGTACTATTACGTGACTTTCATCACATAAAGTTTCTCCAGTAGTAGTATCCTTTAATCCAACTATAGCACCTATATCTCCAGCAAGTAGTTCTTCAACTTCTTGTCTGTGGTTAGCATGCATTTTAACAAGTCTTCCGATTCTTTCTTTCTTACCCTTGTTTGAGTTGTAAACATAAGTACCACTCTTCATTGCACCAGAGTAAATTCTTGTGAATGCTAATCTTCCAACGAATGGGTCAGTAGCAATCTTGAATGCTAATGCTGACATTGGAGCATTATCATCAGTAGGTCTTGAATCCTCTTCACCTGTGTCTGGATTAGTACCTTTAACATCTTCAATATCAATTGGAGATGGTAAGTATTCAACTACAGCGTCAAGCATTTGCTGAACACCTTTGTTCTTGTATGATGAACCACAAATAACTGGAACGATTTGACCAGCGATAACACCTTTTCTAAGTGCAGAATGTAACTCATCAACAGTTAACTCTTCACCTTCAAGATATTTCATCATTAGCTCTTCATCTAATTCAGCAATTGATTCTATCATAGCATTTCTATACTCTTCAGCTAATTCAACCATATCTGCTGGAATTGTAGTAGCTTCCATAGTTGTACCTAGGTCATCAGTATAGATAATAGCTTCGTTTCTTATAAGGTCTACTATACCCTTGAAAGTATCTTCTTTTCCTACTGGAAGTTGAATTGGCACTGCATTAGCATGAAGTCTATCTCTCATCATACTAACAACTCTGAAGAAGTCAGCACCCATTATATCCATTTTGTTTACATATGCCATTCTTGGAACCCTATATTTATCTGCCTGTCTCCATACAGTTTCAGATTGAGGCTCAACTCCACCTTTAGCGCAGTATACTGCACAAGCACCATCAAGTACTCTTAATGATCTTTCAACTTCAACAGTAAAATCTACGTGTCCTGGTG
>Ga0316601_100000606_pt1 | contig 15961 bp, 18 predicted proteins | sample OWC_soil_day5_no_FD_207663 | JGI IMG/M metagenome (GOLD analysis project Ga0316601, IMG submission 207663) | Wetland soil microbial communities from Old Woman Creek delta, Ohio, United States - OWC_soil_day5_noCT | ecosystem: Environmental > Terrestrial > Soil > Wetlands | place: USA: Ohio... | reverse complement strand
CGTGCCGCGGCGACTTCGATCCGCAGCCGATGAACCTCGCGGCGCAGCGTCTGATACGCAACGGCGCGCTGGATCGCGACCTCGAGCGTGGCCAGCGTGACGGGCTTGCTGAGGAAGTCGTAGGCACCCGCACGGATCGCTTCGACGGCGGTCTCCATGCTGCCGTGCGACGTCACCACGATCCCGAGCACCTCGGACTGGCGATCGCGGAGTCGCGAGACCAGCTCGAGGCCGGATACCTCCGACAGGTGGACGTGCGCGACCACGATGTCCACCGGGCTACGCTCGAGGTAAGCGAGGGCCTGGTTGGCCGAGTGGACCGAATCGGCCTGGAACCCGCGACCCCGCAATCCCTCTCGAATGAGGTCAGCGAAGTCGACGTCCTGGTCGACCACAAGGATGGAAGTCAAGCGACCGTTCTACTCTCGGGGGCCGTGGCCGTCCATCACCAAGCACCGCGGCCTCGTCACAAGTGGGTCACGACCCCGAGCGACCGACCGGCGTAACTCGTGTGGTGGGGTCCATGTCGGCACGGCGATGGACAGCCCTATCGGGTCGTCCATTCCTTCATCGCCTGATCCCCGGGTCGATCGATGTGGACCTTGTCATCGACCGAGGTGACCCACGTGAGCGGGATGTAGTGATGCTGGCCGGTGGCATCCTTCGCGAGCTTGATCGCGTCGGAGCCTTCGATGTGGTCGACGACCGCGAACTGGCCGTTGTTCGAGCACACGACGGGCATGGCTGCTTTGATGAGATCCTGGGCGGTGATGACGTCGAGCATCTCCAGGTCGTACGCACGAGACGTGCCGACCCACGACCCGTGCAGCTGGGTGTGCAGGACCACGGCTGCCCCGAGATCATCGGGCGAGCTCGCCCGCGTGGGCGGCGAGGCTCGGCAGTCAGCTCGCTCGACGAGTTGCGAGGGTCGCGAGCAAAGGTGGAATCTCGTCGACGCGGGAAACGAGCCAGTTTGATTCGCCGTCACGACAGTGTCGTCCAGCCCGCGGTGGTTTGACGAGCAGGGCTCTCACCACGTCGGGACACTCCTGAGCGAGGAACCCCAGCACGTCCTGCCCGCCGCGACCCGGCAACCCCGCAGAGACGATCGCGGCTCGCAGCGCCAGGCCCGGCTCGACCAGGCCCTGGATCACGTCGAGGGGGGTCGCGCAGACGATCGCCCGGTAGCCACAATCACGCACCGCCTGGCCGATCGCCGAGCGGGTCCTGAGATCGTCGATCATCAACAACACCACGTGGTGATCGCCCGGCACATCTGCAGCCGGATCCAGGGCACGGAGCAACCCCTGTTGCGCCCACGTCAGCGGATCGAATTCGACCGCCGCCACGCCTGGCCGCTCGTGCCTGACGACCCTACCCATCAGGCGCAGGAGCTGACAGGGAACACGCAGCGCGAGTCGCAGCCGGGTGCCCAGGCGCGGCACCTCCGCACAATGGAAGCGAGCTCCGTGCGACGACACGTCGATCAGCAGGACGGTTCGCCAGGCGTCGCGGGTCGAGAGATGCAGCAGCCCCGAGGATGCTTGGCGCGGAGATCTCCGGCGTTCGGTGTGCCCGGCCCGCCCGCCGATCTGGCTGAGTCGATCGAGCAATCGCGTGCGGGCACGCGACAGCTTGCGGTCGAGAGCACGCGCCACATCGGACGCCTTGGGCCGCGGGAAGTCGGGCATGGTTCCAGTTCAGCAAGCAGCGTGCCGGTTCACGCCACGCGAAGACTCGTCATCGCCCCGTCACGTCCATGGCCGGAGAGAAGCATCCGGCACTCCAGCCCCCGAGCCGCGCGCTCGATCGCACGTCGGACCTCGCGGCGGAGCTGAGGCAGCTCGTCAGTCGAGCTTGTCCTTGAGATCGTCGAGCTTGTCCTTTGCGTGGAGGGCAGCATCGCGGACGGTGCGACCCGCATCCTTGAGCTTCTGCTCGGTCGCCTGGCCGACATCCTTCGCGCTGTCCGCTACCGTCGATGCGATGTGCCTGGCCTTGTCGGCGACCTTCGCGAGCCCGGACTTGGTCGTGTCGGCGAGGTGTTCGACTCCGGCCTTGGTCTTGTCGGCCGCCTGATCGATCTTCTGTGTCACCTTGTTGTTGTTCGTCATGGTCGCGGTGGGTTGCAACAGCCGTACCGCCACGACGGGTCGCACCTTCGACGCGTTGTCCTCGACCTTTCACGAACCACGGACGGGTCGGGCGTTGTCGCCCGTGTCATCGGCCGGATCGCCCGCGCGACCGTGCAGGTCACAGCTGACGGGCCATCGCCGATGTCCTGATCGCATGGTGGCCACGGCCCATTCCTTGCTGATGAGGGTCCCTGAACACGAAAGGTTCAGACACCATGCGCATCCCACAACTCTCCGCTCTCCTCGTTGCAGCCGCACTGGCCACCACACCGTCGGTTGCCGCCTTCGCAGATCCGGTCACCAGCGCGCAGCCGTCCTCACCGACGACCGCCACGCCGGTTGGCGCCCCGGCCTCCGAGGTCGAGCAATACGCCGCACGCGAGGCCAAGGACACGTCGGTGACGACGTTCAGGGGTGGCGGCGAGACCATCATCATCGGTGCCAGCACCGTCGGCATCCTGCTGCTCGTCCTCATCGTCGTGATCCTGCTGTGACGGGGCGCGTTGCATCGGCGGTGGCGGCACTCGTCGCCTTCGCCGGTTGCATCTCGTACAGCGGAGGCGCTCGATCGGTCGATCCGGCTCGGCTCACCGAGCCCGGATGGATCGTCGCGGCACCGACGCCGGAGCTCCGCCAGCAGGGCTCGCGCGATTGCGGGGCGGCGGCGCTCGCGATGATCGCGGGCCGCTGGCACGTCCCGCTTTCGGTCGACGGCGCGGCCGCGGCGTTACCCGCGCCGACACCGCAGGGGACCCAGCTTGGCGATCTGAGGGACGCAGCCCGCGCTCATGGCCTCACGGCCTATGCGATCATCGGCGATCGCAACACCCTCATCCACGAGCTCCGCGCGGGTCGTCCGGTGATCGTCGGCTTGCTGCTGCCCTATGGACGAACGCACCTCCAGAGCCACTACGAGGTGATCGTCGCGATGCATTCGACCAGGGACCAGTTCGTGACGATCAATCCGGCGAGCGGCTGGCGGATTCGCAGCTGGGCGGATCTCGATGCCGAATGGCGCCCGGCACGTCGTCCGACGCTGGTCGTGCTCGGCCAGGCCCCATCCTGAGCCGCGCCAGCCCGACGGCGTTCCCCATCCTCCCCGCGATCTTCATCGCGGGCGGCCACGTCGGTGCAGACTGCCACCCCAGGGAATTAATCCGCGCGGAGCTGTGGTCCGTACCGCATGCCCACCTGGCGCCCGCATCGAGCCGTGATCTTTGTCGCAATGCTGGTCCTGACGCTGGCGGTCGATCAGAGCACCAAGGTCTGGGCCCGCACGCTCCCCGTCTCCTCACCGGGCTGCGGAGTGGCCGAGCTCGCGGCCCATCGCTGCGGCGGTGTGCCCCAGCCGGTGATCGCCGGGTACTGGGACTGGGAGCTCGCGGTCAACGACGGCGCGGCGTTCTCGAGCTTCCGCGGATCGCGCATCGTGCTGACCGCCCTCGCGATGGTGGCGCTGGTCAGCCTCGGGATCATGGCCGCGAGGACGAAGCCCGAGCAGCGGATGAAGCAGTTCGCGCTCGCGGCGATCGCCGGCGGCGCGCTCGGCAACCTGATCGATCGGGTGCGCGATGGCGGCGTCACCGACTTCGTGCGCTGGCACATCGAGGACCACCGCTGGCCCGTCTTCAACGTCGCCGACGTCGCCCTGGTGATCGGGGTCGCGGTCTTGCTGCTGGACGGTGTCCTCGCGCGGAGGCGAACCGCGGCACTGGCCACATGAGACAACCGCGACAATGGCCCGTAGCGCGCCTCGATCAGTCAATGCCGGCGTCGAGCGGATTCACGGCATCGATCGCGCTGTCGGAGCCGCCCAGGTCGGGGGCATCGGGGATGGCCGCATCCGATAGGACCGGCGGTGCGTCGACGCGCGACAGCTCGACGAACCGATCGCACCCGACCACCAGGATCGCGAGGACCAGGACGAGGACCAGCGCGCGGATCATTGCCTCGCCTCTGGACAGCGGGCACGCCACGCGCGGGTGAGCTGGCTGTCCGGGTAGCGAGCGCCGAGCTCGTCGAGGAAGGGCCGCGCCGAGCTGCAGCGATCGCGCGGGTTGCCATCCGCGTGAGCGAGCTGGGTCAGGAGCCCCAGCACGTCGAGATCATGCGGCGAGCGTGGATACGCGGCGCGGTACTCGCCGAGGCAGCGCGCGGCGTCGCCATCGTGCGCCTCGACCGCGATCCGGCAGGTCAGGTAACGCCCGGGCTCGGCGAGGCCCGTGTCCGCGATCGCGGCGAGTCGATCGAGGTGGCGCCGCGCCTCGGCCCACGCGTGTCGCTGGAAGGCGAGCCGCGCACGCTCGTACAGCGCCTGGTCGACCAGCGGTGAGGTCGGGAACTCCGCGACCAGCGCCGCCAGCTCGCGATCCGCGGTCGTCACGTCGCGCTGGCGGATCGCCGCCTCCGCGGCGCGATACAGCGTGTCCGCCGAGCGGGTCGGCAAGGCCCACTCGGGTTCCGGGGCAGGCGCCGGGTCCTGGGGCGTCGTGGAGGGCGTCGTGGCCGGCGTCGTGGTGGGCGTGGTCGGCATGGCCGGCGTCGTGGTGGCCGTGGGCGTGGTGGGCATGGCCGGCGTCGTGGTGGCCGTGGGCGTGGTCGGCATGGCCGGCGTCGTGGTGGCCGTGGGCGTGGTCGGCATGGCCGGCGTCGTGGTGGCCGTGGTCGTGGTCGGCATGGCCGGCGTCGTGGTGGCCGTGGTCATGGTCGGCGTGGTGGGGACCGGCGTCGTCATCGCGACGGTGACGGGCGCGGCAACCGGCGGGACCGTGACGCCGCCAGCCCCATCGAGGATCTGGCCGCTGCCTGGCCCCGGCGCCGGTAGGGGCGCGGCGGTCGGGCTGGCCGACCCGCGCATCGCGAGCAGCGTCTCGTGACGGGCGAGGGTATCGCGCATCGTCGGAGCGAGCTCGTGAACGCCCCCGGTATCGCTGCACACCCGCTGGCCGCCCCCGACCAGGATCACGCCGCTTGCCAACGTGACCCGCACGCGACCGTGGGCCACCGACACGCAGGTCGCGTGGTCGGAAGCCTCGACGGCGAACAGCGTGCCGACCACCTCGACGGTCGCCCCGGGCGCTTCGATCCGCAGCGAGCGTCCGGCGCCTCCCTCGAACTCGGCGAGCAACGTGCCGCTGCGCAACCGCACCGTCGAGTCGTCGCCGGGTGTCCCCACGATCTCGAGCTGCCCGGGTCCGACCAGCGCGGTCCGCGCGTGCGGCCCGATCGCCGACATCAGCGTCGACTCGGCCGGCGCGGTCAGCATCTGCCGATCGTGATCCGTCCCGCGCCGGAGCCCGAGCACGACCACCACGAGGGTCGCCGCTGCCGCGCAGGCGCCGACGAGCCAGTACCGGCGCTCGGCGCGCGGCTCGGCGATCCGATCCTCGAGCCGGTTCCAGATTCGCGCACGCTTGATGTCGTCGAGTCGATCATCGATCGTCATCGCGGCGCGCAGCTCGGCTTGCCGGCGCACCAGGCCGGCGCAGCCCAGGCATGACAGGTCGCGTCCATCGCACAGGTGGCTCATGTCCGCCTTCCTTCGTGGCGCGCGGCGCGAACGAGCAGTGCATCGAGCTCGCGCTGGCCATGCTGGACGCGCTTCGCCGCGGTCTCGACCGAGGCATCGACGAGTGTCGCGATCTCCTGAAACGACAACCCATCGACGACGCGGAGCAGCAGCGCGATCCGCTTCTTCGGCTTGATCCGGGCGAGGCACGCGAACACGCGCGCGAGGTCCTGGCGGGTGGAGGCCTGGTCCTCGGGCGACGCCCCGGGCGCGGCGAGGTCATCGAAGAACCAGTTCTCGACCAGCGCCGTCGGCCGGCGGGTTCGGCGGCGCAGGTGGTCGTACGCGACGTTGATCGCGATCCGCTGGATCAGGGTCGCGAGCGCCGCGTCTCCACGGAACCTCGGTAGCGCCTTGTGGACCGCGAGGAACACGTCCTGGGTCAGGTCCTCGCGCTCGGCGATCGGCCCGAGGATCCGGCTCAGCCGCCGGTACACCGCGCTCGCGTGCGCACCGTAGATCTCCCCGAACGCATCGGGGTCGCCCGCACGGTGGCGAGCCACCCGGGACTCGTCGGAGTCGCGCTCTGGCCGCGCGTGGATCGATTCCGCGAACACGCCGGCAAGCAACGTGAACGCGGCGATCAAGGCATCACCTCGAACCCCAGCCCCAGCCAAGGCGCCCAGCGCGGCGTGGTCGTGACCGTCATGCCCTCGACCGCGTACGTGGTGCGGCCGGCGTAGACATCGAGCCCCACCGCGAGGACCGCGCGCAGCTTGCTGCGGAGCGGAAGCCGTAGCCGTTCGCTGGCCCCGGCACCGACGAGCAGCGTCGTGTCACCGAGCCCGCTCGACACCAGGACCGGCGCCAGGGTGATCCCGGCCCGCGTCTCGAACCAGCCGTCGCGGCGGCCGCCGGTCACCCGGACCACGCCGGAGGTGAGGCTGAGCGGGCCATCGACGAGGCGCGATCCGCCCAGCTCGATCCCGAGCAGCCACGCGGGGCGCGACACCGCCAGATCGAGGGTGACGCCGCCGAGCACGCCGTCCCACGCCGCGGCTCCGCCGAGCAGCCCGAGAGTGGTGGCACGGTGTCGCGCGACCGGCATGGCCCGCACCTCGATCGGCGCGGCCGCGAGGTCGGCTTCGACGAAGTCGCTCGCCGCGAGCGCCACCAGTCGCGCCGCATCGCGGCCGACCAGGCCATGCAGCGGGATGTCGCGCTCCGAGCCTCGCGCCTCGATGCGCACCCCGTCCCCGGTTCCCGTGACCCGGACGTGCACCGCGGCACCCTCGGCCGCCAGTCGCACCCGCAGGGCGGCCACGAGCTCGGGAGCGTCGAACGGCGTTGCCGATCCGAGCTCGACCACGATGGCGCGATCGGCCAGCGCCTGACGGGACCCGCCAAGCACGATCAGACCGACGACCAGCACGACTCCGAGGCTCACGCCCTGCCTTGGTCGATGGCGCCCCCGCCAACAGGAAAAATTCGTTTCGGGGGGCCCGTTGACGACCGAGGGGCAGGAGGATTTCATGCGCTCGTTACTCACAGCCTCGTTGGTCACCCTGTTCGGCCTGGCCATCACCGGCTGTAGCCTGTACTTCACCGGCGATTCTAGCTCCGAAGCAGCCCCGCCCGATGCGGGATCACAGATGGGGCCGTTCCCCGATGCTGGCAATCCGTCGTTCCCCGATGCCGCCAACCCGTCGTTCCCCGATGCCGACACCCCGTGTGGAGGCGACGCCGACCAACCCGACGCGGGCGAGCCGCTCGACGCGCAACCGGACGATGCCAACCCGTGGAGCCCCGATGCCGGCGCTCCATATCCCGACGCCGCCCACTGAGCGTCACGGAGGGCCGGGTGTTGCCGCATGGTCCGCCAGGCACGGTGCGGCTCGACGCCAGCGAGGCGGCGGGCCGTCGGATCGTCGATTCGGGGAGCGGACTTGGGTCTGGCGTCGGTGCGTCGCGAATGCCAGTATACCGGCCCTCCTGGAGGCGACATGAAATACGCGCTGTTGGCTGGATTATTGATGGTGGGCTGCGGCGACAACGTCGTGCAATCGCAGTGTGACGAATCGGGTCATGCATGCACGTGGGCCGGGAAGCCTGGCATCGTCGGCTTCAACGGCGATGGCCACGACCGGCGCGATACCGAGCTGTACTGGACGATGGACCTGTCGTTTGCGACCGACGGCACGGTGTGGTTCATCGACTGGAACAACCACCTCATCCGGCGCGTGCTTGCCGACGACACGGTGACCACCGTCGTGGGCTGGACCGATCCGGTGTTCCCCGGCGACGGCCTCCCCGGTGGCGCCGAGCGCACGCCCGAAGGCGCGCTCGGTACCGACGTTCAGCTCAATCACCCGACGGATCTGGCGCAGACGCCCGACGGCAAGGTCCTCGTGATGGCGTGGCACAACCACAAGCTTCGCGAGATCGACCCGTCGACCGGCCACGTGCGAATCATCGCGGGTACGGGCGCTGGGTATGCGGGCGATGGCGCGACGGCCGCCATGGCGACGTTCAAGCAGCCCAAGGGGCTCGAGCTCGACGCGCAGGGCAACATGTTCATCCTCGACCAGCAGAACTTCCGCGTCCGGAAGATCGAGCGCGAGACCGGCGCGATGAGCCTCGTCGCCGGCAATGGCATGCAGGGCTCCGATGGCGACGGTGGGCTCGCCACCGCCGCGAAGCTCAACTTCGAGGCGGGCTCGAACCCGGAACCTTCGGGTGGGCTCGTGTTCGCGAACGGCAAGCTCTACATCGCCGATACGCTGAGCAGCCGGATCCGCTCGATCGACATGACGACCGGCATGATCGAGACCGTCATCGGGACGGGCGTCCCGGGCTACAGCGGCGATGATGGCCCCGCCGCGGCGGCGCAGCTCAGCTTCCCGCGCGATCTCGAGATCGGCCCCGAGGGCGACCTCTACATCGCCGACACCGATAACAACGTCATCCGGGCGGTGAACCTGACGAACGGGATCATTCGCACGGTCGCAGGCACCGGCGAAGCCGGGCTTGATCCCGAAGACGACCATCCCCCCACCGAGACCAAGCTCGCGCGTCCGTTCGGGATCGAGTTCGACCGGTCCGGCAACCTGTACATCTGCGACACGATCAACAGCCGGATCGTGAAGGTGACGCGATGATCCGCAAGCGCTACCTCGCGATCGCTGTGGTCGCCGGCTGCGGCGGCGACGAGCGCCCCACCTGCGACCCGACCGTCGTCGGTGACATCTGCACGATCGCGGGCGACGGCTCGTTCGGCTATGCCGGTGACGAGGGCGATGCGCTCGCGGCTCGGATGTCACTTCCCCAGGACACCCTGTTCCTCGAGGGTTCGCTGTTCATCCTCGACTGGAACAACCACCGGATTCGTAAGCTCGATCCCGATGGCAAGATCCGCCAGGTCGCCGGTCGCGGCGAGCTCGGTGGGACGCTGGACGATCCTGCGAACTCGGATCTCAATCACCCGACCGGACTCGTGCTCGATCCCAGGACCAACCAGCTCGTCGTCGCCGCCTGGCACAACAGCAAGCTGCGACGGATCGATCTGGCTTCGGGCGAGATCTCCGACTCGTGTGGCGACGGCCGGCGCGCATACTTCGGCGACGAGGGCCCTGCCCTCACGTCATCGCTCGATCTCCCCGCGAGCCTCGCGTTTGCGCCCAACGGCGACCTCGTGATCATGGACCAGGCAAATCAGGTCCTCCGGCGAGTCGATGCCGCGGGCAACATCCATCGGCTCGCTGGCCGGTGCGTCGTCGACGCCAGCCCACCGCTCGGCGGTGGTCCCTGTGCGCCGGGTGTCGAGCCCACCCCATGCCCGGCACCATCAGGCAAGTTCACGTGCGGTTCGATGGCGACCTGCGGCGCACCGTGCTCTCCCTCGTATGGCGGCGATGATGGGCCCGCGATCGATCTCCGGATGTCACAGCCGTTCGGGCAGTCGGCAGATCCGGCGGGCCGGATCGCATTCGATGCCGCCGGCAACCTGTACTTCGCCGATACCGTGAATGCCCTCATTCGCAAGATCGACACGGCAGGCAACGTCTCGCGGGTGGCCGGCACGGCGCCGATCGACGGCGTCCCGCAGAGTGGCTATGCCGGCGATGGTGGGCCGGCGGTCCAGGCCAGGCTGTTCAACCCGGTCGATCTCGCGATCGATGGCGATGGCTCGATCTACTTCACGGATGTCTACAACCACTGCGTCCGCGCGATCGATCCGGCCGGCACGATCCGCACGTTCGCAGGCACCTGCGGAGAGAGCGGCTTCGCCGGGGATGGCGCGCCCGCCGAGCTCGCCACCCTCAAGCGACCCTACGGGCTCGAGCTCGCGGGCGACGTGTTGTACATCTCGGACACCGGCAACAACGTGATCCGGTCGGTCCTGTTGAGGTGAGGCGCTCGGCCCCCGTGGGCTAACTAACCCCAGGTTAACGGCGCAGCAGCTCCTCGATCGCGCGAGCCAGCTCGGCAGGCGGCGCGCTCCGCTCGAACAGCAGCGTGCCGTCGATGTCGTACACCTTGACGTGCGGCAGGTCGAAGGTGCCCGGGGCGAGGTAGCGTTTCCACGCGGCGGAATCGCTGTCGCCGACATCGAGCGTGCGCACCGCGAGCCGCTCGGGATGGGCGCGCACGAGCGCTTCGAGCCTGCTGTCGAGCTCGCGACACGGCGCGCACCACACCGCCCACAGGTCGAACACCGTGATCCGACCCGCCACCGGCACGAGCGCCAGATCGCTGCCGACCGCGGCGTGATCGAGGCCGCGCCAGGTCGCGCGCTTCTTCAGATCGAACGTCGCGATCAGGCCGAGCCCTGCGACCACACCGTAATCGAGCTGGGGACCGACCACGTGCGAGTAGACCGGCAGCTTGAGGTCGGCGACCACCGCGAGGCTGCGCATCGGTCGCCACGCGGCAGTCGCGCCGGTGAACAAGTCGAACCGGCCCGCGTTGCCTTCGCCGGGATGGATCGTGCCCTGCCAGCGCTCGGCGGTCTCGCCATGGGCCTCGGCGGCGAGGCTGAACGTCCAGTCGCGCAGGCCGAATCCCGAGGTACCCGTGAACCCGCCGGAGAACCGGTGGCCTGCGCGGAATCCCTTGCCATTCTCGTAGAGCGAGACATGTGCGAGCGCCCAGCCCGAGATCGTGATGCGCGAGATCGCGCGCTGCGCTTCGACCACGGCAAACGGGATGAGCGTGCCGCTGCCGAACTGGATGTGTTCGTGCTCCTGGCCGATCGTCCCGAGCAGGAACGGGTCTTCCTCGGTCCTGCCGAGCGGAAGGCTGGTGCCGAAGCGTGCGTGCAGGCGAATCGCGCCGAGCTCGCGAGCGAGATGCACGCCGAGCGACGGATCGCCGATCCCGCGCAGCGTCTCGGTGCGCTCGTGAATGGTCGAGGCGGTCGGCAGCTCCATCCCGGTGGACGGATCGCGGTTCGTGACGCTGACATCGACCACGCGGTACGGCATCGCGAATCCGACCGCGATCCACGGACGCAGCGCGTACTCGCCGGCGACGCGAGTCTCGACCAGCACGAGCCGAGTGTCGTAGAGCACCTGGCCCTGCGCCTCGTCGAGCACCTGCTTGCTGTGGATCGGCAACAGCCCGGCGGTGAGGTTCAGGGTCAGCCGCCCCGGCATCAGGTCGCCGGTCGCCGCGGCCCCGACCGGCACGCCGGGGTTGCTGCACGTCGCTTGGCCCGCATGAGCGAGCGGCGCGCAGGTCATGGTCGCCACCACGACGAGCCACCGGAGTAACACCATCCGAGCCCGACGCTAGCACGTGGCTCTCCACAGAGGTCCACCCCAAGAAGTCGGATCCGGTCGCACCGCATCCGACCACAACGTTGGTAGCCTGCCCCGATGCCCCACCTGCTCGAGCTCGTCGGTGATCCCACGGTCGGTGTCGATGCGATCGCTGCTCACCTCGACGCGCTCGACCCGGTCGCGCGCGCCGCGGAGACGACCACCCTCGACCGCGCGCATCAGCGGCTGCTCTACGACAAGGCGGCCCACGCGCCGGCCATCGGGCTCGCGCACTTCGTCGGCGAAGCTCCGCCCGAGCGCGAGGTGATCCACGACGGCATGAATACCCTGCCGTTGCCGTCGCCGTTCCGTCGGTTCCAGAAGCGGTTCTGTCGGGTGGCCGGCGATGCTGCGCGGCTGTTCGGCTACAACGAGGGCGTCAGCCGGCGCGCCATCGGGCCGGGCTACTTCGTCGCGGTGCCCACCGCCGGGCGGCCGGCGTGGGTCGCGCGCGGCCCGGTGGTCATCGACTACTACCAGGTCCCCGACGGGCCGGTGCCCGCCGGCTGGCCTCGCGTGGTCGAGAACAGCCACGGCCTGCAGCGCTTCGTCTACCACCGGACTCGCGACTTCATGCGCCGCGTGTCGCGCCACGTCTCGGTCGGCGCTGCCTACAAGGGCGAGCGACCGCTCGACCACTACTTCGTGCTGTGCCGCCGGGACTGAGACTCCAGGTGACGCAGCTGAGCGTCCTGATCTCGGTCTCCTGTGGCGGTGCGGACTTCGCGACCCCGCGATCGATGGAGCCCACCGAAGTCGGTGGTCACCGGCTTGGCCAGGACGCCGATGTCAGAGATCCAAAGATTTGCGGAAGCGGCCAGAGGGTAACTGGCTGACTTCACGGAGAGTCGCACCTGGCCTCACAGTTGCGATAGGACACCTCATGCGCAAACGAACGATCGGCTCTACCTGGATGGGACTCCTGATGCTCGGGGCGTTTTCCGTCGGCAGCTTCGCGGAGCTCGCGCCAGCCGCGGCGGACTGCATCACCTGCCAGGCGGACCTCTGCAACGCGGCGCAGGTCGACGCGACGGTGGCCCGCGGCACGATCTCGGAGATCGGAGTCGGTGGGACGGGCGGCAAGGTGCTGGTGAGCGAGGTCATGACTGCCGGTGGGGCCGCCACCTCGGTCGGCCAGACCATCGGGATCGATGACCTGGCGCAGGGCGCCGCAGTGGGCGACGACGTGGTCGTGGTGATCAGCCAGTTCACCAGCACGGCGCGCCGGATCACGGCGCAGGGCGTCGCGTGCGGCTTCGACGACACCGTGCAGGTCGACCTGGCGACGTACGTCGCCGCGAGTACGGCGACCAGCTGCGATGCCGCGATCGGCGCGCTCCACCTCGAACCGCCGTGTGACGACACGGCCGGCTGCAGCGCGGCCGGTGGCGGGAGCGTGTGGGCGGGGCTGTTCGCGCTGGGCCTGGCGGTCGCTGGCCGCCGCCGCCCCAAAGCCAGCTACGAGCGCTAGCGGTACGCTTGCACCGCGCGCTCGAAGTCGCGGCGCGATTCGTGTTGGCCCGCGACGTGGCGTTCGTGGTCGTTCAGGGCTCTTCGCAAGTGCCCATGTACCCCACCGACTGCGCGGCGCAATCAGCGTGGCACCGCGTACACTTCATGATGTCGTCCGGCAGGATCTCACGGTCGGCCGAAACGTGTTGCCAGGTCCAGTCCAGGGTGGCCGGTGCGCTGCCGGTCGCCAGCCGGATCATCACGGTGTAGTCGACGATGTCCCCCGCGCAGGTCGTGTCTGCCGGGCCGTACTGCTCCTTCAAGACGATGGCGCCGGTGGGAAACGGGATCGCGCGGCCTTGATAGGCCTCGCGCGCGTCGGGTGAGGCCACGACGCGGACGTTGTTCTGGTCGTGATCGATGCTGCGCCGACAGTTGCGGACCTCGGTGAAGCTCGTGGTGTAGTCGGCGGGGAATCCCGGTGGTTCCCCGTCCGGTCCACCACAAGCCACCAGGAACCCGGCAAGCGCGAACGCGCCGCGGTTCGTGCCAGCCATCCTAGAAGTTCACGACGCGAATGCGGCTGTTGTACGTGTCGCTGATGTAGAGCTTGTTGCCGACGAGATCGATGCCCGACGGTTGGTTGAGCTTGGCCGCCGTGGGCGCGCCACCATCGCCCTCGAAGCCCCAGTCCCTCGGGTTCGGGCTGCACTGTCCGGCGATCGTCGTGATCACCCCGGCCGCATCGATCTTCCGGATGCAGCTGTTCCCGAAATCGGCGAAGTAGATGCCGCCGTCGGGTCCGACCGCGACATCGACCGGGAAGTTGATCTCGGCCTCGGTGCCCGGGCCGCCTTCACCGGAGAATCCAGCGACGCCGGTGCCGGCGATCGTGTTCACGATGTTGTCGGACTTGTTGATCTTGCGGATGCGATGATTGGTGCTGTCGGCAAAGATCAGGTTGCCTGCCTTGTCATAGACGATCCGCCCGGACGGGTGCGCCATCTGGCCGTACTCCTGCCCCATCCGTAGCTCGAGCGCATCGCCGCCATCGCCGGCGTACCCGAGCGCGCAGTCCGCGGTGCCGACGTAGCCGGCGTTGGTGCCGCAATACGCCTGCGGATTGCCGCTGCCGTCGGCATTGCCGCACACGTACTTGTCGCTGCCCGGGCACAGCACGGGGTTCGCGCACGGTCCGGCCGTCTCGATCACGCACTTGCCGGCGATCCGATGGATGGTGCCCGCCTGGTCGATCAAGCGAATGACCTGGTTCGCCTGATCCATCACCGCCACGTTGCCGTCGGGATCGATCGCCATGGCGGTCGGCAGATCGAACGCGGCCTCGATGGCCGGGCCCTCGTCACCGAAATAGAGCGTGCGCTTGCCGATCCCGGCGAAGTTCTCGAGGGTCATGTCCGCGTAGTTGAGGCGCTTGATCCGGCTGCCGTGCCACGCCGCCATGTACAGGTAGCCATCGTGAAACAGCATGCTCGTGGTGTGATTGAAGTCGGCCTCGAGCGCCGGGCACTTGTCGCCCTGTGCCGGTGACGGGCTATCACCGAGTAGCCCGGTGCCGACCACGGTGCGGATCTCTCCCTGCGAGTCGACCGCGCGCACGAGGTAGTTGTTGAAGTCCTGGATCCACAGCTCGCCGTTCGGTGCGATCACCGTGTCCTGCGGCCACCACAGATTGGCAGCGAGCGCGGGCCCGTTGTCGCCGCCGTATCCCTCGGCTCCATCTCCGGCGAGCGTGCAGATCGTCCCCGGCTCATCGGGATCGCACGCCTTCGTCAGGTTATCGCCGCACGCGGCCCCGAGTGCACCACCGAGGACGAGCATGGACAGGATTTGAAGGCGGTGGCTCATTTCGCGATCCTCACGATGCGGCTGTTGTCGGTGTCAGCCACGTAAAGGTTACCGGTCGGATCGAACGCGATGCCGTACGGGTGCGCGAACCTGACGGACAGCGCGTCGAGCCCTTCCGCGGCCTCGAAGCAGTTGGTCTTCGTCGCGCAGGGTTCGCCCGTCCCCGCCACCCGCTCGATGATGCCGGTGTCGAGATCGATCGCGCGGATGACGTTGTTGTAGGTGTCGGCGACGTAGAGCCGGCCGTCGGGGCCGAGCTCGAGATCCAGTGGCTCGTTGAGCTCGGCGAGCAGGGCCGAGCCGCCATCCCCGGAATTCCCGGGCGTCCCGATCCCGGCGATGCACGAGATCTTGTTGGTGGTGAGATCGATCTTCCGGATCCGGTTGTTCTTGGTGTCGGCGATGTACAGCTCGGTGCCTCGGAACACGAGCGAACCGTTCGGGGTCGGCGTGGTGCCGCCGTCCCACCAGAACTGGGCCAGGCTGGCATCGCCACCGTCGCCGCTGTAGGCCCGCTCGCCATCGCCCGCGAGCGTGTGAATCGTGCGGGCCTCGTCGGTGCCGATCACGCGGATCCGCTCGTTGCGCTGGTCGATCAGGTAGATCTGACCGGCGTCGTCGATCGCGAGCGCCTTGGGCTGGTTGAACACGGCCTCGTACGCAGGAACCCCTTCCCCGGTGAAGCCGTAGCTGTTCCCGGCCAGCACCTTGACGATCCCGGTCTCGGGATCCATCTCGCGGATCTTGTTGTTGTGCCACGACGCGAGCACCGCCGTGCCGTTGGGGGCGAACTCGAGATCGGTCGGATGGTTGAGCGCCACCGTGTCCGCCTGCGCGCCCAGGGCGTTGCCGAGCGGGAGCCGGTCGGTCTCGCCGGGAGGGCCGTCGCCCTCGTACCCGGTGCCGATCATCGTCTTCAGCGTTCCGTCGTGCTCGACGCGACGGATCCGGTGGTTGTTCCAGTCGACGATCCACGGCCGGCCATCCGGGGCGAACGTCAGGTCCGACACGAAGCCGAGCCAGCTGTCCTGCTTGTCGAGGCCATCCTTGTTGAAGCCGCGATGCTGCTGGACGCCGGCCCAGGTACACGCGGTACCCGACACGTCCGAGCACTCGGCTTTGTCGCTGGCGCAGCCGACCAGCGCCAGCAACGCGGCTGGCCCGAACCACAGACCTTGATA
>Ga0316601_100000605_pt1 | contig 15962 bp, 15 predicted proteins | sample OWC_soil_day5_no_FD_207663 | JGI IMG/M metagenome (GOLD analysis project Ga0316601, IMG submission 207663) | Wetland soil microbial communities from Old Woman Creek delta, Ohio, United States - OWC_soil_day5_noCT | ecosystem: Environmental > Terrestrial > Soil > Wetlands | place: USA: Ohio... | reverse complement strand
CTTGTAGACGGTAAAATTATAGGACAGCAGGGCTCTATAACCTTTAAAGAAGTTTATGAACTTATGAAAGCAGAGGAGAGAATAGCGGTTTGCTATGCTGATAATCCAATTGCTAAAGACAGACATGAAGTAGGTCATGGACTTCCTCATATAATTTATTCTCATGCAGCTCATATGGCATTGGTAGAAGTTGATGAGCTTACCGGTGAAGTGAAAATATTAAGGTATATCACAGCTACAGAGTGCGGCAAGGTACTAAACCCACAGCTACTCAGGGGACAAATACAAGGGGGAACAGCTCAGGGACTAGGGTATGCTCTTTATGAAGGATTGATTTTAAAGGATTCAAAAGTATTAAATAACAGAATGTCTACTTATATTATACCAAGTATGTTAGATGTACCTGAAATTGAATGCCTTCATGTAGAGCCATACGAAACTACTGGAACCTTTGGAATGAAAGGAGCAGGTGAAATAAGTATAGATGCTCCAGCTCCAGCTATATCGAATGCTATTTATAATGCAGTAGGATATAGAAGCTTTACCTTACCAATCACAGCGGAAAAGATATTATTAAAAAAGAATGAGCTGTGGTAATTAAAAAATTTAATTAATTATTTGAAAAGAGGAGTTAATATGAAATATGTAGGAAAGGAATATGTAAGAGTAGATGGAGTAGAGAAAATCACCGGCAAAGCCAAATATGTGGATGATTATAATTTTTCTAATATGCTTCATGTATCAGTAGTAAGAAGTACTATTTCACATGGTACAGTGTTAGATATTAATACAGAAAAGGCTTTCATTCCCGGGATAGTAGGAATTTATACCGGTAAAGATTTTCAAGGAGACAATAGTTATGGTTTCCCAATATGTGATAACCAAATTTTATCTAATGGTGTTGTTAAATATATTGGAGATGCAATTGCTATAGTATGTGGAGAGAACAGAGACGCTGCAAAGGCAGCAGCTAAATTAGTAGAGGTACAATATGAAGAACTTGACCCTGTATTTTCACCAGAGGAGTCTAAGGAATTAGCAAGCAGTCTTGTGGTTAAAAAAAATATAGGGAAATGGGTAGAAAATGAAGAAGATATTACTCTCGAGATGGAATTAAGCACCAAACATCAGGAGCACATGTACATTGAGCCAGAGGGGGCAGTAGCACACTTTGAAGGCGATGCTTTAATTGTTCATGCTCCAATGCAGAGTCCATTAAATGCAAAGTTCATTATGGCCAAGGTATTGGGAATGGAAAGCAGTAAGGTAAGAATTATTCAAAGTACTGTAGGAGGCGCCTTTGGCGGTAAGGATGATGTGGTCTATGAGGCCTGCGGTTTTGCAGCCTTGGGAGCATATAAAACAGGTAGACCCTGTAAGTTTGTAGCTTCTAGGGAGGAGTCTATAATATCAAGCTATAAAAGACATCCAGCAAGCTGCCAGCTAAAGCTTATATGTGATAAAAAAGGCTATTTTAAGAGTATTAAAGTTAGAAATAAATTGGATGGCGGGGCTTATGGCTCTGTTAGTCCCTTTGTGTTATATAGAAATACCACCCACTCTGCAGGACCATATGTTTTTAATGAAGTGGATGTGGAGAATGGGGTTTATTATACAAATAATGTGTATTCTGCAGCCTTTAGGGGCTTTGGAGGACTACAAGCCTGCTTCTTTTATGATACTGCTGTAGATGAAATGTCCTATAGATTAGGGATAGATCCTATTGAGCTTAGAATGAAAAATATTTGGAGAAAGGGTACTACAACCCCTACAAATCAGGATGTGAACTGGGAGCCATCTATAGAGAAGCTGCTTATAAAAATAAAAGAAGCATCCCAGTGGGAGTTAAAAAGAAGTGAGTTTGAGGACTTTAATAAAAATAATAAATATTACAAAAAAGGAATAGGAGTATCATTAGGATACCATGGAATAAGTCTTGGAGCCGAGGGGGAAGATTTCGCCCAATCAGAAGTTATTTATGATAATGAAAAAGATAAGCTTATTGTTACCTGTGGAATCTCTGAATTAGGCCAGGGCTCAAGAACTGTGTATTCTCAAATAGCCAGTGAGGTACTTGATTTGCCTCAAAAATATATTGAAGTAAATAACTATGATACAGATAGAATATTGGACTCAGGTCCAACGGTAGCTTCCCGTGGCTCAACGGTAGGGGGAAGAGGAGTTCAAACTGCCTGTGAGAATTTTGTAAAGTTTATTAAAGATGAATTTTCTAAAATAAACAAGGTGGAAGCAAGTAAAGTTATTTATAAAGAGGGAGCTTTGTATATTGAGGATAAAGAAGTTATTAAGCTTATGGAATTTTGCAAAGAGATTTCGAAGGAGCGGGAGATAAAGATATATGGCAGGTTTGATATGCCTAAGATTGATTGGAATGAACATACTGGCCTAGGTATCCCTTATGTGTCCTACCACTATGGAGTTCATGTGTGCTATCTAACAGTGGACATCGTGACAGGAATGGTTACTGTAGATAAATATTTTGCTATACATGATATTGGAAAGGTAATCAATCCAACCTCCTTAAAGGGTCAGATCAATGGAGGAATAGCTACGGGAATAGGTTATGCCTTAATGGAGGATTTAGAAATTCACAATGGGATTATAGAAAACGATAATTTCGATTCTTATATAATTCCTACATCTATGGATATACCAGAAATATATAGCGAAGCTTACGAAAGCCTTGAACCACTGGGACCTTTTGGGGCGAAAGGTACCGGTGAGCCTGTACTTACTCCTGTACCGGCATGTATAGGAAATGCAATACGGTTCGCCATAGGAAAGAGATTTACAGATTTGCCTTTTACTCTAGAAAAAATTGTACTTGGAAAGGAGCTTAGTAAGTATGGTAAATAATTTTATAAAAGCTAAAAGCCTTTCAGAAGCATTGAAGCTTATGAAAGAAAAGGAAAGCGTAATTATTGCTGGTGGTACTGACTTAATTGTAGAGCTCCACCAAGGGAAAAAGATAAAAGAAAGAATTATAGATATATCTTCATTAGAAGAGTTAAAAGACATAAGAGAAGAAAATGGATATGTTGTTATTGGTGCTGGCTGCACTCATAGTGAAATAGAAAAAAGTAAAATAGTGAAGGAAAAGCTTCCTATATTGGCTAAGGGCTGCAGTATTGTAGGTTCAACAACTATAAGAAATAGAGGAACTATAGGAGGTAATGTGGTAAATTCCTCAACCTGTGCAGATACAGTACCTCCACTTTTAATCTTAGATGGAAAGGTGAAGCTTCAAAGCTTCCAGGGAGAAAGAGTTATTGATTTGAAAGACTTTTTCTACAACAAAGGGAAGGTTAATCTTAGAAATGATGAAATAGTTATAGAGTTTTTAGTGAAGCCTATGGAATCAGATTATAAATGGAGCCTCGTTAAGGTAGGGAGGAGAAAATCCCTTTCCATATCAAGATTAACCTTAGCTATAGCAGTGAAGGAAAAGGATGGATTAATTGAAGACTTAAGAATTTGTCCTGGGGCTATGCTGCCTAGGCACGGAAGGCTTTGGAAAACTGAGGAAGGTTTCAAGGGAAAGCGCTTTAATGAAAATATAATTGAGGAAATTGGAGAAAGTGCCAGCAGGGAAGCTATAGCTCTTTCAGGCATACGGTGGTCTACTGAATATAAGGAGCCAGTACTTAAAGGGCTTACTATTAGAGCTTTAGAAGAATTAGGAGTACAAGGGGGTTAAGGATATGAAGTTTGTTTTAAATGGGGAAAACCAAAATGTAGCAGTGGATGAAAGAAAAACTCTTCTTGAATTCTTAAGAGAAGATATGGGGCTTACAGGTGTGAAGAAGGGCTGCGAAATAGGAGAATGTGGAGCATGTACAATTTTAATGAATAAAAAGGCCGTAAATTCCTGTATGGTACTTGCAGGGCAGATTGAAGGCTGTGAGATTGTTACCATTGAAGGTGTAAGTAAGGAGGTTCTCCATCCTCTTCAAGAAAGGCTTTTAAAGGGAGGAGCAGTGCAATGTGGCTATTGCACCCCTGGTATGGTTATGGCTATATTGGCACTTCTATATGAAAATTCAAATCCTAGTGAAGAAGAAATAAGAAGAGCAATAGATGGCAACCTATGCAGGTGCACAGGATATAATCAGATAATTCAAAGCGTTAAAGAGATGAAGCTTGATGAATTGGAGGTTATATGAAAATGGAAATAAAGTTTAAGATAAATGGGGAAATGAGAACTGCAAAAGTAAATGACAGTACTAGACTCCTTGATTTAATTAGGGAGGATTTAGGCTTAACTGGTACAAAGGAAGGTTGTGGTGAGGGAGAATGTGGGGCATGCACAGTTATTGTAGATGGTGCAACGGTAGCATCCTGCTTGACCTATGCCTATCAAATAGATGGCAAGGAGATTTTTACTATAGAAGGAAAGAACTCATTGAGAGATTTAGAAATCATTGAAGAGGCTTATGTGGACGCTGGAGCGGTGCAATGCGGGTACTGCATACCAGGAATGGTGATGTCAACTAAGGTGCTTTTAGATAACAACTTAAAGCCAACCAGAGAAGAAATCCGTAAGGCCTTAGAAGGTAACTTTTGCAGGTGCACAGGCTATGTAAAGATTGTAGATGCAGTAGAGCTTGCTTGCGAACGGTTAAGAGAAAAGAGGTGTAAATAGCTATGGCAGAAGTATTAGTTCCTAAAACCTTAGCAGAACTGCTTCCCAATATCAATAATGAAGAAAAAAGAATAACTGCAGGGTGTACAGATGTTATTGTAGGACTTAGAAGTGGAAGAATTACTTATAAACCTATGATAGATATAAATGAAATAGAGGAGATAAAAATTATTTATGAAGATGATGACAATGTTTATATAGGCAGTAATGTTCCTTTAAACAAAGTAATTCATAATGAACTGATACAAAAGAATTTTTCTGTCCTTAAAAAGGCTATTGAATCTATTGGTTCGCTGCAGATAAGAAATAGGGCCACAATAGGTGGAAATATTCAAAATGGATCTCCAAGTGGAGATTGTATTTTAGCTTTAACTGTTTTAAGAGCAAAAGTAGCTTTAAGAAGCTTAAGTGGAAGAAGACAAGTAGATATAAAGGATTTTATTAAAGGGCCAGGACGAACAGATTTAAGAAATGATGAATTTATTGAATATATAGCAATACCAAAGATTTTTTTAAAGTATCAAGGTTATTTTGAAAAGGTTGGACTTAGAAATGCAATGGTTATTTCAATAGCTTCCATGGCAGTAGTCTATAAGCTTGAAAATAACCTTGTTAAGGATATCAATATAGCTTATGGTGCTGTTGCACCAAAGGTTTTACAGTTAACGGAGGTAGAGAATTTCTTAAAGGAGAAAGAGCTAAATAGAGAAAATCTAACAGCAGCTGGAGAATTAATAAGTAGGGCTGTTTCACCAATTGATGATGTTAGAGCATCTGCAGAGTATAGAAGGGAAGTATGTAAAAATTTAATCCTTAGGTTATTAAAGCAAGCGCCCTAGGGTACTCAGATATTGCCAAATACCCCTGGGGTACTCCAGGGGTGCTGGGACATAAATGGAAGGTCAATGAGAGATATATGGGAGGAGTTTTAATGTCAATAAATGAAATGCTTCATCCACAGAGCCTAGAAGAAAGCAAGGAAATGCTTGAAAGCTATAAGCCTTCAAAAATTCTTGCTGGAGGAACTGATTTAGTTTTGGACTTAAGAAGAGGAAAGTTAGAGGCAGATTATTTAATTAACTTAAATAGGGTTAAGGAACTGAAAAATATAGAGGACAGAGAGACTTCTATAAGTATAGGCAGTATGGTAACTTTTGCTGAGCTTAAAGAAAATCCTTTGATTAAAAAGCATTTTAGCGCCCTTGTAGATGCAGCTGCTTCAATGGGTTCACCACAAATTAGGAATATTGCAACCATAGGAGGAAACATAGTAAATGCTGCCCCAGCAGCAGATATTATTCCCTGCCTATTGTGCTTTGCAGGTACTTTAAAATTTGAAAGTAAAAGTGGAAGAAGAGAACTTAGCAGCATAGAATATTTTAACAACTATTCACGGGAAGGTATAAAAGATAAGGAAATACTCACGGAAATAATACTACCTAAAACTAAGGGGCTTAGTGGTTTTTATAAATTAGGTAAAAGAAATGCATTAGCCATATCAAGACTTTCTGCTGCAGTTAATATTAATATTGTAGAGAGCAAAATTCAAGTTTTCAAAGTAGCCCTGGGAGCAGTTGGGAAATATCCGTTTTTATTAGAAGAAATAGAAAAGCTAGTACTTAATAAAGAGATAAACTATATTTTGCAAGAGGATGTAACTAATCTAATAAGTAATGTAGTTTATGAGAGCATTAAGAATAGAAAAACAATGCCATTCAAAAAAGAGGCAGTAAAAGGAGTCTACAAGGAGGCTGTTTTAAGAGCATTAATCTGTGGAGGGAATTTAAATGAATAAAATTAGGGTAAAGGTAAATGAGAGATTTTATGAAAAGGAAATCTCCTCTGATATTCGTTTAATAGATTTTTTAAGGGATGAATTAAAGCTCACAGGTACTAAGGAGAGCTGTGGAGAGGGTGAATGTGGAGCATGTACTGTAATTTTAAACGGAAAAGCAGTGAATTCTTGCTTAATCTTAGCTGCTTCTGTTGATGGATTAGAGATAATAACTATAGAAGGGTTAGCTGGAAAAGATTTAAACCCAATACAACAAGCTTTCCTTGAGGTTGGGGCAGTTCAGTGCGGTTATTGTATTCCAGGGATGATACTTAGTGCTAAGGCTATATTAGACAAAAATCCAGAAGCCGACGAAAGAGAAATTAGGGAAGGCATATCAGGAAACCTATGCAGGTGCACTGGCTATGAAAAGATTGTTTCGGCTATAAAGCTGGTACAGGAAAGAAGCAAGAATAACTAATATGGAGGTAAATTATGTTTAAACCAGTTGGTGAAGGTATTATCAGACCAGATGCACTAGATAAAGTAAAGGGTAAGGCCTTGTATCCAGCAGATATGGAATTTCCGGAGATGCTTTTTGGAGGAGTGGTAAGAAGCACAATTCCCTTTGGAAGGGTAGTAGCTGTTAATGTGGAAAAGGCGAAATCAATTCCAGGGGTGAAAGCTATTATTGATTATACGATGATACCCGGTGCTATTACTAATGGAGTTATTTTCAAAGATTTGCCGGTTTTGGTTAAGGACGTAGTAAAGAGGGTTGGAGATCCAATTATTCTTGTCATTGCAGAAAGTAAAGAAATACTTAATAGAGCTTTATCTCTTGTTGAAATAAAATATGAAGCTTACAAGGGAATTTTTACTATTGAGGATGCATTAAAAGAAGATGCTCCTATCTTAGGGGAAAAGAGTAATGTGCTGTATAACATAAAAATAAAAAAGGGTGATATAGAAAAAGGATTTCAAGAGGGCAAATATATAGCTGAAAATTGGTATAGTACCCAAATGGTTGATCATGGATTCCTTCAAACAGAAAGTGCCGTAGCAAGAATGGGAAATGGAGGAGGAATAGAAGTATATGTTGCTACTCAGTATCCTCATTATGACAGAGAGGAAATCTCAAGGTGTCTTAACATGCCGGAGGAAAAGGTGAAAGTTATAAATGTTTCAATTGGGGCGGCCTTTGGTGCGAGAGAGGATATGACCCTTCAATGTCACGCAGCACTGGGAACCTTTATAACGGGAAAGCCAGTTAAAATAATTTACTCTAGAGAGGAATCTGCTGTTACTCATTGCAAAAGACATCCATTAAAAATGTATTACAAAACTGCAGCGCGGGAAGATGGTAAACTTTGTGCACTAAAGGCAAGGATATGGGGAGATTCTGGAGCATATGCCTCTTGGGGTATTAACGTACTTAGAAAATCTGCTGTTCATGCCTCAGGTCCTTATGAAATACCTAATGTAGAGATAGAATCTATGGCGGTTTATACTAATAATTCCTTCTCAGGAGCTATGAGAGGCTTTGGAGCTACACAGGTTGCAGTAGCTTATGAAAGTCAAATGGATATTCTAGCGGAAAAGTTAAATATCCATCCTTTAAAATTTAGACATATGAATTCATTTCAGGTTGGCAGTTTTACAGCTACAGGACAGTGCCTTTGCAGCAGTGTAGGGGCTAAAAAATGTATAGAAGAAATAGCAAAATTAGATGGCATAGAATTGTAGGCTGGAGGTGAAAAGGTGAAAAGAAGAGGAATAGGGTATTCAAGTATCTTTTATGGAACTGGATATGGAAATGGCTTTCCTGATGAATCTAGAGCGGAGGTAGAATTAAATGAAGAGGGGAAAATAATTATTTATGTTGGCGCTGCAGAAGTAGGGCAGGGAGCCAAAAGTATTATGTGGCAAATTGCTGGAGAAACATTGGGAATAGCACTTGACCATATTGAAATACAAAATAGCAGCACAGATTTATATAAGGATTCAGGAACGGCAGCTGCCAGCAGGCAAACTTATAATACTGGCAATGCAGTGCTAGATGCCTGCAGAAAGCTTAAAGAAAATATGGAGCAGGCATTTATCCATCAGGGTAAGGATAACTTTGTTATCGAAGATGGTTTAATTAAAGCAGATGAATATATATATAGACTTTCGGAAGTACATGATATTATGAAAAAAAACGATGTATACACTAGAGTAGAGGGCTATTTTAAGGCTAAGACAACCTCCTTAGATTTGGAAACAGGACAGGGAAATCCCTACTGGCCATATACCTTTGCCGTGCAGAAGGTAATTGTAGAGGTGGATGATGAAACGGGGAAAGTAGATGTGCTTGAGGTTACAGCCTGCAACGATTCTGGAAAGGTTATTAACCCTACTTTAGCTGAAGGTCAGGTTCAGGGAGGTTGTGCAATGGGCATAGGTTATGCTCTTATGGAGGAAGTAGAGATAATTGAGGGGAAAATAAAAAACACTAATTTTTCTGATTATATTATGCCTACTAGCATGGATGTTCCACAAATAAAAACAATTTTTATTGAGGAAGAAGAGCAAAGTGGACCCTATGGCGCTAAGGGGCTAGGAGAAACAGTAACTATACCGACAGCACCTGCAATTATTAATGCGATATATGATGCAGTGGGAGTGAGAATACGTGATTTACCTGCTACCTGTGAAAAAGTATTAAAAGCAATAAAAAATAAGGAGGAAGTATGAGGAATCTTAAAAAAAATATTAGTGCTGCGCTAGGAAAGGTAAAGGCGGAGGTTGTTCTTAAAAATGCTTTTATAATAAATGTCTTTACTCAAAGCATAGAAAAAAATGATATTGCCATTAACGGTGGAGTCATAGTAGGAGTAGGTAAATATGACGGAATTGAAGAAATTGATTGTACAGGGCTTTTTGCAGCTCCAGGCTTTATTGATTCTCATGTGCATATAGAATCTACCTTTGTTACACCAGAAGCTTTTTCAAAGCTAGTAATTAAAAAAGGAGTTACAACGGCTATTGCAGACCCTCATGAAATTGCCAACGTACTTGGAATTCAAGGAATTGAGTTTATGATAGAGAGTAGCAGCAAGGGAGAAATGGATATATTCTACATGCTTCCCTCCTGTGTACCAGCAACAGAGTTTGAAGATAACGGAGCAGCCCTTGAGGCTGAGGAATTAGAAAAATATATTAATCATAGCAATGTGTTAGGTTTAGGAGAGGTAATGAATGTACCAGCAGTAGTTAATGGCTGTGATAATATGCTTAATAAAATCATGCTAGCAAAAGGAAAGTATGTGGACGGTCATTGTCCTGGTATTTTAGATAAAGAGCTTAATGCATATAAAGCGGTGGGAATAAACACTGATCATGAATGTACTAATTACTCCGAAGCTATTAAAAAGGTGCAGCGGGGAATGTATGTAATGCTTAGAGAAGGCTCCGCAGCTAGAAATTTGGCAGATTTACTTCCTGCGGTAGATAAAGATAACTATCACAGATTTCTATTCTGCACAGATGACAGACATATTGAGGATTTAATGCAGGAGGGAAGTATAGATAATTGTATTAGAAAGGCAATTAAGGAAGGGTTGGATCCGATTATGGCTTATACCATAGCATCCTTTAATGCAGCAAATTGTTATGGATTAAGGGATAGAGGAGCTATTGCACCAGGCTATAAAGCAGATGTAGTCATATTCGATGATTTAAATAAGTTAAAGATAACTACAGTTGTTAAGGATGGGAAGGTATTTATTGAAAAAAGCAGTAAAAGTAGCTACTATATTAAATCTTCTGTAAACCTAGACTTCATAAACAAGGATTATTTAAAGGTAGAAAATGCAGGGAATTATGTAAATGTGATAAAGCTTATACCTCGCTCCATTGAAACAAAGCAAGAAAAGAGGAAGGTTATAGTTAAAAACAATATAGTTACATCAGTGGAAGGGGATGATGTACTTAAAATCGCCGTCTTCGAAAGACATAAGAGAACAGGAAAAAGAGCAGTAGGCTATTTAGAAGGATTGGGATTAAGTGATTGTGCAATTGCCCAAACTATAGCTCATGATTCTCATAATATAGTAGTAGTAGGGGATAATGATAAGGACATGGAGATAGCAGTTAATAGTCTTATAACTATTGGAGGTGGAATAGCTATAGTATCCCAAGGTAAGCTGTTAGATCATTTAAGTCTTCCCATAGCTGGACTTATGACAATAGAGGAAACCTCCGTGGTTTGTGATAAGGTAAAGAAGCTACGTATGATTGCTAGGCAGTATGGTGTAAAAAAGGATTTTGATCCCTTCATAACCTTAGCATTTATGGCTTTGCCAGTGATACCAAGCCTTAAAATTACAGCAAGCGGACTATTTAATTATAATAAATTTAGTTTTTGTGACCTCTTTGAGGATAAAGTTAAATAAGTTATGTGTGCCTAGGAGGTAGTGTGATGAACATAAGAGGTATAATATTAGCAGGCGGAATGTCTAGCAGAATGGGTAAAAATAAGCTGCAGCTAGAGTTAAAAGGAAAACCAATAATTAATATTGTTATTGATAATACTAGGCAATCTAAATTAAGTGAACTGATGCTGGTGTATGGCAAGTATGAGGTAGATACTGATATTAAAAAGGTGTACAACCCTAATTATGAAATGGGAATGAGTACTTCGATTATTGAAGGGTTAAAAGGATATACAGGTGATGGAGTTATGCTTTTACTTGGAGACATGCCCTTTGTAAATAAAGAGATAGTAAATGAACTAATTCAAAGGTTTAATAATACAGAGAAGAATATTGTTGTCCCTACCTTTGAAGGAAAAAGAGGAAATCCAGTGATAGTTGGGAAAAAGTATTTTCAAAGCTTATTAGAGAATAAGGGGGACAAGGGTGCTAGAGATATTATCAATAATAATATTGACGATGTTGAATGGGTACAGGTTAACAGCAGGGGGATTTTTATTGATGTAGATGAGGAAGAAATCTACAAGTCTATTCTAAATTCAGATATTGAAAATTCTTAAAAGGGTTTATTAAAATTTATTAGGCTTAGGAGAAATATGGAATTAATCAGTGATTTTAATATAGATTTAAGCAAAAGAGAATTAATTACTTTTGTAGGGGCTGGTGGTAAAACTACCACCATATTTAATTTAGCAAGGGAGTTAAGGGATAAGGGCAAAAAAGTCTTAGTGACAACTACAACAGCAATATATTACCCTAATGATGAAAAATGTGACCGCATTATAGTATTGGACAATGAAATGGAAAATATTTTCCAGGAAATATTTTTAGGTGGTATCACAGTAGTTGGGCAAAAGGTAACTGATAAAGGTAAGCTTAAAGGAATTGAATGTAGCATTATAAATGAACTGTTTTTAAAGAAGGTCTTCGATTATATATTAGTTGAAGGGGATGGAGCGAAGGGAAAGCCGATAAAGGTCCCCGCCGACCATGAACCGGTAATTCCAAGTTTAGCTACTTTAGTAATAGCTGTTATTGGGGTAGATGCTGTAGGCAGGAGAATTAATGAAGATAATGTACATAGGGTTCTTCAATTTTGTGAGATAGCAAAAAAGGAAATTGATGAAATTATTACTGAGGAGGACTTAGTATCAATTTCAGTTAATGAAAAGGGAATCTTTAAGTTTGCTCCAAAAGGGAGTAAAAAGCTTTTGTTTTTAAATAAGTCTAGAGTTCCTGAAGATACAGAAATGTTAGAAAGAATTAAGAAGAAAATAAAAATCTATAATGATGAATACGGACATGGTGGTAACGGATGGCAGCATGTTAACATAGATGATATTATTATTGGAATTAGAGAAGAAGGGAAGAAAAATGGTTGATGAAATTGTAGTTATAAGAAGTGGGGGAGAGATAGGCAGCGCAGTGGCTCATAAGCTTCATAGATGTGGGTTTAAGGTGCTCATACTGGAAACTCCTGCACCTGCTTTTATTAGAAGTGAAATATCTTTTGGAAAGGCTGTGTATGAGGGAGAAGCTGTAGTCGAGGAAATTACTGCAGTGAAAATAAATACTATAGATGAAATAAATAGCTCATGGGAAAAGAATGTTATCCCTATATTGATAGATCCGGATTGCGATGTAGTTCACAGAGTTAAACCTTCTGCTTTGGTAGATGCAACCTTGGTAAAAAGAAATATAGGAACAAATAAAGGAATGGCCCCTATTACTATTGCACTTGGTCCAGGCTATGAGGCTTCAGTGGATGTAGATGTGGTAATCGAGACTAACAGAGGACACAATCTAGGCAGGTTGATATTTGAGGGCTTTAGTGAAAATAATACAAGTATTCCAGGGAGTATTATGGGCTATACTGAAGAAAGAGTGATAAGAGCTCCTATAAGGGGGAAGGTCAAAAACTTATTAGTCATTGGTGATACTGTTAAGAAGGGACAAATAATTTGTTGTGTAGAGGACCAGGAGGTTAAAGCTCAAATTGATGGGGTGCTAAGAGGAATTATAAGAGATGGTTTCTTTGTTCAGAAAGGGTTAAAAATTGGAGACATCGATCCACGGAATCACAAGGAATACTGTTTCACTATTTCTGATAAAGGAAGGGCCATAGCTGGGGCAGTGCTGGAGGCTATCCTGTATTTACATTTACAGAGAAGACAGAAGGATTGATGTAGATTTGGTTGGGGTACAGGTTCGCTGAGTATAATTTTGAGGGGCTAGGGAGATACGAGAAAAGAATTTTAACACTGAAGGAACAGAGGACACTGAGGACACGGAAGGGTAAAGGTAGATGAACTGGGCGAAGCAGACAGTAAGAAGATAATAGCAAAAGAGAGTTGTAAGTAAAAATAAAAGGATGGTGAAGTGAAAATAGATAACAATATTTTTCTTAAAATAGGAGAAGAAGCAAGAAAAAATAAAGCTGTTGCGTTGATTATAATTACAAAAGTAGAAGGTTCCTCACCGGGAATTGAAGGAAGCATTATGGCTGTGTTTGAGGATGGGAGCGCCTTAGGAACTGTTGGAGGGGGAAGCCTAGAGCATTGTGCTATTAAACAAGCAAAGGATTGTTTAGTAAAAGGCATGGGACAGCCATTTCAATATGATTTAAGCAGCGAGGGAAGCTTAGGAATGATTTGCGGAGGCAAGGCAGAAGGGTACATTAAGGTTATTAATTCTGGGCCGAAGCTTATTATAATTGGTGGAGGCCATATTGCTGTAGAGCTTCATAATCTTTCAAAGTTTATTGGTATGGAAACAGTGGTATTTGAAAATAGAGAAGAGTATGGAACTGAAGAGAGATTTCCTGAAGCAGAAATCATTGTAGCAAATTATGAAGAAGCTTTAAGGAATTATAATATTTCTTCTAATTGTTTTGTGGTTATAGTTACCCATGGTCACAGCTATGATGAAATTGCTCTAAAGGCCGTAATTAACAGCGATGCAGCCTATATTGGCATGATCGGCAGCAGAGAAAAAACTGAACAGGTTATGAGTAATTTAAAGGCAGCAGGCATTTCTGAAGATAAGCTTAATAAGGTATATGCACCAATAGGGCTAAATTTAGGTGGCAGAAGTCCAAAGGAAATAGCCTTTAGCATAATGGCAGAAATAGTACTTATAAAAAATGGTGGAAGCTTAAAACATATGAAGGATTAATAAGCTTCCTTTGAATTATTAACTATGGGAGGGGGAAACTGAAATATGATATGGTCAACTAAGAAAAAAATACTTATATCTTTAATGGCTATTTCATTTTTGTTTGCTGGGTATACTTTAATAAACAATATCAACAAGATGCCTAAAGCAAAACCAAAGGAGTTTAATTTTGTTTTAAATTATGGCATCTGTGCTAAAAATCAAATAGATACTATAAAGGGACAATATACTAAGGATATGATTACTGAACCGGCAATAACAACAAATTTAGTATTGACGGAAGAAGAGATGAATACCATATATTTTGAGATGAGGAAGATTAATATTTTAAGTTATCCTGATAAATTTACTCCTATGAGTTTTAAGAGACAAACGCCTTTTATGACTTATTCTATTAAAATCTTTATTAATGGCAAAGAGAAAAATATATACTGGAAAGATGAAAAGGTTTCAGAAAGTAAAAAGGCAGTTAAGCTTCGCGAATTATTTAGGAAAATAGATAAAATAATAGAACACAAAGAGGAATATAAGAAATTACCTGAAGCAAAAGGAGGGTATTGTTAGAGGATTTATGTCAGTATTGCAGGGGAGGGGGTAATAAAGAAAATTAATGATAAAATTATAACAATCTATTATTAATAAGAAGTATTATAATCACTAAAAATAAGATGAATAACATAGGATATTGTAAAAATAAACCTAAAAAGTAATAAAATACAGTGTTTTTGATGCTGTACCATATAAAAACAACCAACTGTTATAACACAACACTGTATATACATGAGGGGTTGTTAAGGTTACAACAAACTGTTATACCATAAAAATTATTGTGTATTAATTTTGAAAAAGTATTGATAAATTATTAACATAGTAGTATACTATACCTGAAGTTAAAAATTTTACACAAAGATATTTGCGTCGTTGGGCTCGAAATGCATATTGCCTACATAGTATGCATGAAGTTATTAAAGGCCGGATAACATTAATTGAGGAAAAGAAATTGAAAGATATTTGCAAATTGAGAGGTGCATTCTATGTAAATATTTTATGATAGCATAAAATCATAGTAATGTACCTAAACGGTTTTAGTAAAAGTTATTTATGAAATTAATAAAAGGACCATTTATGCAAATGGTCCTTTTATATTTACTCCGCCCAGAATGGGCAGCAGCTTTTATTACATTTTTTCTCTCTTAGTGTAGTGAGTGTGTAATAATTCATGAGCTTTTTCGCCATATGGTTCACCAAGGAATTCCTTGTAAAGCTCTATGATTGCTGGGTTTTCATGTGATTTTCTTAAAGTCTTGCTTCTATCTTCGCCGTATAAAGCTTCAGTACGTTTCTTTAATATTTCAACGTCACCATGGATATAAGGTTGACCAGCTCCGCCTATGCATCCGCCAGGGCAAGCCATTATTTCGATAGCATGGTATTCAGCTTTTCCGTCTCTGATTGCTTCTAATAGCTTACGAGCATTTCCAAGGCCGTGAGCAACTGCAGCTTTAACTTCAAGATCACCGATCTTAACAGTAGCTTCTTTGATTCCTTCTAAACCACGAACTGCTTCGAAATCAACATTTTCTAATGTTTCTTTTGTTAACCATTCGTAAGTTGTACGTAATGCAGCTTCAAGAACTCCACCTGTAGCTCCGAATATTACAGAAGCACCAGTTGATTCTCCTAGTGGGTGATCGAAATCAGCATCCTCTAAAGAGTTGAAGTCAAGTCCTGCTTCTTTAAGCATCTTAGCTAATTCTCTAGTTGTAACAACTATATCAACGTCTTGAACGCCGTCTTTACCGAATTCTGGACGAGCAGCTTCGTATTTCTTAGCAAGACATGGCATTACAGATACACATACGATATCTTTTGGATC
>Ga0316601_100000604_pt1 | contig 15963 bp, 14 predicted proteins | sample OWC_soil_day5_no_FD_207663 | JGI IMG/M metagenome (GOLD analysis project Ga0316601, IMG submission 207663) | Wetland soil microbial communities from Old Woman Creek delta, Ohio, United States - OWC_soil_day5_noCT | ecosystem: Environmental > Terrestrial > Soil > Wetlands | place: USA: Ohio... | reverse complement strand
CGCCGACGTCCAGCGACTCCAGGAATCGGTCTTCGACGCCAACACCGAGATCGCACGGCTGCGCAGCCACGACGCGGGGCGGGCGAAATCCCTGCAGGCGCGGCTCGACGATCTGAGCGACGAAGTTATCTACCTCAAGGTCAAGCTGCGCAAGGAAGGCGCGTCGCGGGCCGACTACGGCGCGCTGCGCGACCAGATCGACGACATCCGCATCGAGGCCCGCAGCCTGGTTCCCGTGCCGGATCGCGCCGGCGTGCCGGCCCCGGTCCCTGCTCGCGACGAGCCAGCCGCGAAGATCGCCCGCCAGGGCACGACGACGCGGCCGAACGAGATCCCGGCCGGAACGGAACTGGACGTTCGGCTCGAGACGCCGCTCACCTCGGAGACCGCGGCGCTCGAAGACCGCTTCACGGCGACCACGATCGCCGATCTGTACAACGGCGAGTCCCTGCTCATCCCCGCCGGGTCGCCGGTCCGCGGGATCGTGACCGGCGTCGCGAAGGCGGGACGCGTGGAACGCACGGGCAAACTCACGCTGTCCTTCGATCGCGTCACCGTGAAGGGGCAGGCATACCCGATTCACGGAACCGTGACCCAGGCGCTGCAGAGCGGAGGCTATCGTGAGGACGCGGGGAAGATCGCGGCAGGGGCCGGTGTCGGCGCGATCCTGGGCGGCATCCTCGGCGGGTTCAAAGGCGCCATGGCCGGCGTCCTCATCGGCGGCGGCGGCGTGATCGCGGCGACGGAAGGCCAGGACGTCAACCTGGCTGCCGGAACCGTGCTGCGGGTGCGTCTCGACTCGCCGTTGACGATCAAGTAAGGGCGGGACGGGCTCTCACCGACCGTGCCGCCGGCACGGGGGCGCGATCAGCGGAAGGGAACGGCTCGCCGGCGAGACTGCTTCACGGCCAGCAGGATGTTGTCTTCCTTGACCGCGTGTGCCTGCAGGACGGCCAGGAAGTCGCGGAACGAGTCTTCCAGGCGCGCCAGCGCCTGAGCCGTCCCGGATGCGCGGACGCTTCTCATCTTCCGCCGAAGCCGGCTGACGTCGACCTTCATCGCTTTGTGCTCGCCAACCAGCTCCAGGACAGCCTGGCGGGTCGCCACGGCGCTTTCGCTCGCCACCAGTTGCGGGAAGACGTGCTTCTCTTCGAACGCGAAATGCCCGATGACGTGCTCGGCGAGAAACGCCTTCATGGCGGCGATGCGCTGGTGCGGCTCCGGCTCCTCGAACAGGGCGGCCGACCGTTGGACGTTGGCGACGTACTCCGACAGGAAGCGATGATCCTCGACGGCCTGCTGAAACGCCTGGACCTGTTTCAGCGAAACGCTGGCGGTCGCCGCGCGGGTCTGGGCGCTTTGTGCCATCTCGCTCCGGACAACGCTGGGTGATTGGACTGCCTCGCTTATACCATGCCGGAAATTGCCGAGGCAAGCTGGCCGGAGCCGGGCCAGGTTCGGACAACCCCGCGACGGCGCCGGCCGCGCACACGCCGCCGGACGTGTGCACAAGAGGACAGACGCGCGTCCTGAAGATGCCTACGATGCTTTTGCTGGGAGGAGAGGATCCACCGGGTAGCTCCCACGGAGGCAGAGATGAACAGCAATACGTTGCACGGTCGCGGCACCGCCGCCTGGGTCCGCTCAGCCGGCGGACGCCGGAAGCACGCGACAAGGGTGGTGATGGTGCTGGCCCTGTCCGCCGGAATCTGGGCGGCCGACGGCCGCACGGTGCTGAAACCCGGCTGGAACATGTTCTCGCCGCAGCAGGACGTCGAGGTGGGACAGCAGGTGGCGCCGGACGCGGAGCGGCAGCTGCGGATGCTGAACAACTCCCGCGTGGACGATTACGTGAACACCCTGGGACGACGGCTGGCCGCCAACGCGCCCGGCGAGAAATTCCCGTATCGGTTCAAGGTCGTGAACGACCGCGCGATCAACGCGTTCGCGCTTCCCGGCGGTCCCATCTACCTCAACCGCGGCGTGATGGAAGCGGCCGACAACGAGTCGCAGGTGGCCAGCGTGCTGGCACACGAGATCTCGCACGTGGCGCTTCGCCACGGCACCAACCAGGCCAGCAAGGCCTCGGCGGCACAGGTACCCCTCGCCATCCTGGGCGGCATGATCGGCAGCAACTCCACCAAGTCCGTTCTGGCCCAGCTCGGTGCGAACTTTGCCGTGAACTCGATCCTGCTCAAGTACTCGCGCACGGCCGAGAGCCAGGCCGACCTGATGGGCGCTCAGATTCTCTTCGATTCGGGGTACGACCCGCGGGCCATGGCGCAGTTCTTCGAGAAGCTCGAGGCCCAGCAACGGGGCAGCGGCCAGGTGGAGTTCTTCTCCAACCACCCGAGCCCGGATCATCGCATCGAACGCGTGAACCAGGAAGTGGAACTGCTCGGCGGGGCGCCGCGCGATTCCCAGATCGGGTCCAGGGAGTTCGGCAACGTCACGCGCTCCCTCCAGGCGCTGGCGGGGCCGCCCGCGAAAGGGCAATTGACGGCCGGCGACACTCGCGGTCAGCCTGTCGGACAGGGCCTGCGAATCATGACCGCCAGCTATGGCGCGGGCACCCGCTTCATCGACGTGCGTCAGCGCCTGCAGTCCCGCGTGGTCAACGACCGGCTGGACCTGCAGGTGAACAACTCCTCCATGGGCGGCGACCCCAACCGGGACGTCGCCGAGGCCCTGCAGTTGACGTATGACTGGGCAGGACGGCAGTACGACGTCACGGTCCACGAGAACCAGCGGGTGGCCATACCCACCAGCCAGCAGGCACGGGGAGACGCGGGCGGGAGCGGCGCCGCGTCCGACTGGCCGTCGGAACGCTTCGTGGGCGTCGAGAACTCCCTGTTGCGCATCAGCCACCCCGACAACTGGCAGTCCCGGGGACAGGGCGACGCGCTGACCATCACGCCCCGTGACGGGCTCGTCGACGACGGGCAAGGCAACCAGGCGCTGGCCTATGGCGTGATCGTCAACATCTTCGAACCCCGCTCGGGGGGTTACGACCAGCAGTTGCAGGGCGGCGGGTACGGACGAGGATCTGCGGAAGATGCCGCGGCGCGCCTGGACCAGGCGACCGACCAACTGGTCCAGGAACTGCGCCTGTCGAACCGGAACATGCGCGTGATTCGGTACCGGGAGGTCATCAGCGTGGATGGCGAACGTGCGCTCTCCACGTACCTCTCGAACGATTCGCCCCTCGGCGGGCGTGAGACCGACTGGCTGGTCACCATGGAGCGCCCCGATGGCCTGCTGTTCCTGGTGTTCACGGCCCCCGAGCGTGAAGTCCAGGGCTACGAAGGCGCGTTTCACCAGATGCTGCGATCGGTCCGGATCAAGCGGTAGGCGCGGTAGACCTGCGATCCGAAGCGGCACGAACGACCGGCGCGACGAAACACGCCCCCACAGAGAGGGGGGCCGGCCCTTGATCTCGAGTCGCGGCTGATCGAAAGGGGAACCCCCATGCCGGATGATCACCCGACGTCGTTGCCGTCCGGCCCGCAGCCGGAGGACGCGCACGAGAGCGCTGTTGCCGGCCGCCAGGACGCGAAGCGGTCCAGCGAGTCCGCCGAGGAACACCGCAGGCTGGCGGAGGCGGCCAGGAACGAAGCCGAACAATTCAGGCAACTGGCCGAGGAAGCGCGGGAGGTCCGCGACCAGCACCGCGAGGCGCTCGAAGCCGTGAGGCAAGAGCGCGAGCGCCTGCGGGAAGTCGGGGAGCAGGCGCGGATTGCGAGCGAGGAGGCACGATTCGCGGCTGAAGCTGCCCGCAACGCGACCATGGAGTCGGTACACGCAACCGCCGAGTCGCTGGAGGCGACGCTCGACGGCATGCGCATCATGGAGGAGATGCGGCGGACCCTCCGTGACATTCGCGACAGGCAGAAGCTGGACTCCAACTAGCCCCGGAGCTCACCTCGGTTGAGACCGTTCGCTCCGGGCTGACGCACGCTAAAGCCTGCGGGCTCCATCCGGCGCACGCTCAACTTGAGTGAGCGCCGGTGTAGTCCCGGGGGCTGACCGCCACGCCGGCCGTTCCATGGCCGGCCTTGCCGTGCGGGCGGAACGTCGTGAGTGGCGGCACGCCCAGGTCGGCCTGAGGGGCCGATCAGAACAGCACGATCAGAACAGCGTCTTGACACCGCCGCCGCGACGCACGATTCTCTCCGCGTATGCCGCCAGAACCCATCGACACCACCGTCTCACGCCGGACGTTCCTGAAGGTCGGCGTCGGCGCCACCGCCTTCGTTCAGTTCGGCGAGGCCGCTCGCTCCGGCCTGATCGCGGCCGCCGGCTTGGTCCCGGCCGATGCTGTCCAGGCGGCTCCGGCCCCGGCGTGGATCGACACGCCGATGCGTTGGGCGCAGCTCACGCTCGTCGAGGACGACCCGGGGAAGTTCGACCTCGCGTTCTGGCTCGACTACTTCAGGCGGACGCGGTCGGATGGCGTCTGTCTCAGCGGCGGCGGGTGCGTGGCCTACTACCCGACGAAGGTGCCGATGCATCACCGCAGCCGCTGGCTCGGCGACCGCGACGTACTTGGGGAACTCGTCGCCGGGTGCCGGAAGCTGGGCATGGCCGTCATCGTGCGCACCGACCCGCACGCGACCTACGACGATGTGGCGGAGGCCCATCCTGACTGGATAGCCGTCGACGAGGCCGGCAGGCGGCGCCGTCACTGGGCGTCGCCCGAGATGTGGGTGACCTGCGGCCTGGGCCCGTACAACTTCGAGTTCATGACCGAGGTGAAGCGGGAGATCGTGTCGCGCTACCGCGTGGACGGCGTTTTCATCAACCGTTGGGAAGGCTCGGGGATGTGCTACTGCGAGCACTGCCGCCGGAACTTCTCCGCGGCGTCCGGCTTCGAGCTCCCGCGCACCGAGGACCGGCACGGCCAGGCCCGCCAGGCCTACACGATCTGGCGTCAGCGGCGCCTCTTCGACCTGTGGCAGACCTGGGACCGGGCAATCCGTGAGATCAACCCCGATGCCTGCGTCATTCCGAACACCGGGGGCGGGGCCACCAGCACCCTGGACATGAAGGAGATCGGGCAGCGCGCGGCCATGATGGTGGCGGACCGGCAGGCGCGCCGGGGCGTGATGGCGCCATGGGCGATCGGGATGAACGCGAAGGAGTACCGCGCGACGCTCGGGCGGAAGCCGGTCATCGGCCTCTTCAGCGTGGGCGTCGAGGAACCGTACCGCTGGAAGGACTCGGTGCAGAACGCCGCCGAGATCCGGCTCTGGGTGGCGGACCTGGTCGCCAACGGCATGCGCCCGTGGTTCACGAAGTTCAGCGGCGTTCTGCACGACGAGCGGTGGCTCCAGCCGGTCGAAGATGTGTACCACCGCCTCGCCGGATGGGAGCGTTATCTGCGGAACGAGCGTCCGCTCGCGCGAGTGGGAATGGTCTACTCGCAGCAGACCGCATGGTTCGTGGACGGGCGGTTCGAGGATCACCTCAACGGCTGGTACCAGGCGCTGGTCGAGTCCCGCATCCCGTTCGAGCTGGTGCACGACCGCCTGCTCGACGCCGCCCATCTCGCGCCGTACAAGACGCTCATCCTGCCGAATCTCATGGCGCTCTCGGACGAGCAATGCCGGCAGATCGGTGCGTTCGTCCACGGCGGCGGCAGCGTCATCGCGACGCACCAGACCAGCCTGTGCGACGAGCGCGGGTCGCGGCGCAAGACGTTCGGGCTGGCCGATCTGCTCGGCGTGGACTTCGGCGGGACTGTGGTGGCGCGGATGCAGAATGCCTACCTGCGGCTCGAGCACGACGCCACGCCGCGCCATCCGCTGCTTTGCGGGCTCGAGACCGCCCCGCGCATCATCCACGGGGTCTCCCGCGTCGAGGTGACGCCGCGCCAGGCCTTCGGCCCGATGCCGCTGACCCTCATTCCGAGCTACCCCGACCTTCCGATGGAGATGGTCTATCCGCGCGTGGCGAAGACCGACGTCGCGCAGGTGTTCCTCCGGGAGAACGGGGCGGGGGGCCGCGTGGTCTACTTCCCGTGGGACATCGACCGCACGTTCTGGGAAGTCCTGAGCGGCGACCACCTCGCGCTGCTGAGAAACGCCGTCGACTGGGCGACCAACGAGGAGCGGCCCGTCGTGGTCACCGGGCCCGGTGTGCTCGACGTCACCTGCTGGCAGCAGAAGGCGTCCCTGACGGTCCACCTGGTGAACCTCACGAACCCGATGATGATGAAGGGGCCGATCCGCGAACTGGTTCCCGTCGGCGAGCAGGAGGTACGCGTGCGGCTCCCCGAGGGCACCAGGGCGGAAGCGGTGCGCCTCCTCGCGGCCGGCCGGCCGGCCACGCCAGCGAGGGTCGGGCCCTCACTCGTCATCACCGTTCCATCCGTGCTGGACCACGAGGTCGTGGCGATCGACCTGGCGACGGACGGACGCTAACGAACCAGGCCCTCGATCGCGTCGACCACGAGCAAGCTCCCGACCGCGAGCTTCACCAGGTCTCCGTCGAGCATCCCGTATCGATACCCGGAGGGAGCGGGGCCTATCCTCACGGACAGCCCCACCGGGACCGTTCCCACGACCATCCCGTGCGGCAGCGCGTGGCCAACGGCGTAGCGTTTCTTCGCCTGCCCCGGGGGCAGGCAACCGTTCTGTTTCTTGGCCAGGCCCGGCGGGCAGTTACCTCGCCCGTACTGCTCGACGAAGTAGAGGCGGGCGGCCTCCCGCTGAGTGCTGCCGAAGACGACGGTCACCTGGCTGTCCTGCGACGTTCCCTTCTGCTTCGCCGGCTTCTGCGCAGACAGTGCAACTGGACCCACGAGGGACGCCGCCAAGGCAAGTGCAACGAGCCTTCTCATTTCATCCTCCTCCCCGACACGCCGCACCCGGAAACAGCGGAATGCCGGGCCTGCCCGCGAACCAACGCACCGGGGGCCTCTCGCCTGCGGTTGGCGGCTCCGCTTGGTGACGACCACGTCAGCGGCGCGGCCCGTACCCCTCCGCGTATCCCTGCCGGAAGCCCTCGCGATAGCCGGCCTGGTACTGATCGCGCGGGCCCAACTCGCTGCGAAAACCTGCGTCCGCCTGCTCGAGCTCCCGCTGGCCCTCGAGATCCCAGACCCCTCGAGGGTCGCGGTCTTCCCGGCCCGCTTGCCGGCCGTCGATGAGGCCGCGCTCGCGCCCGGCCTGGAACGCCTGCGTGCCTGCCGGCGGTCTGCTGCGTGACCAGAGCTCCTCTTCGGTCAACACGCCGTCGCGATTGACATCGAGCTGGGTGAAGGCGCGCCTCCACTCCTGTGCCGTCACCTGGCCGTTGCCGTCGAGATCGACCAGCGCGAAGGCGTTCACGCTGCCGGTCGCTTGGGCCGGGCGCACTTCGTCGCCCGACAGGATGCCGTCGCCGTTCCGATCCTGTTGGCGGAACGCCTGGTCGTTGCCTTGCCACTCGGCGCGCGTGACGACGCCGTCGCGATTGCGATCCATGGCGCGGAAGCGCATCTGATCCTGCGCCGTCGTCGTCGTCGGCAGCATCAGCGTGCCGACCAGCGCCGTTCCCGACAGCACGACCCGGTACACATTGCTGCTCATGGCCGTGTCCTCCATCCCTGCGGGGCGTGTGCCCGTGACTGCACCCGTCGCTTCGGTCGTACGGCCTGCACGAGACAGCCCCGGCCGATGTGGCTGGGGAGGGCGGCGAACCCCAGCCGGGGGCCTGTCGAAGTGCCTTGTCCACGGCTCGCCCGTGCACGTCCGCCGCTGTGAGCACGGTAGCGGACCGACTGGCACCCTGGCTGTCTGGAATTGCACAGTGTCCGGCATTGAGGCAGGCGTCGGACTACCCGCCGACCACCCGCGCCAGCGCGGCCAGCAGGTCGCGCCAACCCTGCTCGGTCTGGCTGGCCCACTCCGGCAAAACGCCCTCGTGGACGAGCGTGAGCTCGCACCCCGTCCCCGCCGGCACGATCTCGATCCTGACGGTCGTCACGACGCTCGAGTACTTCGGCACCGAAAACGTGAAGACCAGGCGTCGCGGCGGGTCGACTTCGACGAACTCGCCGCGGTGTTCGACGTCGTCGCCTGCGCGGCGGTCGGTGATGACGAGCGTGCCGTCTGGCCGCGGGTCGATGTCGCAGCGTACAATCCGGCCGTCCGGCGTCGCGAACAGCCAGCGGCTGGCGAGGGACGGTGCCACCCAGCCCTCGAACACCCGGGCGGGCTGGGCAGAATAGGCATGGCGCACGGTGAGCGGGGCAATCGTGTCGTTCATGAGCACCGATCCTGCCGCCGATGGCGTCGACCGCGCAAGGTCATCCTTGGCGGGTCGTCTCGTGCCGCCGCTGTCGAACGGGGAACGGCATGATGGTGGTCATGGTCGTGTCAGGCTTCCTGGCCGTGCTGGCCGTCGCGATCGTGGCGCTGCTCCTCTGGTGGAGCTGGCCAGGGAAGCCGAGTCCGTTCCTGGATGAAGGCGGGCGTCCGCTTCCAGGGAGCATTTCGGAGAAGGCCCGCGCGGCCGTCAACGGTTTGGAGCAGGGGATGTTCCTCAGGGCGAAGGACCGGACGAGGCCGGTGCTGCTCTACCTTCACGGCGGCATGCCCGAGTACTTCCTGACCCGGCGCTATCCCACGGGCCTCGAGACCGAATTCGTCGTCTGCTGGTGGGAGCAGCGCGGCGCCGGGCTGTCCTATCGGCCCGGGATGTCGCCGGACTCGGTGAACGTGGAACAGTTGGTCGCCGACACGCTCGCGCTCACGAACCACTTGCGCGAGCGTTTCGGGCGGGACCGCATCTACGTGATGGGCCACTCGGGCGGGAGCTTTCTTGGAATGCACGCTGTCGCCCGGGCGCCCGATCTCTATCACGCCTACATCGGCGTCGCCCAGATGGCACACCAGCTCAGGTCTGAAAAGCGGGCCTACGACCACATGCTCGGGCGATGCAGGGCGGAGCGCCGCACCGCCCTGGCGAGGAAGCTCGAGGCCGCGCCGGTGACGCTGGAAGGCGGCGTGCCGCCGGCGTACTTGCGGGTCCGGGACGAAGCGATGCACGCGCTCGGCGTCGGAACCATGCGGGAGATGCGGTCGGTCGCCAGGGGGCTCTTCCTGACGTCGCTGCAGAGCCGGGACTATACGCTGGCCGAGAAGGTCAGCCTCTGGCGCGGCAAGGCCGCGACGGGTGTCAGCAGCATGTGGAAGGAGATGCTCGCGGCCGATCTCGCCGAGTTGGTCCCCGCGGTCGGCGTTCCCGCCTACTTCCTGCACGGCGTGCACGATTACACCTGCACCTGCGCCGAGGCGTCGGCCTACTTCGACAGGCTGACGGCGCCGCTCAAGGGCTTCTACACCTTCAGTGAATCCGCGCACAGTCCGCTGTTCGAAGAACCCGACAAGGTCATGAGGATTCTGCGAGAGGACGTGCTCCGCGGCACGAACCGGCTCGCCGACAGGACGTAGTCCGCCGGCCTCAGACGCACTTTCGGGTACCGTCGTCGCATCCGCGCAGAGAGCCATGTCGGACCGCAGTGCCAGCCTGTTGAAAACGTAGCGCCGGAGGAGGGAACCGAACCCGCACGGTGGAGCGAACGGGTGACCGACGCGGCGCGTGGCGCGCACGACATGCCCAGTGCTAGCATTGGCCAGCTTTCGACCGGGCGTCTGAGTCCGAGAGGAGGTGCTTGTGTTCCATCGAGGGCCTGTCCGGTTCCTGTCGGTGGCCCTCGTCGCGTTCGCGACGACCCTCTCGCTTCGCGCCGCTGCCCGCCCGTCTCCAATCCTGAAGGATGTGCTCGCGCGCGCCGCGGATGCGACCGCTGCCTTTGCCGACCCGAGCCGCCGCATCGCCTGCCAGGAGAACGACCGGCAGACCACGGTGGTCGACTTGCCTTCGGTCTCCACGGACATGCCAACCTACGATCCACGGCCGCTGGCCTATCGTGACGTCGTCGCGTCCTGGTCGATGACGCCGCCATCCCCGCACGGGAGCGGTGCGTGGGATGAGGTTCTCGACGTCGAGACTCGTGGACCATTCCAGCCGTTTCCGAGCATCAGGGCGCTCCAGCGGCTCACCGCCATCATCGACCGTACGATCGACGTTCCCGCGCCGTTGCCCCGATGGGCGACCGGGTTTCTCAGCGCCCGCAACCAGCCACATTTCGAATTCAGCAAGGTTGGTGAAACACAGTTGAGGGGGCTGACCGTGTGGGAAGTGAAGTTTCGCGAGACGGTGACGCCGTCGCTCTGGCGTCTGCCAGTCAGCGGTTCGTTCTGGATCGACCCCTCGACCGGCCGCGTGGTGCGGAGCGCGATTGCCGTCGGAGGCAAGGCGCCGTTCTCGGACGAGATGACGGTCGACTACCGCCTCGATCCGGCGACGGCGTTGTATCTCCCTCACCGTCTGAAGCGCCGCACCTACATCACGAGCGAACCGTCGTGGGTCGAGGCGGCTGGCACCTTCACGGCGTGTCGTGTGGCGCCCGCCTCGTCGCACTGAGCGCGCCGGCGTCCCGTTCGCCACAGATCCCTTGCACTGCGCACGGTGAACGTGTCCGACGACTGCGCAGGATCCGCCCGCCGCCATCGTCACCGGCGGCTTCGGCGGGACAGCCCTCGCCGGTGCGGGCTGGCGCCGCGATCCGGGTGCCCTTCGACTTCGCTCAGCGAGCCCCAAGCCTCATCGAGGAGGAAATCGAACCCGCACGGGGGTGAGCCCCACGGGATTCTGGGCAATCGACGCGGCTCCCCGACGGGTGCACACCACGTCGTTCCGTCGGGATCACCCGGAGAACGCCGGCTCTTCCGGAGCCGGCAGCCGGTTCGCCGCCCGGCAACCTTTACAGGGCATCTGCCGTTCTTACACGGCTTGAGGGGCCCGCGCACCCACCAGCGCGCCCATTGCCCTCTCCGAAGGCGCGTCTCGACTGGCACGAGACTTGTGTACCCACTGTCATACCGGCGAGGGCTCGCCGGCGACCACTCTAACGAAAGGTGACACCCCCATGAAGCTCCCCATGTCGGCGCTCGCAGTCTGTCTCGTCGTTGGCGCAGGGCTTGCCATGCCTGATGCCCTGGCTGGGCAGGAGTCTCAAACACCCAAGTCCAAGGAGGTTTCCCTGACCGGATGCCTGGTACAGGGCTCCGGCCCGAGCGTTTTCATTCTCGAGAACGCCAAGGCTGATCCACGCGACAGCACCGAGAAGGGGCAGAACTACCTGCTGACCGGCGGCTCGATGTCGGTCTCGTTCTCGCAGCACCTGAACAACGAGGTGAAGGTCGACGGGAAGGCGGAAATGATGGACCGGCCTGCTCAGCCCGCCGGCGACCGCATCAACGAGTCGGACCTGCCCAAGCTCACGGCGACCAAAATTACGCATGTCGCGTCGACGTGCAGCTCACCGTTGAGCTGACCCCCGCCGACGCGCCAAGGGAACGGGGCCAGCGCCAAGGCGCTGGCCCCGTCGTTTTCGGCCAGCCGGGCCGCGTGGTGTTACAGGCTGACGCGGCGGGCGAATCCCGCTGCGGAACGGGCGGCCAAGTTGCGGTCAGCGGGACCGCGCAACAGCGTCCGAGGCGGCGTCCATGTGTTCCCCGAGCAGCTGGCGCACGCCCTTCAGCAGGTCCTCGTCCCGGAGGTTCACGAACCGGACCACGCCATGCGCGTCCAGCACATAGGTGGTCGGCCACCCCCGCACGTTCCAGGCGGACGCGATCGGTCCGCCGCGGCCGTGTTCGCCGCCGGGGTCGTCGAGCCAGGAGCGGTAGGTGAGGCCGTGCTGCGCCTTGAGGCTGCCGGCCGCCTCTCGGGTGCTGGCCTCCACACCGAGGATGGCGAACGGCCAGTTGGCGTAGAGGTCCTGCATCAGGCGGTAGTACGGGTACTGGCTCCGGCAGATCCCGCACCAGTCCGCCGAGAACGCAAGGACCACGATCTTCCCCCGATAGTCGCTCAACCTGAACGCATCGCCTGCCAGGTCGGAGCCGATCGCGTCCGGTGCCGTCTTGCCCACCGTGAGTGTCTTCACCATGTCGCGGGCCTGCTCGGCCGGGTCCCGGTAGCCGCCGTTGGTGCGGCCGAGCGCGAGGAGGTGGTCGAGCACGGATGCTTCCTGTGACGGCGTCAGACGTCCCGCCTGGAGCCGCCTGACGAACGCCCAGAGCGTGTAGGCGACGTCGTCGTGCGACAGTGCCGGCGAACGCGGGGCGAGCGCAGCGTCGAGCGTCGTGAGCAGATCGGCGATGTCTCGGTCCGCGAACTCAGGGACCACCAGGCTTCCGGACGGAGGCAGCCGGAACCCGAGTTCCTGCGCCCTGGCCAGGGGCGGGCAGACGCCCAGGCACACCGCGAGGAGGAGGAGGGGCGCGAGCGCGCGATGGCGTTTCATGCGACTGCCGAGCGGTCCGTCTGACGATGCCGATTGGTCCGGGGCCTGGCCGATGGCGGGCCGTCGCCCATCAGATCCGGGAACCGCCGCGTGGCTCCGGCGGCTGCCGGCCGATTCTACAGGATCTGCCCCCTCGGTCGGTAGCACCGAGCCAGAACGGGGAAGATGGCGGCAGCAGGGAGCGATCGGGGAGGGCGCCGCCGCCGGCCGATCTTCCCAGAAGCAGTGGAGCGAGGGCCGCCGCGTCGAGCATCACGCGGGTCCGGCCCGGTGCCGCTGCAGGCTCAGAACGCCAGTTCAAGTCCGCGTAATGGTTCAGCGTTGGCCGCGCTGTCCGGCGATGAGGAGCACTATACGCCCTGCCGGCATCGGTCGTACGGATTGAGTGGGCTGTCGGACTGAGTTGGCTGAGTTGACTCAGGGTCAGGCAGGTGGATGCTCGCCGTGCGTGACCCCAAACCGGGACGGGTGGGCCGCGAACGGGCGTGACTCGCAGCCGAGACTGACGGGAGACGCTGCCGCCTCGATACGCGCTACTGTCTGGACATCGTCATCTGGCCGTGGTCGAAGGGGCCGGTGCATGTGGTCGAGCCGGTGTAGGTGCCGGTCATCTTGACCATCATGTCGTCCATGTCGAAGGTGCCGGTGACCTGACCGCTGCACCCGGCCATCGGCATCGTGCCGTTCGGCATGGTCATCGTGAAGGTGCCAGTCATGCCGTTCATCGTCCCCGACACCTGCATCGAGCCACTCCCGTGGTAGTTGGCGAAACTGACGGTTCCCGTGAACGTGGTCCCGGTCTGCGTTATCTGCCACGTCATGTTCCCCATCGAACCGCCGGGCATCCCCATGCCCATGGAACCCATGGACATTCCCATCGTGGTCCCGCTGGAATCCGCTGCGGTGCCGACCCACCTGCCGGTTGCCGCCGATGTCCCCGTCCCCATCGGGCTATTGGCCGCTGTCGGAGCGGTTGGCATTGACGAACTACCGCCACACGCCGTGACGCCGACCGCGAAGGCCAGAACCGTCGAAATACACAACACACGCATGGGGGGCTCCCTCTCTGAGTTGGGCGGGATACGCCCATCAGTATACAGGACGCAGGACGCGGACGTATGGTGACGGCCCTTCCCACAGCTTCGGCGGGACAGGTGGCTCCCCGAGGCGGGCGGCAGGCCGGGGGAGGCAATCGAACCCACACGGGGGGTGAACCCGACTGGGAATCAACGTCCGCGCCTACCTCGTCTGGGCGTCCTTCCTCATCACGAAGGAGGGAGGTGGCCACTTCGGCGGCGGGGCGGGTATCCAGGTGAACTCGCGCCACGCGCCCCATCCTCTTGGCGGGTCGATCACTCGGACGTGAACCCTCCACCGTGTCGCCGCTGGGTTCAGCTTCGCGCGAACGTCGGAGGACACCCATGTAGATGCGGTCGTGCCACCTGGAAACTCCGGGCCAAGCGGACCTGCGGGGATCCATTTCCTGTTGCCTGGATCCCAATACGCCGCCTCTACCAGGAACTTGCGCGCGTTCACCTTCGCAGGCACCCGAACCGCAACCAGCAGATCACCCGCCACGACGTTGATTTCGGCCGGAAGCGTGACCGTCGGCTCCAGCGGCAGCGTCGCTTTGTGCTCCCACGGCATTTCACCGAAGAAGATCTGTGCGTATGCCGGCCATGGTCCTCCGAGTAGAACCATCGCCAGGAGAAGCATGCGGCCTGATACGGGCGTTATAAGAGCTCCCGCGCGCGCCATCGTGAGCGGCCCTCAGCGCCGGACGAACCTGAACACGTGATCTGACGCCACACAGTTCTCAACGGCCCCGACGGCGACGGTGCCGTCGAAAACAGCCTCGATGCGCCCGTCGGCGTACGCCCCACGGGCTTGCCCGGATGCCAGGTAGATGCCCACGTTACTCACCAGGACATCGTCGCTCTTGGCGAAGAAGAGGATTCCATCGGGATTGTCCTGGCCCCTGAACTCCGAGACGCAGTCACTGTTGCTGCAGTTTTCACGATAGCGGGGCGAGTCATTCCCGGGTGTCGTGACCGTGAGGTTGATCCCGCGCTGTTCGATGTAGGCCCTCCTCGTCGTCATACCGAACACCTTGCACGAGGGGCTCTTGATCACCGTGAAGTCGTACACTCCCTCGAGCCGGCGGCCGGTACTCGGGGATGACGGGCTGTCGCACGCCGCGGTGGTCGCGGACGACAGCGCGGCGATGCTCAGCAGCAGCAACAGCAAGAGGGGATGGACCCGGGGAGACGTGCCCGGCCATCCTGTGCCGGAAGGCGTGTCACGGCGCATGAGAGCGATCCTCGATGTCGCGCCGAACGGCCTGATTCCATTCAGATCGAGTGAAACGTACGCTCCGGAGCCTCGGGTGTCAAGGGCGTGGCCAGGGCGAGATTGAGCGCGGGCCCGATCTCTACGCCATCGAAGGGCTTCGTCGGCTATGAAGCACAGATTCTCGAGCTCTGTAACTTGTTGCGGCGATGGTGCCGGAGGAGGGAATCGAACCCACACGGGGGGTGAACCCCACGGGATTTTGAGTCCCGCGCGTCTGCCAGTTTCGCCACTCCGGCACGTCGGGGGAAAAGCGAGGCAGGCGAACCGCAAGTATAGCACGCAGGCCGAAGCCGGCCGGGGCGCCGCCGGCCCTCAGAACCGCAGATTCGCCGTCAGCACCGCGCTGATGCCGGGCGCCGGCACCGCCCTCGAATCGGGGCTCGCCGGGTACGTCTGGTCGAGCAGGTTGCGGATGCTGAGATTCAGGTCGATCCACCTCGCCAGCGTGGCCCCCGCAATCGCATCGACCGCCGTGTAGCCCGGCATCCGGACCTCGGTCGGGCCCGGCCGGTCGTCAACGGCGAAGAACGATCCCCGGACCTGCACGAATCCCCTCGACGTCACCGGCCTCCGCAGCCCCAGCGTGAAGGTCGCCGGCGGCATGTCATCCAGCGCCGCGTCATCGTCGAGCGCGATGCCGCGCGTCAGCGTCGCCGTCGAATCGAGCGACACCTGCCAGCCGATCTGCGCCTGGGCTTCCAGTTCGAGCCCGCGGATCCTCGCCTCGCCGCGGTTGCGGAAGAAGAAGAAGTCGGCCGCGGTCTGGTAGCGCTCGATCAGGTCCTTGATGTTGTACTGGAACGCGAAGAAGCCCAGGCGCAGGCGCGTGGCGGTGTACCGCACGCCCCCGTCGAACTGCACGCTCCGCTCCGGCTCGAGTTCCGGGTTGCCGGTGATGAACCCGCGGCCGGTCGGCCCGCGGTAGTACCGGTCCGAAACGGTCGGGTCCCGGAACCCGCTGCCGACCTGCGCCACGAACGTCACCCCGGCCCACGGACCCACCGTGAGCGACCCGCTGCCCGACAGGGCGCCGTTCGAGGTCTCGTATTCCCCGAAGTACCCGCCGCTGTTGTGGCTGGTCACGACGTCGCCGCGGATGCCCGCGGAGAGCGCCGCCTTCGGGTGCATGGCTGCCTCGAACGACGCGTACGCGCCCGCATCGTTCCGCCGCGCCTGGCCGATCGACTCGCTGAAGACCTCGCTGGCGACGCTGCCGTCGAGCGCGTAGTTGGTGACCGTGTCGGTGGCGT
>Ga0316601_100000601_pt1 | contig 16000 bp, 16 predicted proteins | sample OWC_soil_day5_no_FD_207663 | JGI IMG/M metagenome (GOLD analysis project Ga0316601, IMG submission 207663) | Wetland soil microbial communities from Old Woman Creek delta, Ohio, United States - OWC_soil_day5_noCT | ecosystem: Environmental > Terrestrial > Soil > Wetlands | place: USA: Ohio... | reverse complement strand
CGCAGCGCGACGTTGAGCGAGCGGATGCCGCCCGAGGTCGGCGTGGTGAGCGGGCCCTTGATCGAGATCACATAGTCCTTCACCGCCTGCACGGTTTCTTCCGGCAGCCACTGGTCGGCGCCGTAGACCCGGGTTGCCTTTTCGCCAGCGAACACTTCCATCCAGGCAATGCTTTTCTTGCCGCCGTAGGCCTTGGCCACGGCTGCATCCACCACGCGGCGCATCGCCGGCGTAATGTCGACCCCGGTGCCGTCGCCCTCGATAAAGGGAATGATGGGCGTGTCGGGAACGTTCAGTGAATTGTCGGCGTTGACGGTAATTTTCTGGCCATGCGCGGGAATCTGGATGTGTGTGCTCATGATGTCTCGTAAACGTTACTGGTACCCTTTTGGGTAAAATGGGATTTTGTCCCCACCGAAGTGTCGCGTCTTATTTTGTTCAACAAACCCTACGGCGTCCTCAGCCAGTTCACCGCCGAAGGCCGCTGGCGGGGTTTGCAGGGTTACCTCACGCTGCCGGGTGTGTACGCAGCCGGACGCCTGGATGCGGACAGCGAAGGCTTGCTCATTTTAACCGATGACGGACGGCTCCAAAGCCGCATCGCCGATCCCAAGCACAAGCTGCCCAAGACCTACTGGGCGCAGGTCGAGGGCGTGCCAAACGAGGCCGCCCTCGACTTCTTGCGCCGCGGCGTTGATCTCGGCGACTTCGTCACCCGTCCGGCCAAGGTGCGACTCATCGATGAGCCTCACGGCCTGTGGGCGCGTAACCCGCCGATCCGCTATCGCGCCAACATCCCCACGGCGTGGATCGAACTTACCCTCACTGAGGGCAAGAACCGCCAGGTGCGGCGGATGACGGCCAAGATCGGCTTTCCGACCCTGCGGCTGATTCGCGCCGCCATTGGCGAATGGACCCTGGGTGCCCTGCAGCCCGGAGAATGGAAAGAACTGCATGTCTGATTTATACCCTTCAGGGCAAACCTGGCTTCCCCATGTCGTCGCTGCCGCCATTGTCGAGCGCGACGGCAAGTTCCTGCTGGTCGAAGAACATACCGCCGAGGGCCTGCGCCTCAACCAGCCGGCCGGCCACTGGGAACGCGGCGAAACCCTGGTCGAGGCGGTGCGCCGCGAAGCGCTGGAGGAAACCGCACACCACGTCGAACCTCTCGCCCTGCTGGGCTGCTACAGCACGCACTATCCGCGCCGCGACATCACCTACCTGCGCTTCGCCTATATCTGCAACGTCACTGGCTTCGATGCCGACCGCGCGCTGGATGACGGCATCGTGCGCGCGGTGTGGCTAACGCCTGAGGAACTCATCGCACACCCCGTTCCCCACCGTAGTCCGCTGGTGATGCGCTGCGTGCAGGACTACCTGGCCGGGCGGCGCTTTCCACTGGATTTCGTAATCCACGCATGAGCACACGCGTCGTCGTGGGGATGTCGGGCGGCGTCGATTCCGCCGTCGCCGCCTATCTGCTGAAGCAGCAGGGTTATGACGTGCTCGGCGTTTTCATGAAGAACTGGGACGACGACGACAACACCGAGCAGTGCACCGCACGGCAGGATTTTCTCGACGTGCTGGCGGTCGCCGACGTGCTCGGCATCGAGGTCGAGGCGGTGAACTTCGCCGCCGAATACAAGGAACGCGTATTCAGTTATTTCCTTGCCGAATACCAGGCCGGCCGCACCCCCAATCCCGACGTGCTGTGCAACGCCGAGATCAAGTTCAAGGCCTTCCTCGACGACGCCCTCGCGCGCGGCGCCGAGTACATCGCCACCGGGCATTACGTCGGCAAGGGCCATGATCCGTTCGGCCGCGCCACGTTGCTGCGCGCACACGACGCCCACAAGGACCAGAGCTATTTCCTCTACCGCCTCAGCCAGGCGCAGCTCCGCCCTGCCCTGTTTCCGCTGGCGCATCTGCCGAAGCCCGAGGTGCGCGCGCTTGCGCAGAAGATCGGCCTGCCCAACGCCGCCAAGAAGGACAGTACCGGCATCTGCTTCATCGGCGAGCGCAACTTCCGCGCGTTTCTCGAGCGCTACCTGCCACGCGACCCCGGCGAGATGAAGACGCCCGAGGGGCGCGTGGTTGGCCGCCATCAGGGCCTGATGTACTACACCCTCGGCCAGCGCCAGGGCCTCGGCATCGGCGGGCAGAAGGACAGCAGCGACGAGCCGTGGTTCGTCGCCGCCAAGGACATGGCGACCAACACACTGATCGTGGTGCAGGGCCACGAGCATCCGCTGCTCAAGCGCTCGACGCTCGCCGCCGGCCAGCTCAACTGGATCAGCGGCACCGCCCCCGACCCTGGCACGCCCTACACCGCCAAGACCCGCTACCGGCAAACCGACGCCGCCTGCCGCATCACCCGGCTGGAAGCCGACACGCTGGAACTCGCTTTCGACGCCCCGCAGTGGGCTGTCACGCCCGGCCAGTCCGTCGTTTTATATGACGGCGCAGTCTGTCTCGGCGGCGGCATCATCACCTGAACCCGCTACAATTCCCGCATCCCAGATTCCCATCCCACTATGTCGCACGACACTCCCGCTCCCGCCGCCAACTTCATCCGCAACATCATCGACGAGCAGAACGCCGCCGGGAAATGGGGTGGCCGCGTCGAGACGCGCTTCCCTCCTGAGCCCAACGGCTATCTGCACCTGGGTCATGCCAAGTCGATTTTTCTGAACTTCGGCCTCGCCCGCGATTACGGCGGCGTCTGCCATCTGCGCTTCGACGACACCAACCCTGAGAAAGAGGAACAGGAGTATGTCGACGCCATCATCGAGTCGGTGAAGTGGCTTGGCTTCGACTGGGGCACCCACCTGTACTTCGCGTCGAACTACTTCGACACCATGTACGCCTGCGCCGAAGCCTTGATCCACGCAGGGCACGCCTACGTTGATTCGCTCAGCGCAGAGGACATGCGCGCTTACCGTGGCACGCTGACCGAACCGGGCAAGGACAGCCCCTATCGCAGCCGCAGCGTGGAGGAAAACCTCGATCTGTTCCGCAGGATGCGTGCAGGCGAATTCCCCGACGGCGCCCATGTGCTGCGCGCCAAGATCGACATGGCCTCGCCCAACATCAACCTGCGCGATCCGGCGATCTACCGCATCAAGCGCGCGCACCACCACAACACCGGCGACACCTGGTGCATCTACCCGATGTATACCTACGCGCATCCGATCGAGGACGCGATCGAGCACATCACGCATTCGATCTGCACGCTTGAATTTGAAGATCAGCGTCCGTTCTACGACTGGCTGCTGGACAAGCTGGCTGACGGCGGCTTCTTCCCCCGGCCGCTGCCGCAGCAGATCGAATTCGCACGGCTGAACCTCACCTACGTCGTGCTTTCGAAGCGCAAGCTGATCCAACTGGTCGACGAGAAGCACGTTTTCGGCTGGGACGATCCGCGCCTGCCGACGCTGGTCGGAGCACGCCGGCGCGGCTACACAGCCGAGGGCTTCAAGCGCTTTACCGACCGCATCGGCGTTTCCAAGTCCGACGGCTGGATCGACTACAGCGTGTTCGAGGAATGCCAGCGTGATGTTTTGAATGATGCCGCGCTACGCCGCATCGCCGTGCTCGATCCGGTCAAGCTTTTCATCGACAACTACCCGGCCGGCCAGTCCGAAGACTGCTTCGCCCCCAACCATCCGCAGCACCCCGATCTGGGCAAGCGCGCAGTGCCGTTTTCACGCGAACTCTGGATCGAGCGTGAGGATTTCATGGAAACGCCGTCCAAGGGCTACTTCAGGCTCTACCCGGGCAACTCGGTGCGCCTGCGCTACGGCTACGTCGTGAAATGCACCGGCTGTGACAAGGACGCTGACGGCACCATCACCGCCGTGCACTGCGAATACCTGCCCGACACCAAGTCCGGCACGCCGGGCGCCGACTCGGTCAAGGTCAAGGGCAACATCCACTGGGTGTCGGCCGCACACGCCTACGAAGCTGAAGTGCGTTTATACGACCGCCTGTTCAGGACCGCTCAGCCGGGGGCCGACACCGGTGACTTCCTCGACGATATCAACCCGGATTCGGTGCGCGTGATTCGTGCCCAGCTGGAGCCGGCTCTGAAAAACGCCGCCCCGGAAGACCGCTTCCAGTTCGAGCGCCACGGCTACTTCGTCGCCGACCGTGTCGACTCCAAACCCGGCACGCCGGTGTTCAGCCGAACGGTGACACTGAAAGACTCTTGGATGAAGTCGGATAAATAGCGTTTTCGGAATCAGGTCCTGGAACCCAAATTCCCTGCCTACTCAGCTTCATCTGCAACACGCCTTCTGCTTACGCAGTTTCTGGTGTGTTGCATCCACCGGTTGAATCCGCAGCCAAGAGCGGACGTTCGGGCCAAGATCGGCGAGCGTCTCTTCGAGCCACGGGAATTCGCCCCGCAGGCGCAACCCGCACCGGACTTCTAGTTCAATCCGTGCATCGCTTGTTAGGGCGGGCTGTTGAGACGAGCCGTGCCGCTCGCCCAAGGGCGCTCGTGCCGTGGTGCGCGTGTGGCGGCACACTGAAGTCGCTCGTGATGCCTTGCTGCGGTTGAAGGGTCGATTGAGGCAGGTTTTCGGGGGGCGGGGTAGTCAAGTCCATGGTTGACTGAGGTTGTTGCCTGGCCTGGTATCTTTGCTTACTCGGTTGGGTTTCCTGTCTTTAATCCGCGATCCGCGAACATTGTGATTTCTGTTCTAGGGTCATGTAAGCTGAACGTTCGCGTTGCGAACGTCTGTCTGGACCAAGAAATTCTGGAGAGGAACATCTCAATGAAGACACTTCCCACAATGGCCTGGATACGGGCTTCCGTCGCGTTGCTTCTGCTCGCAGGCTGGCAACACGCCGCCGAGGCCCAGGTTGCGCCCCGTGCGGCCCCTCGCGTTGCCCCCGCCGCCCCGCCGGCCGCGGTCCAGTATTCACCGAGGCTGGGGATCTATTTCAACCTGACGCCTTACGGAACCTACTACGGTGCCCAGCTCACCCGAGACCCGTTCCCCGGCTCCCCCCTGAGCCAGCCGCAGATCAATCTCAAAGCCGGAGATACGATCACCCATCTCGACGGTGTTCCTCTGACCAGCGCCCTCCAGCTCGAACAGCACCACTCGAAGACGTCGGTGACTTTCGTGAATGTCCGCACGGGCCAGATTAAAACGCGCTGGACGACCTTGCCGCCCCCGGGCGGAGGCGGCGGAGGCGGACTTGTCCCGGGGATGTCGCTCGGGATCATCGCAGTGACGGTGCAGGTGAACATTCCGGGCGTGGCCGCCGCGGCGACCCCGGGATTCCCGACAGCCGCCCGGCCGACCAGTCCGGCGCTGCGGATCACCGCCGTCACGCCTGGATCACCGGCCGCGCTCGCCGGACTCAGGCCTGGTGAAACGCTTCTCACGGCGGGACAGTTCTCGACCGGGTCGATCGATGACCTGCGGAATGCGATCGCGCAGTCGGGAGGCGTGCTGCCGATGACGGTCATGGACGGTTACGGCAAGGTTCGCAGTGTCACCGCCTATCTTGGCGGCCCAGGCGCCGTGCCAGCACCTGCGACGGCGGCACCTTTTGGCGCGCCCGGACCCTGACGTCTGAAGCCGGTCACCCCTGAGTGTGCGACCGTCTCGAACTGGCCAAGTGCACGCATACGGCATCTCGCCACAAAGTGGCCACGCGCTGAGGCGAACAAACCTTTCCGCGCTCAATCAATCTCGAGCCAAATTTCGTTACGTCGCCAGAACCATGGCTTCCAGGGCGGATCATAGCGAGCCCACACCGGCTCGCCATGCCAGCGCAAACCCGCTTGTGCCAGGGCCTTTTCAAGCTTCTTTAGATTCTCTTTGTAGCGGCTCTGTGACCATGTCCCGGAGTAGCCGATGACGGCAACCGTTCTAGCGGGCACCTCACGTAGGGCGACACTTGAATCGATTGGTTCCGGGAGGGTTTCCTGCGTCCATTCTCGGGGCATCGCGAACTGGATGACGTAACCGCTGGAGCTTGCGCTTTGGGCCACTGGCGCCGTCATCGCAATCTTGGTGGGTGACTGCGCCACGGGAGCAGTCATCTCGATCTTGCGCGCCCCTTTGTTGCGCCCGAAGATGTATCCCGCCAGGATACGAAAACCCTGGTTTCCGGCATCTTCGGGCGCTGCGCTGACAACCGTCTCCGCCACCAAATAGGGCTCATACCGACGCACCTCGAAAGCTTCGTAAGTCTGAACCACCGTGTAAGAAGGCCCGTCAATTGCCATGGCAGAACTCCAGGCCACAAGCAAGAAGCAGGCAGCCATATAACGAACTCGGGTCATCGAAGCACCGTGGGCGTTGCTGTAACAAGTCTGAATATACTCGCCCACTTTCACATGCGCGCAGTCGACTTGCGTACGGTCTAACCCCTTCCGCAAGTGGCTAAGCGGTATAACGCGTTTACGTGCTGTGGTTAACCACGCTTGGGTACGCGCGGAAAGTGGAAACTCAAGGCAAACTGAGCCTTTTCATTTCCTGTCAACAACACGGAAGGACCACGATTTTTCACTACCGGCGGCATTGGCCTAAGACCGGAACGGTTGGAAAATGGGTTTGACTGATCCCACGTGGTCGGGGCCTGCCAAATGACAACAACGAAGCGGCCGTTCGCGTTGTCTAGGCAAGCCGGTGTCCGCTCCTGATGGCACTGCGGAGTTGGCGAATCTAGAGCCCTTCGTCGTCTTTGGCCGACCTACTGCCCCACATTTAATCTCAGCATCCGTCTGCTCAGGAGCAGAGACCAGTCATTGGCGAATACCAACATCGTGCAGATAATCCGGTATTCAGAACCACTTTCTAACGGCACGCCGGACTGACGTGCTGAAGCCTCTCCGGGAGTTCATGAGCATGTCCGCGTTGTTTTCCAGCTTCAAACTCAAAGACGTCACGCTGCGCAATCGCATCGCCATCCCGCCCATGTGCCAATACAGCGCGGTCGACGGTCTGACGAACGATTGGCATGGCGTCCACTACGCCAGCTTGGCCCGAGGGGGTGCCGGCCTGGTCATCGTTGAAGCCACCGGTGTTGCCCCGGAAGGCCGCATATCCCCGTCCTGCCTGGGTTTGTGGAATGACCAGCAGGGCGCCGGACTCGCCAGAATTGCTGCGGCCATCAAGGCCGGCGGCGCGGTCCCCGGCATACAGATTGGTCACGCCGGCCGCAAAGCCAGCGCCAATGTGCCGTGGGAGGGCGACGACCATATTGCCGAGGGCGACCCTCGGGGCTGGGCGACGATTTCCCCGTCGGCCGTGGCCTTTGGTGCCAATCTGCCGAAGGTGCCCAAGGCAATGACACTGGAGGACATTGCCCGGGTACGGAATGACTTCGTCGCTGCTGCCCGTCGCGCCCGTGATGCAGGCTTCGAGTGGCTGGAGCTGCATTTTGCCCACGGCTATCTGGCGCAGAGTTTCTTCTCGGTTCACGCCAACCAGCGCACCGACCAATACGGCGGCAATTATGCCGGTCGCAGCCGTTTCCTGCTGGAAACCCTTGCCGCCGTCCGCGAAGTCTGGCCGGAGCACCTGCCCCTGACCGCCCGCTTCGGGGTCATCGAGTTCGACGGCCGGGACGAGGAAACGCTGGCCGAATCCATCGACCTGGCCATCGCATTCCGCAAGGCCGGTCTGGATCTGCTCAACGTCAGCATGGGCTTCTCGACGCCGAAAGCCAACATTCCCTGGGCGCCGGCCCTCCTGGCACCGATCGCCGAAAAGGTGCGCAGCGCGACCGGAATGCCGGTAGCGTCGTCGTGGGGTATCGACGCGCCAGCCACGGCCGACCGGGTCGTTGCTGAAAACCAGATGGACCTGGTCATGGTGGGGCGTGCCCATCTGGCCAACCCTCACTGGCCCTATCAGGCGGCAAAAGCACTCGGGGAAGACAAACCTTCTTGGGTACTGCCTGCACCGTACGCGCATTGGCTGGAACGGTATGGCTCCAACTAATTGTGAGTCCTGAGGCTGCGTCTTGGTGAAGGGCTCTTCCTCATGGCCTCCTTCCTTGAAGGAAGCACTCTTTTCGAGTTTCAGATGGTCTGAAAATCGCCGGGCAGGTCACTGAGTGCAGCGGTTGAATGTCGGGCTAAGGCCGGTGTAAGGACGGTCGTGCCAATTTAGCCTGACCGTCTGCTTCTGACCGGGCGGTTGAATTCGTAGGAACTTCGGCGGGCCCCCGCCTCATTGCGGTCAATGAGGCTGGAGCTCACCCGTCTGCTTGTCGGCCACTCCAGCCATTCACGGCATCGCCTTTTCAAGGTCAGCCATCTACCACCATCAGTCGTCATACTGTTTCCTGCCATATCCTTAATCGCGCTCTCGCCCGCGCCCTGGCATCCGGATATCGTCCTCATCGGCGCTGCGGTGGCATTCAACGCAGTTCTTGAAGTCTCGAATTCCTTCTTCGATGTGCTCGCGCCGGATCTTCTCCGGTGAGTGCTCGTGGCAGCCGTAGCAGGTGTAGTGGCTGTAGTCGTTACGCACGTGACAAGTTGCGCATTTCACGTTGTGATCACGATCCAGAACGAAATACTTGTCGTGATCAAAGGTCGCGGGTACCCATTTCTCCTGGGTATGGCACTGGCTGCAATTCCCGGTGATCTGCTCGTGTAGAGAATCTTTGGGTGACTTGTGGCAGGACTGACATTCCTTTCGGGCATCTGCCTGGAGCAAGGCATGGTTGAACCGGCCTGCGATATGGAAGCGTTTCACTCCGGCGTGATCACTGTGGCACGCAAGGCAATCTTGCTTCACGAGCTTCTGATGGAATGGCGTGCTGGTGAGCGGTTTCTGGATCGGCTGCCCAAGGGTCGTGAGCTTGCCGATCTCTTCCGGCTTGTGACAGGTCGTGCAACGTTCGGTCGTGGCCCCTGAAAACGGTGCATGGCAGGCAAAACAGTCTGTTTCGAGTTTGCTGTGGCCGGGAATCAGCTTGCCGGGGCCTACCATCAAATGAGGATAGACAAAGGCCAGTATGGCCAGGACGATCAGGTTGGCCGCCAAAACGATCTTGAGGATCTTACTCATCGCCACCCCCAGAACAGGAAGATGCTGACGATGTGACCCAGAGCCAGCACCGCAAAGGCAATGAAGATCGGAATATGTACCTTGCGCCACTTGGCCATGGCGTCAAAGGTCACCGACTCCCAGAATACCGACTGCTCGACCTCAGCCTTGGACAACCCGCGCAACTGGTAATGTTCGCGCTGGGCCTGGACATGTTCGCGCGAGCGTTTCAGCAGCATCTTGCCGACCATGCCGCTGATGACATTGACGCCCATGGCGATCGTGGCCAGCCACGGCAGGATGGCATTGAAGTGCACCCCGGCATGGAGCAGCACCATCCAGGACCCCAGCCAGGTGCCGATCTCGTGCATGCTGAGCCAGGATTTAACGTTCCCGGAGGCGATGACCTTCCGCTTGCGCAGGGAATAAGTTAGCGATCCGATGATCAGCAAGGTGCCGGGGATGCCGAGATAGCGTCCCACCCAGGCCAGATCGAGGCGATGGAGCAGATAGTCGCCAATGACGGTCGCCACCCCGAGCAGGGTCACCAATAGCGTGAAAGGCAGGATGTGATTGCGCCAGAGCGAAGCTGTGCCGGGTGTCGTCATTCAGGCCTCCAACGTCAGGTGGGTCTTGGGCGTACAGACGCACATCAGGCAGGTACCGGGTTCGGGATCGTAATCCGGAGATTGCCGATAGGACACTTCGCCGGATCGAATCGTAGTCTGGCAGGTGCCGCAGCCCCCTGCGCGGCAGCCCGAATCGATGGCAATCCCCTGGGATTCGGCGAATTCCAGCAGACTGCCAGACTGCGGTGACCACCGGGTCTGTTTGCCTGATTTGGCGAAGGTCACCGTGATGTCGCTAACAGGGGCTGCAATGGCACTCTCGGTAGCGGCGGTCTCCGGTTTGCGACGCTTGATGGAAGCGGGACCGAAGGCTTCGAAGTGGATGTGCGAATCGGGCACGCCCCAGTCCTCCAGCGCCGCCACCAATGTTTCCATCATCGGCGTGGGCCCACAGATGTAGTAGTGGTATGGCTTCAGCGGCAGTTCCATCCGGAATAGATTCACATCCACGCGCCCGTGGTGATGGAAGTCTTCGCCAAGTTGATCTTCCCGCAGCGGGTCGCTGAAGCACAAGCGCAAATGGACGTTGGGATTGGCAGCGGCGATTGCGCTCAGATGCGCTGCAAAAGCGGCTTCCTTGCTGTTGCGCACGCCATAGACGAACCAGACTTCGCGCTCGGGTTGGTGCGACTGGCACCAGTTGAGCATGCTGAGCATGGGGGTGATGCCGATACCGCCAGCGATCAAGACGATGGGGCTGCTGCCCGGTTCGAGATAGAAATGTCCCGATGGAGCACGGACTTGAAGTGTCGTACCGACCTGAATGTGGTCGTGGAAGAAGTTCGAGGAGCGCCCCGGAAGATGATCGCTCCCCGGGGGGGGCGGCACCCGCTTGATCGAAACGCGATAGTGGTCAGGCCGCGTGGCATCCGACAGGGAGTAGCACCGCGTGATCAGCTCGACGCCGCTGCCATCGGCCTTGGGAACTTCCAAACGGAAGGTCAGAAACTGGCCGGGCTTGTATGACGGAAGTGCCTGCCTATCCTCGGGCTGTAGGTAGAAGGAGCAGATTTGTCCGGCGGCGTCTTCGATGGCGCGTCGGGCAACCTTGAAGGTACGAAATCCTGACCAGCCAGCCACTTCCTCCTTTGGCAGATTGACCGCGGGTATCGATTCGACTGCTTCGGGCTGTCCTTCCTTGAGCCGGCTGTAGGACTGCCAGTGCTGCCAAAAGCTGATGCCCAAGAACAACCCTACCTGCAACGCGATGCCGAGAATAATCCAAAGCAGCAAGCTGAGAGAGGTCATAAGTCAGGGGATTCCCTGGGCATTTGTTCAGAGATGGAGCCTACTCTAATAACCTTAAGAACAGCTTAGTGAGATGCCAACAATACGCAGGGCATGTGGCAGGTTTCAGAGTGGAGCGGCCGATCCGTTGTCAGCTTTCGGGATACATGCAACGGCAGCAGTTGGCCGGCTGCAGTCACTCGTACGAAGCGGTTCGAATGTCCGCTTCGGCCGATGACCGGCCATCGCCGCCAAGGCCACTGGCGGACTGCTTCTGGCCGGGAGGGTGAATTCACAGGAAGCCCCACAGTCTGCCGTCCGTCGCAGCTAGGTTTTTGGCAACCGCCGCTTTGGAGCGCGAGGCTCACAGGGCGCTCCCGGCCAGTTTGAGGCAGTCAGGCTATGCACCATGACCGGCCGATCATCAAACCAGAAGACGTCCCATTATCGCGATTTCGTTGTATGGGCTGTCGCATCTCGGGGAAGGTCAGCCTGCAAACGCCCTGCTACAGACACTGCCTGCGCCGTCATATGGCTCTAAGATTTCCTGATGCTTCTGATCGAGCTTGGTGAGCCGATAAGTGATCTCTATTTATCTTTCTATACAGGGAACCTAGGCTTAAGCGCTCCCCATAATTCTGGGCCGTTTTAGGAGTGCGCTATGAGCATCAACGACGCAGTGATCCCTGTGAACGAGGTTCTGGATACGCAAGCGCAGCGCGCCCTGGAAGATCGGATTCGCGAAGTTGATGGGGTCATCGCACCGAGATTCAACGACCATAGGCCGCCGCTGATGATTGTGGCGTGCGACCCCGATCACACTCGCATCAAGGAATTCATTGATGTGGTTCAGAAACAAGGCTATCACGCTCAACATTGCGGGGCATGGGTGTTAGATATCCCGGTTGCTCAGACCAGAGATTGGGGGCTGCGGCCCCCGTTTTACATTTTTGGACGTCGACCGATGAGCGACCGATGGAATTGCATCGCCCCGTCCAAGGAGGTGCATGATGAAACGTACGTTTAATTTTTCTGTGGCGGCGGCAGTGACTGTAAGCCTGCTGTCCTTTGCCCACCTTTGCAAGGGGATTGAACTGGACCCCAACAAGGCCCTGCACGACTGGCAGATGCGGAGGCTGATGGAACCGTCACCGCTGGAACTTGAGAAAGAGCGCAAGGGCAACGTGTACATCTACGACGGTCTGACCGAACGGGAAGTTGATACTGCGCTGGATACCCAGTTCTTTCGTATCCAGAACATGATGTTCGTGGGCACGCTGAAGACTGATCCGCGCGGCGAACCGTTGCAAGACTCCGTATTCGGCCAGCCCATCCAGGAATCGGGGGGCTGCAACGAATAAAAATGCTGAATGGACCTTCAGCGAGCACATCACGACCGTCTGAGTTGGAGCGCACTGAGTCTACTCACGTTCAACTTCTTGCGCTTTGAGTCGGCAGGAAAGCTTGGCGGCAGTTTGCGCACCAGAAGCCAGCACCCGCTAATCAAGCCCTATGCTTTCAACCGCGCTGCAAACTTCGCCTGTGCCTTCGCCACTTTCGGCGCCACCACGTACTGGCAGTAAGGCTGATAGGGGTTCTGCTCGTAGTAGCGCTGGTGATAGTCCTCGGCAGGATAGAAGGTCGTCGCCTCGGCGACTTCCGTGACGATGGGCGCGCCGAACTGCTTTGATGCCGTCAGTTCGGCGATCACCGCTTCGGCCTCGACCTTCTGCTCCAGCGTGTGCCAGAAGATCGCCGAGCGGTACTGCGTGCCGACGTCGTTGCCCTGGCGGTTGAGTTGGGTGGGGTCGTGGATCGTGAAGAAGACATCGAGCAGGTCACGGTACGCAATCACGTCCGGGTCGAACGTGATCTGCACGACTTCGGCATGGCCGGTGTCGCCGTTGCAGATGTCCTTGTAGGTTGGATCGAGCACGTGGCCGCCCATGTAGCCCGATACCGCGGACTCGACACCACGCAGCCGGTTGAACACCGTTTCGATGCACCAGAAACAGCCGCCTGCCAGGGTTACGATTGCACGGGCCATGTCATGTCTCCGTTCAGACGACCGGCACGGTTTCCTTGAACGACACACGCGTCATCAGCTTGTCGGCGAGCTTTGCGAGATTCGGATGCGCGGTGTGCCAGTCGATGTCGGGGAAGCGCAGCCCGAGATAACCCAGCATGCAGCCGCAGGCGACATCGGCCAGGGTCATGCTGTTGCCGAGAAACCAGGGTTTCTCGCCGAGTGCTTCGGAGAGCGCCTCGAGTCCGCGGAACAGGGTTTTTTCCTGCAGCATCAGCCAGTCGCTGCTTTGTTTGTCGGCCGGGCGCTTTTTCTCCAGATATACCGCAACGGCAGCGTCGGTGACCCCGTCCGCCAGCGCCTCGACGCCGCGCACCACCATGCGGCTTTTGGGTTCGCTGGGGATCAGGTGCGCGACCGGGCTGACATGGTCAAGGTACTCGACGATGACGCGCGAATCGAACACGCTGACGCCATCTTCCAGCACCAGCACCGGCACCTTGCCGAGGGGGTTGAGCGTCGGCACGACGGTGTCGGGCAGCCAGGGATTTTCGACCTGGAGTTGGAATGGGATTTTCTTTTCCAGCAGCACCACGCGAACTTTGCGTCCGTAGGGGCTAGTGAGCGAGGTGACGAGTTTCATGCGGATTCCCTGAAGTGCGACTCTGAATGGCGTGCTCATTTTGTCTCGCCATTATCGCCTGTCGCAAGCAGCGCTCCAACCCGTTCGCGAAGCGCCGGGAGCACCTCGGCTTCGAACCAGGGATGCTGTTTCAACCAGCCCCGGTTGCGCGGGCTGGGGTGGGGCAGCGGAAAATACTCCGGCATGAAATCGTGCCAGGCATGGACGGTGTCGGCCAGCGTACGGCCCCGGCGTCGGCCCAGGTAATGCGCCTGCGCGTAGGCGCCAACCAGCAGGGTGAGCCGGATGTCCGGCATAGCGGCGCGCAGCTGCGGGTGCCACAGCGGCGCGCATTCAGGGCGCGGGGGCAGGTCGCTGCCCTTCACCGTTCCCGGGTAGCACAGGCCGGTGGGGACGATGGCGATGCGCGAGACGTCGTAGAACTGCTCGCGCGTCATGCCGAGCCATTGCCGCAGCAGGTCGCCGGAAGGATCGTTCCACGGGATGCCGGTCTCGTGCACGCGCCGCCCCGGCGCCTGGCCGACAATCAGCAGGCGCGCCGTGGGGGATATGCGCAGGATGGGCCGCGGCGGGTTCGGCAGTTGGGCGGCGCAGAGGGTGCACGCCTGCACCCGCGCCAGCAGGCCGGCAAAGGCGCCGTCCGGCTCAGCGCGCGTGCTCGACGATGTAGCGCTTGACCGCTTCGGCATCGACATCCATGACGTGCTTCTTCTGCGGCTGCGCTTCCAGGTGCGCGAGCTCGGCCGGCCGCAAAGGCTCGATGCCGAGCGCCTCGCGGATCGCATCCTCGAACTTGGCGGGCTGCGCGGTTTCCATGCAGATCAGCGGCACGCCGGGCTCGCGGTGCTCCAGCCCCACTTTCAGGCCGTCGGCGGTGTGCGGATCGATCATGGTGCCGTAGACCTCGTACACCATGCGGATGGTGTCCATCCGGTTGGCATGGCTGCTCGAACCCGAGACCACGCCGAATTCGGCGACGCGGCCGAACAGGCCGTCGGCATTCAGATCGAAGCTGCCGCCCGATTCGACCGCGCCCCACAGGCTGCGGATTTTTGCGGCGTCGCGTCCGGCCAGGTCGAACACGAAGCGCTCGAAGTTGGAGGCCTTGGAGATGTCCATCGACGGGCTCGAGGTGTGCTTGGTTTCAGGGCGCGGACGGTAGACGCCGGTACGGAAGAACTCGTCGAGCACGTCATTTTCGTTGGTGGCGACGATCAGCTTGTCGATCGGCAGCCCCATCTGGCGCGCGATGTGGCCGGCGCAAACGTTGCCGAAGTTGCCCGACGGCACCGAGAACGACACCTGCTGGTCGTTGCTCTGGGTGGCGGCGAAATAGGCCTTGAAGTAATACACGCTCTGCGCCGCGACGCGGGCCCAGTTGATCGAGTTGACCGCACCGATGTGATGGGTGCGCTTGAATTCGAGATCGTTCGACACCGCCTTGACGATGTCCTGGCACTGGTCGAACACCCCGCGGATCACCAGATTGTGGATGTTGGCGTCCTGCAGCGCATACATCTGCGCCTGCTGGAAGCGCGTCATGCCGTGCTCGGGCGACAGCATGAAGACGCGGATGCCGCGCTTGCCGCGCATCGCGTATTCGGCGGCCGACCCGGTATCGCCCGAGGTCGCGCCCAGGATGTTGAGTTCGCCGTGGGTCTTGTCGAGCACATACTCGAACAGGTTGCCCAGGAGTTGCATCGCCATGTCCTTGAACGCCAGCGTCGGGCCGTTCGACAGCGCCAGAACGTGCAGGCCGGGCTCCAGGGTTTTCAGCGGGGTGATGTCAGCGGCGTTCTCGCCCGGGTTGGTATAGCGATAGACGTCGGCAGTGTAGGTCTTGTCGATGAGCGCGCGCAGATCGTCGTGCGGGATGTCATCGACCAGGCGCGACAACACCTCGAACGCCAGCTCGCGGTAATTCATTCCGCGCATCGTTTCGAGTTCAGCGGCTGTGAAGCGCGGGTAGGTCTCCGGCACGTAGAGGCCGCCGTCACTGGCCAGGCCGCCAAGCAGGATTTCGGAGAAGCGGAGTTGCGGCGCCAAGCCGCGCGTGCTGAGGTAGTTCATGCCTATTTCGCCGCGAGTTCTTCGAGGCGGATGCGCATCACCTTGCCCGCCACGGTATCGAGCGCTTCGATCTTGGCGATCGCGGCGTTGACGTTTTTCTCAACCGTGATGTGGGTCAGCAGGATGATGGTGGCCTGCTCCTCACCCTCGGCCGGCTCTTTCTGCACCATGGCATCGATCGAGATGTTGCTGTCGGCCAGGATGCGGGTGATGTCGGCCAGCACGCCGGGGCGGTCGAAAGCGGCGAGGCGCAGGTAGTACGCGGTGCGCACCTCGTCCATCGGCAGGATCGGGGTGTCCGCCAGCTGGTCGGGCTGGAACGCCAGGTGCGGCACGCGGTGGTGCGGGTCGGCGGTGTGGAGCCGGGTGACATCGACCAGAT
>Ga0316601_100000600_pt1 | contig 16002 bp, 10 predicted proteins | sample OWC_soil_day5_no_FD_207663 | JGI IMG/M metagenome (GOLD analysis project Ga0316601, IMG submission 207663) | Wetland soil microbial communities from Old Woman Creek delta, Ohio, United States - OWC_soil_day5_noCT | ecosystem: Environmental > Terrestrial > Soil > Wetlands | place: USA: Ohio... | reverse complement strand
CATGATCAGCAAGCTGGCACCGGTAGATACACCAAACAAGCCGATAAAAACTGAAGAAAAGCGAAAACGGATGAGAAAGGGATCATTCGAAGTTATGGGTGTGTATCTCCTGATCATAATCATAAGCTTGTTGATTCATGTGTCTTTCAGCTCGGATGCTTTCTTTGCTTATTCCATGTGTGTAGCCCTGGGTGTATTCTGGCAAGTATTCACATTGACCGGAAGCGGACACCGGGTTATTGAAAAGTTAGACCTATTCCTACATATATTTCAAATATAACTAAGGAGGAGACTAAAATGAAAAACATAACAAAATTATTTGCAGTAGCGCTTACAGTAGTAGCAACTGCAATGGCATCATCGGCTTGCTTCTGGTTTATGCATCAGCCTGAAGAGCCAGCTTGCCTGAGAGAAGAATAGAGATAAGGCCGGCAATGCCGGTCTTATTTCTATTCCTGGCATAATTGACAATATTTTCATAAGAGGTATTAAGGATGAGTAAAATTTGCAATGACAAACAAAAACAAATAAACGATATAGTTTCGGTTGTTAAGTTATGCTCTCTGCTGTTCTCGGGGATTGTATTTTTCAAGTACAATTTCAAGGGCGATGGAGGAGAATACGGATTCAATTATCTGTTTTCTATAAACCTGATAATACTATATACATTGCTGCTGTCCATGATATACCTTATGTGGTCTTTTTCGACTGTCAAGAAATTCGATAATGAAAAATACATAAACTTAATACGAAACGTAGAGAATTTTTTGTTCATATTGATTTTCATAGGGATAGTTATGATATCCGGAAAAAACCTGAGCCAGTACAAATTCATTTTCCTTTTCATTATACTGACATCCTCGATTCAGTCGGGAATGAAGCAGGGCCTTTCCATTTCGATTATCTCATCCGCAGTAATCCTGGCCATAGACATGATATATGCGCCGGGTGAAACGGTTAACCAGTACTTCGAGAACGACCTGATACTGTCGGGGGTATTCCTGCTCACAGCCTGGCCCCTAGGATTCTACGTTAAAATTGAGAAGGAGCATATCGAGAAACTGGAAGGAATAGTGAATATTGACGGCCTCACGCAGGTGTTCAACCACAGATACTTTCACGATGCCTTGAAGGAAAAGATATCTTACGGAGACAAAAGCAATAAACCTGTAGCACTGGTATTTCTGGATATCGATTATTTCAAATACTACAACGATCTGTACGGGCACCTCATGGGTGATAAGGTTCTTAAGAAGATTGGCGTGATTTTGAAAAGCAGCACAAGGGAAAAGGACATTGTTGCAAGGTACGGAGGGGAAGAATTTGCAGTAATAATGCCGGACACGAATGAAGAGGAAGCCCTGAAGCTTGCTGAAGTGATAAGGCGTGAAATAGAAAAAGCATATTTTGAAGGCGAAGAGAACCAACCCAACGGAAGGCTCACAGCATCAATCGGGATTTCCATTTATCCAGACAAAGCAAAAAACGACCTGGAGCTTATCAACAGTGCAGATGATGCGTTGTACAGGGCGAAATTTTTCAACAAAAACAGGGTTGAAGCATACACCTCCATCCTCGACGACCTTAAGAAGGACATCGATGAGGAGCACATCGACCTTGTCACCTCCATCAAGACACTGATAAGCGTCATAAACGCAAAGGACAAGTATACATACTCCCACGTCGAAAGGGTGGTAATATATTGCAGGCTTATGGCGGATAAGCTGGGTCTGTGCGAAGAGGAAAAAAAGAAGCTGATATTCGGCGCATACATGCATGACATAGGGAAAATCAACATTGCCAAGGAGATACTTATTAAGAAGATGCCGCCTTCTGCTGAGGAATGGGAGATGTTGAAGCAGCATCCGTCGAACGGCGCAGCAATAATTGAACCTGTTGAATCGCTCAGGGTCATTGTCCCTCTCATACTTCACCATCATGAAAGGTATGACGGCAAGGGCTACCCGGATGGACTGGCGGGAGAGGACATACCTTATCTGGCCAGGGTGCTGACCATAGCCGACAGCTTCGACGCCATGACCTCCAAGAGATCCTATACGAACCTGAGAAAGACCTATGAGGAGGCCGCAGAGGAGCTGAGGGCCTGCTCGGGCACCCAGTTCGATCCGGAGCTTACCGAAATATTCATAAGGATAATCGAAGGAAACAAGGACAGCTTCGACGAGTACGAAGCATCATGACCTTCTTTTGAAAAGGAAAAAAGCCCAACAGGGCTTTTTTTGCTGTAAAATTTCTTCAATAATCCTTATCAGAATGATGGGGGAGTGACGGCAAAGATGACTTTTACATCTTCGCTGTACTCGTTTATCCATTTATGCCTCATTCCCATAGGTATCCTGACGCTGTCGCCGGTATCCAGCGGGATCACGCTGTTGTCCAGCAGGAGATTCACCTTTCCTTCCATTACAAAGGCAACCTCTTCACCCTCGTGCTCCAGAAGCTCTTCAGAGGAATCGGAACTCGGCGTCAGTTTCATCAGCGCCAATTCTATTGCGCCGTTTAAATCAGGTGACAGCAATTCATAAAGTATGTTTTCCCTTTCAGGGAGTATCATTTTCTTGCGCCTGTCTGCTTTGACCACCAGTTCCTTGGTGTTTGCTGAAGTTGTGAAAAAAGAAAACAGGGGAACCTCCAAAACCTTGGAGAGGGCATTCAACGTGTTGAGAGAAGGGTTCGCCAGCCCTCTCTCGATCTGGCTCAGCATTGAAGGCGTAACTCCAGTCAGTTTTGCCAAATCCTTTATATTCAGATTTTTGGATTTCCGATATTCTGATATCTTTTCTCCGATGTTTATATCGTCCATAGTGAGATCTTCCTTTCATGCGAAGCAATAAATACACGCTTATTATAGCATACTTGGGTTGTCATTCAAACAGTTTCGAGTAAATGTAGTTTAATTAATTAAATGATATTGACTTTAATTACGGCGTTTGTTAAACTGTATTTAAATAAATTGATTATAGTTAACTGTATTTAATTTATTTGTTTTTTTACCCGCAATGAAAACGGTTTATTGCAAACCTGTAAGAAAAAAGGGAGAGATGTAAAATGGAGAACAAAGTAATCGAAGGAAAAACTATAAGGGATTGGACACAAGAGTACCCGCTTATGAGCAAGATAATTTCGACAGAAGAGGTTTTCTGGACTAACCCTAAATATGAAAAATTTGAAGATGCGATTAAAAAGGTTTCACTTTCAGAAGAAGATGTAAAGGATGCGGAAGAGAGACTAAAAAGGTTCGCTCCCTATATAGCTAAGGTTTTCCCGGAAACGCAGAAAAATAACGGGATCATAGAGTCGCCTGTTGTAAGGATCCCTGAGATGCAGAAGAAGCTTGAGGAGATGTTCGGGCAGGACATCCAGGGAGAACTGCTTTTGAAATGCGACAGCCATCTGGCCATTTCCGGTTCAATCAAAGCAAGGGGCGGCATCTATGAAGTGTTAAAGCACGCAGAGGATCTGGCGATCGAAAACAACATGCTGACTACAGCCGATGATTACTCTGTTTTGGACAGCAGCAAATTCAGGGACTTCTTTTCCAAGTATTCCATCGCAGTCGGTTCCACAGGCAACCTGGGGCTCAGCATAGGAATCATGAGCGCGCAGCTGGGCTTTAAAGTTTACGTTCACATGTCTGCTGATGCAAAACAGTGGAAGAAGGACATGCTCAGGAGCAAAGGGGTTTTGGTGATAGAATATGCATCAGACTACAGCAAAGCTGTTGAAGAAGGCAGAAAGCAGTCAGAAGCAGACCCCAACATGTATTTTGTAGACGATGAAAATTCAAGCAGCCTGTTCCTGGGATATGCTGTTGCGGCATCAAGGCTGAAAAAACAGCTGGAAGAAATGAATGTAGTCGTGGACAAAGATCACCCGCTGTTTGTTTACCTTCCATGCGGAGTCGGAGGCGGTCCGGGAGGAGTTGCATTCGGCCTGAAGCTGGCATTCAAGGATAATGTGCACTGCTTCTTCGCAGAACCTACCCACTCTCCGTGCATGCTTATCGGAATGATGACGGAAATGCATGATAAAGTATCCGTTCAGGATTTCGGGATCGACAACATCACAGACGCGGACGGCCTTGCAGTAGGAAGAGCTTCCGGCTTCGTAGGAAAAACAATGGAGAACCTGATGAGCGGATGTTATACAGTGAAAGACGAGAACCTGTATGTTATGCTGAGCGCTCTCGTAGATACTGAGAATATAAGGCTGGAGCCTTCAGCGCTTGCGGGGATGCCGGGTTCAGTCAAGCTTTTCAAAGAGGCAGCCGGACAGGAATATATTGCAAAAAACAATCTGAAAGATAAAATGGCTGATTCAGCCCATATAGCCTGGGCTACGGGTGGAAGCATGGTTCCGAAGGATGTAATGGATGCCTATTACAAAAAAGGCCTTGGACTATCACTGATATAATAAATAATCAAAAAAATTAAAGAGCTCTTAACGGAGCTCTTTTTCTGTTCATGCCCGTTGTAATATATACACCCAGGAATACCAGCAGCCCGCCCAGGATCTGTACAGAGGTGATTTTCTGGCCAAGGGCCCAGCTCATGGCTGCAGTAAAAACAGGATTGAGGTTCAGGAAAACTCCAGCTTTGCTGGCGCCGATTTCCCGGACTCCCATATTCCAGAATATGAAGGAGCATACGGAGGGGAATATGGTGATGTAGGCGACGCCTGCAGCTGCAACTGTGCTGAGGTTAGACAAGTCGAGGCCCTGCGATAATGCGAACGGGGCCATGATGACGGCTGCGATCATGCCTGAAAGTGCTGTGGACGTTATCGGAGGAACGGCTGTAAGCTTCCTGCCTATCATCGAATAGATGGTCCAGGCTGCCACCGCAAGTATCATGAGCAGATCACCCGCGTTGAACTGCATAGCGAACACCTGCAGGAGATTCCCCTTTGTCATTATAACCAGGACTCCCAGGAATGAAACCGCTATTCCAAGACCCTGTATCCGGGATACCTTTTCCCTCAGGTAAAGGGCAGAAACCACGGCTATCAGCCCCGGATTTAATGAGTTGACCAAGGAGGCGTTTGTTGGCGATGTGAAATTGAGCGCGTAATAAAGAAGGGAGTTATATGCTGCAATTCCGAATACGGCCAGCCCTAAAAGGGAAGGCCAATTCCTGAGCACTTCTCTCCACTGAGGCTTTTCCCAGAAGCGGGCTATCCCAAGCAGGATGACAGAGGCGAAAAGCCAGCGCGTGAAGGTGAGACCCACCGGAGTCATCTCCGAAACGACGAACTTTCCGAACACATAATTTCCTGCCCAAAACAGATTGCATAATACCAGCAGCAGCCAGACTCTATATTTACTCATATATAGTTATCTCCTTTAAGTATATTCCATAATAGAGTATATATATAATACCGGCAGTATTCAACAGTGAATTCGCTGAATTGACATTAGAAAATAATGGTACTATAATATATTTTGTATGCGAAATAGTTTGATACGAAACAATTCTATAATATATAAAGAAAAGAGAGGTGTATGGATGGAGAATATGGAGAAAAACATAGCCGTTGCGAAGCTTTTGGGCCAGGTTGTCGGCAGTTTGAAGCACGGCATGATGAAGGGCTTTGAAAGCGCAGGCCTGACAGCGCCGCAGGGCATGATCATCGGTCTCCTGGGAAAATACGAAAAGATGAAAATCAGCGACATAAGCGAAAAGATGGGATTGTCCAACAGCACGGTCTCCGGCATCATCGACAGGCTGGAGCAGAGGGACATTGTGATAAGGGAAAGAAGCGAAGAGGACAGAAGGGTCGTTTATGTCCATCTTTCTGAAAAGGCCGAGGATGTATGCAAGGGCCTCAGCATGAAAATGAATGACAATCTGGAAAACATGATGAAGAAAGCCTCTCCAGAGGATATAGAAAAAATAGATGAGGGGCTCAATATCCTGAAGAAGCTTCTGGATGACATGTAAAATGATACTGAGAATACAGAAAGGATGTTTTTATGCTTAAGTTGTACAGATATTTAAAACCTTACACATGGTTTGTTGTGGCAGTCGTCACTTTTGTGTTCCTGCAGACTTTGTCGGATCTATACCTGCCGACGCTGATGGCGGACATGATCAATTACGGAGTCATGGAAGGCGACTCTGGCTACATAATGAAGACCGGGGGATTCATGCTGCTGGTCGCAGCGGTGGGAACCATATGCTCAATAATCGCCAGCTACCTGTCGTCCAAGACTGCCGTAGGGCTGGGGACAATATTGAGGAACAACATATTCAAGCGTGTGGAAAGCTTTTCGCTGCATGAATTCGACGCAATAGGCACTGCCACGCTTATCACCAGGACCACAAACGATATCAACCAGATCCAGCAGGTCACAATAATGATCATGCGCATGATGATCTCCGCCCCTATGATGGCTGTGGGAGGAATAATCCTGGCAATGAGGCAGGACAGGGAGCTCACGCTGGTGCTTGCTGTAGCGATGCCGGTTCTCGCTCTTGTCATAATCCTCATTGCCTCAAAGATGATACCTCTTTTCAAAATGATACAGATCAGGATAGACAGGATCAATCTTGTAATGCGCGAGAAGCTTACGGGAATAAGGGTAATACGTGCTTTCAACACCACCGAGCTTGAAAGCAGGAGGTTTGAAGAAGCTAACTTCAACCTTACGGACAACTACATCAGGGTCAACAAGATAATGGCGTTCATGATGCCTTCGATAATGCTTATAATGAACCTAACCTCGCTGGCCATAATCTGGTTCGGCGGCATATATATAAGCAGGGGCGAGATGGACCTCGGAGCATTGAGCGCATTCATGCAGTACGGGATGCAGATAATGATGTCCATGCTTATGCTTGCCATGATGTTCATCATGGTTCCGCGTGCGCAGGCAGCTGCCGTGAGAATCAACGAAGTCCTCGAAACCGTTCCTGAAATAACCGATCCGGCACAGCCTAAGGAAAACTTTGTAGGGAAAGGGCACATAGAATTCAGGGACGTTTCCTTCAGCTTCCATGGCGCCGAGGAGCCGACTCTGAAAAACATATCCTTCTCCGCACATCCGGGCGAAGTCACCGCCATAATAGGCAGCACGGGCGCAGGAAAGTCAGCGCTGCTCAACCTGATTCCAAGGTTCTACGACATTCAAAGCGGAAGCATCCTTATAGACGGCGTCGATATCAGGGATATCACCCAGGAGCACCTCAGGTCCAGGATCGGCCTGGTGCCGCAGAAGGCATTTTTGTTTTCGGGTTCTATAGCTGAAAACATAAGGTTCGGAAAGGATGATGCAACGGATGAGGAAATTTTCCATGCTGCCAGGGTTGCGCAGGCAGCCGATTTCATAGAAGGCATGGAGGGCGGATACCAGCATGAGATAGCGCAGGGCGGCATGAATGTATCCGGAGGGCAGAAACAGCGTCTCTCCATAGCGCGCGCACTTGTCAGAAAACCGGAAATATACCTGTTCGATGACAGTTTTTCAGCCCTGGACTTCAAGACCGACGCCAAGCTGCGTGCGGCGCTGAAGGATGAAATCGGCGATTCCACAGAGATAATCGTTGCCCAGAGGGTTGGGACCGTTATGGATGCCGACAGGATCATAGTCCTCGACGAAGGTATGATAGCAGGCATCGGAAGCCATAAGGAACTATTAAGCACATGTGAAGTATACCGCGAGATCGTATCCTCACAGCTTTCAGAGGAGGAAATAGCTTGAGCAGTGATAACTTAAATAAAAGACAAGAGCGGCAGGGTCACGGAGGCCCCATGGGGCGGATGGGCATGCCGGTAAAAAAAGCCAAGAATTTCAAGGCAGCCTTCGGCAGGCTCCTTAGGTATCTTAAGCCTCACAGAGTGAACCTGATAATTGTTTTCATCTTCGCTATTTTGAGCACAACATTCACTATAGCTGCGCCTAAGGTGAGCAGCCTTGCGATGAACAAGCTTCAGGACGCATACATGTCCAGAGCAATCCTGAGCAAGATGACCGAAGCCCAGTATAAAGCAGAAACTGAGATGGGCACGGAGATGGGCAAGGCCCAGAGGGAGGCTGTCGACCAGATCTATACTAATATGGCCGAAGCCCAGAACAAAGCTGTTGATTCTATAGCAACCGAGATGTCGGATGCGCAGACAACTGCAATTGACGGCATAGTTTCCGGCTTCTACAGCGGCATGGTCACAGGCCAGAAGACAGCTGTAAACCAGATCGTAACTCAGATGGGGGCAGCGCAGAAAAGCACGCTCGCACAGATGGAAGCAATGATGCAGCAGGCCCAGACTGACCCGGCTGCAGCCCAGAGCATGGATCCTGCGCTTGCGGCCAGCGCGCAGAAGCTCATGGCTCTGCCCGAGATCGACTCGCTGGTCAGCACCGATGAAAAGGTGGCGGCAGCAATTGATTTCATAAGCATCCTTCAGGAAATGCCTGCCATACCCGGACAGGCCGCAATGGATGCAGCAGCATTGGAGCAGGCCAAATCGATGCTTGAGCTTCCGATGATAGACACAATCAAGAACTCTACAGAAAAGGTAAACACGCTCAAGGAATTCGTAAACTTGTCAGGCGCTCCGCTGCCTTTCGACCAGGCCGCAATGAACAGGATATATTCAAGGATACCGAACGCCAAAGCATCCACAGGCAGCAGCGGATCAAGCTCATCCATCAGTGATATGGATGCGGATGCTCTGAATGCAGTGGAGGACCTGCTGAAGCTTCCTATGCTGAGCTCCATCTCAGATGCCGGCCAGAAGAATGAATCCCTGATCCAGCTGGTAGACATCTTCGGAAGGATGCCGGCTACGGAAGGGATGGACACAGCTTCCTTTGACAGCATAAAGAAGCTGCTGGCGCTGCCAAAAATCGACACCATACAGGACGCCGCGCAGAAGAATGCCGCAGTCCTCGAGCTGGTTGAGATTTTCAAGGCAATGCCGGATATGGGTACCGAGGCCATCGACAAGGAATCGATGGACACCATAACTGAGCTGCTCAGCCTGCCTATGATCGATTCGATTACAGACGAGCAGCAGAAGACGGATACCATAACAAAAATGCTGGACATCTTCGACAGGATGCCCGATATGGGAACGGCTGCTGACACCTCGAATGAATTCGACAAGGACAGCATCGTCGCATTCAAGGAATTCATCAATCTCCCGAAGCTTGACACACTGACTGACCCGGTTCAAAAGTCGGAAGTTGTGAAGCGGATCATGGACCTGGGAAAAGAGATGCAGACTACATCGGGCAGTCTTTCAACAGGAGACGACACGAGCGTCAAGTATACAGACGAGCAGGTCAGCGAGGTGCTGACCGCAATAAAGGAGACCAACGGCCAGTACGATTTCAAGTATATCGGAATGATCGCACTGATCCTTATAGGCATGTACCTGATAAGCGCCCTTTTCAGCATCATTATGGGGCTTGTGATGTCAGGCGTAGCCCAGAAAACAAGCCGCGACCTGAGAAGGGAAGTAGACGACAAGCTCAACAGGCTTCCGCTTAAATACTATGACAGCCATCCTCACGGGGATATCCTCAGCCGTGTCACGAACGACATAGACACCATAGCGAACACGCTGCAGCAGAGCTTGACGCAGATCATAACATCAGTGATATCCATCATAGGCTATATCATAATGATGCTCACGATAAGCCCGGTGCTTACTCTCATCGTGGTGGCGACGCTTCCTCTGTACATTCTGTCTACAGCGGTGATCGCCAAGAAATCGCAGAAGTACTTCGCTTCCCAGCAGAAGGAGATAGGGCTGCTCAGCGGCCACGTAGAGGAGATGTACGCAGGACACAAGATAGTGAAGGCCTTCGGAAAAGAGAAGGATTCCATAGAGGAATTCGAAACGATCAACGGAAGGCTTCAGAATGCAGGCTGGAAAGCCCAGTTTGTTTCAGGCATAATGTTCCCGCTTATGAATTTTGTGAGCAACCTGGGATATGTAGGCATAAGCATTGTGGGAAGCTTATGGATCACGAAGGGACTGCTCGGATTGGGAGACATCATCGCATTCATACAGTACTCGAGGTCCTTCACAATGCCTATTGTGCAGACCGCAAACATCGCGAATGTAATCCAGTCGACAGTTGCGTGCGCAGAGCGTGTATTTGAGGTTCTTGATGAAGAGGAAGAGATTCCGGACAGCGCGGATGCTGTCGCCCTGGCAAGCCCAAGAGGCAAAGTAAGCTTCGAGCATGTCGGCTTCAGCTACAAGCCGGATGAACCGCTCATCGAAGACATGAACCTCGTGGTTGAGCCGGGACACACCGTAGCCATAGTCGGACCGACCGGCGCAGGAAAGACAACCCTCATCAACCTGCTGATGCGCTTCTACGAGATAAACAGCGGGAAAATAAGCGTCGATGGCATCGACGTAAGGGATATAAAGAGAAGCGAGCTGCGAAAGATGTTCGGCATGGTCCTCCAGGACACATGGCTGTTCAACGGAACAATCAGGGAAAATATCGCCTATGGAAAAGAAGGGGCGACGACAGAGGAAATTGTTCAGGCGGCAAAGGCGGCCCATGCAGACCACTTCATCAGAACTCTGCCTGAAGGCTACGACACGATCCTGAACGAAGAAGCGACAAATATCTCGCAGGGACAGAAGCAGCTTCTTACAATCGCACGTGCCATACTGGCCAATCCAACAATCCTTATCCTTGACGAGGCTACAAGCAGCGTCGATACAAGAACGGAAGTTATGATACAGAAGGCAATGTCAACCCTCATGCAGGGAAGGACAAGCTTTGTAATCGCCCACAGGCTTTCAACCATCCGCGACGCAGAACTTATCCTTGTCATGAATAAGGGAAGCGTAATAGAGATGGGCAGCCACAAGGAACTGCTAGCACAGGACGGCTTCTATGCAGACCTGTACAACAGCCAGTTCAGCGGGGCAGACCTTGGAAACGAGGCTGTATAAACAATGGAAAAAGAGGCAGATATCTTTTATGATACCTGCCTCTTTTTTCAGCACATTTATTCACTACTTCGTTTTAAACCTGTTCGCAGCTTTCTTTTTTAACCTGACTCCCAGGGTGGAGCTGATAAACCTGTCGATTATCTCTTCCTTTGTAGCCTTTGGAGCTATGAAAATGTCGTGCTTTTTGCACATTTTAACCAAATCTGATTTAGATATATCGCTAGTCTTCATAAAAGCAGTGGCAGCTTTAACGCTGTCCATCACTATTATGCGTTTATAAATTTCTTCGCCATTCATAAGAACACCTCAAACCATAATTATTTCTGCATGCCTAAGTATTATAACACAAAATGTGCCTATTCGCCGTATGTCTTGAGGACTTCCTGAAGAGGGATGTTAGCGATTTTCCTCCTGCTGGCGTATGTTCCAATAAGGAATATCGCTACAAGTATAGCGAGCCCCTTCAGCATGTCTGCAGGGTTGAACTTCAAAGGGATAATTATCCCGTACTCTTCCAGGAAAAGAGTCTCCATCCATTTGAGTATGGCAAGTGCGATCGGCATGCTTGCTGCATAGGAAATCAGCGCGTACACGAAATAGCTGTTGAGGATCATCGAATTGACTTCGCGCCGCTTGTAACCCAAAACTTTCAGCAGCGAGATCGCATAGTAGTTTTTTTCCACTGTGAAAGATGTCAGAACGAAGAGTATGCTCGCAGAAATGACAGCCGAACTCCATATCATTATGTTGATCATAAAATCAGTATAGTTGGCCATGGATTTTGACTGCTCGATTATTCCTTCCTTGCTTATTATCATGCTGTAATATTCTGAGGAAGGCTCGGAAGTTGAGTATATGCCGCTGTACAGCCTTGAGGTTTTGTTTTCCGACACAATGTTGCTGAGCCTGCTTATGTTGAGGTATACCGTGTCAGACGTGTACTCGTCGGTGAACCCCGCTACTGTAAAACTGTAGTAGTCCTTGTTCACTTTGATCTTTATAGTGTCGCCTTCCCGGATGTCAAGCTTCAGGCTGAGCTGTTTGGTGATCACTGCGTCGTTCTGGATGTGCCCGGTTATGTCTTCGCCCGATTCGTTGTAGAGTTTGTAAAGGCGGTTTTCCGGGGACAGGCCTTCGAGCGATACGACCTTGTCGCCGATGTAAGCGAAGGGGTAAATAAGGAATTTCTCCTCGCCGCTTTTGGGCTCGGGTATCCTCTTGGTGAAATCGGCATAGGACTGATATTTGTAGTCGACATTGTGAAGATAGCCGACTGTCATCCTTTCCATCATGCCGTTCATCATGAAGGAGAAGGTTATGAGCAGGGTGGAAAACATGATGCCGATGAAAAATATCGCAAAACTCCCTGTGCTCCTGATTGCGTGGAGATATTTGAATTTTGTTTTGCCTTTGGCTTTTGTCAAAAGCCTGCTTACGTACTTGCTCAGCCAGTTCAGGGAAGTGGTTTCGTGAGGTTTGAGAAGCTCAAGGGGACCTTCACCGAGCATCCTGTATATTATGGCCCCTGAAAATACAGCAAAGAAGAAAAGAGGCACGAAAATTGCGGTTGCAAAAACAGTGATGCTCTGGGCTATCCTTACCGCCGGCAGAAGGTAGAAATCGAGATACAGCCTTTTCAGCGGTTCAGCATAGTAGGAGCCTATGATGTACCCTATGATAAGCATTATAAATGCCATAATAACCACGGACAGGAAGTACGGTACCGCTATTTCAAGCCTTCTGTAGCCCATAGCTTTTAGAATGCCTATCTGACCTCTTTCAGAATGCAGAAGGTTTGATATCATGATTGAAACTATGATTACAGCTATTGCGGCTATGAATATGCTTAGTACAAGTCCCGTAACCCTGCCCTGTGTGAGCTCGTCATAAATGGCTCCGCTCCTCATGTTGGTAGCGGTTCTTATTATCTGGGTCACGAAAGGCAGCTTGTCCTTATCATAGGCTGTGTCGATTTCGGAGTCAGTAAGGTTTGTGCCCGAAAGCCGGAAGCCTTCCTTTGCATCAATATCTTCATATTCCCGATCGGTCATGAGCACCAGGACCTGCAGGCCGGTGTCTACATTGAAGGTGTTGTCAAACGTAGGCAGGGTGTAGTCCGGGAACAGAACAAAGCCTGTAACCTTATAGCTCCTGTTCTCCAGAGTAAAGGAATCTCCGATCTTTATTAAGTTTTTATCCGCATATATTTTGTTGAGCGCTATCTCGTTGTCCTTTGAGGGCTTCACACCTTCTTCCATGTAGGAAAGGTTAATCCTTTCGGAATCCTTAGCGATAAGTGCCTTGTTGCTCTTTCCCCCGTATTCGAAATCAAGGGTCTTGTATTCCCTCAGTTCTAAAGAAAAGCCGCTGTAGATTTCCTCGAAGGATTTTATCCTGCTGTCCATAAGCTTCTGGAAAGTAACCGGCTCACTTTTCTTTATGTCTTCAAGGGTATAGATGTTTCTGGACAGAAGGTTTCTGACTATGGGGTATTGCGACTCTTCCGCCGTCACCATGCTCAGCATCTCAACCGAGAAGTCCTCCTGGACGGATTCCTCAAGGTATGTTGTTGTTGGCTCTGCAATGCCGCTCAGCCCGTAGAACATCATGGTGTAGATCATCGAGCTGAAGATGACTATTATCCCAATGGCGGCCAGCTGCATCCACTTTCGCTGCAGCGTTTTCAGCACATTTTTCAGAAGCATAGCCCACCCCCTAACCCCATTCTATATCCTGGGCATTGATTTTAACCTTGTTGATTTCTATATCCGTTATTATTCCTGAATTCATCCTTATCACTTTATCTGCCATTGCAGAAATACCTGTGTTGTGCGTAATAACGACTACCGTTTTCTTGTACTCAATATTAAGTTCCTGGAGAACCCGGAGCACCTGCTTTGAATTCTGCTCGTCCAGCGAGCCTGTGGGCTCGTCGCAGAAGATGATGTCTGGATTTTTGGCCAGGCTCCTGGCGACGGAAACCCTCTGCTGTTCGCCTCCTGAGAGCTGGTGCGGGTACTTGTTCCTCGCAGCTGTAAGGCCGACCTTCCCCAGAAGCTCGTCTATGTCCAGGGGGTTCTTTCCTATGTCTGACCCGATCTGGACATTCTCGTAGACTGTCAGGTTCTGCAGCAGGTTGTACTGCTGGAATATAAAGCCCAGGTGCTCACGCCTGAACTCGGTCATCTCGTCCTCGGAGAGATCGGTGAGGTTCTCATCCCTGAACATTATCTTTCCAGAAGTCACCGTATCCAGGCCGCTTATCACGTTGAGCAGCGTGCTTTTGCCGCTGCCGCTTGGGCCGAGTATTACCACGAACTCCCCTTCCCCTATGGTGAGGTTTATGTTTTTTAGGGCGGCTGTCTCCACTTCACCGCTCTTGTATATCTTGGATACGCCGGTCAGAACAATCATTTGCAATCCCCCTAAATGAGTCGTATTACCTTGATTATATTTGTACAGGTATATAATGTCAACGAAGGTGCGCGATGCAGCAAGAGATTAGTTGACTATTTCTGGATTTGAGTTAGAATTAATATAAGGCAAAATGCAGAATAGTTTGAAAAATAACCTGGGGGGATAGCTATGGCAAATATAATGAAGACTGTCTTCAAATCCAAAAAGTCGAAGATAATCGCAGCGGCGGTGCTTGTCGCTGCTGTTGCGGGAGGAACAGCCCTGTTTCTAAGGGCGCAGAATGCAAAGATACCGGAGGTCACTCTGACAACTGCCTCAAAAGGCCAGCTCATTAAGTCCGTCACCATAACGGGAGATATCGAAGCCAGGAGCAGGAGCGTCATTTCCCTGTCGCCGGCTTCCAAGGTTGTCGATGTGCTAGTGCAGGAAGGGCAGAGAGTGAATAAGGGCGACGTACTTGCAATCCTCGATACATCGGAATTCAAGAGCCAGCTCGAGCAGCAGAGGATCAGTCTGTCCAACGCCAGGTCCACACTGGCATACATATCGGGCAGCAGTTCGGAAATGGACGAGGCATCGGCATGGAATGCCGTGGGCCAGGCGGAGATAGCGCTGGATAGCGCTGAGTCAAACTACGATGCGGCACAGAGGAACCTGGAGGATATCCAGGAATTCGACGACAGCACAGTGAGACAGGCAGAGATTGCCCTGGACAATGCTGAGTCGAATTACCGTGCAGCAAAGAAAAACCTTGATTACCTGGAGGAACAGCTGGAGCAGGCGGAACACGATCTGCACAGCGCTCAGAATGCATACGATACTGCAAAAATGAATTACGATGCTGTCAAGATTTTATACGATAGCGACCCTGTAACTTACTCCAGTCAATATTTTGCTGCAAAAGAAGCTCTCGAAAACGCTGAAATTGCAGTTAAGGGTGCACAGGCAACACTGGCCAGCGCCCAGGGCATATACGATTCAGGGATCATCTCAGCACGCCAGGCAGTATCCAACGCCGAGAATGCTGTGAGGAGCGCAGAAGTTACACTTTCCAATGCGGAGACAAAAGCCGAGTCCGACTACTATGCGGCAGAGAAAGCCGTTTCAGATGCAGAAAACGCTGTCAGGAGCGCCAAGCTGACCTTGTCAAATGCGAGAAACGCAGCCAGCCTGGTGGGAGACTCCACAAGCGAAAAGATCACAAGCCAGAAAAACCAGATAGCGCTGCTGAACTCCCAGATAGATTACCTGAGCGACAAGATAGAGCAGGGAAACCTCAGGGCGAATGTTGATGGCGTAGTAACAAAAATGGATGCAACTGCTGGGGAGTACCCGGGTACCGGCGATGAGATTGTCGTAGACGGAGCGATGGAGTATCTGGTGGCAATCGATGTAAGCCAGTATGACAGCGTCAGCCTTGCGGCGGGCCAGAAGGTTATTGTCACAGTCAAAGGCTTAGGTAAGGAATACGAGGGTACTGTGTCGGAAATCGGCCAGCTGGCTGAAAAATCGCTGACCTCGACAGACCAGGATCCTAAGGTGAACGTCAAGATTTCCATAACAAACCCTGACGAGGACATCAAGGTAGGATACGAGTCGGATGCTGAAATAATCATCGAGGACAAAACTGATGCCCTGCAG
>Ga0316601_100000599_pt1 | contig 16003 bp, 15 predicted proteins | sample OWC_soil_day5_no_FD_207663 | JGI IMG/M metagenome (GOLD analysis project Ga0316601, IMG submission 207663) | Wetland soil microbial communities from Old Woman Creek delta, Ohio, United States - OWC_soil_day5_noCT | ecosystem: Environmental > Terrestrial > Soil > Wetlands | place: USA: Ohio... | reverse complement strand
TTGTTGAAGTCCTTGTCATTCCTGCTGGCAACAGGGTACATCGTCTTGTCGGGAAAAGTGAATGCATTCAGGAACGTGTTAAGAGATCCCTTAGCCAGTTCCACAAACGGCTCCTTCACAGGGAACTTTTTTGAGCCGCAGAGCACCGAATGCTCCAGAATGTGCGGAACACCGGTGCTGTCCTTTGGAGGAGTCCTGAAGCTGATGGAGAACACCTTGTTGTCATCCTTGTTCTTCAGGAACAGCAGCCTTGCTCCGGACTTCTCATGCTCGAAGATAAGCCCTTCCGAATCGACGTCCCTTATGGGCTGTTTCTCCACAACCCTGAATCCGCAGTATATCTCTCCGATACTAAATGGCATAATTATTTATCCTCCATATTTATGATGAAATTGGCCAGGATCAACACCCCGTAAAACAAGGCTTCCTCGCTGGCGCTAAAATTTGTGGAATGCAGCGCGTCGTTCCCCTCTGCGCCTTCCCTTATGCCAAGCCTGAAATGGACCGAGGGAACTTTTTCTGCAAAATACGCAAAATCCTCTGCTGTAAAGCTCTTCGTGAGAGGCAGGACATTGTCTTTGCCCAGAAGCTCCTCAGCCGCCTTAGTGAAGTTTTCCGTCAGCTCCTTGTCGTTTATCAGAGGAGGGTAACCGTCTCCGTAAGTCACCTGGGCCCTGCAGCCATACTTCATGGCGCTGGTCTCCGATCCGATCAGCATATCGCTCTTAATCTTTTTTCTCAGGTCTCTGTTGAAGGTCCTGACCGTGCCTCTCACCACCGCCTCGTCCGAGATGACATTCGAGGCTTCTCCCGCACTGATGGAAGTGAAGGTCACTACAAACTGGTCAAGCGGATTGTTTTCGATATGTAGCTTGTTGTTCATTGACTGTATGAAATCCATTGCCGGATATATCGGATTCTTGCATAGGTAAGGCATGGCTGCATGTCCACCCTTTCCGATAAACCTGATTATGAACGAGTCCACAGAGGCCATTGTGGGCCCTCCTGCAATCTCGATCTTCCCCACATCGACTCCCGGCCAGACGTGCAGCCCCAGTGCGCATATCACTTTAGGCTTCTCAAGGACGCCTTCCATTATCATCGGAAGGGCGCCGCCGCATTTGTCCTCTTCACCCGGCTGGAAAATGAGCTTCACGTTTTTTGTGCAGCCGATTTCCTTCAGCACCAGCGCAGTACCCAGCACAACAGCCATATGGAAATCGTGGCCGCAGGCATGCGACACTCCGTTGACCGGCAGGGCATCCATATCGCACCTTAACGCAATGCAGGTATCATCCTCATTAAGGACCCCTACAACTCCCGTGTTGAAAACCGTCTCATTCCTTATGCCGAGCTCATCCAGGAAGCCCCTTACAATTTTATTTGTGTTGTACTCTTCGAAAGACAACTCCGCATTATCGTGCAGCACCTGCCTGTAATTTTTAATCTCTGCAAATTTGCTTCTTACAACATCTCTCAAATCCATTTTCAGCCCACCTTCCCGACAGCAACATAAACCCTATCACGCTGCTGCCGCAGAGATAGGGTTTATGTTGAGTTCATTTATATTTATTTTAGCTTATTTAAGTTTTATTATCAACTGTCCAGTCTTAACCTGGCTGCCTTCCTTGACGGCTACTTTTTCAACTACGCCGTCTGCGCTTGCAACAATATTCGTCTCCATCTTCATGGCTTCAATTACCGCAAGGCTCTGCCCTTCCTTTACTGACTCCCCTTCTTTAACAAGGACTTTCAGCACGGTTCCAGGGATGCTGGCTCCGATTTCGAGCTTGTCGTCAGAATCTGCCATAAGGACCTCAGCTTCGTATGACTCAAGCCTTTCGCTGCTTATCTTGTCCTTAACCTTGACCTCTCTTCTGTTTCCGTTTATCTCGAATATGACACTTCTGTTGCCCTGCTTATCAAGCTTTCCGATTTCCAGCAGCTGAACTATAAGAGTTTTTCCTTCAGCTATTTCAACCTCGGAGGTCTCGCCTTCAAACAGGCCGTGGAAGAAGACGTCGCTTCCCATGTAGCTCAAATCGCCGTATTCCTGTTTGTATTTCAGGTATGCATCGAACACTTCCGGATACAGAGCTGAACTCAATGCGTCCTTGTCTGTAGCTTTCATCTTGAACTTCTTGTTCAATTCCTCTTTTATCTTGTCAAAATCTTCAGGAGGAAGCAGTTCGCCCGGTCTGCAGGTTATAGGCTCTTCACCTTTAAGCACAAGCTCCTGGAGTTTCTTGTTGAAACCGCCCTGCGGCTGTCCCATCATCCCTTTGTAGAAAGAAACAACCGAATCAGGGAACGCCATGTTCTTGGCTTTTTCGTATATATTTTCAGGAGTAAGGTCGCTCTGAACCATGAATATGGCCATGTCGCCCACCATCTTTGATGAAGGTGTAACCTTTATGATGTCTCCTGACATCTCGTTAACTTTTTTGTACATCTCTTTTATGTCGTCAAACCTGTGGCCAAGCCCGAAGCTTTCAACCTGCGGTTTCAGGTTTGAATACTGCCCTCCCGGAATCTCGTACTTGTAGATTTCGGCGCTTCCTGATTTCAGCCCTGATTCGTTAGGGAAATAGACAGGTCTTACGGCTTCCCAGTAGTCTGAAAGCTTCTGGAGATCATCCAGTTCCATTTCCGTGTCTCTGTCTGTGTTCTTGAGCGCTGCAACCACCGAGTTCAGTGCCGGCTGGCTTGTGAGCCCTGACATGCTGTTGAACGCAGTATCCGCTATGTCTACCCCTGCCTGGGCAGCCATGAGAACAGTCGCAACTCCGTTTCCTGTTGTGTCGTGTGTATGCAGGTGTATAGGAATTGAAATCTCATTCTTAAGGGCTTTTATCAGCTTAACCGCCGCATAAGGCTTGAGCAGTCCGGACATGTCCTTTATGCCGAGTATATGCGCTCCGGTCTTTTCAACTTCCTTAGCGAATTTAACGTAGTAGTCAAGCGAGTATTTGTCCCTTGATTCATCGAGGATATCTCCTGTGTAGCACATGCAAGCTTCTGCAACTTTTCCCTGGTTCAGAGTCTCGTCGATTGCTATCTCCATGCCCTTCAGCCAGTTCAGGGAGTCGAATATCCTGAATACGTCTATTCCGCTCTTTGATGCCTGCTTTATGAATTCCCTTATCACATTGTCAGGGTAGTTTTTGTATCCGACGGCATTTGCACCTCTGAAGAGCATCTGGAACAGGACGTTAGGCATCCTTTTCCTGAGCTCCTCAACTCTTGTCCACGGATCCTCCTTAAGGAATCTGTAGGCAGTATCGAATGTCGCTCCTCCCCACATTTCCACCGAGAAGAGGTCCTTTGCAAGAACCGACTGCTCTTTTGCTATCTTAATCATGTCCCTTGTTCTTACCCTTGTAGCGATGAGCGACTGCTGTGCATCTCTCATCGTTGTGTCTGTAAGGAGCAGCTTGTTCTGGGATTTTATCCACTCAACAAGCCCTTCAGGACCGCCTTCATCGAGAATCTGCTTTGTTCCTCTGAGCTCGCCTTCGAAGGAAATTTTAGGAACCGGCGGAACGTCGAAGTCCATCTTGTCGCCGCGAGTCTCGTTTACAACCTTTTCCCCGATATATTTGAGGACTCTGAGTTCCTCATCTGCTCTTGGTGATATGTCGAAAAGGTCAGGGTGTCCCGCGATGAAGTTTGTGTCGCAAGTACCGTTGTGGAACTGCTCGTGATTGAGGACGTTGATGAGGAAGTCCACGTTTGTCTTAACGCCTGAAACCATCAGCTCCCTTAAGGAACGAAGAGATTTTCTTGTAGCGTCCTCGAACGTTCTCGACCATGCTGTAGTTTTTACAAGAAGGCTGTCGTAATAAGGGCTGATGACTGCTCCCGAGAAGCCGTTGCCTCCGTCAAGCCTTATTCCGAAACCCGATCCTGTTCTGTAGACATCAATCTTTCCAGTATCAGGAGCGAAGTTGTTTGAAGGATCCTCGGTTGTGACCCTGCACTGTATTGCGTATCCGTTGACCTTGATGCTGTCCTGTGAAGGTATGCCCACTTCGTTTGAATCGAGCTCGTAGCCTTCAGCGACAAGTATCTGGCTCTGAACAATGTCAATGCCTGTAACCATTTCAGTTACGGTGTGCTCAACCTGTATTCTTGGATTCATCTCTATGAAGAAGTGGTTTCCATCCTTGTCGACAAGGAACTCGAGAGTTCCTGCGCTTCTGTAGTTTACAGCCTTAGCAAGCTTGATTGCGTCCGCGCATATCTCATCTCTCTTTTCCTGCGGAAGGGCTATGGCCGGCGTGAATTCAATTACCTTCTGGTGCCTTCTCTGTATTGAACAGTCTCTCTCAAAGAGGTGCACTATGTTGCCGTACTTGTCTCCAACCACCTGAACTTCTATATGCTTTGGTTTTTCGAGATATTTCTCGATAAATATGTCATCTATTCCGAATGCTTTTTTAGCTTCATTCTTTGCACTTTTATAGGAAGATATTAGTTCAGATTCTGATCTTACTATTCTCATTCCTCTTCCGCCGCCGCCGAAAGCTGCCTTGAGCATTACCGGATATCCGCAGAAGTTTGCGAACTCCATAGCTTCCTCTTCGCTCTGGATCGGTCTCTCTACACCAGGGATTGTAGGAACGCCTGCAGCTTTAGCAACTATCTTTGAGCTGATCTTGTCTCCCATGCTTTCCATCATTTCAGCTGTTGGGCCTATGAACTCAATTCCCGCCTCTTCGCACTTTCTTGCGAACTCTGGATTTTCTGCAAGGAATCCATAACCCGGATGTATGGCATCGACACCTTTTTTAAGCGCCAGATGGATGATCTCGTCTATATTGAGGTATGCGTCTACAGGCCCTCTGTTTTTTCCAATCAAATAAGCCTCGTCAGCTTTTGTCCTGAATAATGAACGTTTATCTTCATCAGAATATACTGCTACTGTTCTGATTCCGAGTTCATGGCATGCTCTGAATATTCTTATAGCTATTTCACCACGGTTAGCTACAAGTACCCTTTTAAATTTTTTTACCAAATGGCTCATCTCCCTCTCAAAGATATTTCTGTATATTTATAGATTTTATGCATAAATATAAGAATTAAGATTTAACATCTTTATTATATATAAATATCAAAAATAATGCAATTGAATTTTTTTAATATTTATTCCTGCATTTTTATATTTCGAGCAATCTACTTTTCTACAATAAACCCTGCATGAAATACTTTCAGCCAAAACAGAAATGCAATTTTGCTATCATCAATAATTCTTATGAGCACGAACCCTTGGAAATCGTTCATTCCCGGCTTTTCTGCATACAAGCATTATCTCTGTCCCAATTTCAGGTTAGGCACAGCATTCAGGTCCAGGGCGGCCGTCCTGCCTTTCAGAAATTCAAAGTAAGCCGCGCTGCCTATCATCGCAGCATTGTCCGTGCAGAGGATCATATCGGGGAAGAGTATGTCTACCCCGTTCCTCATTCCCTCATCCTTCAATTTGGCCCTGAGGCATGAATTCGAAGCTACGCCTCCGGCCACAGCCATCTTTTTTGCGCCCCTGAGCTTGCACGCTCTCATGGAGTTGTCGGCAAGGAAATCCACCACTGCCTTCTGGAAGGAGGCGGCAACGTCTGCCCTGTTGACTTCGATCCCCTTCATTTCCATTTGGTTGAGGTAGTTCAGAACAGCCGATTTCAACCCGCTGAAGGAGAAGTCCAGCGTTTCAGGATCATGGAAATTGGCCCTCGGGAATTTTATCGCATCCGGATTCCCTTCTTTGGATAGCCTGTCAATCTTAGGCCCCCCCGGATACCCAAGCCCTATCGCCCTGGCCACCTTGTCGTAAGCCTCTCCTGCGGCGTCATCCCTTGTCTGCCCCATTATTTCAAAATCGCCGTAATCCTTCATATATACAATATAAGTATGTCCTCCCGATACTATAAGACAAACAAAAGGAGGCTCCAGGTCTTCATACTGGATGAAGTTTGAGCTTATATGTCCTTCTATGTGATTGACGCCTATCAGCGGTTTTTTTATGGCATAGGCCAGCCCTTTGGCATACTGCAGTCCTACCAGAAGAGCGCCGACAAGCCCCGGTCCGTAAGTGACGGCCACCGCATCAATATCTTCAAGCGTGCACTTCGCCTCTGAAAGAGCCTCCTCAACCACTGCGCTGATGACTTCAACATGAGCCCTCGATGCGACTTCGGGAACTACTCCTCCGAACTTCTTGTGTATATCAATCTGCGATGCTATTATATTCGAAAGCACCTTTCTTCCGTTCTGCACAACAGCAGCGGAAGTCTCGTCGCAGCTGCTTTCTATAGCAAGTATATTCATTGTTTCCTTCATTAAATAAAACCTCACATTTTCTTAGAGTCTAAATTTCATTATACTTAATATAGATATAATATTCAACAGATTGTGAAATGCTCTGTAATTCGCCACGTTTTTGGTTTATATTATATAGTAGCAAATATATTTTAGGAGTAATCAAGCCATGAGACCTTATGCAAAAATCGTAGTATCGGGATCACCGATAACAAAGTCAAACTTCAAGCTTTCAAATATACATGGCAGGGCGATCCTCCCGATGAATTCCGGGAAATACCATGACAGGTACGCTCTTTACGAGGAGGAGATCGCATATAATGCAAGGCTTCAGAATCCCGGAGTTACATTGAGCGAATCCCTGATAGCTGTGCTGAAGGTGTTCTACAAAAGCAGCAAACGCCACCCGGACACAAACAATATAACCAAAAGCATTTTTGACGGTGTAGAGAAAAGCGGGCTCATAATCAATGACGCCCAGATCAGAAGACTTGTGATAGAAGAGTTCTACGACAAGGAAAACCCGCGTTTTGAGCTGGAGCTATTCGGGGAGAGCATTTTCTCCTTGTCATACGAAATAGAGGAGAACGCTGAGGCGTGTGATCCCCTCAACTATTCCCCTCCGTCAAACAAGAAAAAACCGGCCCGGCATATTGATGATTTAGAAAGCGATGGTTCAGTCTGCGACATATGCCGAAAACCCGTGTCTGAAAAAAACTCCGTAACGGCAGACAGGGGGAGCAAGGTTATCTGCAGGGACTGCCTCAAGACCCTTTTCTGATCTACTCCCCAGTCAACCGGGCGGCGGCAATTCCGGCATTGCGGGCCTCTTCGGCTATGCTGTCCATACCTTCATGAATGTGGTTCGCATTTCCGCATACAAAAATCCCTTCAACATCTGTGGAAATGCCGCCCGCCATGGCTATGCCAGCCTCTTTAAGCAGCGTTGTATCCGGTATGAGGTCGACAGCAAGCAGTATTGTGTCGCATTCTATCGTCTTTTCTGTTCCCTCGATTCTTTTTCCCTCTGAATCGACTTCCGCTATCGTTATGCTTTCTACCCTCTCATCTCCATGAACCTTTGTCAGTTTATGCATCAGGAGCATTGGAATATCGAAATCCTCAACGCATTCCCTTACGTAGTCTTCTTTGCCTTTCGGCTCAGCACCAGGCTCTATGACCGCCATGACTTTCGCGCCTTCGACGAACATGGTTCTCGCCATCATAAGCCCAAGATTCCCGGAACCGATTATAACCGCCTGCTTTCCCGGAAGGAAGCCTTCAGTGTTCACTATCCGCTGGGCAGTTCCCGCAGTGTATATCCCCGCAGTCTTGCTTCCCAGTATGTCGACAGCCTCTTTTGTGTTCTCCATGCAGCCGGCCGCAAATATTATCGATTTCCCCTTGATTTCAAAGATCCCATCCTCAGAATTCACCGCTGTGATCACCATGTCTTTTCTTATTTCCAAAGCCATGGTGTTCAGTTTATATTCGATTTCGAGCGCTATGGCCTTGTCTGCGAATCTCTGCGCCAGCTCGGGACCGGTAAGGTCTTCATTGAACAGCGACCTTCCGAAACCGCTGTGGATGCACTGGTTAATCATGCCGCCCAGCTCGGAGTCCTTCTCCAATATTACGACCTTTTCAACTCCGCTCTTCTTTGCAGCTATCGCAGAAGAAATCCCCGAAACCCCTCCGCCAATTACAACCAAATCATAAAACAGCATTATATAAAACCCTCCGTTTAAGCATAAGTATAATTTACAAGAACTTTTCGAACCTGTCTGCGCTCACCTTGCAGATTGGGCAGATTTCTGGCGGATTCTCCCTGGCGCACAGATATCCGCATACCCTGCATCTCCACACCGGGAGCCTCCCCTTGCCTTCGGACCCCCTTCTCTCCGGGATCGCTTTTGCGTTTTCCTCGCCCGCGGCTATCCTCCTGCTGACGTAGAGCGCACAGTAGCAGGCTCCAAATTCAGTAATGTCCGCATCCCTGTAGTCGCATGGGCAAATTATGTCAAGATCCTTCAGCCTCTCGCCCGATGTTAGCCTGCAGGGGCAGAGCATATATCCGTACCTCTCCTGATTGACAAGGAGCCCTTCTGCCAGGTCCTTGCAGAATTCAGCATCCGGATTAAGGAAGTACCCGCTTTCCTCGGCCTGCTTTTTTATCTTTTCATAAAGCGAATTTATCCTGCTCTGCTCCATCACTTCAAGCCCTCCAGGATTTCTTCCTCCTTGAACCCTGCAACGCAGCTGCCGTTTATCACTATGGTAGGAAATGATACTTTGGGGTTCCATTTCGCAACCTCATCCAGCACCCTTTTCTTTTCTTCACCTTCCAGAAGGTCTACGAAAATGTAATCATATGCTATCCCTTTCGCTTCAAAGAAGCTCTTTGCCTTTTTGCACCAAACGCAGGTGCTGAGCCCGTAAACGAGTATGTCTCCCTTATCCGTTCCATCAACATGGATTCTTTCAGCCATAACAAACATCTCCTCAAGATTAGATTATCATACGCTTTAATTATAATACTTAGCGGGATGCATTACAACAATCGAGACAGAAAGCCCTCTTGCTTCTGGCGACGGATAGAACATAAGTACCCAGGGTCTCAGCTTGACGTTTTGGATCGAAAAAACCTTGTCAATGATTATTTTTAACATACTTCAACAATTCAGAATATTAAATTTTTCAGGGTTGACAAGCCTGTTTTTTGCGGATATGATATTAATCAATATATTCAGAAGCACTGACAGGGTAAAGTACGTTGTGTTTTTTCGTTTTCAGAGAGTCGGGTTGGGTGTGAGCCGATGACGAATTCATAACCGAAGTTCCCCCTTGAGCTTGCATATTGAACGAACAGTAGGTATGCACGGTTTCCTCCGTTAAAGGGATACGGATAATTGTTGTCCTGAGCGGCTGAAAAGCAATTTGAGTGGTACCGCGGGTTTCCCGTCTCTTGTGAGACGGAAACCCTTTTTTGTTGTTAAAAATTTCTATGTACAGGAGAGTGAATTTAATGATTTGGAATGAAACTATGGAATGTATGAGCAGGGAACAGATGCGCGAATTGCAGAGCGGGCGCCTCAAGGATGTGGTCAGCAGGGTTTACCACAACGTGCCTTTTTATAGAAAAAAGATGCAGGAGATAGGCATCGAGCCGGGCGACATCAGCTCGATAGACGACCTGGCGAAGCTTCCCTTCACGACAAAGCAGGATCTGAGGGATAATTACCCTTTCGGACTTTTCGCAACGCCTAAAAGCGAAGTGGTAAGGGTACATGCATCCTCCGGAACTACGGGAAAGCCGACGGTCGTCGCCTACACCAGAAAGGATATCAGCACCTTCTCGGAGGTCGTTGCCCGGGCTCTCAGCTGCTCAGGCGTAACACGCGACGATATAATCCAGATAGCCTTTGGATACGGCCTTTTCACCGGAGGCCTGGGTATCCACTACGGAGCGGAAAAGGCAGGGGCGGCAGTTGTGCCGATTTCCGGCGGAAACACAGAAAAGCAGCTCTCGCTTCTTCAGGATTTCGGCTGCACCGTGCTCGCCTGCACGCCTTCCTATGCCGCTTATCTGGCTGATGCCATGGAGATGGCAGGGATAGATCCCAGGAAACTCCCTCTGAAAATCGGCATATTCGGCGCAGAACCATGGAGCCAGGAGATGCGCGCAAAGATAGAAGCAGGGCTGGACATCAAAGCCTTCGACATATACGGCCTGAGCGAGATTATGGGCCCCGGCGTGGCCAACAGCTGCAGCTGCCAGAACGGACTTCATATTGCCGAGGACCATTTCGTCCCGGAAATACTCGACCCAAAGACTCTGCAGCAGTTGCCAGAAGGCTCAACAGGCGAGCTGGTCTTCACAACCCTGACTAAGGAGGCGATGCCTCTTCTGAGGTACAGGACCCGCGACCTGAGCAGCCTTGATTACTCAACCTGCGCCTGCGGCAGGACGAATGTCAGGATGTCCAGGATCTTCGGCCGTTCAGACGACATGCTGATCATAAGGGGCGTCAACGTGTTCCCTTCGCAGGTAGAGAGCGCCCTGCTTGAGATTCCGGAAGCCAAGCCTCACTACATGCTGATTGTCGACCGTAAAGGAAACCTGGACACACTGGAAATTCAGGTTGAGATAGACGACAAGTACTTCTCCGACGAGATGGTTCAGCTCAACAATATACGCAACAAGATAAAGCATAAGGTTGAAAGCATTTTGGGAATAAGTGTTATAATAAGCTTAGTTGAGCACAGGACCCTGGCACGAAGCGAGGGCAAAGCCAAGCGCGTAATAGACAACCGAAATATATAGAAAGCATAAGGAAGGTGGATCATATGATTATTAAACAGCTGTCAGTATTTCTTCAGAACGAATTAGGAAGGCTTGAGGAAGCCACAAAAGTCTTGAGCGACAATAATATCAACATCTCTGCACTTTCGATCGCAGAGACCGAAGGCTACGGCATCCTCAGGATGATTGTAAACGACACTGACAAGGCCGCCGAAGCATTGAAGGGAAACGAATTTTCAGTAAAGGTAACCGACGTGCTTCGCATAGACGCCCCGGATGTGCCGGGAGCGGTGCACAGCATAATAAACAAGCTTTCTAATGCAGGCATCGACATTGCCTACATATATGGATATTCGAGCAACGGGATTGCCCCCCTCATCATAAAGGTGAGCGACCCTGAGAGGGCTGACCAGGTTATAAAAGGCTGCTAAGCAAAAGACAGGCGGTTCAGGTCCCTGTTGGAATACTATATTTCAAATAGGAAAAAGAAACGAGAAATAAAAATTCCCCGTTTCCATTAATGCTTTTATGTATATAATTTGGCTATTTTTTGAAATATTCCTTGTATTCTGAGTCATCTTTCAGCAGATCGTCCCAGTATCCCTCTGAAGGGGTTTTAATATGGTCTGTAACGCTTTCCTCTATCCTTTTGCTGTCCTTGTTCCTGATGAGGTTGAAAATCTTTTCGTGCTCTTCGTAAAGCTGCCTGTTGGAGAACCTCATCTCGGACAGTACCCTTAGCCTGATGTAGTGGGTGCTGATTTTCTGTATGCTTTTCCAGACCTCTTCCAGCTTCAGTCCGGCAAATATTATCCTGTGGAATTCCTCATCCAGCTTGTGGAACTCAAGCTCGCTTCCTTGCTTTCCTGTGACATATTTCTGCGACAGCAGGTTCTGCTCCAGCTTAATCAGGCTATCTTCAGGGAAATCGCTGCAGGCAAGCTTCATGGCCTCCTTTTCGATGCAGTGTCTCATGAAAAGCGCCTGCCTCACAAGGTTCATGTCGATGAGGGATACGTAGGTGCCTATCTGGGGTTTGACCTCGATGAGGTATTCCTCCTTAAGCTTTGAAAGTGCTTCCCTTATCGGCGTCCTTGAGGAATTCAGTTTTTTTGCCAGCTCTGTCTCGCTCAAGGCTTCTCCCGGCTTGAGCTCCAGAGACATTATGCCGCTCTTCAATACCCTGTAGGCATAACCCTTCTCATTTTCATCTTTTTTTCTTGGAACCATTTCTATGCAACCTCTTTTCTGGAATCGCTCGTTTTGGGGCCTAACCACATAATATTATATACCATGGACCTTCTTGATGTATATTAGTATATTTGAAGGATTTTGGAAAGGCATATCGAATAATTTGGTTAATAATAAGAACGGAAGATTGTCAGGGATTCGGAAGTTGCCGTAATTGTAGTTCCTGAATAAGTGATAAAAAAAGAACACACTGAAGTTATGACTTCTGATGTAACCCCAACAAGTTAGACTTTATTGCGTAGTAGTTTTAACTGCTACGCAATTATTTTATGCAGCCAAGAGGCTGAGCCTGTGTTTTACAGGACTCATCAGATAGAGATTATTAGAAACCGTACGTAGTCTCCGAACGGGAAGTTAACTGTCGATTATGTCCTGCGATTTATCATTGATATCCTTCAGCATTGCAACGAGCCTTGAATGTTCCTCGATTCCTCTTACTTCCAGAATCTTATCAAATTCGGTTAAACTAATTCTAAGTTTTGCATATATACGTTGTTTTTTTAATCCCACAGCTCTCAAGACAGTCCTTGTTAAGTTCTTCAATCTGTGTATAGAGCCCTTAAACGACATATCCCTTGTTGATGCTGTTTCAGAATAAATAATCAAAAAAGGATTCGCTATCGAGAGAATCAGTGACTACTTACCCGCTATAAAGCCTCGATCGTTTCTGCGATTTAATCGTTTTGTACGAACAAAATCCTAATGCAATTAAGAAAGTCAAAATACTTATTATATACGAGCTCTTTTGAACAAATGTACCCTCATATTTCACAAGAACCACACCTTCGGCATATTGCGGCAATTCGACTCTGCAGAAGCCATTTTCACCATTGCCGGTAACCTTTAAGCTCAGCATTTCATTTCCGTTGTTCGTCAAAACCGCACTATATCCTTTATAGTAGATGAAAGGAACATCGAAATATTTTATCCCGTCAAATGAAGATTCGACCAGTATGGCATTATCTTTTCGATTAAACGACAAATACTGTCCGGTATCGGCTTTTACAATATTGCTGCTTGCCAAAACTCCGGAAGTATTTTTAGCAGCAAGCGGCAGCCATTCTCCGGCGCCTACAGTTGCGGTGTTCGAAATTGTTTTAAAATAATCTTCATTGTAAAAGTCGTACTTTATGTCACTGCTGGCAAGACTCATCATCGCACTGGTGATCATTGCACAAATAACAAGGATAAGTCCAAAGCTCTTGCTTTTTCTGCTTTCGAAATACAGTTTGAATAATATTCCAACGGAGACAGCCAAACACGCCGAAGCAGCGATATAAAGCCTCCATGGAAATTGCAAAAAATTAATATAATTCTCCAATATATCCCATGGTACCAATCTGGTCGCTGAAAGCGCAAAAAAAACACCTAAAGCCATGCATTCATCACTAAATTTCAGTAATTTTTCGTTTTCTTTCGTCTTGCGGATAGATAATCTTGGAAAAAACAACATAAAAACTATAAAGCCCATGCCAGGAAATTTAGCACTTACAATCGACCAAGCCTTTACTGCATTTTCGCCTACAAATACCCAGGGAATACTGTAAACAAATTTATTGCTTAGCATTTGTTCAATAACCGGCGCCCAGTAAAATGCTGTCAGCAGCAATACCACTGTGGCTGTTAAAATCAACTTTTTAAGCAGCTCGGGCTTCACGACAAATGTCTTGATATGTACTACAAAAACGATCATATATAAGAATAAGCAAATCATCAAAGTGATCGTATGACAAAGCATTACACCTATAAAACCGACCGCCATAATCCATGGCTTTTGAAAATTATCATAGTATAAATCATATATTCCAAACATGAGAAAAGGTATAAAGATAAATGCAGTAATTTCTCCTACCGCACCTCTTATGTAGATATCATGAATAAAATACTGGCTTAATGTAAATACAATTGAAGTGACAACTGCACTGTATCTACTTTTGGTGATTAATTTTGCACAATAGTATGCTGAGGCATAACTCAACGCGATACACAGAATCAAAAACAATTTGTAGCTTGCAGCTATGCCAAAACCCGAAACACGAAGCACCGCTGGAAAATACAACATAAAATCAGGGTAGAACAGCGAACTTGCGTAACCGGCATTATTGAAAAACAACGTGTTGATTTTAACAAAAGGGTCCCCCATCTGAATGCTGGTTTTTAAACTCTCTGTTCTCAACAGGTGATATAGAACATCGTGGCCATGAATGCATCCACTTTTCAACAGCGGCCAGATCATAACCATCATCACAAGCATAAATATAATTGCAGAGTAAAATGTACTTTTAATTTTGCCGTTTTCGTTCATTAGCACTATTTTTTTACCCATTCCACTTTTCTCCATTATAATCATCTATGAAGTATAGGGGTCTATTCTTTGTTTCGGAAAAAACCCTGCTCAAATATTCTCCAATTATCCCTATGCAAATCAATTGAATCCCGCCCATGAACAATATGACAGATATCAACGATGGGTACCCTGCAACACTTTCCCCAAACATCAGCGTTTTAAGAATTACCCACAGCAAATAAACAAAACTGAAAAACGCTACAGTAAATCCGATATAAGTGCTTATTTTCAGGGGAAATGCCGTGAAAGAAGTTATTCCTTCTATAGCTAGATCAATCAGTTTAAAATAATTCCATTTTGTTTTCCCTGCTATTCTCGGGTCCCTGTCAAAAAGTACTTCTTTCTTTTTAAACCCTATCAGACTAAAATATCCTTTTGTGTATCTATGCACTTCCTTGTACCGCTTAAGCGCTTCGACTGCTCTTCTGCTTACCAGACGGAAGTCTCCTGTATCTTCCTGTATAGGCGTTTTAGATACAGTTTTTAGAACACGGTAGTACCACAGCGAAGTTTTTTTCTTTAGCCATGACTCTCCTTTTCTGCTCCGTCTCTTGGCATACACGTCGTCATAGCCTTCTTCCCAGTACTTTATCATTTCCGGAATCAGCTCTGGAGGATCCTGCAGATCTGCATCCATAATAATCAGAGCATCTCCTTTTGCATAATCAAACCCTGCTGCCATTGCAACTTCTTTACCATAGTTTCTTGAAAGATTTACGTAGGATACACCACTATCTTCTTTTCTTAAACTTTTGATTATGTCTATTGAATTATCATTGCTGCCATCATTAATGAACAATATTTCATAGTTATAATCAATCTGTTTCAATATATTTTTCAGCCTGTCGTAGAGTATTTTTAAACTTTCCTGTTCATTATAAACCGGTATCATAATAGTAATTTTCTTTTCCATGATTTTCCCCTTCAAAATCAAATTTCGGCTATATCCGATAACCTTACTTATTCACTAATAATCTCAGCTTTCTTTAAACGCAAAAAACCTCTGGCCAATATAGTTAAGCATAGTAAAAATAACCATGCCAAACAGCATAGCGATTTGGTCTATAATATGAGCGGAAAGTTCTGCATTCGTTAGAAGAAATATCATTAACGGCTTTGAAACACTGTAAGCAACGAAATAACATACAGCAACATTTAAGGCAAACTTATAAGCCGTTTCCATAACAGAATTTTTATTATTGAAAGTAAAGCTCTTGTTCAAAAAGAAGCTCATGATACTTGCAAGTATATAGGCTGTAACAGAAGATCCCCAGTAACCGAACTTTGCTGTATTGTATAAAAAAAACATGATAATTGCGCTAAAAGCAGTATTGATAATGCCAACTGCTATGAATTTTAAAAACTTTATATCGAAGAATTTCTTAATCATTTTATACTTCCTTAATGAAATTTCGCATTATATGTGCAATGATATACTATTGAAGGTGTTTTCACAAGATGATATTGGCGTTAACTTCCGCACGGTTTGTTAAAATAAAAAAACTGCAAACCAACAAGTTTGCAGTCGTTTTGGCAGGGGCAGTAGGATTTGAACCCACAACCAATGGTTTTGGAGACCACTACTCTACCGTTGAGCCATACCCCTAAGACAAAATCTATTATAACTCAATTCACCGGCAATTGCAACAATAAATTTCATTGCATTATGTTCACGCTGTTGTAATAGGCCTCCAGCAGCCCCTCGTTGACCAGCAGCATGTCTTCGTATTTCATGTCGTTGCTGTATACCCTGAGCTCAAGCGTGCCCATGTCATACTGATTTATGAGTC
>Ga0316601_100000598_pt1 | contig 16005 bp, 13 predicted proteins | sample OWC_soil_day5_no_FD_207663 | JGI IMG/M metagenome (GOLD analysis project Ga0316601, IMG submission 207663) | Wetland soil microbial communities from Old Woman Creek delta, Ohio, United States - OWC_soil_day5_noCT | ecosystem: Environmental > Terrestrial > Soil > Wetlands | place: USA: Ohio... | reverse complement strand
TGGCGATCATGATCATCCTCGTGCCGATCCTCCTGCCGCTGCTCAACGCGGTGCAGATCGACCTCGTGCACTTCGGCATCGTGCTACTCGTGAACCTGGTGATCGGCCAGATCACCCCGCCGGTCGGCGTGCTGATGTTCGTGGCGAGCGCGGTGTCACGCACCCACCTCGGCCAGATCGCGCGCGAGATCTGGCTGTTCGTCGGCGCGCTGGTGGCCGCGCTCGCCGTGATCACCTACCTGCCCGAGCTGTCGCTGTGGCTCCCGCAGGTGCTGAACCGCTGAGACATGCGTAGCGCAGGTCCTGCACGGTGGGGCGGTCGGCACAACGCTGGATAGCGCGACGGCCGGCCTCGACGAGGGACCAATCATCGAGCAGGAAGTTGTGCGGGCCGACTGCGGCGCGCGCATGGACCGGCGCACTGTAGCGTTCAACTCGTGAACGCCAATCGTTCGTGGCAGTGCCGTGGGAGTGCTCCATGGTTCGGAGTCATACGGCCCACCGCGGCCCGCGTCGTGCGCGGAGGGTCCCGCATTGCCGCGGCGCGTCAGTCGCCATCGATCCCGCATCGCGGTTGAGGACTTCGCGCTTCCGGTCCTCGACGCCGCCTGTCGTTCGCCGCACGCATTCAAGCGCGGACAACAACCGCCTGGTTGTCATGGCACAGCGCTTGCTGACTGAAGGCTGTCACTAGTCAGCCGACTGACCCATCTGCGGCGACTGGGATGCCGAGGAATCACCTTGAACTGCGGCGACGCGCCCACCTGGGCGTGCCGCGCACGACCCGCAGGTATGGCGCCATGACAACATGTAATCGACAACCGGTCCGGCTCCCGCGGCGCCTTCGCGCGGGCGGCTTCACGCTGATCGAGGTGATGATCGTCGTCGCTGTCATCGCGATCCTCGCGGCCGTTGCGGTGCCCTCGTACCACGATCATCTCCGCAAGTCCCGACGCGCTGCCGCCCAGTCACACCTCATGGACGTCGCACAGCGCCAGCAACAGTACCTGCTGGACGCGCGCAGCTATGCGCCGGACCTTGCCACGCTGGGCATCACCACGCCGAGCGACGTGCTGGCCTTCTATGACGCGCCCGTGGTCGCGGCGCCGGTCGGCGCGCGCCCGACGTTCACCGTGACGATCTCGCCGAAGGCAGGCACGCACCAGGTGCCCGATGGAGATCTCAGCATCAACAGCGCTGGCGTGAAGACGCCCGCGGACAAGTGGTAAGGCGCGCGATGGACTCTCACAACCATTTCGGATGCTTGCATCGGCGTCTCGGGAACGCACCGCGGGAAACTGCCATGGCGGGCTTCACGCTAGTCGAAATGGTCACGGCGTTGGCCGTCCTTGGACTGCTCGCGATGGCTGCGATACCCATGTTCCGCGAGCTTGCGGCAAGCCAGCGCGTGCAGACCGCGGCGTCGGATCTGCAAACATCGTTGCTGCGCGCACGCAGCGAGGCAATCAAGCAGAACACCGTGGTGAAGATGATGCCTGTCGGCAGCTGGAAGGGCGGTTGGGTGATCTCGGCCGGGGGCGAGGCCATCGCCACACGCGCGCCTACTCCGAGGGTTTCGATTACCGGACCCGCCTCGGTGGACTATCGCTCCAACGGCCGGATCGCCGGCGGGATGCTGGCGCAATTCACCGTTTCCGACCAGCACACGACTCTGCAGCGGTGCGTCCAGGTAAGCCTGAGCGGGCAACCGATCGTCAGGAAGGCAGCGTGCTCATGAGTTCCGCGCCTGCGGCTGGCGTACGCGCGTTGCGCGGCTTCGCGATTCTCGAGGCCCTGGTGACGATCGTCCTCCTGTCATTCGGGATCCTCGGTTTGGTCGGCCTGCAGGCAAAGATGCAGGCCGCAGAGATGGAGTCCTATCAACGCTCGCAGGCGCTGCTGCTGCTGGAGGACATGGCTGCACGCCTGAACACCAACCGCGCCGCGGCGGCCGACTACGTGACGGCGACTCCCGTCGGAACCGGGAGCACGGAGCCCGCGGACTGCTCGGTCAAGGCGGTCGGCAACGAGCGCGATCTGTGCGAGTGGAGCAACGCGCTGAAGGGCAGCGCGGAGCAGCTCGGTGGAAACGCGGTCGGCAGCCTGATCGGAGGGCGCGGTTGCATCGAGGAGATTGCCGGTGCGCTTCCGCCCCGCTACCAGATCGTCGTCACCTGGCAGGGACTGCACCAGTCCCGCGCTCCCAACATTGCGTGCGCCAGCGGGGCCTACGGCAGCGAGGCGCTGGGTCTGCGAAGGGCGGTCGCCAAGGTCGTGGCGATCGCGGATCTCACGCCATGACTGCCGCGTCCAGCATCGTCGCGCGCCGTCGCACGATCGAGGGCGGCTTCACGCTCGTGGAGTTGATGGTCGGCATCACGCTGGGACTGATCGTGCTGGGCGTAATGACTACGGTGTTCGTCAGCACCAGTTCCACCCGACGTGAGATGGAGCGCTCCGGCCGGCAGATCGAGAACGGTCGGTACGCAGTGGAGATTCTCGACGACGACCTGGTCGTTGCCGGATATTTCGGCGAGTTCGACGTGCGCACCGTCGACCCGCCGACCGTGAAGCCCGATCCCTGCGCGACCGACGTCGATGTCCTGAAGGTCGCGGTGCCCATGCACATCCAGGGCTACGAGGCGGACGCTGCCAAGCCGGCGTGCCTCAGCGACGTCCGCGACGGCACGGACGTGGTCGTCGTCCGCCGAGCGAGCACCTGCGTCGCGGGGACGGCGAACTGCGACGCGTTGACCGCCGGAGAGCGCTACATCCAGTCGAGTCTGTGCAACGTGGAGCTCGCCAATCCGGTGGTGTCGACGCGCTACGCCGTTGCGGTACAGCCTTCGAGCGGCGCCTCCCCGTTCACGCTTACCAAACGCGACTGCGCGACAGCAGCCGTGCTCCGCAGGTACGTCGTGCACATCTACTTCGTCGCCAACAACAATAGCGCCGGTGATGGCATTCCGACGCTCAAGCGAGCGGAGCTCGCGGGAGGCGCGTTCAACATCGTTCCGCTGGTCGAGGGAGTCGAGAACTTGCAGATCGAGTACGGCGTCGACACTAGCGGCGACGGCCGGCCCGACACCGTCACCGTCGACCCCGGGACGCTCGGCGGTTGCGCTGCCGACGCATGCTACGTCGCGAACTGGATGAACACGATGACGGCTACCTTGCGCGTCCTCACGCGCACCACCGAGCAGTCGTTCGGGCACACCGACACCAAGACCTTCCAGATGGGCATGGCCGCCGACGATGCGACGCCACTCGTCGTTGGTCCATTCAGCGACGGCTTCCGGCGTCACGCTTACCTGCAGACAGTCCGGATGAACAACCCCGCGGGGCGGAGGGAGTGATGGACCGTTCCGCCATCTCGAGGTGGAACCAGCGCGGCGCCACGCTCGTCGTCGGACTGGTGATGCTGGTGCTGGCGACGCTGATCGTGCTGGCGAGCTTCCGTCTCGGCATCGCCAACCTCGCGATCGTCGGCAACGCGCAGAACCGCAACGAAAGCCTCGCATCCGCGCAGCAGGCGATCGAGGAGGCGATCAGCTCCCCACTGCTGACGACCGCGCCGAACTCGATCTTCCCTGCGCCGTGCGCCGGGCCCAATACGCAGTGCTACGACGTCAACGGCGACGGCCGCGATGACGTGACGGTGACGCTGACACCCGCGCCCACATGCGTCAAGGCGGAGACCATCAAGAACTCCAGCCTGGACCTCGCGCAGGAAGACGATCGGCGCTGCACGCTCGGTGTCGCCCAGAGCTTCGGGGTGGCAGGGGCCGGCACGTCGGACTCGCTCTGCTCGAACAGCGTCTGGGACATCCGCGCCATGGCGGAGGATGCCGCCACCCGCACGACCGCCGTCGTCAACCAGGGGGTCGGCGTGCGCGTCCGCACCGTCGACATCGCCACGTCCTGCCCATGAACCGTCCTCGCGAGAACGCCATGAACATCCCCAGCCTCGTGGACCTCGGCCGATTGCGGTCGCTTGCCTCCGCCGCAGCCGCCGCGGTCGCGTTTGCGCACGCGCCGCTTGCCGTCGGCGAGGACATCGACATCTTCGTCGGCGGGGCCGGCGGCGCCACCGCTGCCAACGTCCTGATCATCATCGACAACACCTCGAACTGGTCGCGCAACGATCAGAACTGGCCCGGTGGGGTGAAGCAGGGACAGGCCGAGTTGCTCGCGATCAAGGCGGCGGTCGGAACCCTCGACGCGAGCGTCAACGTGGGCTTCATGATGTTCACGGACAACGCCGCCGGGCGCGAGGGGGGCTACATCCGCTACGCGATGCGACCGATGAGTGCGGCCAACCGCACGGCACTCCAGGCGCTGCTGCAGAAGGTCTACGACGACTTCGGCACCCCGACGGAGAAGAGCGCGTCCAGCGCGAACTACAGCGGCGTGCTGTTCGACGCGTACAAGTACTTCGGGGGATACACGAGCCCCGCGCACGCGCTCGACGACGTGGCCGGGACGCCGCTCGGGGCCACCGCGTTCGGGACGGCCGTCTATGCGACGCAGAGCAACATCCCGACGTGGAACGTGGACCTCGCCGGCTATACGGACGCGTCGATGATCGCCTATTCCCCGCCCGCAAGCGTTTCTGGCGATCCCTGCGGGGGCAAGAACTACATCGTGTTCATCGGCAACGGGTTCCCGAACACCGACACGAACCCGCTGGCCGATCTTTCGGCATTCCTCGCCGGCGTGGGCGGCAACACGGCGCAGATACCGCTGAACACGTTCACGACACAGACCAAAACCACAACGAACGCGTTGGGCTCGTCGGCCCTCTGCTACAACAACAACAACAACGGCCGGAATGCGTGCACGACGGCCAACGCCTCCACGTGCGGCGCGTCGTACGAGTCGTGCTCCTGCGCCGCTCCGACGACGGCCGGCGGCTGCAATCCCGGCAGGGTCAAATACACGGTTGTCGGCAGCACGAGCACGACGATCGTCACGCCGACGGGCAGCACCGCACTTCCCGACAGCAACACGATCCGTTACCCCGACGAGTGGACGCGCTTCCTGTATCTGACCGACGTCAACCCGGCGCCGGGCCAGCAGAACGTGGTCACCTACTCGATCGACGTGTTCAACGCGAAACAGGACGCGGACCAGACCGCGCTCCTGTACAGCATGGCCAACTCGGGCGGTGGCAAGTACTTCGCCGCGAAGAACCAGAACCAGATCCTGTTCGCGCTCGGCGAGATCTTCGCGGAGATCCAGTCGGTCAACAGCGTCTTCGTGTCGGCGAGCCTGCCGGTCAGCGCGACCAACCGTGCGCAGAACGAGAACAAGGTGTTCATGGGGATGTTCCGTCCCGATCCCGACGCCCGCCCGCGCTGGTTCGGCAACATGAAGCAGTTTCGCATTGCCGACTTCAACGGCGACCTGAAGCTCGCCGATGCGACGGGCCGCGACGCGATCAATACCGTCACCGGCTTCATCAGCGCCTGCGCGTCGAGCTACTGGACCGTGGACTCCGGTGAGTACTGGGCGGGAATTCCCACGAACCCGTCGCCCGCAAGCACTTGTCCCATCAGTCCCTTCGATCCGTTCTCCGACGCGCCCGACGGCCCAACGGCCGAAAAGGGCGGTGTCGCGCAGATGCTGCGACGGGGCAACAACCCGGGTTCGGCGGCGACCTGGGCGCTGAACCGCAACCTCTACACCAAAGGGTTTGCCACATTCAACACGTCGAACGTCACCGAACTGGCGGCGAAAGACGTCGACTTCGTCAGGGGCGTCAATATCGACGCGGGCGGCAACGCGCTGACCTACACGTTCCTGGATCCCGCGGGAACGAACAAGACCACGGCCATCCGGCCGGCGGTGCACGGCGACGTGGTTCACTCCCGGCCGCTGGCGGTCAACTACGGCGGGTCCACCGGCACCGTCGTCTTCTACGGCGCGAACGACGGCACGTTCCGCGCGGTGAGCGCGGGCGTGACCAACAGTCCCGGCACCGGCGCGGAGCTGTGGGCGTACGTGGCTCCGGAATCCTATGCACGGCTGCCGCGCCTGCGCCAGAACAGCCCCCTGATTGCCTACAGCTTCCTCAGCTCGATCACCGCAACCCCTGCGCCGACGCCCAAGGACTACTTCTTCGACGGTTCGAGCGGCGTCTATCAGACCACCGACAACTCCAAGGTCCACATCTTCCCGACCATGCGACGCGGTGGCCGCATGATCTACGCGTTCGACGTCACGAATCCCGCGATCCCGTCGCTGCTCTGGAAGGTCGGGTGCCCAAATCTCGATGACGACAGCGGCTGCACGACGGGGATGAGCGACATCGGGCAGACGTGGTCGACGCCCAACGTCGCCAGGGTCGTGGTCGACGGCTCGGTGAAGCCGGTGGTCATCGTCGGTGGCGGCTACCACAATTGCGAGGACGGCTCGGCTTCGGGCGACTGCAGTGCGGGCAAGGGGTCGATGATCTACGTCCTCGACGCGGCGACCGGCGAAGTTATTAGGTCGTTCACTACGCGCGCTAGGGTGCCGTCGGACGTCGCGGTGGTCGACGTCGACTACGACGGTCTTCCCGACTACGCCTACGTGGGGGACACGCGCGGCAACTTGTATCGCGTCAGCTTCGGCCGGTCGAAGACCTCGCCGCTGGCGTCGAGCGCCTGGACGTCGACTCGCGTCGCCTACACGTCGGGCGCGGGCCGCAAATTCATGTACGCGCCCGCACTGCTTCCCGGGTTCGACAAGGCGAGCGGCAAGTTCTTCATCTACCTTGCGCTCGGGACCGGCGATCGGGAGCAGCCACTCGAGACTCAGTACCCCTACGTCACACCGGTGCTCAACCGCTTCTACGTCTACATGGATGACGTCACCGCGACCGATGCGAAGAATCTCGATGACACGACGCAATTCAGCGACTTCACGTCGAGCACGTCGTGCGGCACGTCGGTCGTGATCCCCGGGTCGGGAAAGTCCGGGTGGTTCATGGATCTGAACCAGTACGGTCGCGGTGAGCAGACGGTTTCCGGCGCGGTCATCGTCGGGGGCCTGGTGGCATTCAGCACCAACCGGCCGGTTCCGCGCACGGCGAACGTCTGCGCTCCCCTCGGCGAGGCGCGCGGATACTGGCTGAACCTGTTCAACGCGTCCGGGGCGATCGGGAGCGTCGACATCGCCTGCGGTGGGGATCGTTCGGGCACGTTTGCGGGCGGCGGCCTGCCGCCGACGCCGGTCGTCGCGGACGTTCAGGTCGACGGCAGGGTCGAGACCGTCGTCCTTGGTGCCGCGAACAAGAAGGGTGGGGCAAGCTCGTCGCTGCAGGCGCAGCGAGGCTTTACGCTCAAGCCGCAAAAGCGGACCCGGATGTATTACCAGCAGGAGGGCAACAACTGACTCGGGTTTGGTACGTATCGTTCCGATTCGGATGCGCCAGGGACGGTCTGAAGAAGTCGCCGTGATTGTGGTCAGATCGTCGGACGCTGACAAGCGAGCGTGACGTTGCCGCCGTAACCAAGCATTCGCGGCTGTACGCATCGATCAACGTCAATGCTCGCAGCTTGCGTCCGTCGCAATGCTGGTCCCTGACAAGGTCCATCCTCCAGCACTCGATCACGCATTGCGCCGCCGGTACCGACTGCCGCTGGCGCGCCGAGCGATGGTGCCGAGGCTATCGCTCAAACAGCGACCACCCCGGCTTGTAAGGCGACAGCGTAGTTTTCGCGTAAGGCGACATCCAGATTTACGCACCTCCGGGCCGGTCCTGTAGCCTCGCCCGCCATCGCAGGGATGGCGGAGGCGGGCGTGGCGATCACCGATCTGGAGCTACGCATGACGACCAAGACGCTGGCCGCGAAAGGCCAGTCGCAGCGCACCCCCGGCTGGGACTCGCCCCATATCGCGTCTGCAGGTCGTCCACCAGCTCGCGCCTACGTGTCGACTTTAGATTGTTCGACGAACCACGTCCTGCAGCATCGCCTTGTCCAAACTCGGGTCCGCAAGCAGCTTCCTCAGCTTCGAGTTCTCTTCCTCGAGCTGCTTCATGCATCGCAGCTCCGGCGGTTCTCGCCCGAGTATTTCTTCCTCCAGACAAAGAAAGTCGCCCGGGGTGATGCCCAGCTTGCGAGAAATCTCATCGACCGGAGGGCCAAGCTCCTGGTGCTGCAAGGCGAAGGCGATCCGCTGCGCGGTGAAGCGCGACCTCTTCACGACATGCTCCTTTCGCGGGAAAGTCAATCATGCCGGAAGCTCCCCTTCCAGACCGTTCGAAGAGGCGGGATGGGATCGAAGCGGCGGGATGAGTCAGATGAGATTCGCGGATGCGGAATACGCCGGCAAGCGGAAGAGGACGCGCCGCGAGGTGCTGCCCGAAGAGATGGCTCAGGTGGTTCCGTGGCAGTCGCCGCTGGCCCTGATCATGCCGAGCTTTCCGCTCGCCTGGCGTGGCCATCACATGTACTCGCCGGGGACGATGTTCCGGGTGGATCTGATACAGAGCTGGTTCGGGTCGAGCGGCCCGGCGATGAAAGAGGCGCGCTACGGGGTCGCGCCGATGCGGGCCATATCTGTCGATTCGCCACCCCGAGCGATTGGCCGAAGGCGGCATCGGGCCGTCGGTCGGCAACGTCGGCGATTCGTACGGCAACGCGCTGGCCGAGACGATCATCGGCTTGTACAAGACGGAAATCATTCATCAACGCGGCTCGTGGCGACATCTCGAGGCCGTGGAATATGCCGCTTGGAATGGCACGATTGGTTCAATCATCGCCGGCTGGTGGAACCGATCGGCAACGTGCCGACGGCGGAGTTGGAGCCGGCGTACGATCGCCAGCGTAACGAGTGGGCTCTCGCAGCCTGACTCGACGCAAACAGTCTCCTGAAGATCCGGGGCGGTTCACATCGGCCGATACGCTGTTCGGACGAGGTCGTTCAGTAGATCAAGGAGGCTACAAGTCGCGTCCGACGAGTGGCGTCGTGGAACAGCTGTCTTGGCATATCGCTTGCACAAGCACGTGCATAGACGGGAACGACACCATGTTCACACGACAACGCCTTTGCCTCATCATCTTCGCAACGTTCGCGGCATCGTCGTCCGCACAATCGCTGTACCGCTGCCAGGATGGCGCCCGTGTTACCTACAGCGATCGCGCGTGCGTTTCGGGCGCGACAAGACAGTTGCCTCCGGACGCGGGGCCGCCAATCGCTGAGCAGACGGCCGCCGTCGCGCGCCTCAAGCAGGACATCGCAGACTTCGACGTGCGCTGGGCGGCGAGGTTCGCTGCTGCGCAGCGGGCAGGCGGTACGACCAAGAAGTACGGCGGCTCGAATCTCGCCGGCGTCGCCACGGGCGACACGGACAGTCGATGTGAACCTCGCGGGGTCGAATCGACGCCCCAAATGGGCACCGGTGCCGGGAGCCTCTTCCAGGCGAATGCGTACCGACGCCACTGACCCGCCACACGGCGATCTTCAGTCACTCGGGGTGGCGCCAGCCGGCTCGATCGGCATCCTCGATCCGGTCCCCTCGTTGAGGGGCGCTCGGCCGCGACATCGAGAGCGTCGTGCTCGCGCGGGCGGTGCGCTTCCCCTTAACGCGGGGCCTTCCTCGATGGCGCAAAGACGATCGTGCTCCGCTGACGAGCATCCGCCTGCCCTCGCGTCGGCCGGGCAAGTGTCGGCATGCCGAGCGCTGCGACACACTGCCCCGCCCGGAACCGGCGAGAGCGGCGGCGACAACGGCCGAGTGACGCTAGAGATCCGTGCGGGGGCGCAGCAGCCCGCGCGCCTTGTGCCACGCATGGGGCCGGGCACGGTGCCAGAGGCGCAGCGCGCGTGCGCCCGCCAGTTCGCGCAGCAGATCCCCGGAAGCCTGCAGGACGCGGAAACGCCTCACGTAGGCGCGCAGCGTGTCGGCGATGTCGTGCCGACGGACTTCCGTCGCCAACCTGGCGATCTCGATCAGGAGATGCACGTGGGCCAGGTCGGTAGGCTGCAGCAACGCCAGCTGCGACCGGTGCGTGTAGGGTTTCAGGTTTGCCGATCGTGCGCCGAGCAAATGCAGCGTGAGGGCGGTGCGCATGCACTTTCCGCATTCTCCGCAGTTCATCGACCCGGCGAACCAGCACACCTGCAACTGGTCGAGCAGCCGCTGGTCGGCGCAGAGCACTCGGGTCTTCTCGACGCGCGCCTCGGTGAGCCCGTGGTGGATCACCTCTGTCGCCGGCGTGCTCCAAAGCGGGTCGACCAGGGGGTGCGATCCCCAGGGCGCCAATTCGTCCGCGGTAAAGCTGGCCGGTACAAGGAAGCGGGACGGGTACAGCGTCGCCGCGATCGAACACATGATCGCGCCGTGCGTAAGTAGCAGCGAGAGTTCGCGCTTCGCGAGCCATCCGCGGATATTGGAACCGACGGCGATCAGCTGCCGTCCCTCCGCGCGCGCAAAGCGCGTGCGTGCCGCCACGTTGCCTTCCCAGTCGCGCGCGCCGCCTCGACCGGCGGCGAAGCCCTCGATGAGCAACAACTGCGTGACCTGATCGCGGTGGGCGGCGTAGGTGTAGGTGCTGTCGACGCCTCCCGAGAAGGCTGCCAGCACTTCGTCGGTTCCCGGCGGTTCGTCGAACTGCCGTGCCTCGATCGGCACTACCGCGAGTTCGCCGTTCCAGGTCGCGAACATGCGCTGGATGTCGTTCAGGCGGGTGTGGAGAGCCCGCGACAAGGGTGCCCGGTCGTCGATGACGAGGGGCACGTTTCGGACCATCGCCTCGAACAGGGCGGGACCGACAAAGGCTTCGGCGCGGGCCTCCAATGACGCGTCGCGCGGGAAACGGAAGCGCAGCATGTCGCCGTCGACCGATGCGGATAGTTCGAAACAGCCATCACGGGCGACGAGCCGCACGTCGCGGATGTAGACCGCATCGCGTACGCCTGGTCCGGCGTCGCACATCGTGTCCGTCGAGTCGTCGGGGGCCTCCATTCCGGTCAGGCGATTCCGGTTCGACTCGAATGCAGCGCCGCCCGATATGTCTGCCATTCACGACGCATCACGCGCTGCTTGATCCTGCGGGCGGAATCACCAAGCAGGGCCTTGGCGAACTCGTCGAAGGCGCTGCGGACGCGATAGCGGCGGCGGATCGAGATGAGCTTGCGCTTCATGTCCTCCGCGCCGCAGGCGGTTGCGTACGAGATCAGGTCTTCGACGTATGGCAGCGTCGCCGTGCCGTCCACGGCCAGGCGGCGCAGGTCGTTGGGGAAGTTGCCGGGCGGAAGGTTTGCGGACGTGCGGCCAAGCATGTGGAGGACCGCGGAGGTGCGGATGCACTTCGGGCATTTGCCGCAATTGTGCGCAGTGGAGTTCCAGCAAACCTGCAGCTGGTCGAGGAGCGATGGTTGGTCGGCGATGAATGCGATCTTGCGGCTGCGCGACGTGTCCGCGCCGTCATGGACGACTTCGGTTGCCTCGGTGCTCCAGAGCGGATCGGTCAACGGATGGGATCCGTAGGGATGGAGGTCACGCCACGTCCAGCTGGCCGGGATGAAGAAGCGCGCCGGTGCCAACGCCGCGCCGATTCCTCCGAGGACGCTGCCCAGCACAAGGCCCCAGTAGATGCGCCGCTGCTCGATGAACGCTCGCACGTTGGACTCCACGGCGATGAGACGCACGCCCTGCGCTTCGGCGAGTCGGCCTCGCTCGGCTGCGCTTTGCTTCCAGTCGCGTTCGGACTTCCAGTTGTCGAAGCCCTGAACGACAAGCAGGTGCGAAATCTGATCACGGTGGCGGGCGAAGCTGTAGGTGCTATCGACCCCGCCGGAGAAGCAGCAGATCGCGCCCGGCAGATTGCGGGTCGCGGTCACGGTCATTGCCTCCAAGGGCACGACTTTCAGATCGGTGTTCCAGCAATGAAAGATCGCCTGCAACGACGCAAGCGCCGCAGCCAGCCGTGCCGAGATCCCGGCCTCGCCTCTCACGACGATCGGGGCGTCGCGAATCATGGCCTCGAACAGGGCTGCCGGGAGAAAGACGTCGGCCCGCGGTTCGATCTGAAGATCCGCCGGAAAACGGAACCAAACATGCTCACCGTCGACGAGCGCGGACAGCGTCCGGCCGTCTTTCGAGTGCCGCAGATCGACGTGCTCGATGACTACGGACGAGGAGGCGTCTGCGGCAGGATTCATGATCTGGCGACAGGCTCGCCGCCTCCCTTCAATCGGCAACCGGGGAACGCGCGGGCATTTTCGATCGGAAGGGGCATGGCGAGCACTCGGCAAACGGGCAGGCCGGCGGTCCAACTGCGCCAACCGAAGAGAACGGCAGTTGGTCGCGATGAAACTTCAAGCAAAGGATGGGCCACAGGTGTCTCTCCACGGCTCGCCATCGCGCGTGTTTCCATCTCAAACGTTCCAGCCAGCCTTCGCGGGGTCGTGGCGGTAGCTGGCATCGGGGACGGTTTGTGCTGTACATGCGATCCAGTTCAGGACAGGGTGCTGGTGTTCGACGCGCAGACGGACGCGGTGCCGGGCGCGCTGCCTCCTCGAGCGACGTGTCGACCGCGGCGAAGGCGGTCGAGGCGATCCACACGGCGAGCACCAGTCCGTGCGAGGCGTCGACGAGCACGACGCCGGTGATCGTGCCAGCGAGTCCGATGCCGTAGAACGCACGCGATGTTCACGCAGATCGGCAGGTTGCGCACTGCCTGCGGACGCAGGAATGCGAGCACGATCAGGCCGCGCCAGCGGAGCTTCAACCGCGCGAGCGCGTAGCCCGCTGGACCGCTCGCGCACGGTGCTGACACCGCGGTAGGGCAGGCCACGGGGGTGCGCGCCGGGCCCTCGCGGTCGCGTGCGGTTGCGGGCTCAGCGCCCGCGCGATGCCCGCTCGAACGGCCGCAGTTCGTGCAGGTTCTGGCGCAGGTAGTCGACTGCGACGCGGCGTTTCTCCAGCCCGCGGATCGAGCCGTTGCCGGAGCGCGATGGCGCCTCGATCACCGGCAACACCGCGGCGAGGCGGTGGTAGATGCCGCGCCAGTTCGACCGCACGGTCTTGGTCGAGAGTCCGAGCCTGTCGGCAATCGACTGGTCGGAAGCACCATCGAGGGCACGCAGCGCGACACGCTGTTCGGCCGGCGTGAGCCCGAGTCGCGGTGCGGGCGGATCGAACATCTGCGTCGCCACGCTCATCGCTCCCGGAGGCAGTTCCGCGCGGGTCAGGCGCAGCATGCGCGGCCTGCACGCAGGGCCGAGGATTCCGGTGCCCGCGCGCTCCGAGAAGTCGTGGAGCAGCCGGTAGCCTCCCGCGCGCAGGTAGTCGGCGACCACGTCCTCGAACACCTCGTAGTAGATCGCCCGCAGCCGGTAGCCGCCATAGAAGTGCACGAACGTCTGCGGCGCGAGCTTGCGCAGGTCGCTCACCTCGGGGCCGTTCCAGTCGTACTGCCCGAGCGGCATCGGGAAGACGGCGAGCTGCAGCCCGTCGCGCGTGTTCGCGCAGCGGATCTCGTCGAGCGTGAGCAGGGGCCGCTGGTCGTCGAGGAGCCGACCCAGCACGGCGCCCAGGAATGAGGGTGCGGGGTGGGCAAGGTAGCCCTCGACCACGCTTTCGCGCAGGAACAGGCCGGCGGCGAACGACCAGACCCGCATTCCGCCGGGCCCGGTCTCCTCGAACACGCTGAGGGTTACCGCCGGGCTCGCGATCAGCTGTCGCAACAGCGTCGGCAGCGCGTCACGAACGCGCGGCTCGAGCGGCAGCGCCGCCGCTCAATCCGAAGTAGTCGATCGTGAACGCGCGCGACGTCGAGTTGCGGATGGTCATCGTCAGTGCGCCGGACGTCGTGCCCATCTGCTGTGGCGGGAAGTCGAGCCACTCGGGGCTGGGCACGAAGATCGGCGTGGTCAGCACCGGATCCACGGTGCCGGCAAGCGCGATCGTCGCCGGCTAAGGGGCGGCATTCGACTGCACGCTCACGTCCACGCCGGCTGGCGTGCCACCAGGCCCCGTGGGCGCCATCGCGGTGTCGATGCGACAGCTCTGCCCGGGCGCGAGCGACAGCGGCACGGCGCACGTCCCCGAGAGCCTGAACTCGCCGGGCTTCCAGCCGCCCAGCGCGATCGCCGAGATCGCCAGCGGCGCGTCGCCGGTATTGGTGACGAACACCGGTTGCGTCGGGCTCGTGGTGTTGCGCGAGACGTAGCCGAAGTCGACGCGCGCTCGGCTGAGATGGGCGATCGGCGCCGCGTCGACGGCGGGCAGCGCGGCAATCGGGGTACCCCGAAAAATGGGGTGTCCGAACCCGACAGGCAGGTCGTGGCGCGCCGTTTGCCACGGCGGGCCCCACGTGCGCGACCCACCGGTCCGGGCCCCGTCAGCGGCCGACCATGGCCAGCACGTTTGCCTTGAGGAAGCGCTCCACGACGAGCATGAACCCGATCGACGGCACGAGCAGCAGGAGCGCGGTGATCGAGGCGATCTGGTAGTTGCCGCCCATGCTGGCGTTAAACATCAGCAACGGCAGCGTGGTCACGTCCGGCACGCCGACGAAATAGGTGCCGGTGAACTCGTCGAGCGATTCGAGGAACACGAAGATCGCGCTCGCCATCAGGCCCGGCGCGGCGAGCGGCAGCGTGATCGTGCGGAACGTGTCGAGCGGCGAAGCACCGAGGTTGCGCGCCGCCTCTTCCATCGACGGGTCGACGGCCGCGAATGCCGCCGAGGCGATCCACACGGCGAGCACCAGTCCGTGCGAGGCGTGGACGAGCACGACGCCGGTCACGGTGCCGGCGAGCCCGACCTCGTAGAACACGCGCGCGATGTTCACGTAGATCGGCAGGTTGGGTACCGCCTGCGGCAGCAGGAACGCGAGCAGGATCAGTCCCCGCCAGGCGAGCTTGAGCCGGGCGAGTGCATAGCCCGCCGGGATCGCGACGGCGAGAGAGAGGGCGACGGTCAGGACCGCAATCCACACGCTCGTGCCGAGCGCCGCCAGCGCCCCGCCGCGCGGGCTGAACACCCGGCCCCAGAACGCGAAGCCGAAGTCGGAGGGGATGCGATTGGGGAAGTACCAGCGCTCGGCGAACGCCCACAGCACGAGGTTCAATAGCGGCCCGAAGACGATGAACGCCAACAGCCCGATCGCGAGTCCGGTCACGATCGTCCCGCCGAGCCCCCGAACCGACCTCACGCGGATCTCCCGCCGGAGCGTGCCACGCACAGCGCGGAGGTGCGGTGCCCAGGCGCGCTCAAGAGGCGACCTCCGCCCGCACCACCGCGTGCCGCAGGTAGAACCACGCGCCTGCGGCGGCGAGCGCCAGCGAGGCGAGGCACAGCGCGTTCGCGACGCCGTAGTCGGAGTGCGTGTTGATCCGGTAGGCGATGTCCACCGTGATCATCGTCGGCGAGTTCGGGTTGATCATCAGCGGCACCGACAGCACCGAGAGCATCGTCACGAACGAGAGCACGATGCCGACCAGCAGCGTGCCGCGCACCTGCGGCAGCACGATCTCGAGCAGCGCCCGCAGGCGCGAGGCGCCGAGGTTGCGCGCCGCCTCGACGTGCTGGCGGTCGAGCGAGGCCATCGCGCCGGCGAGGAGCAGCGCGACGAAGGGCGTCTGCTTCCAGACGAAGGCGACGACGATCCCTCGCCAGTCGAGCAGGCTCTGCGCCGCGAGCGGCTCGAGCAACCCGCTGCCGATCAGCACGTGGTTCAGCGTGCCGTTCTTGGCGAGGAAGCCGCGCATCAGCTGAGCGGTGACGATGAACGGGATGAACAGCGGCCAGCGATACAGCCAGCGCAGCGCAGCCACCAGGCGCGGGTTGTCGCCGTGCGTCAGGTACCCGGCGATCGCGATCGAGAACACGGCGATCAGCGCGGAGGACAGCAGCACGATGCCGACGGTGAAGGCGAAGTCCGTGGAGTAGAGTTCCCAGGCCTTGACGATGTTGGCGAGCGTCCAGGCGCCGTCGCGATCGCGGAACGCGCCGACCACCGACAGCCCGAGCGGCAGCGCGAAGAACACCGCGATGATCGCGAGCGC
>Ga0316601_100000596_pt1 | contig 16019 bp, 25 predicted proteins | sample OWC_soil_day5_no_FD_207663 | JGI IMG/M metagenome (GOLD analysis project Ga0316601, IMG submission 207663) | Wetland soil microbial communities from Old Woman Creek delta, Ohio, United States - OWC_soil_day5_noCT | ecosystem: Environmental > Terrestrial > Soil > Wetlands | place: USA: Ohio... | reverse complement strand
TTTCTAGCTTCTTTGGATATTTCACCTACTGCAACTGTTCTGGCTGCGTCGGAATGAAATCCCTGATAGATAACACCACAATCGAGACTAATGATATCACCTTCGCGAAGAATTCGGTTTTTGGTCGGGATGCCATGCACTACTTCGCTGTTCACAGAAGTACATACGGAGGCAGGATACCCGTTATAATTAAGAAAGGAGGGTATGCAATGATATCCATTAATGATCTCTGCACACTTCTTATCGATATCAAGAGTTGAAATACCCGGACGAACAAAAGCTTCCAGCTCCTCCAGTACATTTGCAAGAATCCTTCCGGATTCACGCATCAGTTCAATTTCTTTCTCAGATTTAATACTAATTGACACGTAATCTCTTCCTTTCATTGTATAACATCTTCAAAAACATTTCTTAGTGCGAATTATTATTAATTCGCATTCTGTACTATTTTAATAATATCTGCAAATGCGGTCTCAGGATCTCTGGTACCGTCTACGGTACGTAGAATACTCTTTGCCTTATAATATTCAATCAGAGGCTGTGTCTGCTCGTGATATACACTAAGACGCTTAAGCACTGTCTCCGGTTTATCGTCGTCTCGAAGAATCAACTCTGCTCCACAAACATCACAGATGCCTTCCTTCTTCGGAGGAATGGTAGCAATATGATAGGTTGCTCCACAACCTACGCAAGCTCTTCTGCCTGACATACGGTTCACGATTGCTTCATCGGGAACATCAACATCGATTGCATATTCAACTGCATCATTATTCTTAGTAAGTGCATCATCAAGTGCCTTTGCCTGAGGTATTGTTCTCGGAAAGCCATCAAGTACATAGCCATTCTCACAATCGGGTTGTGCGAAACGATCCATTATAAGATCTACTACCAGTTCATCGGGTACTAATAAGCCTTGATCCATGAATACCTTTGCTTTTGCTCCGAGTTCTGTTCCGTTTTTAATATTTGCACGGAAGATATCACCGGTTGAAATATGAGGTATACCATATTTTGCTGCTAATTTCTTAGCTTGAGTACCTTTACCTGCGCCAGGTGCGCCTAACATAATTATTTTCATAATTACCTCCAGTATCACAATCTCACAGATCTATGTATTCACACATATCTGTATTACCTCTGCTTGGCATATTCTGCTAAGCTGTCACACTAAAAATTCCCGTTGCGACATACTATGCGGAATCTGATAAACGGTTACCCATCTTCTATCGGAAGAAGGTTATCCTTTTCATACGTGTAGAAATGATAACTTTCATCCGATAGTAATAAGTCTTCCTGTTTTCAAAATCCGTTCACAGTCTTCACAACGGAATTCAATTAGTCATTAAGAAATCCTTTATAATGGCGTACAAGCAACTGAGCTTCAATCTGCTTAATTGTCTCGATAATTACACCTACGATAATGATGATAGATGTTCCACCAAAGCTGAAATGTGCATTAAATACACCTGAGAAGATGATTGGAATAAGACACACTCCGGTTAAGCCAATTGCGCCAATAAATATAATGTAATTGAGTACTTTGGTTAAGTACTCTGTGGTGGGCTTACCGGGACGAATTCCCGGGATAAATCCACCCTGTTTCTTCATATTATTCGATACTTCAATCGGATTAAAGGTAATTGAGGTATAGAAATAAGCAAAGAAAACAGTTAATACGATATAGATCAATACACCGATTGTGTACTTGAAATCTCCAAAGCTCTTTGTCGAAAACCAATTGCTCTGACTCAGAAGCTTTAATACCTTCGGCCAGAAGTAAGCTCTTGCCGGATATACATTGAAGAAGGATGCAACTACAATCGGGAATGTCATTAAGGAGTTTGCGAAAATTACCGGGATAACACCGGCTGTATTAACCTTTAACGGAATATGGGAGGTTTGTCCACCAACCATCTTTCTTCCCTGTACCTTCTTTGCATAGGTTACAGGTATCTTTCTCTGTGCATTCTGTAATACGATGACCAAAGTAACGGTTACCAATACAATCAGTGTAATAACCATTGCAGCAAGAATTGCTGATACTACGGGCTGATCAATGATATAGGTTCTGAACAGCGTAATAAAATCACCAGGCATTGTAGAAATAATATTAAAGGTTAAGATAATCGAAATACCATTACCAACGCCACTAACTGTAATTCTCTCGCCAACCCACATCAGGAATGCAGATCCTGCTGTTAATGCTGCAATGATAACTACTACATTGGTGAAGGTTAACCCACCATCTAAGTAACCGGAGTTACCAAATCCGATAGCCATGGCACCGGATTCGATTACTGCTAATGCTACTGTAAGATAACGGGTAAGTTCTGTAAGTTTCTTTCTGCCATCTTCGCCTTCCTTTTGCATTTCCTCCAGCTTGGGGATAGCAATCGTTAGCAGCTGAATGATAATGGAAGATGTAATATACGGAGTAATACTAAGTGCGAAAATTGACATATTCGATAAGGAACCACCAGTTAATGCATTGAAAAAGCCTAAGTTTTCTGAGTTAAACAACTGGCTTGTAACACCTTGACTAATTGCCGGAGCAGGAAGCAATGTTCCCACTCTAACAACTATAAGAGCAATAAAGGTATAAATCAGTCTATTTCTTATATCCTTAACTTTAAAAGCATTTCGCAGTGTTTTAAACATTAGAGCACCTCAGCTTTTCCACCAAGAGCTTGTATTTTCTCTACAGCGCTAGCACTGTATGCATTTACTTTTACATCAAGCTTCTTAGTAAGTTCTCCGTTTCCAAGAATTTTAACGCCGTCTTTCGGGTTATTGATTATACCAATTTCAATTAATGAGTCAACTGTTACTACAGCGCCGTCATCAAATTTATTTAATGCAGTTACATTAATAGCAATGATTTCTTTTGTATTTCTGTTCGTGAAACCACGTTTCGGAATTCTTCTGTATAAAGGCATCTGACCGCCTTCAAATCCAGTTCTAGGAGCTCCGGAACGAGCCTTCTGGCCCTTATGACCCTTACCAGCGGTCTTGCCATTACCTGAGCCGTGACCACGTCCTCTTCTGAAATTATCGTTTTGTTTGGAACCGTCTGACGGTCTCAATTCTGATAAATTCATCTCGTGCACCTCCTTCTTTCAGCAATTATATTTCTTCTACCTTAACTAAGTGTCTAACCTGATCGAGCATTCCTCTGACAGCAGCATTATCTGGCATTTCAACGGTCCAATTAGGCTTTTTCAAACCTAACGCCTCGACAGTTGCTCTGTGCTTCGGAATGGCGCCGATGGAAGATTTCACTAGTGTAACTTTTAATTTACCAGCCATTTTTGGCACCTCCATTAATATACAAGATAGGATGATAGCGATGCAGTAATACTTGCTTCGCCGATCATCATCTCATTGTCGTGAATAATTACGCTTATCAGCAACCTATCTGGTTAACTGCTCTACCGGAATACCACGAAGCTTAGCTACTTCCTCAGGAGTCTTTAACTGGCTTAATCCTTCAATAGTTGCAAGAACTACGTTCTGCTTATTGTTGGAACCAAGTGACTTGGTACGGATGTTCTTAAGTCCTGCAAGCTCAAGTACATTACGAGCGGGACCACCTGCGATAACACCGGTACCTTCAGGGGAACGCTTAAGTAGTACGGTAGCACTACCGAATTTTCCGATAAAGTCATGAGGTACACTGCCATTCTCGTCAAGAGGAAGGGTGATTAACTTCTTGATTGCATCTTCCTTACCCTTACGGATAGCCTCAGGTATTTCTGTAGCTTTTCCTAAGCCAGCGCCTACGTGTCCGTTTTTATCACCAACTACAACTAAAGCTGTAAATCTGAAATTACGTCCACCTTTAACAACTTTAGTTACACGTTTGATGGATACAACTTTATCTTCTAATTCAAATTGACTTGCATCAACGATTGTACGTTTCATGTGTTTTCCTCCTTGCTTAGAATTCCAGACCAGCTTCACGGGCTGCGTCTGCTAGTGCTTTGATCTTTCCCTGATATATAAAGCCACCTCTATCAAAGACAACAGCTTTAATGCCTTTTTCTAATGCCTTCTTAGCAATTACAGAGCCTAATAAAGCTGCTGCAGCTACATCATTAGTCTTAGAAAGCTCAGCCTTAACATCCTTCTCAAGTGTGGAGGCTGCAACTAAAGTATGACCAACGGTATCATCAATGATCTGTGCGTACATATGATTGTTGCTTCTAAACACAGCTAAACGCGGTCTCTCAGGAGTACCTGTGAAACGATTACGTAATTTTAAGTGTTTTTTAACACGTACTTCTTGTCTTGATACTTTACTAACCATTTAATTCACTCCTCCCTTATTTCTTACCGGTCTTACCAACCTTACGTCTGATCACTTCATCAGAATACTTAATTCCCTTACCCTTGTACGGTTCGGGTGCTCTCTTAGCTCTGATTTCGGCAGCGTATTGGCCAACCTTTTCTTTATCAATACCTTTAACAGTAATCTTGTTCTGTCCTTCAAGAGTGGATTCAAGTCCTTCCGGATCAACCATAACTACCGGATGGGAGTATCCTAAGGTTAATGTTAATTCTTTACCAGCTTTTGCTGCTCTATAACCAACACCATTGATTTCTAATACCTTCTGATATCCTTCTGTAACACCAACTACCATATTAGCAACTAATGTTCTGGAAAGACCATGTAAGGACTTCATTTTCTTTAAATCATTCGGTCTGGTAACGATTACTTCGCTACCCTCTACCTTGATTTGCATTTCTACAGGTAATACTCTTACAAGAGTACCCTTGGGACCTTTAACGGTCACTTTATTATTTTCTGCTACGTCTACAGTTACACCTGCAGGAATAGCGATAGGCATTCTTCCTATACGTGACATGCCCGCACCTCCTAAATTTATTTTTTTCTGGGGGTTGTTTATTCAGCCAGACTCACAAAAACTTCGTTTTTGCTCGTTGTCCGTAAAAACTTGCTTTGCAAGTTTTTACTACCAGATGAATGCGAGAACCTCGCCACCAACGTTTAATTCTCTGGCTTCTCTATCTGTAACAATACCTTTGTTTGTTGAAATAATTGCTATACCTAAACCACCAAGTACTTTAGGCATATTATCCTTGCTTGCATAAACTCTAAGACCGGGCTTAGAGATTCTCTTTAAGCCAGTGATGATCTTAACGTTTTTATCTTTACCATATTTTAATGTAACATGGATTGTCTTAATATTCTCAACTTCCTCGAGTTCATACTTCTTGATATAGCCTTCCTTAACGAGGATGTCGGCAATAGCAATTTTCATCTTAGAAGCAGGGATATCTACTGTATCATGTTTCGCAGTATTTGCATTACGGATTCTTGTAAGCATATCTGCAATGGGATCGCTCATTGTCATTTCATTTGCCTCCTTTCTTAACTCTTACCAGCTAGCTTTCTTCACGCCTGGTATCTGTCCTTTGTACGCTAATTCACGAAAACAAATTCTGCAGATTCCGTATTTTCTTAAATATGCATGCGGACGACCACAAATTCTGCAACGGCTATATTCTCTAGTGGAGAATTTCTGCGTACGTTGTTGCTTTACTTTCATTGACGTTTTAGCCATGGAAATACCTCCTCTATTTTCTAAATGGCATACCGAATTGTGTTAACAGTTCGCGTGCCTCTTCATCAGTCTTAGCAGTGGTAACGAAGATGATGTCCATACCTCTTACCTTGTCTACCTTATCATATTCGATCTCAGGGAAGATTAACTGCTCTTTAATACCAAGAGCGTAATTTCCTCTACCGTCAAATGCATTAGGATTGATACCTCTAAAGTCACGTACACGAGGTAATGACAAGTTGATAAGACGATCAGCAAACTCATACATCTTCTCGCCTCTGAGTGTTACTTTACATCCGATTGCCATACCTTCTCTGATTTTGAAGTTAGCAACAGATTTCTTAGCCTTAGTTGTAACAGCCTTTTGACCGGAGATCGTCTCCAAATCCTTAATCGCTGTCTCTAAAACCTTAGCATTATCCTTAGCCTCACCAACACCCATGTTGATGACAATTTTATTTAACTTCGGCACTTCCATAACGTTCTTGTAACCGAACTTCTTTGTCATGCCGGCTACTATTTCATTATTATATTGATCTTTTAATCTAGCCAACGAAAACATCCTCCTCTCTGAATTAATCAATTACGTCGCCAGTTGCTTTTGCAACGCGTACCTTCTTGGGACCTTTTTTGGTTTCGATTGTAGTGAAACCAACTCTTGTAGGCTTGCCCTTATGAACGTACATAACGTTGGATGCATCGATAGGCGATTCCTGATGGATAATTCCACCCTTTGGATTCTTCTGGCTTGCTTTGCTATGCTTGGAAACCATGTTAACGCCTTCTACTAAAAGCTTGCCATCAGTAACTGCGATAACCTTGCCTTCTTTACCTTTATCCTTACCAGTGATAACTTTAACGCTATCATTCTTTTTAATTTTCATCGTTGCCATCTGTTCGCCACCTCCCTATAATACTTCTGGAGCTAGAGAAACGATCTTCATGAACTGTTTCTCTCTAAGTTCTCTTGCTACCGGTCCAAAGATACGTGTGCCCTTTGGATTCTTATCTTCTTTTATAATTACAGCAGCATTCTCATCAAATCTAATATAGGAACCATCTTTACGGCGTGCTCCCTTAACGGTACGAACAACAACAGCCTTAACTACGTCGCCCTTCTTAACAACACCGCCTGGTGTTGCATCTTTAACCGCAGCAACAATGATATCACCTATATTAGCATATCTTCTGGTTGATCCGCCAAGTACTCTGATGCAAAGTAATTCTTTCGCACCGGTATTGTCGGCAACTCTAAGTCTGGTTTCAGCTTGTATCATGATAATACTCCTTTCAGTTGTAATCAGATGATGTAATACGCAACCACGCGTATCCATCAAGGAACTCAGTCTAATCAATGACCTATGAAGCCATCCACACGACTCCCACGGGATCGATTGAATGAATTCGAATTCTTACGAGATTACTTCGCTTTCTCAACAATTTCAACAAGTCTCCATCTCTTATCCTTAGATAACGGTCTTGTTTCCATTACTTTAACTCTATCTCCGATGTTGCATTCATTGTTCTCATCATGTGCCTTCAACTTGTAGGTTCTCTTAACGATCTTTCCGTACAAAGGATGCTTTACATTATCAACAAGAGCTACAACAATTGTCTTATCCATCTTGTTACTTACTACTTTGCCGATACGAACTTTTCTTAAATTTCTTTCCACAACGATACTCCTTTCTTTGATCGCAGGTTTTACCGGATGGTAACCTTATCGATCGATAATTATTTAGAAGCCTTAGAAAGTTCAGAAATTACAGTCTGGATTCTTGCAATGTTTTTTCTAACTTCCTTAATTCTGCTTGTGTTATCCAACTGGTTGGTTGCATTCTGGAACCTCAGGTTGAAAAGTTCCTTCTTCGCAGCTACTAATTCTTGACCTAACTCTGTAGCTGATTTTGACTTTAAATCTTCTACATATTTATTAATTTTCACTGTTTTCACCGCCTTCTAATTCTGCACGGGATACAATCTTGCATTTAACCGGCAATTTATGCATTGCGAGACGTAATGCCTCTCTTGCTGTTTCCTCAGGAATACCACCGATTTCAAACATAACACGTCCCGGTTTAACAACAGCCACCCAGTACTCTAATGTTCCTTTACCGGAACCCATACGGGTTTCAGCAGGTTTCGTTGTAACAGGCTTATCGGGGAATATCTTTATAAATACTTTACCGCCACGCTTAGTGAAACGGGTCATAGCGACACGGGCTGCTTCAATCTGATTAGATTTAACCCAGCAAGGTTCCATTGCTACAAGACCGAATTCGCCCTGATTGATGGTATTACCTCTGGATATCTTACCAGCCATGCTACCGCGGAATTGCTTACGGCGTTTAACTCTCTTAGGCATTAACATTAGTTATCGCTCCCTTCTACTTTTACTGCTTTAACGGGAAGTACTTCACCATGATAAATCCAAACCTTAACTCCTAACTTACCGAAAGTAGTATCAGCTTCTGCAAAACCGTAATCGATATCTGCACGTAAGGTCTGTAACGGAATTGTTCCTTCACTATAGAATTCTGTACGAGCCATATCTGCACCGCCAAGACGACCTGCAACTGCTGCCTTGATACCCTTAGCGCCGCTCTTCATCGTTCTTGCCATAGTAGACTTCATTGCTCTTCTGAAAGAAATACGATTCTCAAGCTGTGTAGCGATGTTCTCAGCTACTAACTGTGCATTGAGATCAGGTCTCTTTATTTCTTTGATCTCCAGATTTAACTTCTTATCAGTATACTTCTGGATCTCGGATTTTAAATTCTCAATTTCTGCACCTGCTCTACCGATTACTACACCGGGCTTTGCAGTGAAGATAATAATTTTTAAGCGATCGGATGCTCTTTCAATCTCAATCTTAGAAATACCTGCGCTGTATAACTTCTTCTTCAGATATTTTCTGATGTTATAATCTTCTACGAGATTGTCAGCAAAATCCGCTTCAGCATACCATCTGGAGTCCCAATCTAATATAACTCCAACTCTTAAGCCATGAGGATTAACCTTTTGTCCCATTATTGCCCTCCTTATCTCTCATTAAGCACTACTGTAATATGACACATTCTCTTCTCAATACGATAAGCTGTGCCACGTGCTCTTGGTCTGATTCTCTTCATAATCGGTCCCTGATTCGCAAAACATTGTTCAACGTAAAGCTTAGCAGTATCCATATTTTTAACTTCAGCATTAGCAATTGCTGATTTCAATAACTTCTCAATTACAGCAGACGCATATCTAGGGTTGTATGCCAAGATACCAAGTGCTGTCTGTACATCCTTACCACGAATGGCATCAAGTACGAAACAAGCTTTCTGAACGCTAATTCTGGTAAATGATAATTTAGCGCTTGCATTTCTTTCCTTCTGCTCATTTCTTTCTCTCTTTATTTGGGATCTATGTCCTTTCGCCATGGATAGAACCTCCTTCCATTAATGCTCTCACATTATCTTCTTGTTTTCTTTTCGTCTTTACCGTGTCCTCTATAGGTTCTTGTTGCAACAAACTCGCCGAGCTTGTGGCCAACCATATCTTCTGTTACATATACCGGAACATGTCTTCTTCCGTCATGAACCGCAATTGTATGTCCAACCATCTGCGGGAAAATTGTGGAGCGACGTGACCAAGTCTTGATTACTGTTTTTTCACCAGACTTATTCAGCGCATCTACTTTTTTCAATAAATGATCATCAGCAAACGGTCCCTTTTTTAGTGAACGAGCCATGTATTCTAACCTCCTTAGATTTCTTTTCACCGGATTGGCTCACCAATCCAACTGATACATGTTTGTAACTACTTAACAGCCTTGCCGTCTCTTCTTCTTACAATAAGCTTATTGGACTTCTTGTTATGCTTTCTTGTCTTAAGACCAAGAGCGGGCTTGCCCCAAGGTGTAACAGGACCGGGACGACCAATACCTGTCTTACCTTCACCACCACCATGAGGATGGTCGTTCGGGTTCATTACGGAACCACGTACTGTAGGTCTGATACCCATATGACGCTTACGTCCGGCTTTACCAATATTGATAAGTTCATGGTCAATGTTACCAACCTGTCCGATGGTTGCTCTGCAAATGATCGGAACCATTCTCATCTCACCGCTGGGAAGACGAAGTGTTGCATTCTTGCCTTCCTTAGCCATAAGCTGTGCTGAGTTACCAGCTGCACGTACTAACTGTGCGCCTTTGCCAGGATATAATTCGATGTTATGAATCTGTGTACCTACAGGAATGTTAGCAAGCGGTAAGCAGTTACCAACTCTAACTTCTGCAGTTTCACCGTTCATAAGCTTTGTGCCAATAGTAAGTCCGTTCGGAGCAAGGATATATGCCTTCTCGCCGTCTACATAGCTGATTAATGCGATATTTGCTGTTCTGTTAGGATCATACTCAATACTAACAACTGTTGCCGGAATACCGTCTTTTCTTCTCTTGAAGTCGATGATTCTATATTTTCTTCTAGATCCACCACCCTGGTGTCTAACAGTGATTTTACCCTGATTGTTACGGCCTGCATTCTTATTTAAGGAAACAACCAAACTTTTCTCAGGTGTTGACTTTGTAATTTCAACAAAATCAGAACCAGTCATGTGTCTTCTGGAAGGTGTATATGGGTTAAACGTTTTAATTCCCATGATTTGCACTCCTTTCAACTTTTAACTAGATAACAATTCAATGACGAAGCGCCAAAATATGCTGTTCTTGCATATTTTGTGTGCATCGGTTCATATGAACCGCCGTGACTTCAGTCACGCCAAATATTGTTTTCTTGGTATCCTTATTCTATATCTTCAACCAATCCTACAATCCTGAGAAGATCTCAATCTCAGCACTGTCGTCTGTCAACTGAACAATAGCTTTCTTCACCTTGGAAGTCTTGCCAGTGGTGTTACCACGTCTGCGGTTCTTACCGTCCATGTTCATTGTGTTTACCTTCTCTACCTTAGTACCAGCAAACATCTTCTCAACAGCTTCTTTAATCTGGTTCTTTGTTGCTTCCGGTCTAACGGAAAATGCATATTTCTTTTCGCTCATCGTATTCATACTTTTCTCAGTAACGATAGGCTTAAGGATGACATCATAATATTTTAAATCAGCCATTATGCGTATACCTCCTCAATCTGAGTTACAGCACCTTTAGTTAATACCACGGTATCATACTTTAAGATGTCGTATACATTAATGGAGTTCGATAACACTGTTCTAACCTTGGGAAGGTTTCTTGCAGAAAGAAGAACATTCTCATCTTTCTTATCAAGTATAACGAGAGCCTTCTGTATCTTCAGGTTATCAAGAACTGCCTTCATCTTCTTTGTTTTAATCGCATCAAAGCTTAAATCATCAAGAACGAAGAACTTAGCTTCATTTACTCTGGAGGTTAAAGCTGATTTGATTGCAAGAGCCTTTTCCTTCTTGTTCATCTTGAAGGAATAATCTCTCGGCTTGGGAGCAAATACAACACCGCCGCCCTTCCACTGAGGGGCTCTGGTTGAACCTTGTCTAGCATGACCGGTTCCTTTTTGTCTCCAAGGCTTTCTTCCGCCGCCGCTTACTTCTGCACGGGTCTTAGCGCTTTGTGTTCCCTGACGTTTGTTCGCTAACTGCTGAACAACTGCCATGTGAACTAAATGATCATTTATTTCTACTCCGAAGACTGAATCGTTAAGCTCTAAAGTGCCTACCTGCTTGCCTTCGATATTGTAAACTGTTACATTTGCCATTTAAGTGTTCCTCCTTTCTTAAAGCTCTAGTTTGCTTTTACTGATTCTTTCAGCATTACTAAGGATTTCTTCGGTCCAGGTACTGCACCCTTAACAAGGATGAGGTTCTTAGCTGCATCAATTCTTACAACTTCAAGGTTCTGAACTGTCGCTCTTACTGCGCCCATATGTCCAGGCATGTGCTTACCCTTGAATACTCTACCGGGTGTTGTTGCAGCACCGTTGGAACCTGCATGTCTATGGAACTTGGAACCATGCTTCATCGGTCCTCTTGATAAGTTGTGTCTCTTAATCGCTCCCTGAAAACCTTTTCCCTTAGTCTTACCGACTGCATCAATTCTGTCACCTTCTGCAAAGATGTCAGCTTTAATTTCCTGACCAACTTTGTAATCAGCAGCATTGTCAAACCGGAATTCTCTAAGATATCTTTTACTAGCAACACCTGCTTTTGCGAAGTGTCCTTTTCTTGGCTTATTAACCAGAGTCTCTCTGATATCACCAAAACCAACCTGTACTGCTGCATATCCATCGTTGTCTACAGTTTTAACCTGTGTAACGAATAAAGGACCTGCCTGCAATACTGTAACCGGAATAAGAACTCCGTTCTCACCGAACACTTGAGTCATTCCGATTTTAGTAGCTAAAATCGCTTTCTTCATTTTCTTACCTCCTGTTTAATCTACAGCGGATCGCACATTGCTTTGCGATCATCCTAGATGGTTATATACGAACATATATGAACCCTAAGGATTTTACCAATTTAATTTGTTGCTTTGTCTTCATCGCTAATGAAGTGTAAGAACTACATTTCTGTAATTACTTTGTCTTCATCTTGATGTCGATGTACACACCAGCGGGCATTTCCAATCTGGATAATGCATCAACTGTCTTCTGAGTAGGTGTGATGATGTCGATTAATCTCTTGTGTGTTCTCTGTTCAAACTGCTCTCTGGAGTCCTTATACTTGTGTACCGCTCTCAGAATTGTTACGATTTCCTTCTTAGTCGGCAACGGAACCGGTCCGCTCACCTTAGATCCTGTCTTCTTAACAGTATCAATAATCTTACCTGCAGATTGATCGATTAAATGATGATCATACGCCTTTAATGTAATTCTCATTACTTGACTTGCCATAAAAAAAGCCGCCTCCTTTTCGCACTTAATTTCAGTACGACAAGTGGTGACTGTACACTCATCCGTGTGTATCTTCATATCTCATACATTTTGACAAATCAAGCGTGATTTGCCCTCAGTAGTGTTTTATGAAATTCCTCACACGTTTTATCTGCCGGATGGCAGAACATTATATGGTACAGTGACTTGTCGCCAGTTTCATAACTTGACCTTCGCTCCACGGAAAACCTACCGAAGACGGTAGCAACCTCACGTTTCAACGCTATCAATGTCACAACATTTGATATTATACACTAATAGCTTAGGGTTTGCAAGTACTTTTTTTATGATTTAAGCATTGCCTCTCTTTCCATCCATATTATCTCCAATTCTTCCTGTTTTATGAAGTCTAGGCCAAGTTTATTAACATTATTTATTCTAAGCAGATAATTCAAAAAGGCAGAAGCAATTATTTGCCTCCGCCCCTATTATATAAATGATTAAATTATTATCTTGAGCTATTCCTGATCGAGTGAATGAAAATTCCTGTCCCGACGAAAGAGCAGACATCCGAATAAACCGATCACTGCAATCGCTAGATATAGTAATCCCAGACCATTTCCGCTCCCCTCTCCGACTAACAAACCGAATATACCGCGAAGCTTCGATTCATTCGCATATGGGATAAATACCCTGTCTGCCAGCAAACCACCCAGTAGATTACCGATAGGTAAGGAGGCGTATTGCAATGTATTACGTGCTGCAAATACTCTACCTTGAAGTTCAATCGGAATACGGGTTCTCATTATGTATTCTACATTTGCGATCAATGAAGGAATCATAAGATTACCGCCAAAGACGGCAAGGGTCCATACATAATAATTTCGTCCAATACCCAATAATCCGTTACAAAATAGAAACGAAAAAATCATGATGTTGATCATCAACGGTACCCGCTTTGACGTAGTAGGCAATCTGGTAACCAACACGCTTCCAAACAGGCCTGCGATCCCAACCGCACCACTCACTATTCCAAGCTGAACCTCATTATTTCCATTCCTGGATAATACCATCGGTGCAAGATTCGTATTATAGATGGCAGCAATCAGATTTACAAATGCCATAAACAATACCAAACTGAGTATCTTCTTATTAATAAGGAGATATTTCACCCCAAAGATACACTGCGTGATTAAAGATACCTTATCCTGCCTCTGCACAATTTTCGGAATGCGGACCCACACAATCAATGTTGTGAAAGCAAAGACAAAAGTGGCTAGATCGAACGCTACAATTGCTTTTAAGCCAAAAAATGCATAGAGTGTGGTCGCAACAATCGGTGAGAATATACTGTTGAACGAACTGAAAAAGCTTCGTATACCACTGGACTTCACAAAGTCTTCTCTCGGTACAATATAAGAAATTGTAACCTCACTGGCTGGATTTTGGAAAGAATCCGTCACTCCCAAAAAGAAGTTGATGATATAGAGATACTCCAACCTAAGGGTATTCGTAAGTAGCATCAATATTACACTAAGTGAGAAGAATGCGGCAATCATATCCGACACCAATAGTATCTTCTTCTTGTTCCAACTATCACTGAGACTTCCCGAAAGAAAGCTAAGTAATACCTCCGGAACCAGGTAACAGATCGATAATAAGGACATCGATAACACAGATCCGGTCTGCTTATATGACCAGAGCGCCAGCCCATAGCTGGTAATTCTGCTGCCGAATTGTGATACAAACTGTCCAATGATAAATACATAATAATTTTGTTGTTCTTTATTTAATTGAAATGTTTTCATTTTAACTTTACTCCTTATTCTATTAGTCTAGAACAGTTGCAAAGTCAAAAAGAATAACTACTCTCCATGCAAATTATCCTATTTGACTTTGCATGGAGCTACTACAACGCACCGCTTCATATAAACCTCCCATTTATTTCCATTTTATAGCTTTAACTAATACAATCTCCCTCTTCAAATGATTTTTATGTTCATATTGAAGAATATACCAAATACTTCCTAAGTGATTATATCACAATTGTAGAAGCGTGCAACGATTTTTTATTCTTCCTCCTTCACCACATAGATCGGTCGGTGCTTTGTCTCAAGGTAGGTACGGGCCAAGTATTGACCGAGGATTCCGGTACAGAAGAGCTGGACTCCGCCGATCAGACAGATAATGCACACCAGCGATGGCCAACCTGAGGTAGGATCGCCGAAAATCAATGTCTTTATGATAATAAACAAAATCATTACAAGTGCAATCAGACAAAAGATCATGCCAAAAACAGACGCAAGAGCAAGTGGAGCGGTAGTAAATGCAATGATCCCATCTACAGAATATTGAAAAAGCTTCCAGAAGGACCACTTTGTTGTCCCTGCTGCCCGTTCGACATTCACATACTCCAGCCACTTTGTCCGGTACCCTACCCAGCTGAAGATTCCCTTCGTGAAGCGATTATATTCTGTCATTTCCAATATAGAATTCACCATCTGCCGCTGCATTAATCGGTAGTCTCTTGCACCATCAACAAATTCCGTCTTTGAGATGGTATTAATCAATCGGTAAAAGCATCGGGCAAAGAAAGATCGTATTAATGGCTCTCCTTTTCTCGTTACCCTTCTGGTTGCCACACAGTCGAAGTTCTCGTCTACCACTGCATGATACATTTCTTCAATCAACTCCGGTGGATCCTGAAGATCCGCATCCATTAAGACCACATAATCTCCTCTGGACCTTTTTAATCCGGCGAAAATCGCAGCCTCCTTGCCAAAATTCCTGGAGAAGGATACATAGTGTATTCGATGGTCCATTCCTCTCAGATATTTTATGGTCTCCAGCGTTCGGTCCTTGGAACCGTCATTGATGAAGATATATTCCCATTCCACCAAAGGCAGTGTGGCGGAGATTCTGATTATCTCATCATAGAACAAAGGGAGAACCTCTTGCTCATTATAGCACGGCACCACAATTGATATTAACTCAGACATGAGATCTCTCCTTCCGATTATGATATAGAATTGTTCCAATTAAGATAGCTGTACTTAATACCGAGATCAGCAGCCCCTCGGTCAGATAAGGTGTTCGGTATCTCAATGTAATATGATGAGCTCCCTCCGGCAGCTCTATTGCAGAATACATAATATTTGCTTTCAGTAATTCTGCTCTTTGTCCATCTACCCATGCACTCCAGCCTTTGCTGTACGGTATGCTGAACACCATGATACCTTTCTTACTTAGGTTCGTATCCCCTTCCGTCCGGTTATTACTTTCCTTAATATTATATAAGGGGTATTGCTTAAGCTGAAGCAACTGACTCTTCACGTGATCCATCCGGAGACTATAAACCTGTATCTCATCATATGTGTAGGTGACTGGCTCCGGAAAGGTAACTATTGCCTGGCTCTTCGGAATCTTGCTATAGCCGGTATTCACCAGATAATTCACTTTTCCAAAATACGTATTGTGGTATTTGTTGCGTACATTCACCCTCTTCGAGGCTTCTCTTATGCCCTTCACCTTAAAGGTCTGCAGCATCATTTCTTTCTTATCGATCCTGAGATTGGTAAAATGTATATA